>Ga0100377_1003352_pt1 | contig 12922 bp, 12 predicted proteins | sample CryGeymeta201501_FD_83664 | JGI IMG/M metagenome (GOLD analysis project Ga0100377, IMG submission 83664) | Groundwater microbial communities from Crystal Geyser aquifers in Utah, USA - Crystal Geyser metaG 2015-01 | ecosystem: Environmental > Aquatic > Deep subsurface > Groundwater | place: USA... | reverse complement strand
TACCGATATTGCAGGCTCGTTACATCACCTGGCCGAAATGATTCATCAACGCTCATTGGTCATAATCTTTAGCGATATGATGGATCAAACAGAAAACCAGGATTTGAATTTTTCAGCACTTCAACACCTGAAACATGCCAAACATGAGGTCATTTTGTTTCATGTAAAGGATAAAAACCTGGAGGAGAACCTGGATTATGAAAACCGGCCTTATCGGTTTGTCGACATGGAATCGGGTGAAGTGGTAAAGCTAAATCCCATGGAGATCAAAGAAAACTACCAGAAGATGGCAAAGAATTCGCGCACTGAACTCGAACAACGTTGCGGCCGTTATGGCATCGATTATGTAGAAGCAGATGTAACCCAGGGTTTTGAAGGTATTTTGCTGCCTTATTTTTTTAAGCGTCAAAAGCTATATTGATGAAATTCATTGCATTGCGGCTTTAGCCCGATGCATTAATGTTGCAATGATCTCATTACATGCCCACTTCGATTCTTCATTAAAGTTTAATCTTTACCTCTGCCTTTACCTCAGTTTTGTACCCTCTGGCGCGCGAATGTTTCGCGTGACTTACTTTGCTCCTGTTTTTGTGAGTACAACATTAATATGGATCAATTTTTTAGTTCAGTTCTCAAAATCCCCGGAATGAATTCCGGGGTTACAATGTCGGTCGTGCTGCTGGCACTGGGGAACCTTGTTGTCATATCGACAGAACGTAGCGGAGCGGAGTGACGAGACCTACCTACCGTAGGCAGGTATCCCCAAGAAAAGCACTCTCGTTCTCAGGGGATCTATCTCCACCAATGGCGGATCGGATGATTTGTCTGTCGGAAGTAATCCCGCCCAAGTTGTCCAGCCAGTTGCGTAACTCAGTATAATTGGTAACAGAATCATTGAGGATGCAGCGGATAATCTCATTGGCCGCACGTGAATAGTCTTGCTTATAAAACGACAATTGCTGTCGTAATACCGTTTTGTAAGTAACACCCTCTGCCAGTTGCTTTAAGATGTCAATCATATATGCTGGTAAAGGTTCTTCTTTGTTCTCTAAATAACTGATCAGGGTATCCTTTTTAAGTTCATCAGGATTGGCCGCCAGTAAATCGAACGGGACATATTCGGTGAATACATCCGTCTTGTTAGCCACTTCTTTTAGAACTTCCAATGACAAATGAGATGAATCGCCAAGTAGTTGTGCCCGCAAGGCCCACATGTCATATGGCTGGGCGGATTGGATATCAGATAATTCAGAAGCAGTACTCCCTCCGTCAACATAGGTGTCGTAAAGGGATTTCACACTATTGTAATCTGAAAGATTATCGTAATACTCCAGTTCAGCAGCCAACTTTTGTTGGGTGCTTAAACCAGTTATAAATCAGCACTTCCACCATAATGGGAAGGGCAGGTGTAGGTAAGATTTTTTGGAACCCTGGCTACATGGTGAGTTTTACTCAACTCTGGTATTTCAATGCTATTGTTTTGGTTGTAATAATAGGCTACTAGGTGTTCTCCTCCATTATAAAAATGCCACCTCGCCTCGTTCTGTGTTGAAGTATTGCCGGCCACATGGTTGTCATCTCCCTGAAATGAAACTATTCCTGAATGTGGACTATGATTTAGAAGTTTATCAACCACGTAAAAATCCGCATAGTTTTTTTCGTTTTCGTTACAATAATAGGTAGGACCCTCATAATCTGTGCCTCCCCAGTTTTTTCTATCAGCATAATTGGCATAGCTTAGCCCCGAGAAGTTATTTTTATACACCTCATTAACTGCTTCTGAATTGTTGATAATGATGCCAAAGTAATTAGAAACCGGTCCGTCGAAATATTTGCTAAAGTCATTTTCCTCAAAGGAAAATCCTGCTCCACACTCCCAAAGGTGTCCAATACCAAAGTCAGATGATAATACAGTTGCATTGTCCATTTTACGGGATTTTACACCTAAACATTGTTGCTAAAGATCCCCTGTTCACGTTAAAAGTAACCGTATTGTTTTCGTCGTTTACAGCACTAACGTTTAGAGGCTATAGTGCATGCCGCATTTTTGTTTATACTTTTCTTGATTTGCACCATTTTCAAATTTACAATAAACTTTCTTTAAAGTACTATATGCGGCATGCACTATGATCCGCTGTTGGCAACTGGGCGTTTTCTTTCTGTGTCGTTTAACAGACACTTATTGCCATACCGAAAGTCCCTTCGGGATTGGCATGTGCGGTGGGCTTTTAGCGCGACTTGGCAATGTGTATGGATGTGAAGGGTTGGCATTTCAATAAATATTCTTTCAGTCAGGGTTATTAAAAGTCAATAAAAAGTTCATAGAAAAATAGTGCTCCGCATTGATTAGCGAGGCACTATTTTAATATAATCTATTTGTTATTGATGATCAATTTCCTTTGGTCAATTATATTGTTATTAACCTTTAAATTGTAAATATAAAGTCCTGTTTGAATATTTCGAGTATCCCAAGTCATCTGTCCAAATGGACTGTCAACTTCAATTGTTTTTATGGTTAAGCCTGAAATATCAACAACCTCAATTAATGCAGATTCCGTTTGATATGGCAATGTATATTTAAAAGTTACCCATGTGCTTGCAGGATTTGGAAATGCTTCAATAAAATGGTTATCATTTATCGCTTTTACCCAATCATCATTGTAATCTTCAATATTTCTTGATTGCTTCAAATTTGGCTCGTTTGGCAAGTCAGGAAAAACCAAATATGAATAACCATAACCGAAATTTAAGATACTTTGTGCTTGTGCACCTGCAATGAAATTGCTTGTGTCTGCTATTTCAACTAACTCTGTAACTTCAAGGCTGTCTAATTGTAGAATATTCCTGCTCTGCTGTTGAGCAGAAATCAAAACAGTTTTCAGATCATAGAAATAGTTATACTCTGTTAGTTGGTCAGCAGATAAGTCAAAATTGTTTGGTATGTTGGTTAGATAACTTAATGCGGCTGTAATGCTATCTTGTGCAATATAACTATCTACAATTTCGTAAGCACTATTCAGGCTTTCATTGTTTGTAAGCCATAATCTCAGTGAATCATATTCGATACCAGTTGAATCCAATACAATGTCGCGAATAAGATAATTACATGCTTCGCCCCAAAGACTTATATAACTTGCCAATTCGTTTTGGAGGACACTCTTGTAGGTATCTTCATCTGCCCCTTCCCTCAGATCATCAACCATATAAGAAGGCATTGGGTCATCCTTTGTTTCCAGAAAATTTAAGAATTCTTCGTTTCGCATTTCTTCGGGATTAGCAATACAAATTTCAAACATTATTGTGTGAGGCAAAACATCTGTTTTTTTAGCAGCAGCATACAAAACATCAAGAGATAAATGGGGCGAATCTGCTAATAATTGAGCCCGTAACTCCCATGTTTCATCTGCCCATGCTGTTTCAACATCAAGTTTTGTCCCAGGAGTATCACCACCGTCTTTTAAATCTTCGTAAAGATATTTTGTGTTGTCATATTCAGCTTTGTTGTAATAATACTGTTGCCTGTAAAAATCCCTCTCTGTTTCAGTAAGTCGAATATTACTACCAATTGAGTATTTATCTACACATGAGTTTTGAGGAGCTCCCTTCTTCCAAACGTTTATGGTATTTGATGGATCTTCGTCAGGATTTCCTATGTAATAATAGTAATTTACCGGCCATGTAGCCTGATTTGCAAAATCACTTCCCTCTGGATTTGTCAGGTGACAAAATGTGTTTCCTGTAGCCTGTTTCTCAGAGCCTTGATATGATGCAATACCTTCACCACCATATGTTCGGAAATCATATTTTACATTATTTGTATTTGTATTACACTTGTAAATCAGTCCTTTCTCTGGCCAATAATTATTGTGGTTATCTCCACCGGCCAAATTTGCATTGCCCATACCTGTAAAACTGTTTTTGAATACACTGTTTTCATCATCTCCTGTGTCTAAATTCCAGATTCCTGTGTGAAAATCAATAGTCGAATTTAGGTTGATATCAGGGGAAAAGTTGTTTTGGTCAAATGTAAAACCAGTACTTGCGTAATTTAAAATACCTGTTGGCATATAAAATGGTGCAGTTGTTTGCTTACCACCAACTTCAAATGTACTTCTTATGCAACTTGCCTGGTTATTAGTGACATTGTAAATACCAAAAAGATTGTTAAGAAAATCAACCCTGTCGATAACGAAAGTATTGGTTGTACTGCTTTGTGATGAGTAAACACCCATGTTCAGACCAGTGAAGGTTGATGGTGTAATATTTGATGTTGGACAATTCCAACAATCGTAAATGTAAGTATCACAAATAGGTAAAACATAAAAATTAGCGTCAATCGTCCATATACCAACAGCTTGGTTTTCAGGTTGAGGATCATAGAATTCTGTCCTTTTGTCCTCAAAATCGCAAGCGTAGAATTTAACACCATCGACCTTAAACATACTGACAAAAGTATGGAAAGGGCCTTCTCCAAACAATTCATCAAAATCAGAAGTAGTTTCAAAAGTACAATTTCTGAATGTGCTTTGATTAGGCCTATGTTCTCCTGTTGTTGGATCAAAATTTTCATAACTCATAAACTGAACAGCTCGGCGGTTATTTCTAAAAGTTGCACCATTAGCTTTGATTATACCACCAGTTTGATTCCAATGATCAGGATTCCATGGCTGTATTGCTTCCCAGGCATTTTCAATTACTGCACCGTTTTTAAGTTCAACATAACCCTGTTGGTAATTTCCGTTGGCATCAGGATATTGGTGCGCGGTTTTATTTCCCCAAACCTGGATGCCTTGCCACGATTCATCGCAGGCATTGGTTAATTTGCCACCATCGATTATTAGCTTGGCTCCTGGTTTGAGAATGATACTAGCATCTGCAGCAAAACATACTACGCTGTTAATCTCAAGTGTTTTATTCTCTTCAACATAGATATTATTCATTACTATTGTATTTGTACTCCACACTTCATTACTTGTTATATGAATCTCATCACCAAAAAGTGAACAAGGTAATTTTGTTTTCCAAATACCACGGCCAAATGATGCAATACGTAATTCCGATTTTGCATAATTAACTTCAATATCGGTTACAATTGCCATTGGCAATCCATTACTTATATTTATCCAATTGTTTTGTCCTTCATCAAAAATAAAAACACCCAAATCAAGTCCCGCAATAATGTGATAATCATTGTTAATAATAATTCCCTGTAAACAATTAACCGGTAAGTTTGGCAAATTAAATGTTATATCTGCCCAGTTATTTCCTCCATCAGAGGAGTATATCACCCTGTTAATGGCTGTTCCATTGTTATCTTGGAAACTTCCAAATGATATCCATATTTTATTGGGATCAATATCCGAAATTTTAATATCAGTAATTCCATGCCCTTCAACAATATTACCTATACTTAAAGTAATATCATCCCAGATTGTACCGCCATCAATGGTTTTGAAGAGTTTTGATACGGTACCGGGGGTTGCCCATGTTGCCCCATCATATCCAACATAGATCACATCTTCATTTGCCTTGGTTAGGGCTATCGCCTTTATTGCATTTGATACGCTGACACCTAAGCTATGAAAATCGGTTAATTGTGACCAATTTGCTCCACCATCGATTGTTTTATAAACTTCATGATAACCAATAAATAAAGTATATCGATCAAAGGAAGACATAATAAAGGGACGGTCTTCTAAACCATATTCTTTGTTAATTGGATAACTTAATCCATTATTGATAGAAACAAAAGATTCCCCGAAATTTGATGATTTTTTAACAACTTTTGAGCCCCCATTCGCTGTACAATAAACGTACTTAGCCTCTACAGGATCAATAATATTTTCATACGAGTCCCAACATTATAACGCAGCCAGTTTCCTGTCCCATTTCCAATTTCGCCATTATCCTGAGTGCCTCCTATATGGAACTCTGGAATTAGTTCGCTGTTCGCAATTCCAAAATACTGTAAATTATCAAGACCTGTACCATTCAAACTTAGCATGATGTTGTTTTCATAGTCAAAACGAGATACACCCCCATCATTACCGCAATACAGGTAGGTATTTCCATCTGAAACGGCTGTTTTAAAAACCCTTTGGTCGACATGAAAGTAAGGATTAGAACTTGAAGTAACACTATAAAACTTTTTGGTTACGGCAGTATTAATATCTAGTACTTCAAGGTTGTACCCGCCAAGATACATTATTGATGGGTCTGTAGGTGACATTTCCATATCCAATGCAAAATATCCAAGACCGGAATACGAGGCACTATAACCAGGGTAAAAATCCTCTTTGCTAAAAACATCGCTAATTGTATATGCAGGGTATTCTGAAGATTTAAGATAGAAGGAAACTCTATTAGGTAAATTACTAGGCAAACTGTAGCCAATAAACAACCTATTGGGTTCATTGGTGCTCACCGCAATACCTATTCTTTCCACAAAATCGGGCAAACCATTTTCTATTCATTGCCAATTAACAGAGGCATCAGTAGCATTATGGGTTTTCCATAATTCAGCACACAGTAGATGGTTTGGGTTAGTACTTGTTTTTATACCGACACTACTAATGTAAACAGTGTTGTAATCGTTCGGCTTAATCTCTATGTCCTGTAGATATTTATTCTTGTCCCAATGGCCAGGGTCATATTCTAGTTGGTCAAATACTATTTCCCAGTTAGTTCCACCGTTAGTTGTCCTATAAACATATTTGTTTATCAATGCGTAAACGATTGACGGGTTTTGCGGATTTATCAACAATCTTCTTCCGATCATTCTCTCATTTGGGTCAAAAGTAAGTACTTGCTGCCAGGTGTTACAGTTATCAGAAGTTTTGTAAATGCCTGTACCATAATTGTTATGGTTATTCCCTGTTGAAATATAGATTTCATTGGCATTGTTATTATTTACGGCAATATCTAAAACACCAAGACCCGGCATTAAAATGTTGTCGGTAACATTTTGCCATGTTTGTCCCCCATCTTGAGTGTGGAACATACCGGAGGAATTTGTACCAGCATAAATATTATCAATATTATCAGGGTCAATATAAAGACTAACAATTATACCTTGATTATGAGTTGTTGGAGATTCACAGGGCCAACAAATTCCCATGTGTTGGAGGTGTTTAATTGAGGTAAAAGCGATGGATTATTTGAGTAATATGTAAGTTGTTCAATGTATTTTGAATAACTCCCCTTCATTATGTCATTTGAAAATACTCTCGTTGACCAAAAGTTCTTTTGCCTTTCATAGCTTTTTAAGCCGGGGATTTTCATCGTATCCGGGATTGCGAGTTTAAGGTTGTCATAATACGCATCCATTTTGTTTGAAAATGAATAGAAATCATTTGAAATGCTGTCAATAGATTGAGCGAATAATCCCAAGTTGATGATTACGCTTAACAATAAAATTAGTAGGATCCTTAACTTTTTCATTTTTCTGTGTTTTTAATTTTGAATAAATAGTTTTTTCGTAATATTCAAATTTGAATTTGTTTGTAAAAAAATAATATATACACCTGTATTTAAATGAGAGATGTCTATAGAATGTTCATTTGCTAAATGGCCTATTTGTTCTGAAATAACAGCATGGCCCTGCATGTTGATCAGTTTCATTTTTATGTCTATTAAACTGCTCTCGTTTGTAGTGATTGAAATTTCTTTGTTTTTCACATCTTTTCTAATCAAGATTTGCTCAGTAATTTGGTTGTCTGATATGTCAACGGTAAACCCGCAGAAGGAATACGGGGTAGCATCCCCATACAGGTGTACTCCTTCAACTTCAACGCAATACAATGTTGATTGATGAAATGCGTCATAATAAAAAAGATTAGGAAATGGAGTCCTTTGAGTTCCAATGCCCTCAATCGCATATGGATCGAAACCAATATTTGGGTATAGGGAATTATAAAAATAATTCTTTCTATATTCACCATTATTCAATTGTGTAGAATCAAAAACTGGATCTACTAGCACGAAAACACTATCGCCAATATTTTCATAATCAAATGCTGGCAGGTAAACCGTATCTCCAATTTCAGCATCAAAATCATACCCAAGCTTTTCAATTGTCTCTCCCATGTAGTGCCTAATAAACCATACTTTTTTGTATGCAGAATCCTGACGCATGAAACAATGGAGTTCCCAAAGTGTATCTGAGCTTCCAGGAATATCATTTAGTCTGAAAATCTTTTTGTAATCCTTTGTATTTAAATTGGTGTCACCTTTTATTGTGTAGATAAAGGTATCCCAAGCCCATATTTGCTGGTCGAACTCAACTACGGTCCAGTAGGCATTTTCTTCCGGAAAAGGGTGATACTGCTGTGCATGCAGCGATACCAAAGTAAAACCGCATATAAATGTTATAAAATAAATAATTTGTTTCATAATTCTGGTTATTTAATAATAAATTTTCTTGAATAATAATGGTTATTTTCATGGCCGTGTAAACGTAGCACATAAACCCCTGGTGGAAAATTTTGTTTTTTAATTATAATATTTCCTGGCTCTATGGCTTCTGCGCTTTGTAATATTTTCCCATCTATACTAATTATTTGATAATCATACAAAGTATTACCCTGTATGGCACATACCAAATGTTATGTACCGATAACCGGGTTAGGCACAATAGCAAAGGTATTTTCTTCAATATATTCCGCTGTGCCAACATTAGTGCCTATACACCCTTCAAAGTAGGGGTTATCAAACCACTCGTAGATATGCTCGTCTTTGTAATAAAAACAAGTTAATTCATATGCCGATTCAAAAGTATAACCACAACCCCAATATGTTTCGAGCAGGGGCATGTTTAAACTGCCCATACCGGAAACCCAGAATTGATAACAATTATCACTAGAAGGAATAAACATAGTTTGTGTCTTGTGATGAATTCCATTATTTAATTAAATTCTACCTGTATCAAGGCATATATATTGTATATTGTGATGAATGAGAATCGTATCACCAGGCAATAGGTTAAAATCATATGCTAGATATTCACAAGTATCCAATTCAGGGTAGTAATAAACTTTATTGCTATCTGGGCTCTACCCGATAAGCACCAATATACCCAGTCCTTGTTCCAAAAGCCCCATACCAATAGAACTTTGTATAATTAATATTGTTTATCAAAGTGTCTCCTTTTGCTTCAAATTTATATGTGTCATACCATACTGGAGGGGGGGGGTCATACTCCGGCCATGATTTAACACTATACCACACGGCACTATCCCGTGGAAATGGCAAATATTCCTGCGCCACCAGGCTTGTTTGCATTTGCAGCATTAACATTCCAATGGTTAGTAATAGGATGTTCTTTTGTTTCATGAGTTTAAGGTTTTAGTTTCAGTCTATTTTATTTTTAGTTTATAACCCTCAGGTATGCTATCCACTTATGCCTTGGTTTCTTCTCAACCCTGCTACTTTAACCAAACAACTTCTGCGGTAGTTTTTCCAAAAATAAGGTTTTAACCTGACAGGTTTTTACTTCTTCATACCAATCTTTGGTTTTGGATGTTGCTGTACCATTCATTGATATGAGAAAACATTAGGTCAACCTGTGCATGAAATTCCGGGGTATCTTGCCAGCCATTCTCGCCATTATCATCTCGACACACTACCCAATTAACCAAGATAGTTTTAATTGGCGTATCCCAATTTGGTATCCAATATCCTGGTGTACGGTATTTTTCTATCCATGCATCGCTGGTATTTTCACACCCACTTGTCGGTGCTAATGGTGTAAGTGGTTCATAATTGTAAGCGCAATTTCCAAAGTTTTGCGCTCTAACACTAATGAATAGTAGTAATACTGCTGTAATTAGCAAAGTTTTAAAAAGTAATAAATGTTGTTTCATAATCCAAGTATTAGTTTAATGTGAAATTATTATAGGTTTTAGCGTTCTGTTTTTTGAAGTATCAAGGGGTGTCAAAGCAAGTATGTAATAACCCGATTGATATCCGGTGAGATCAATGGTACTGGTTTTCCCGTCCATTTCAGTTATAAAAAAAAGTTTGCCAAATTCTGTTAATAAACTTATTGTGAACCTAATAGGGGGATCACTTTTTTGAACAACATGAAGGTACTGATTAGCAGGATTTGGAAATATTTCAATATCACTATTAGGTATTTGATTATTATTGATCCCTACGCCCTGGCACTCATAAAATAAATATTCAAAGCTATCATCAGTATATTTTCCAACTGCAGCTAATCCATAATCTGTTGGCAAAAAACAATCAGCAAAAGGTTCTAATGTATTGATTAATTGATAGTTGTCTACTATACCAATGCGTTCAATAAGTGTATACGTTACAGGGTCAGGATAATTTGGATCATACAGATGCCTGAATAAAGTATCTTCCAAAACAAATTCTTTCAACATCTGACCATTTAGTTCGACTTCACTTTCTTCAATTACTCTTAACGGAAGAACAGAAGAGCACGCAGAATCCTCCCAATAACTATTCAACCCTGCTGTTCTGAAGGTAGAAAAAACATCGCCAACACTTAAATTATAAGTAAAAAATAAGTACTCCTGATTGTTTACATAGCGGTAGACAGTATCATTTTCAAATCTTGTATAAAGCGTTCGAACCAAGTCATTATTATCAACCAGGTTTTTTTTGGTAGGGTTAATAGGTTGAATAATGTTATACAGTTTACCTGATATAAGTGTATCACCTGTAACGCCAAACAGTTCCTCTCCAGCCGGCATTCCATTCCATCCGGTTAAACAATAAGTCCATTTTGCACCCGGAGATGGCCATGTTTGGGAGAATGAGGTATTATTTACCAATAATATTAGCGAGGCCAGAATTAATGTCCTCCATGAAAATCGAAATACTTTTTTTTTCATAACTCAGGTTTTTTTGTTTATTGTAATACTATTTTCTTACTATTTGGGTTCAGAAAAACTGACTTGTTAATTATTGTACAAATATATATTGAGGAACGGACAAATTTTGTCTGTTCGTTAAATTTTCTTAAAATATTTTCTATTTGTTTTTGAATATATTATTTGATAACCTTGTTTTCGCAAAATATGTATCATTCTTTGTATCGTTCTTTCGGAGCAGTCAAATTTTTCACTTACCTGTTTCAATGATAATAGTTGCCCCTTTTCTATCATTTCATGCAAATAGTTTAATTTTTCAGTATAGGAAATATAGTCCATGGCTATTTTGTTTTCTGTGACTTTTAATTTGAAACAATGATTTTGAATGTGCTATAGCTTTCGTTAGCAAAAATTTTCAAAACGTAGATTCCCTGGTTTGCCGGGCTATTAATGGTGATAGAATTTTCGTGAAATGTTTTGAAAAATACTTCTCTCCCACATAAATCAAACAAGGCTATCGAGTTACTCGCAGTATGCAATGGATTTATTTCGATAGTAAAGTTTGTTGACGGAGGAATTGGGTTTGGATAACACCTGATAACAGATTCCATCTGAACTGATTCATTTATCCCAACAGTCGCGCAACTATCGGTAAATACATAACAGGTATCCCTCCAGCTTCGCCAAACTTCGTCTCCATTAACGGAAAAGCAAAGCAGCTCGTTCCAGCCCTCCCAATAAGGTTGAATTCCTCCTGTAAGTCCAGATGTACATCCAACACCTTCTATAATTTTAGGCCAGCCTGGAAATGGTTCTCCCTTAAAATCAAGAGACCAAACACGTCTGCTAATACCATCTAAAGTCGTTATTGTATCAATTGCTGTAACATAAACACCTTCATAAAGAACGAACCAAAGCATTTCTTCTGGAAGTGTATCCCCCACCTGTAATGTGTAATCATAAATTAAAGCCTCGTTATAATCTGCATTCCATCTAAGAAATATTTTTTGGCTAATAGTGTCTTCTCTTAGTGCCCCAGCATAATCAGATCCACTTATTATAACGTCAGAGCAAAATACATCCCTGCGGAGGTTATAGATTTTTTTATACGTGGTATCGTTAAACACCGTATCGCCATCAATATAGGTATCGCCAATTCCGTTATAAAAAAACGGACTGGGCTGCCACCAATAGGTTTCGTGCCAAACGGCTCCTGAATCGGGAAATGGCAAATATCCCTGACCCACCAGGCTTGTTTGCATTTGCAGCAATAACAGCCCAATGGTTAGTAATAGGATGTTTTTTTGTTTCATGAGTATAAAGTTTAAGTTCTAGTTTATTTTATTTTTAGTTTATAGCATTCGGTTATGTTATCCACTTGTGCTTTAGTTTCTTCTCAACCCTGCTACTATAACCAACCAATTTCTATAGCAGTTATTCCCAAGCGTCAGGCATTTTTAGCCAATGGCCACCCCGGGCGGGAAAACAGGTTAATGAACCCGGGATGGACAACAAAACGAACCTGTTGGTTCCTAAAAAGAAGATGTTATTTAAACGAATCAGTGTAAAATGAGTTAATTTCTCCTTGGTAATGAAAAACAGGTAAGATGAACAATATAAAGACGAAATTAGAAAATAAATTACAAAATGCACGTAAAGAGCCAGGTAGCCATAAATATGAATTTCCTTTGGGATTAGAAATATGCGCTTAATCGGGGTTTTCATATTACTCCTCATTTCAGGTTTCCTTAATTTAATCTTTCGATAAAGCCGACTCATCTCAGGTAACACGGAAGAAATGTATACTACTCCTATTATTAAGTGCAAATATTTGCTAAAATTCTACCTGTTTTTTCCTGGTTTTTTACGTTTATACTGTAATCAATAGTCATTCTAAATAGTAAACCAGTTTTCATGGTTCGGTTCTTCGCATTACAAAAGCGCATTTGGCCTTTTTATGCTGCTAAATTTAAAACAAAAAACAAAACCAGTCAAGTGCCAAAAACAGTAGGGTTTACCCTAAGGAAAAGGATAGGGTTTTAATGGCCGGAATTTTTTAAATGATTGGGAATAAACGCATT
>Ga0100377_1003349_pt1 | contig 12928 bp, 12 predicted proteins | sample CryGeymeta201501_FD_83664 | JGI IMG/M metagenome (GOLD analysis project Ga0100377, IMG submission 83664) | Groundwater microbial communities from Crystal Geyser aquifers in Utah, USA - Crystal Geyser metaG 2015-01 | ecosystem: Environmental > Aquatic > Deep subsurface > Groundwater | place: USA... | reverse complement strand
TCGCGGCGCGGGGCGGGGCGCTCGTCCCGGCGAGCCTCGGGGCGCAGATCCGGCCGGCGGTCGTCGCGCTCGTCGCGGCGCGGGGCAGGGCGCTCGTCCGGGCGGCGGTCGTCACGGTCGTCGCGGCGCGGGGCAGGGCGCTCGTCCGGGCGGCGCAGGTCCGGCCGGCGGTCGTCGCGCTCGTCCCGGCGCGGGGCAGGGCGCTCGTCCGGGCGGCGCAGGTCCGGCCGGCGGTCATCGCGCTCGTCGCGGCGCGGGGCAGGGCGCTCGTCCGGGCGGCGCAGGTCCGGCCGGCGGTCATCGCGGTCATCGCGGCGCGGCGCCGGTCGCTCGTCCCGCCGAGGCGCGGCGCGATCATCCCGCTCCTCCCGCTGCGGCGCCGGTCGCTCGTCCCGCCGAGGCGCGGCGCGATCATCCCGCTCCTCCCGCTGCGGCGCCGGTCGCTCGTCCCGCCGAGGCGCGGCGCGATCATCCCGCTCCTCCCGCCGCGGCGCCGGCCGCTCGTCCCGGCGCGCCGGCGCTGCTGCCTCGGCCGGCTGCCCATCGGGGCGCCCAGGACCCCGGTCCTCACGCGCCTTGCGGGGCCGCCGGGCGGGCTGCTCCCACAGGGAGTCCGTCCAGCTCGTCTCCTCTTGCGGGGCGCGACTGGCGGTCTCCTCCTCCCGCGGCCGTCCGGCGCTGCCGCGGCGCTTCTTGGGGCCCTCGTGGTCACGCGGCTTCTCGGCCAGGGCGGCCTCGGTCACCTCTCGCGCCAGGCGACGGCCGTCGACGACGCGCTGCGATCCGCGCGGGGCCCGACCGGTGAGCGTCACATCGGTGTGCAGCGTGCCCTTCTCGTAGAGGTGCCAGATCTCGGCGCCGTAGGCGGTCTCAGCGAGGTCCGGGGCGAAGCGGGCCAGGTAGCGGGTGATGTGGTCGAGGTCGCGCAGGAAGACGGTCTGGGCGTTGCGGTTGGCCGCCGCGTCGATGGCCTGCGGCAGGTCGATGATCACCGGCCCGTCCCAGGCGATGAGCACGTTGTACTCGGACAGGTCGCCGTGCACCACGCCGCCGAGGAGCATGCGCACGCTCTGCTCGGCCAGGAAGACCATCATGGCGCGGGCGTGCTCGGGCGACAGCGGCACATCGACCAGGCGCGGTGCCGGCTGGCCGTTGTGGTCCAGGACCAGCTCCATGAGCAGGACGCCGTCGGTGAACATGAAGGGCGTCGGGACGCGCACCCCGACGGCGGCCAGCTTGTGCAGGGCGTCGACCTCGGCCGTCTGCCAGGCGGACTCCTCCTGCTCCTTGCCGTAGCGGCTGCGCTTGGCCTGGGCGCGGGCGTCCCGGGTGCTGCGGGTCCGCCGGCCCTCGGTGTAGGCCGCCCGGGCCTTGAAGGAGCGGCTCATCGCCTCCTTGTAGACCTTGGCGCACCGAACCTCGCCCTCAGAGGACACGATCCAGGCAGCGGCCTCCTTGCCGCTCATGAGCGGACGGATGACCTCGTCAATGAGCCCCATGTCGAAGAGGGGCTCGAGGCGCTCAGGGATTCGCATGGTCTCCGGGCCGCATGGTGTGCGCTCGTATCGAACCTTCGTCGCCGCGTCGACCGGTCATCCCCAGCCGCATACAGGACAGGCTGGAGGGCCCCATGTGGGACGAGTGCTACGCCGAGCCAGGATACGCCTACGGCACGGCCCCCAACGACTTCCTGGCCGCCGTGGTCGATCGCATCCCCGACGGTCGCGTCTTGTGCCTGGCCGAAGGTGAGGGTCGCAACGCCACCTTCCTGGCCCAGTGGGAGCGCCAGGTCACGGCCGTCGACGCCAGCGCCGTCGGCATGGCCAAGGCCGCCGCGCTGGCAGCCGAGCGGGGCGTGAAGCTGGACACGGTGGTCGCCGACCTGGCCACCTACGAGCTGCAGCCCGGCGCGTGGGACGCCATCGTGCTCATCTTCGCCCACCTGCCGCCCCCCCGGTGCGCCAGCGGGTCCACCGCGCCGCCGTGGCCGGCCTGCGCCCGGGGGGCCTGCTGGTGCTGGATGCCTACACCCGCGCCCAGCTCATCCATGGCACCGGCGGACCGCGCGTGCCCGAGCTGCTCTTCGGCCTAAAGGAGCTGGGCCGCGAGCTCGAGGGCCTGACCGTCGAGCACGCCGTCGAGACCGAGCGCCCGATCACCGAGGGCCGCTTCCACACCGGCCGCGGGGCCGTCGTGCAGCTCCTCGCCCGCAAGCCCGCCGCCAGCCTGCACCTGGACGCCCCGTGATCACGCACCTGCACAACATCGTGCTGTACTGCAAGGATCCCACCGCCAGCCGCGCCTGGTACGAGCGGGTCGGCTTCACGGGGCTGCGCGGCTTCCTCGGCATGCACTGGGTCGGCCTGGGCGACCTGGAGATCATGCTGCACCCGAGCGAGCAGGGCCCCGCCGGCGCCTGCCCGCAGCTCTACGCCGCGGTCGATGACATCGACGCCTTCCTGAAGCACCTGCTGGACCAGGGCCTGCAGCCGGTCCACCACCAGGCGCCGGGGCCGCTCATGGCGCCGGTCACGACGCCCTGGGGCAGCCGCGAGGTCGAGCTCTTCGCCCCCGACGGGCACCGCTGGGGCTTCCTGCAGGACTGAGAGCCTGTGGGATCCCGCCCCGCCGCTCAGAAGGCGGCTTCGGCCTCTTCCATGCTGACGACCTTGTCGTCGTCCAGGGTCAAGGAGCGCTCGAAGAGCCGCGTGGCCTTGTACTGGGTCTTGCTGCCCGGCTCCCAGATGAGCACGCCGCCGTCCTTCTGCTGCTCGAAGCGGTAGACCCACAGCTCGCTGCGCTGGGCGTGGCGACCAGCCAGCCGGCGCTTGTCGAAGGGCACGCCCCAAGCCATCTCCACCATGTCCTTGGTCCAGCCGACCTCGACCTTGCCCGAGATGATCAGCGCCCGGGTGGCGTCGTCGTACTGGTAGAAGCGATCCCACAGGCCCAGGTCCTTGAGGTACTGGTCCCGCTCTTCTTCGGTCTTGAGCTTGAGGTAGGCCTTCTTCTGGTCGTCGTTCATGTAGGCGCGCAATGCGTAGTAGTGGTCGAACTCGATGTCCGACAGCTCCTTGACCTTGTTCTGCCAGCCGGCGTGGGCGGAGGGCGAGAGGGCCAGGGCGAGGAGGAGGGCGTGCATCGCAGCTCCGGATTCGGTCAGGGGACGACGAGGTAACCTGCGGAGCCAGCGGGCTCACGAGCCCAGGCTCAGGGATCGACGGCCGGCGCAGAGACCGGAAAGGGGCTCACCGGATCGGCCAGGTCCACCGCCGAGGCCGGCACCCAGCCCTTGCGGGCGTCGGGCAGCTCGATCAACACGGCAGCCCCCGCCCCGCCTTCCCCGCCGGCGTAGCGCTCGACGGCCTGGACCACCGCGCCCTCGTGCAAGAGGAAGAGGTCCACGCCCTCGGCGCCCAGGGCGCTGCGCACGGCGACCTGGGGGACCAGGACGGTGGCGGGCGGCAGGCGGCGGGCGTGCATGACGGTGGTGCCGGCCAGCACCAGGCCGACCAGGGCCAGGGAGAGGCCGGCCAGGTGGGGGCGCCCCGGCTGCCCGGCGCGGCGGCGACCCAGCAGGCCGACGATCTGCAGCGACAGGCCGATGGCGACCATGAGGCCGGCCAGCAGGGCCTCGGTAGCGGGCGAGACGGCGGCCTGCCAGAAGAAGGGCCCGACGTGCTCCTCGGGCAGGGCCAGCCGGTCCTGGGTCTGCTTGCGGGCGTGGGCGAGGTTGGCCTGCAGGTCGCCATCGGTGGGGGACAGCTCCAGGCCGCGCAGCCAGGCGGCGATGGCCGGCCCCAGCGCGCCCTGGCGGTACAGGGCGTTGCCCAGGCCCAGGTAGACCGCCGGGTCGTGGGCCCCGGCCTGGAGGGCGGCGTCGAAGGCGGCGGCGGCGGCGGCCGGATCACCGGTCCGCGAGGCCGCCACGCCCTGGTCGAACTGCGCCTGTCCGCCGGCGTGGGCAGGACCTGCCAGGGCGAGGGCCAACAGCAGCGCGCTCATGCCTTCTCCACGAAGGCGCGGATCTGCGCCTCCAGGCCGCCGCCCGGGGTGAAGCCCCCGTAGCGGGCCCGGGTGAGGGCCTCGTAGACCTCTGCGGCCTCCTCGCCCAGCCCGGCGATGGCTGCGCGGTCCAGGCCCGGCGCCGGCCGGCCCAGGCGCAGGCCGCAGGCCTCGCGGAAGCAGTCCTCCAGCGCGGCCAGGCGAGCGTCGGGCTCGGTGGGCAGGCCCTGCATGCGGCCGCGCAGCCGGGCCCGCGGATCGGGGCGGCGCCGCGCGCTCAGGGCCTGCACCCCCATCGCCACCAGGCCCACGGCCGGCAGCAGGGGCAGGCCCACGGCCCAGGGCAGGGCGGCCTTCAGGCCGTGGTCGCGGACGTGCGCCCCGCCGGGCACCGGCAGGATGTCCTCGCCCAGGGCCTGCACGTCCTGGCGCTCGTCGGTCGGCGTGCCGGGCTTGCCGAACTGCTGGACCTGGCCGGCCCCCTGCTCGCCGGGCTGCACGTCCAGGACCAGGGGATCGGTCCGCAGGCGCTGGTAGCTCTGCGTCTGGGGGTCGAAGACCGAGACCGTGACCGGGTCGACGGTGACCCGCCCCTCCACGGTCGGCACCACGGCGCGGCGGAAGGTGGCCACCGCCGAAAAGGCGCCCTCCTCGACCTTGGCCTGGATGTCGGGCGCGTCGTCGTAGACCCGGTAGCCGCCACCCGCCGGCGGGGTGGGCAGGGTGGCGCCGGTCAGCGAGCCGTCCCCAGACAGCGTGATCTCCTGGGTGATCGACTCTCCCAGGGCGACCTTCAGGGGCCTGCCGGGGGCCGCCCCCTGGTTGCTGCCCTCGCGCCGGGCCGTCGCCTGGAGGTGGAAGCTGCCGACCAGGCCGCTGAAGTCCGCCGGCCGCCCCTGGGCCGGCAGCGGGCGCACCGTCACGGCGATGGGCTCCGAGGACAGGACCCGGGACTCGACGTTGCCCAGGAAGGGGTTGCGGCTGCGGCCCCGGCCGGGGACCTGCACCGTGAGCACGGCCGGCGGGATGGTCCGCGGCCCGGTGTCCGTGGCGACCAGGGGCTGGAAGATCTCCTCGACCCCGTAGGTCACGCCGTCCTCGTCCACCTGGTAGTTGCGCTGCGTGGCCTCGGCCGTCTTCTCGACCATGAAGCCGTCGAAGGTCGGCGGCGTCCAGTCCATGTCCAACACGCGGTCGGCGTGCTTGTGGCGGAAGGCGTAGACCACGACCTGGCCCAGGTAGGGGGCCTTGTCGGAGATGGTGCCCACGACGTCGTTGCGCGCCTGCTCCTGGGCCGAGCGGGGGCTGACCTGGATGGTCTGGGCCGGCGCGGTCAGGGTCTGGTTCCCGACCTGCACCTGGGCAGGGCCCAGGCTCCAGCTCCCCTCGGCCAGGGCCGTCACGGCGAAGCTGAACTCCACGATCCGGGTCGACTGGAAGTTGACGATGACCTGCTGCTGGCTCTGGCCGGTGTAGCGGACCTGGAGGCCCGAGCCGGCCGGCAGCGCCGGGACACCGCGGACGACGCCGTTGGTGACCCGCACGCGGGCCGTGACGGTCTCTCCCTGGGCCAGCTTGCGCAGGTCGATGTCCAGGCTCAGCGCGGGCCCGTCCGCCCAGGCCCGCCCGCTGCCGAGCAGCAGCAGGCCCGTGGCGAGGCCGAGCAGGGCCCGCCGACTGGGACGAGCCGGGTCCGGAGGAGGAGCATCCGGCAGAGAGCGGGGCGTGCGACTCACCAGTCCTTGCCTCCTCGGGACTCGGGATCGACGACGACGTGGGGCGAGCCCTCCTTGACCCCGTCGACCAGGCGCGACGCCTGCTTCTCGGACATGCTGCCCGGCCGCCGGACCTGGCCGTCGCCCTGACCGGTATCGCCCTGGCCCTCTGCGGTCGCGCCTTGTGCCGCCCCGCCGTCCTGCTGGGCTTCGGCGTCCTGCTGGGCGCCCTGGGCCTGGGCGGCCCCACCGGTGTCGTCCTGCTGCTCGTCACCCTGCTGGGCGTCGGCCTGCTGCTGCTGCTGCGGATCCGCCGCCTGCTGGCCGGGCTGGGGCTGCTGCTGCTGGCCGGTGTCGCCTTCGCCCTTGTCGGGCTCGCGGGTGCCATCGTCCGGCTGCTGCTGACCCTGCTGCTGGTCCTGCTTCTTCTGCTGGTCCTGCTTCATGCGCGCGGCCAGTTCCTTGCGCACGGCGTCGGCGTTGGTCTGGGCCTGGGTCTTGGTGGACGCCGGCTCGGCCGACTCCTGGACCACGCGGTCCCAGTCCTCGACGGCCTGGGTCAGTCGCCCGCCGCGGTAGGCGGAGAGGGCGGCGTTGGAGCGGGCCCGCTGGCGCTGGGCCGGGTCGAGGCTGCGCTCCGCCACGCCGTCCAGGACGTCCTCGGCGCGGTTGTAGTCTCCGGCCTGGTACAGGGCCTGCCCCAGGCGCTCGGCGAGGGCCAGGTCGTCAGGGTGTTGGGCCTGCTGGGCCAGCAGCTGGTCGACCGGCGAGGGGCTGCCCGCCTTGGCCGGGCCCGCTGCGGGAGAGGCTGCGGGAGAGGCTGCGTCTCCGGCGGCCCGCGCGTCGCTCCCGCCCAGCAGGAGCAGGCCGGCCAGCAAGGCAGCCGCCGCCCGGTCCCGCGTCCGCACCACCCGGCGCGCGGCCGGCGGGCGCAGGCCGCTGGCCACCAGGAGCAGCAGCAGACCGGCGCCCAGGGGCCACTGGAAGCGCTCGTTCCACTGCTTCTCCCGGCGCACCCCCTGCTCGGCGGTCTTCAGCCCGCCACGGATCCCGTCCCCGTACAGGGCCTGCAGATCGCTGGTCCCGGCCACGCTGTCGGCGTAGGCGCCCGCCCCGATCCGGGCCAGCTCCTGGAGCTGCGCGCGGTCCAGCCGGGTCAGGATCACCTTGTTGCCCTGGTCCTTCTTGAAGCCGCCCTCGGCCAGGGGGATGGGCGCCCCCTCGGTCGTCCCGATGCCCAGGGTGTAGATGTGGATCCCGTCCGCGGCCGCGACCTTGGCCGCGTCCTGTGCCTTGCCGACCTGGTCCTCGCCGTCGCTCAGGATCAGGATGGTCCGGTCCGCCGCCCCCTGCTCCCCCAGCGTCTTGGACGCGACCTCGATGGCCCGCCCCAGGTCGGTGCCCTGGGCCCGCAGGGTGCTGGTGTCGCTGTCGTGCACGATCTTCTGGAAGGCGTCGTAGTCCTGGGTCAGCGGCATGCGGGGGTAGGCGCCGCCGGCCGCCAGGACCAGGGCGATGCGGTCGCCGCGCAGCATGCCGGCCAGGTCGGTCAGCTCCCGCCGGGCCCGCTCCATGCGCGAGGGGGCCACGTCCTGGGCGTCCATGGAGCGCGAGACGTCGAGGATTACCGCAATGTCCAGGCCCTCCTGCTTGAGCTCGCGCCACTGGTAGCCCCAGCGGGGCTGGGCCAGGGCGACCAGGCACAAGGCGATGCCGGCCACGCTCAGGCCCAGGCGCAGGCCGTGCAGGCGGCGCGAGCTCGGGGCCGCGGCGATCCCGGCCAGGGCCAGCCGGGCGAGGGCACGCACGCGGGACCGCAGCACGAAGACCACCAGCACCAGCAGCGGCGCCAGCAGCCACAAGCCGGCCAGCAGCTCGGGGCGGCCCCAGGAGCCGACGTCCTGCTCAAGCACCCTGCACCTCCCGCTCTTCTCTGAGGGGGGAACCCCTCCAGGTTCCCCCCGGTCCGCAACAGCCCCTCCGCGTCGCTTGCGCGTCGATCCTGCTGCGGCCCTCCCCCTTCCGGGGTCGGCTCGCGGCGCCCGCCAGGCGGTCCCCGCGAGTCACGGCAACCTCCGCAGCCAGGTCTCGCCCAGCAACAGGTGCAGCAGCAGGGCGCCCAGACCCGCGATGATCCAGCCGTGGTACCGCTCGTCGGTGTGCACGTACTCCTTGGCTTCGGCCGTGCTCTTCTCCAGCTTGTCGATGGTCGCGTAGACCTCGCGCAGGGCCTGGGTGCTGTCGGCGCGAAAGTACTGGCCGTCGGTGGTGACCGCGATGGCCTTCAGGGTGTTCTCGTCCAGGTCGCTGCCCCGGCCGCCCAGCAGGCCGCGCAGGCCGCCCCCGCCGCCGCCCACCGAGCCGATGCCCACGGTGTAGACCTTGACCCCCAGGGCCTTGAGCGCCAAGGCCGCCTCTTGGGGCGAGATCGTGCCGGCGTTGTTGCTGCCGTCGGTGAGCAGGATCATCACCTTGGTCGGGACCTCCAGGTCCTTCAGGCGCTTGCCTGCCACGGCCATGGCGTCGCCGATGGCGGTGGCCCGACGCCCGGCCACGCCGAGCTGCACCTGGGCCAGGATCCCGTCCAGGCTGGCGTGATCGAGGGTCAGCGGGACCTGGGTGAAGGCCTCCTCGCCGAAGACCACCAGGCCGACGCGGTCGTCGGGGCGACCGTCGATGAAGTCGGCGATGACCTCCTTGGCGATGCGCAGCCGGGACACGCCCCGGCCGTTGAGGGTGTAGTCCTCGGCCTCCATGGAGCCCGAGGTGTCCAGCACCAGCATGATGTCGATGCCCTGGCTCTCGACCACCCGCTCGCGGTCCACCAGCTGGGGTCGGGCCATGGCGAGCACGAGCAGGCACAGGCCCAGGCTGCCCAGCACCCGCGGGGCAGGCGCCAGGAGCAGGCGCAGGGAGCGACCGCCCTGCAAGGTCGACACCGAGGGCCAGGCCAGCCGCAGGCCGCCCCCGAGCCAGGGCAGGGCCACGGCCGGCAGCAGGGCCAGCAGCCACCAGGGGTTGGCCCACTCGATCACGCCTCACCCCCGTCGTCTGGAGGAGCCGGCGCCGCTTCCTGCGGCGGCTCCCAGGAGGGGCGGGTCGCCTCGACCACCACGTCGAAGTCGCGGTCCATGGCTTCGAAGAAGTCGCCGCCCCCGCCCTGCCGGGCAAACTTCAGGCGGTCGGTCGCGTCCAGGATGCGGGCGGCGTGCAGGCGAGCTGAGGCGCCAGCGACGGCGTCCTCCTCCATCCAGCGCAGGATCTCGGGGCCCGTGCGCATGGTGGCCGGCCAGCCGGTGATCGCCTCCAGGTAGCCGCGCAGGACCTGGGAGAGGGCCACGGCCTGGGGGTGGTCACCCAGGCCCGCGATGCGGACCCGCTCCCACTGGCGGCGGGCGAGCACGTGGGCCGGAACGGGCGGCTCCACGGGCTCGGGCCGACGATTCATCCAGGCGCGGATGCCCAGGCCGGCGCCGACCAGGGCCAGGGCACCGACGCCCAGGGCAGCGTAGAGCGCGTAGGGCGGCCGCGAGGGCGGGGGCGGCGCCTCGAAATCCGACAGGCCCTTGGCCAGCGGGCCGGGCACGCCGATGTCCACGAACACCGGCGGGACGTCGATCTGGCGCTGCTTGCCGTCGGCGTCGGTCGCGGTCCCAGCACCGGGCTGGATCACGTAGCTGCCCTTGGGACCGGTCAGCTCATAGGTCCAGGTGCGGACCTGGGCCTCCCCTACCTGGGTGGGGCCGGTCTGCTTGCCGGCCGAGAAGCTCAGGCCCTCGGCGGCGGGCGGCGCGACCTCGATGGTGGTGCCCGCCAGGGCGCGGGCCTGGACCTCGAGCTCGATGGGCTGGCCCAGGGCGACGTGCTTGTCGGCGACGGTGGCCACCACCTCGGCCTGGGGCGGGGCCAGGGGCGGCAGCGCGGTCCGCCCGCAGCCGACGAGCAGCGGGGAGAGCAGGGGAAGGAGCAGCAGCGGGCTCATCGGCGGCCTCCCTGCTGGCGGAAGTGCAGCATGAGCTGGAGGAAGGGGTCGCCGTCGACGGGGACCTCGCAGACCCGGGCGCCGGTGCGCTGCAGGGCGCGCAGGCGCTGGTCCATGGGCACTGCGGGCCGGACCCGGCGGGCGTCGACCAGCCGGTGGCGGCCGGTCTCGGCGTCGGCCAGCTCGACCAGGCCGACGTCGGGCAGGGTGGCCTCCAGCGGGTCGTGCACGACGAAACAGTGGACCTGGTGCCGGTAGGCCAGGACCCGCAGCTCGCGGATGCCGTCGCCGCAGCCCTGGCCGGGCTGGAAGTCGGACAGGATGCAGACCACCGCTCGCCGCTTGAGCATGCGGTAGGCGTGCTCCAGCGCCACCGGCAGGTCGGTCCCCTGGCGCTCGGGATGGTCCTCGAAGACCGAGCGGATCACGGCCCAGGCGTGGCCGCGGCTGCGGCGTGGGGGCACGAAGCGCTCGACCCGGTCGGTGAAGGTCAGCAGGCCGACCTTGTCGTTGTTGCGGATCCCGGCGAAGGCCAGCGCCCCCGCCGCCCGGGCCAGCTGGCGCCGCTTGTCGGTCTCGCCGTCCCGGCCGCCGCCCCCGAAGTGCACCGAGCCGGACACGTCGACCACCAGCAGCAGGATCAGCTCCCGCTCCTCGCGGAACTCCTTGATGAAGGGAGCGCCTGTGCGGGCCGTGACGTTCCAGTCGATGTGGCGGATGTCGTCACCCGGCACATAGGGCCGGACCGACTCGAACTCCATGCCGCGGCCCTTGAAGGCGCTGCGGTACTCGCCCGCGAAGGGGCTGTCGACGGCCCGGCCGGCTTGCAGGTGCAGCCGCCGGATCTGTCGCAGCTCATCGGCTGTCAGCATCGCCCCCCCCCGGCTCAGGGCGTCTTCACGCGCTCGAAGATCCGCGCGATGACCTCGGTCGCGGTCAGGCCCTCGGCCTCGGCCTCGTAGGTCAGCAGCACGCGGTGGCGCAGGACGTCGGGCGCCATGGCCTTGACGTCATCGGGGGTGACGAAGCCGCGTCGGGCCAGGAAGGCGTGCACCCGGGCCGTCACGGCCAGGGCCAGGGTCGCCCGCGGGCTGGCCCCGAACTGCACGTAGCGACCCAGGTCGGCGCCGCCGGGCAGGCTGGCCGGGTCGCGGGTCGCGTGCACCACGTCGACGATGTAGTCGGCGACCACCTGCTCCATGCGCACCTGGGCCACGACCTCGCGGGCCGCCTGGATGTCGGCGGCGTCGGCGACGGGGTGGACCTCCTCGGGCGGCAGGGCGGCCCGGGTCAGGATCTCCCGCTCCTCGGCCTTGGTCGGGTAGCCGACGACCACCTTGAGCAGGAAGCGGTCGGCCTGGGCCTCGGGCAGGGCGTAGGTGCCTTCCTGCTCGATGGGGTTCTGGGTGGCCAGGACCAGGAAGGGCTTAGGCAGCGGCCAGGTGCGATCGGCCAGGGTGACCTGCCGCTCCTGCATCGCCTCGAGCAGGGCGGACTGCACCTTGGCAGGGGCGCGGTTGATCTCGTCGGCCAATACGATGTTGGCGAAGATCGGGCCCTTGTGGGTGGTGAAGCCCCCGTCCTTGGGGTTGTAGACCTGGGTGCCGAGCAGGTCCGCCGGCAACAAGTCCGGCGTGAACTGGATGCGGCGGTAGTCCAGGTGCATCGACCGGGCCAGGGCGTGGACCGCCGTGGTCTTGGCCAGCCCCGGCACGCCCTCGAGCAGGACGTGGCCGTCGGCCAGCAAGCTGATGAGGAGCGCGTCGACCATGGCGCGCTGTCCCACCAGGACTCGACCCACCTCCCGCCGAATGGCATCGACGACCGGCTGCACTGTCGCGATGCGTGCTTCGACCTCGCTCACCGTGAGCCGCTGTTCCATCGTCTCCCTCACTCCGCGCGGCGACAGGCCGGGACACGCTCGCCCCGCCGCCGGTTGCGCGCAAAGGCGCTCAGGTGGAGAAGCGCCCCAGGAATTCCTTCCAGAACCCCTTGTCGCTCACATGGGCCTCCTGGAGGGTTGCGAGCTTGCGAATCAGCTCCTCCTCCTCGGGACCCAGCTTCCTGGGCACCGCCACCACCACCTGGACGTGGTGATCGCCGCGCCCGCCATTGCGCCCCAGACGGGGCACACCCTTGCCCTTCAAGGTGAAGACCTTGCCCGAGGGTGTGCCACGCGGCACCTCCAGGGCGGTCTCCCCATCGACGGTCGGGACCTGGATCTCCGCCCCCAGGCACGCCTGCGGGTAGCTGATCGGGACCTCGACCAGGACATCGCTGCCGTTGCGCCGGAACAGCTCGTGCTCCGCGACATGGATGTGAACGTAGAGGTCGCCGGAGGGGGCGCCGGGATCACCCTCGTCCCCGCGACCGGTCAGGCGCAGCTGCAGGTCGTTGTCCACGCCGGCGGGCACCGTGACCGTCAAGGTCTCGGTCACCCGCGTCCGGCCCATGCCATCGCACTGCTTGCAGGGGCTGGTGATGACCTTGCCCCGCCCGCCACAAGAGGGGCAGGTCGTGCGGATCCGCAGGAAGCCGTGCCCCTGCACGACCTGGCCGTGCCCGGCACAGGTGGCGCAGTTCGAGGGCTGGGTGCCCGGTTCGGCGCCGCTGCCGGAGCAGGCATCACAGGTCGACAGCCGGGGGACCGTGAGCTCCTTGGAGCAGCCGTGCACGGCCTCCAGGAACTCCAGGCGCAGGCCGTATTCGGTGTCGGCCCCGCGGCGCAGGCGCGGCCCGGTGCTGCCACGGCGGCGACCGCCCCCGTTAAAGCCGAACAGGTCGCCGAACATGTCGGAGAACTGGCTGAAGACGTCCTCGGCGCTGGCGAAGCCCGGGTCGACCCCGGCGCCGCGCAGGCCCTGGTGGCCGAAGCGGTCGTACATCTGCCGCTTCTCGGCGTCCGACAGCACCGCGTAGGCCTCGGACACCTCCTTGAAGAGCGCCTCGGCCTCGGGATTGTCGGGGTTCCGATCCGGGTGGTATTGCATGGCGAGCTTGCGGAAGGACTTCTTCAGGTCCGCATCACTCGCGTCCCGGGCGACGCCCAGCACCTCGTAGTAGTCGCGCGGGGACGACATCCGGGGGAGCCTCCTGCCCGTGGCACCGGGCGCGCATCACCGCCACGCAGGCGGGAGGGTCGGGTTGCAGGGGGTCGGGGACCGACCCGAGAGGACCGGGTCGGGGACCGACCCGAGAGGACCGGGTCGGGGACCGACCCGAGAGG
>Ga0100377_1003333_pt1 | contig 12970 bp, 9 predicted proteins | sample CryGeymeta201501_FD_83664 | JGI IMG/M metagenome (GOLD analysis project Ga0100377, IMG submission 83664) | Groundwater microbial communities from Crystal Geyser aquifers in Utah, USA - Crystal Geyser metaG 2015-01 | ecosystem: Environmental > Aquatic > Deep subsurface > Groundwater | place: USA... | reverse complement strand
TTGAAGTCGAAACCCTGTGTGAGCGCTATTGGCGAGCCCGGCAACTGGGTGATCCCGCGGTGCTGTCGGAAGCGGAAATGGCAGCCGTCTTCGAGCGCTTCAAAACTTATGGACAGTGGGCGACCGCTGCCGACTAAAAGCGCTCGGCGTCGCACACCCAGCAGCGTCGCAGCGCCCGCCAGTCGTCGCCGCTATCGATCATGCCAACACCTACCATTTCTGAGTGAGGACGGGGTGAAGCCATGGACTCCCATAGGACAGGGCAAATCTTGATTCGTGGATCGTGGAGCTACGAATGCCAACGTTTCTGGCTGCCGACGTTGCATTCTTCGTTGACGATGGAGCCAAGCGCAGCGTCCGTGCGGCCCGCGCCGTAGCTGAACTTGAGGCAGGCGAAAGTGGGGTGTCCAATTTTCCGCCGCATTGCGCGCTGACGCGCTTGACACCCGCTTGATCCGCCAGCCAACCCGCGATCAACCGATGCACGATGCCCAGGACCGGGCCAATGGCTTCGGGCTTGCTGGCGAACAGGAAGCGCAACGGATACGGGAAACTCAGCACCCATTGCCGCACCGGGTGCGCGCCGAATACCTCCTCCACCAGACCTGTCCTGAGCCCCGTCGAAGGATGCCGCGCACGCTCGGCCATGCGCCGCGCGCCGCAACTCGGGCAGAAGCCTGTCCTGAGCCTGACGAGGGGCCGCGCTGCGTGCAGGAAAACGCCAGCAGCCGTTACTCCGGGCATCCTGCCCTACGCCCTTCGGGCCAGCCTACGGCTGTTCAAATTCGCTCCAGGCGAATTTGTCCGCATGGCAGTGCTCGCACACCACCCGCAGGAAGCCGTGGTCGAGCACGCCGCAGCGCAGGAATGCCTCGAACTCCGCGCGCACGTACGCGGGCAGCAAACGGCCTTCTGCCTCAAGACGCGCAATGAAATCCGGATAGTGCGCCTGCACCAGCGCGTACAGCAGCGTGCGCTCGGGAACATGGCGCGCATAAGTGGGCGCGGCCGCCCGCGCGACCGCTGCGGTGCCGGCGGCGCGCGACGTTGCGCGGCCCTCCGGTGCAGTGAGGCACAGCATGGAACGTTCCTGCGCATCGGCGGCTGCACAGTGTTCCGCGCGGCCTCATCGCCGCCCATCGGCGCCTCTCCCACGCACGGGTAAGACATCGGCGCGGCGTAGCGTAGGAAATCGCCTGCTCGTGATATGGCATATTGTTCCGCTGTTTCTCCAACGCTCCAATCCATATCCGTCGTTACGGGGGCGCTACACCACGCAGTGGCGTCCGGAAACTGCGTCAACAACTGCGCGACTTGCGGTTGCTCGGGCAAGAGCTAGGCGCGAGGCATCTGCCGACTGCGCGGCGGCGCGGCCCCGCGCTGCCGAAGTCCCACTCGCAAACGTCCAATTCCTGCCCAAACCGGCGCTTGCGCGACCACTGCCTACCCGCCAGACTGTCTGAAAAGGGCCTTTGAATTTCCTATACCCCAGGGCAATAGGCTAGATGAGACGGCCGTTCTCACAAATAAAATCAGAAATACGATGTTGCCCGGATCTCGATCAAATTCACGGCGATGCACTAGTTAGCCAGAGAGCGGGCTGCCTTGGGAGTAGCAGAGACAGAGCTAATGAAGCTTCACGGATGCATGAAGAACCCATCGAGTATGGCGTTCCCCAAGACGAAATCCGATCGATTATGAGTGGCCGAAATCGCTGAATTCGCCCAATAGAACGGTCTTACAACTTTTCTCAACCGAAAGGGACAGCTGCTATGGAATCCGTCAAGCTACAGTTTGAAGACTCTGGCGAATGGTACAGTCTTCCAGAGTGGGCGGAGTACTTTATCAGCATTGGAAAGTATCTCGCTGCCTCACCTCCGTCGGATACTCGGATAGTCACCGCGATAGCTGTACCTACCCGGGCCTTCGGGGCAGTTTTTGTCAGCTTGGGAATGGTCATAAGCGACGCGGCGTCGCGAGATCGGACTTCTAAAGCGGCACATTTCGAAAGACTATTCGACCTTCCGCCCGGCACACCAGTTGTCTATCGTCCCGAGCGCGAAAAGACCTTCAGGGGAATTCTGCAAGATCCAACAGAATATGACGGGGAATTGTACGTGCGAGTCCAAGTACAATCCGGGGCGGGGGGTGGATTAACCCATCTTGTAGATGAATCCCGAGCATTACAGGTGCAACCTGCCCACCACTCCGGCGAGCTGCCGAAGAAGCAGGGAGCGGAGAACGTCCGATTCGCCAATGCGTTTGTTGACCGGCTTCTGGGCGATGTCGATCCCGTGCAACTCGGCCTGCGATCAAAACTCGTCTGCGCCCTTGTTGGCAGGAAGAACACGCTCGAACACGAAATCCGCAAGACGCCATTGGCAGTCCATGTCAACGGGCACCGCCATGCAGACGGGGTGCTGCAAGACGTCCTCCGTATGAATCGATTTGTTACAGAGAAGCAATCGCACCGCTCCGCACTCGTGCCCGTTGGAGCAGACTCTCCATCCGGGGAGATTCTCAACAATGTGGAAATGGGTGTCGTTTTTGATGGGGCACTTGGTTTCCTCAAGTGGGGCAACATGTGGCACAGCCGCCACCAAGTCATCATTCTCGACCGCACGGAACCCTACTTCGACGATGCGATCAGCTCCATCAACGCGAGATTTTCCCAGAATCGAGTTGATGGTGAAACTGTTCTGCCCGAGTGCCAGGCCCCTCCGGGTGGTGAGGTTCTTACATTCCGGGAGGCGATCAAGTGATACCTCTATCAATCAGCAGCGCGACAGAGGTATACGGAGACGCCTTAAGGTGCGAGATCATCCGCCACTGGGTGGACCATCCGGAACTGTCGGAACTCTCACACTCACTGCGTGAGTTAGTCCAGTCATTGGGAGACGAGGCAACGGATGAATATTGGCGGCGCTCCCTCGGTCCCATTCGCAGGCTTGGATTTACGTTTTGCTCCACACCGCTGCCGTTCTCGGAGGCCGCAGCGGTCGCCGGAATCGATTGGGGTAAATTGCACCGGCAGGTGCGCCTCTGTGAACAATTGTTTCCCGATGCGCACGAGAGGCTCGCGAATCTTGCCCAGCAATTAGAAGGTTTGAGTGCAGAGGCCGGTTCGCCCTTCATTGAGCCGCTGGAGCAACTTCACCAGCCGAGTGGCGGACTGTGTGTTGTTCTGCGGAATCCCAGAATGAATCAAGCTGTCGCAGCTTTCTTCGCCCGGACCGCAACTCTCAGAAATGCCAGGGTGGTCAGCCCGTCGCAACTCCGTGGGGGTCATCTGTGCAATATGCTTGCCGCAATCGGCCCCTGCGGCTGGTTTCCCGAACATGTATTCTCGGCCCCTCGTGCCGCTAGCGTCCACATCATTTTGCCCCGCTGGATTCGTGATCCCTGGAAGCCAGGCCCCATCTTCCTGCACAGCTCCGATACGTCCGGAAGCAGCAGCCTCAACCATCGCATCGGCGCGATGCCGAGAGTCAGCGGAGAAACTGGCCCAACAAATCACTCTCCTACCGATATTCTCCCGGTGGATCTGCTCCCGCCGATGCCAACTCTTGGCCGGAATGGGTTGCCACTTACGGGTTCCCAGTCCCATGACAGTGCAGAGACGTTCCTTGCTCGCTTGTGCCATCTCAGCGGCAACCGTGCGGTCTTCGTAGCGGCCGATGATGGTTCGACTTCGCTAATAATCGATACGATAGAAATGGGCCATGCCGCTGTCAGGCGAGTTTCGGCCGACGAATTGGAACCAGGCCAGTACCTCCTTCTGCGCACGTCCGGTGGCGGTGATTTCATCGCCCCGCTCGCTGATCGCATACTGGGAGATCTGGCTGAAACACGCCGATCCGAGCAAGTTGAATGGAAACAATGCCTTGTCTCCGCAGCAACCGAGGGGTTTGGTCCGTTAGGCCGCCGGGAACTTTCCGCCCTCGTGAGTTCTGAACTGCAATCGAAGAATCTTTCGCAGGCCCGCCCGGCTAACGTGCATTACTGGATGTCCTCGAAGTGCATTCGGCCGCGAAAGATCGAGGACTTTGTTGCGATCCTTAAATTCGCCGGGCTTGAAGAACGCTCACAGCAATTGTGGTCGGCGATGGGCGACATTGATCGCGCGCACAGGCGAGCGGGCCACGTCATCCGGCGCATGCTGTTGCACAAGATCGCGACTGCATCTCTCGAAACGCTGGAACGCGACGGTGAGATGGATTTCGAACTCGGAGACGAGGATGGCGGCACCCTCTCGGCCTTCCAGATTGCAGAGATAGTGGCGGAGGATTTCGAGGTGCCCGCCGACCGGATCGGCCTACTGCTGGAAATGGAGGATTAACCGTGGAGCGCATGATTCCGCCGATCATTCCAGCATCGTGTCCGAGCCCCGGTGAACAGGAACTCTTTACGCGCCTGAAGGATGAACCGGGCACCAAGGATTGGATTGTTCTCCATTCCCTGGATATTGCTCACCATCTTCGCCAGGTTGCAGGTGAAGCAGATTTCGTCATTATTGTTCCGGCACTTGGTGTGCTATGCCTCGAAGTGAAGGCGTGCCATTCTCTGCGCAGGGAAGAAGGGCTGTGGTACTACGGCCGCGATGCCCAGGGCGACCCCCGTGGCCCATTCAAGCAGTCCTCTGAAGGCATGCACAGCCTCCGGCAACAGGTCGTGCGTAGTGACCCGGCACTCGCGCGCGTCCCATTCTGGTCCGCCGTCACTTTCCCGTTTATCGAGTTCACAGCTATTTCTGACGAGTGGCATCCTTGGCAGGTGATCGATGCCTCGCGATTCCGCCGCCAGTCACTCGCATCATTGATTACAGGAATCTTACGCAATGCCCGGTCATTTTTAAGTTCGCAGCCATCGGCGAGGTGGTTTCGCGAAACCGATCAGTACCCCAATCAGCAACAGGCTGCCGCCATCGCCCGGATTCTCCGGCCAAGCTTTGAATTTGCCGAGAAAGCTCCCGACCGGCGTACCCGCCAGCAAGCCAACATCCTGCGATACACCGAAGAGCAGTTCGCGGCGCTCGATGCGATGGCGGAAAACGAGCGTGTGCTGTTTACTGGGCCAGCAGGGACGGGGAAGACGGTTCTCGCTCTCGAAGCAGCACGGAGAGCATCCAATGCGGGACAAAAGGTCTTGCTGCTGTGCTTTAACCGGCTTCTCGGGCGGTGGCTGTCGCAGCACCCTTTCGCCCAGTGCGACGCGGTAACTGCCGGGACATTTCACCAGTACCTGCTGGGTTTCGCCGGCATCGCGCTGCCTCCCGAACCGGACGACACCTTCTGGAAGGCACACTTGCCTGAAGCGGCAATAGCAAAACTGCTGAGTGAACACAGCGGCGCTGCCCGATTCGACATCGTTGTCGCAGACGAAGTTCAGGATTTGCTTACCCCATCCTATCTCGACGTTTTGGACCTAGTATTGCAGGGAGGACTGGCGGCGGGTAACTGGATGTTGTTTGGCGACTTTGAACGGCAGATGCTATATGGGCAGGACCGCGATGCCGCAGAAGAATTGCTCCGTGCGAAACTCGGGGCATTCGCCAGATGTTCGCTTCGAGTCAATTGCCGAAACACTCCGCGTGTTGCGACGCTGTCGCATCTTCTCGGAAAGCTCGCGCCGAACTATTCGCGTGTACTCCGCCCAGATGACCGCATTGAGCCAGTCATCACTTACTATGCGACGCCATCCCAGCAGCAGAAGCAACTCGTCAGCATTCTCGAACAGCTGCACCGTGACTCATTCTCAGACGAGGACATAGTGATCCTCTCACCAAAAGCTGGATCGCGTTGCGCGGCCGCTTCCATTGCGGAGAAGTCATGGGCTGATCGGATTGCTCCTTACGAGCATGCCGCACCCGACCAGATTCGTTTCACAACGATCCAGAGTTACAAAGGGCTTGACTCTCTTGCAATCGTCGTTACTGACATTGAACACTTGGCTGGCGAGCTTTTCTCGTCACTCTTCTACGTTGCGACTACGCGCTCTCTGGAGAGGCTTTGCATTGTCGTGCATGAGACGGCCAAGCCCGACATTATCAAAGCGCTATTGGGGCCAGATCAGAAATGAGGCCGGAGGATTGAAATGCCCGATCATATTGCAAATCGTGACGCTATTCTCCGGGCGCTCCGCGAGGAACTCGCCGGCCCTTGCCCGATGGGGGAGGAAATCGACTGCAATGCGGCCATTGAACTGGATGACGCCGACGCAGCGTATCGGCCGTATCGGCAGCTTGGGACTGGTGAAGAGATTCTCCAGCGAGACGCCCCCACGAAGCGCTATGGGGTGGGCGTCCTGTATCCGATGGAAGCACCAATTGCCCCGGAGGAACTCGAAACCCAGCTGCCTGCGCCAGATGAGGAAGTTGGCCCCGAATCACCGGGAGCCGTCACGGAGCCGCTAACTGCGTCCGCAACCCGCGATTGCGAGGCCATTGCAGCGAGGGCTGAGCACCGCCTCCCAGAGGCCGATTCAGATGACTTCGACCTGTCATCCGCAAATGTGTATAAGCCTAGCAGTATGGCTTTGAGCCTGCTTATATGCCTCCCGGAAGGTGTCGAGTTGGTGGTTTCCGCCACTGGCGGCCGCTACGCCATTAAACCAGTCAGGCTGGTTGGGCACGAGCGTGATTGGTGGCTCCGTTCACAGGCTCGACTTTCCAGCCGATTCCGGCGTGAAGACTTCCCTGCGTCACATGCGGGGTACGCCACCGACCGCGAGCCTGCCCGTGTAAACGTTGACAATCTCGACGTGCGAATCGAAGTCTTCGCCAGGCCGTACCAATCACACCCCGACGAATTCCTTATCACGGTCTGCTTGGTCAATCGCCAGCGAGCAGACGGGCGATTGGATTTGCAATCGCTCTTCCAGTGTCACATCGACGTAGAAATCGAAGCTGAAAGCTCCGCTGGAGCCACCATATTGCCCTATCCAACAGCAGTGCCACTGGACAGCGAAGAGCGTTCGCAGGAATTGCTTTACCGCGATAAGCTCACCTTCGCTGTCGGCCACGGATGCGCTGCTGATTGGAAGCGTGGCGATACGCCTAACAGTGCCAGAAGCGTCTCGGCCGAGTGCCTGCCGCTATTTGAGACACCAAGCACGACGCCGGATGTCCGTACCAGTAGCGGGAAGCCGCTGGTTGCGTCCATGCGGCCACTGGCGGGCATCGACCCTGAAACAAACGGCTTCGATGAACTCGATGAAATCGTAGACGAATACGAACGCTGGATCGCCACGCAGGAGGCGCGGATATCTGGACTCAGCACTCGGCTACAGGAGACAGCGCGAATTCACATGAGTGAATGCGCTGAAGCAGCACGCCGGATGCGCGATGGCCTTTCACTCTTGCAGAGTGATTCACAAATCCAGCGGGCATTTGAACTCGCGAACCTCGCCATGCTGATCCAGCAGGTGCGGTCGAGGCGCGAAGCCCGCATCGCCTCGTTCGACCAGTCTACGTCAACGCTGATGTTCGAGGAGCCCTACGACGCACTCGACCTGAATTCGGATGATGCACGAAAGTGCGCATGGCGTGCATTCCAGATCGCTTTCATCCTCGCGTCACTGCGTTCCACCGCCGACGCTGGCGATGCCGACCGCGAACGCGTCGAGTTAATCTGGTTTCCCACCGGTGGGGGTAAGACTGAAGCGTATTTCGGATTGGCAGCGTTTAGCATCTTTCTGCGCCGGCTCCGGAATCCTGCCGACACTGGAGTGCATGCGCTGATGCGCTACACGCTCCGGCTCCTGACAGCTCAGCAGTTCCAGCGAGCATCACGCCTTATCTGCGCAATGGAGTTCGTCCGGCGGCAGAACAGCGGCGACCTGGGGGATGCGGAAATCTCTATCGGCATCTGGCTTGGAGGCTCAACGACACCGAACACGCGTACTGAGGCTCTGGCTGTGCTCCGCAGCCTAACAAGGGGCGACGGGACCAAAGAGAACCAATTCGTGCTCGACCGCTGCCCCTGGTGCGGAGCGCAAATGGGGCCGGTGACTCCTGCTGGTAAAGGCCGGAGGCGTTCACGCATTCGCCCCCTTGGCTATAAACAACGTGGAAATACTGTCGTATATGAATGTCCTGATCGCAGTTGTGAATTTCATCAGTCACTTCCCCTTTATGTGATAGATGAGGACATTTACGAGGCTCGTCCAGATTTTGTGCTCGGCACTGTGGACAAATTCGCAATGCTTGCCTGGCGGCCGCAGGCTCGTGCTCTATTTGGTATCGCAGACGACGGGACAAGGGCGCATTCGCCACCTGGGCTTATCATCCAGGACGAGCTACATCTCATTTCTGGCCCGCTGGGTTCAATGGTTGGCCTTTACGAACCCATCATTGAGGAGTTATGCACCGACCGCCGCAGATCGGACGCCGCCCGGCCGAAGATCATCAGTTCCACCGCGACGATCCGCAGCTATACGGAACAAGTGAAGGGGTTGTATGCGCGGGAACGAACCAGCCTGTTTCCCCCACCGGGTTTGGATGCAGATGACTCGTTCTTCGCAAGGGTCGCCCGTCGGCCGGACGGCAGTCTCGAAAGAGGGCGAATTTACGTCGGGGTCCATGCTCCTGGTTTGGGGTCGCTCCAGACAGTACAAGTCCGTACGTTTGCGGCGTTGCTGCAAGCTCCCCAGCCGCTTGCGGCACCTGACCGCGATCCTTGGTGGACACTGCTACTGTTTTTCAACAGCCTCCGCGAGCTTGGAACAACGCTCACGCTGTTCCAATCGGACATTCCGGACTTGTTAAAAGGAGCACTCAGGCAGCGCCTCGGCATCGGGTTCCAGGATGTTCGCCAGATCAGAAAGATGTTGGAACTCACGGGCCGGCTTCCCGGTGACGAAATTCCGAAGGCCATATCCGCGCTCGAAGTGCCAACCGATTCGCAGCAGGGGCACGCCGTAGATGTCTGCCTTGCATCGAACATCATCGAAGTCGGAGTGGACATTGACCGGCTGTCGCTGATGGCCGTTGTCGGCCAGCCGAAGACAACCTCGCAGTACATTCAGGTAACGGGGCGCGTTGGCCGGAAAGCGGACCGGCCGGGGCTCGTGGTCACGATCTACACCGCATCAAAACCCCGTGACCGTTCGCATTTCGAGAAATTCCGCAGTTATCACGAGCGGCTTTACGCACAGGTTGAGCCCACGAGCGTAACGCCATTTTCACGCCCGGCACTCGACCGTGCGGTACATGCGGTGATCGCCAGTTACGTCAGGCAATTGGGGGATTCGGACCAGGCCGAAAGCCCCTACCCATTTCCGGCTGCACTTGTCGAGGCAGCCTCCAGAATCCTCGATGATCGCGCGGCGTCCGTCGATCCAGACGAACTCGACGCGCTCCGCAGGATACTCCAGAAGAGAGCCGGCGAGTGGCAACGCTGGCAGCGGCTGAAATGGGCGGGAGCGCTGCACGCAGAGGATATGCCACTCATGCGGCCCGCCGGGGCATATGTAACACCAGAAAAGGCGCGAGTATCGTGGGCTACACCCCAATCACTTCGTAATGTGGACGCGGAGTGCCAAGTAGAGATCACCCAGCTTTACATGCTGGAGGAATTGGAGAATATCGACGATGCCTAGAGGACCCGTGCGGCGAGGCCAACTCATCTCTCCCTTTGGCCCCGGCTCTATGATGATTCTGCCGGATGGCGTGTCCGTTATGTGCGCCGGACTGGACCACTGGTTCAAGCACGAATCAGGGGATGCTGAAAACATTGACCAGCGAGAGTACCAAGTAGACGAATGGCGGCTTGCGGCGCGCCTCAACGTGGAACACTTCTACCTGCCTCCAGATCACCGGCGGGTGCATCGGCACGATCCTCCGACCAATGGTTACCTGACCGTTCCATTCCTCCGATTCCCGCAATGGCACTATTGCACGCGCTGCGGCTTGATGCGCAGAGTTCCGCTCGTCACGAAAGGTCGGATCAAGTGCGCGGAGTGCGAGGCCCGTGGATGGACCCGGTACGTTGTCCAGGTGCCTTTTGTCGCAATGTGCGACGCCGGTCATATCCAGGACTTTCCCTGGGTCGAATGGGTGTACGGAACTGCGACTCCGCCGCAGAACCCGCCACCGATGCGGCTCCTTTCAACCGGCGGAATGACACTTGCAGGCCAGAAGGGAAAAATCGATGGCGGACCTGAACGAACTCTCGCGGGAATTACCAATGCAAACCCAGACGGTACAGACACAGAATTGAGCCGGACACTGGATAGCAGCAAAATGCCTTTCCTCTGCCCTGGGCTTCGCCCGTGGCTCGGCACCGATCATGGCGAGGGATGCGGCAGGCCGCTCCGCGGTACACCCCGGAGTGCTGCCAACGTTTACTTCGCGCAAATCCACAGCTCTATCTATCTCCCCCGCAGCGACGATAGCACCATCGCCGAGGTGATCGCACTCTTGGAACAACCTCCGATAAGCACCTTCGTTGGCATCCTCACTGGCGCAGGCGTTACGCCCGAACCCGCCCAGTTGCGGAAGCAGTTTGGGGAATTGCTCGCCACGTTTAATGATCGCCAGCTACAACTCGCTACCGATACCGTATGCGGTGGTTCATCAACCCAGCAGCATAGCGGCCAAACGGAAGGCGACGACGCAGAGACCGGGTTCCGGAGGCAAGAGTACGATACCCTGGTTGCAGTCGCAGACTTTGACCAACTGGTGCTGAAGCCAGCCGATCTCAGCCGATACGACCACGAGTTCTCGCAATACTTTGCGCACGTGACGCTCGTTCACAAATTGCGGGAGACCCGGGCGCTTACTGGTTTTACGCGCGTATTCGCCGACACTGACCGCGGCCTCGAATATCTCCAGGGCATGCTGCGTCTGACCGAACCGGACGAAAAGTGGTTGCCAGCCTACATGGTATTTGGTGAAGGCATTTTCCTTACCCTAAGCGAGCAACGATTGCGGCAATGGGAGGTACAGCCGGAAATCCAGAACCGTTTGCTACCGCTTGTCGCGAGATACCATGCTCTACGGCAAGCTCGCCATCTCCGCGACCGCAGAGTCGGCCCACGATATGTTCTCCTGCATACGCTCGCACACCTTCTCATAAACCGGCTCACATTCGAGTGTGGCTACAGCTCAGCCGCCCTACGGGAACGCCTCTATGTGTCAGAGCATCCAACTGCACCAATGGCGGGCATCCTGATCTACACGGCGGCAGGCGATGCGGAAGGCACGCTCGGGGGACTCGTTCGAATGGGGAAGCCCGGCCGCCTGGAAGCGTTGCTTTCGCGGGCGCTCAATGGGGCGCAGTGGTGCTCGGCAGACCCGGTATGCATGGAGATGGGGCAGAGTGGCGGGCAAGGCCCAGACTCGCTGAATCTGGCGGCGTGTCATGGATGCAGTCTGGTCCCAGAAACAGCGTGCGAAGAATTCAACCGCCTGCTTGACCGGGGACTGGTCATCGGGCCGTTCAACAATCCGGCTATCGGATTCTTCAACAGAACCACGGAGGGCTAAATGACCATACCACTTCTGTCCTTCTTTACAGGAGGGGGATTCTTCGATCTCGGGTTCAAACAGACCGATTTCATCGTTTGCTGGACGAATGAGAATTGCCCAGCTTTCATCACCGGCTACGAGCACGGGATGTCGTCATGGCTCTCGTCTCTCAGCAAAAGAGCACCGCGGGCCGCGATAGCAAACACTGAAAGCATCTGCGACTTGTCGGCGCGCACCGTGCTCAAGGAAGCATTTGGTGGCGCCCAGCCTACGGAGTTTGGTGTCATCGGTGGTCCGCCGTGTCCCGATTTTAGTAATGGCGGCACGCATGCCGGCGGCGAGGGTTCAAATGGCATTCTCACCAGCGTGTTCACTGACATGATTTGCAATCTGCACCCGACTTTTTTTGTAATTGAAAACGTATCTGGGCTTTACCGATTCCGGAAGCATCGCGCTTTTCTGGAACACAAGATTGCCCAGTTGAGAGCGCGCGGCTACGCAGTCGATTATAAGGTTCTGAATGCCCTTGAATTGGGAGTGCCACAAAATCGCGAGAGACTGTTTGTTGTCGGAATCAAGAAATTTATCGCTCAACGCGCTGCCAACCGGAAACTTGCTGCGACCGAGGATGGATGGTTTCCCTGGCCGGTGATTGATGCATACACAGGAGCAAAGTCGCTCCCGTGGCCGACCACAGCACCTTTTGGCACGAGACCTGCCAAACCCGAAGGGATTCCCATCGAACTCTCGGTCTACCCGGCGCTTCTGGGAAATGGTGACCCCGAGAAGCTCGCTAATGGGAGCGAGTTTTTCAATCCGTATTCCAGCCATTTCGACACGGTTCCAGAAGGGGAAGTTGCGCGAAAATCATTCAAAAGGCTTCACCGCTACCGGTTCAGCCCAACAGCGTGGTACGGAAATCAGGAAGTTCACTTGCACCCGTGGAAAGCCAGACGCTTGTCTGTCCGAGAGGCGCTCCGAATCCAATCGGTGCCGGATAAGTATACGCTGCCAGAAGATATGTCACTCTCCGCAAAATTCAAGATGATCTGCAACGGCGTGCCGTGTGTCATGGCGTTTCATCTTGCCACTGCGGTGAAGTCGTTCCTCATGCGAGCCAGTGTATGAATCGCACAGGTCGAGTTCGCAGACGTACGTTTCCAGATGTCGAAAACGTAGCACGCATCTTGTCCGAGTGCTGTAGGGATCATGCGCACGGCAATAAGTCGAATCCGTTGAGCGAGTTGTTGTTCATTATTTGCAGCGTGCAGACGAATGAGGGACTCTACCAATCCACCTATGCGAGTCTGAAGGCGAGATTTCCCACCTTCCGCCAGCTTGCTGATGCGGCAGAAGATGAAATCGCCTCTGTTATCGCTCGAGAAATACCCAAATCTGGTGTATGGACGTGATCTCTCAGGCGGCGGCCGAGTGGGTTTGGGCGGACACATCATCGCGCACTTCGATGCCGTCGTGGAAGTGCACGCCATCGATGACTTTGGC
>Ga0100377_1003326_pt1 | contig 12985 bp, 10 predicted proteins | sample CryGeymeta201501_FD_83664 | JGI IMG/M metagenome (GOLD analysis project Ga0100377, IMG submission 83664) | Groundwater microbial communities from Crystal Geyser aquifers in Utah, USA - Crystal Geyser metaG 2015-01 | ecosystem: Environmental > Aquatic > Deep subsurface > Groundwater | place: USA... | reverse complement strand
TTTTTTGCCAAAACTTCTTCGGTTCGCATGCTCGGATTATAGAGAGTAGCGGAGTTGCGCCCCGCATCCTTTGAGTAATAAAGGGCGGTGTCGGCGAACAGGATCAGATCGAATTTGTTCCGAGCCATTTCCGGGTAGCATGATATCCCGAGAGAAACAGTGATCGGAACGTGTTTCCCTCCGATTCGGAAGTCGAAACTCTCAATGGTAGTCCGAATGCGCTGGGCCGGGACCACCGCACCCTCTCCATCTTTCTCGGGGCAAATGACTATGAACTCCTCACCGCCGTAACGAGCGGCGATATCCACCTCGCGGACGCTTTTTTCAATCAGCCTGCTGACCGTCTTGAGAACACGGTCCCCTTCCTGGTGGCCGTATGTGTCATTGAACATCTTGAAATGATCGATGTCGAGGAGAATCAAAGAAACCTTGCTGTCATACCGGTCCGCGCGTTGCAGCTCTTCATCGAGACGGTGCTGAAAGTAGCGGTGGTTGTACAATCTCGTGAGTTCGTCAGTGACGGCATACCGATAGAGTCTCGCGTTCTCGATGGCGATCGCCGCTTGGTTCGAAAGGCTTCGGAACAGCTCGAAATCCCTTTCACTGAAGGAGTAGGGAATCGACTTGGAAACGTTGATGACCCCAAGGATTTTGTCCTTGGCCCTGAGCGGCATACACATGAGAGTTCCGCGAATGACATTGGTTTTCTTGATCGCAAGAAATGCCTGATCCCGCTCAACATCCTCAACGAAAAGAGGCTGTCCGGATTCGGTGACCCAACCCGCGACCGGTTCGCCGATGCCGACTTTTGAATCCCGCTTGATGTCATCTGAAAGCCCGAAGGCAACCCCGATTGTCAGTTGCTTTTCAGCATCATCCAAAAGCATCAAAGATCCTTTTTCGGCATGGATGACGCGAACGACGGTATCCAGAATTATGTGCTGAAGCTGTGTGAAATCGAGTACCGAACTTATCGCCTTTCCGACTTCGTACAAGGTCGATAACTGGAGTATGCGGTAGTCGAGATCGGCTTTGGTGTTCTTCAGATTGATCCGCATCTCGTCGAACGTAGTGGTCAACTCCCCGATCTCGTCGTTCGAACTCGGCTGGATCTCTTGCGAAAAGTCGCCGGACCCGATGTGTCTGGCCCCCGCAATAAGGTTCAGCAGCGGGGAAATGAATGAATTGGCTATCAGAAAGGCAAGCAAGACCGAAAACATCGCTGTGGCGATGACGAGGGAAAGAACCGCTTGGCGAAGTTCGAAAGCGGCCTGAAGAGCCTGCCGCTCAGGAATTTGAAGCACGATCGTCCAGTTCGGCGCTTGATAGAAATCGAACTTCTTCAGCGACACGGCGGTTATGAGATACCTTTCCCCAGCGATATCGCGAACGCTGGTCAAATCATTGTCGGCGATTTCGGCGCCTGCAATGCGAAAGGTCTTTGCACCCTTCGAAGATTGGGCGATGATCGAACCGGTTTCGTCCAGAACGAGGCCCTGTGATTTCGAGCGCTTCAGGGAATCCTTGAGAAGCTCCCGAATGTATAGGAGATCGACCTCGGCTGCCAGGACGCCGATAACGCCTTTTTCCTGGCTCTTTACGACCGATTCCAGCGTCATGTAGGGGTTTCCATCGGGGGTTTTGAACACATCCGAAAAGGAACCCTGGTAGCTTCGCTTCACCGCATTGGTAAAGCTCCAGTCGGCGGGAAGAGTTACATTGGGATCGGTGGTCACCAGGATTTTTTTTGAGCTATCGACCAGGTAGACCAGCTTGAAGATCGGGTAGTTTTTCAGCAAGGATTTCAGGAAATCCTCCGCAGCAACTGGGTTGAGGGCCTTGATCGTATCAAGGTCAGTTATGGAGGTCATCAACCGGCGTGTCGCTTCAAGGTTTTCGTAGATACCGTGGGCCAGCATGTTTGAAAGTTCCTGGTGGCTTCGGGTAACTTCTTCTCCGATGACGCGTTTTTGTTCGGTGAAAGCCTGCCAGCCCAGAAATGAAATAGGCACCAATGCCAGCAGGAGGATCGTTCCAATTAGCTTGGCACGAATTCCAAGCCTGAATCGATGGGGGGAAGCTTTTGAATTCATCGGTGACGCAGCTTCTCCTCTATGCTGGAGATATTGTCGTCGACTAGCGGATACTGAGGATCGAGCCGGGCTAACCGCTGAAAGTGCTCGAGGGCTTTTTCCATTTCACCGATGGAGAGGAAGACTGTTCCAAGCTGGAAAAAGGCTTCGGCACAGTCGGAGTGATCGGCTGTAATCGCCATCAATTCGCTGATTGCATCGTTGTTCTGCCCAAGCCGGAACCGAACCTGGCTGTGGATGATCCGGGCTTGTAACTCCTCGGGGTCGATCGCCAAGGCTTCGTCGGCGAACTTCAACGCGGTGGGGAAGTCTTCGCTCAGCAATGCCATAAGTGCTTGAGACAAAAGTTCCGAAGCCTTATTCTTGTTTTGTCCACCAATATTCAGAAATTCCTCGGCGATCCGTACAGGGTTATCGCAGGTGACCCGGTTCAAGAACTCCTGCTCGTTACATTTTGAAATTTCTGAATCAACAACCTCTGAATAGGTCGAATCCAGTTCGCGCAGTTTCATCAAGTGGTGCTTCGCCTTCGCGAACTGGCTTTCATCGCGATAGATGATACCAAGATTCTGATGGGCTTGGACGTGATCGGGCTTGAGCTGAAGAACCTTCTCGAAGAACGGGATAGCCTCCCTGCGTCGTCCAACCTGGGCAAGGGCAACCGCGATATTGAAAATTGCGTCAACATCACGCGGATTGATCTTGACAACTGCTTCCCAACAGGTGATGGCCTCGGTCACCCGCCCTGTTTTCATCAGGATGAGACCAAGGTTGAAATGAGCGGATGAGTGCTTCGGATTGATCTCGATGGCATCCTGGTAAGCTTCTATGGCGCCGGAGATATCATTCATCTTGTGGAGGAAAACGCCCTTCGTGGATACATAATCCGCGTTTTGTCCGGACTTGTCGATCGCTTTCTTGATGTGATCCAGGGCTTTGCTATACTGCCCTTGTTCGAAAAAATCAAGGGCGGCTTCGTAGAAGCGCTGGGCGTATGTGTTGCGATTGGGCATGGCAATCCTCTGGTGAAGTTCTCACATTATAGCAGACATGTTCCCCAATTCGTAGCTTCTCAATAAGTGTGGGCAGGCGCCCCCTTTTCGAGAAGATACCCTCAATTGAAACTTATGAAGGAATTGATTGCGAGGCATTCGGGAGTTAGGGTATACTCCGGACAATGGAAACAGATTCGAAAATTCCTCAGCACCCCGTCTCCGATCCCGACCCGATCGTGAATTCCGAAACCCATCTCACCGAGCCGGCTTCGCAGTTCACGCGGATCGGATCAGAAAACGGAAACACATTCGGAATCTGGTTGTCCGGCTGGATTTGCCTTTTGACGACCGTTTTTTTTTCCGGATCAACCCTCAACTGCTTTCTGCACTGGCTACCGTTTGGCCACCCCTGGGATCTCGGCGGAACAATCCTTTCAGGGCTTCTTGCGTGGCTTTGCTACGCATGGACCCTTTCAGATAAAACCACCGTCCCCGCGGAAAAAAGAGGGTCCGTTTCCCTTGGATTGGCGGCGCTCTGGCTTCTTTCCTTTCCCGCGGTCATGCTAAGCCTCGGATTCAAGTGATAGAAGCCAGGAGCTGTGTTTAGTCCTTGCGCCAAACCCGCGGCCCGGTCAGGTTCTGCCGGTGTTTTTCTGCTTGATTGTGAATCTGGCAACGAGCGATTGAAGCTCATCGGCGAGGCTGGCGAGATCCTCGGTCGAGCTGGATATCTGCGAAACAGTCGTAGTCTGCTGTTCTACTGAGGTCGCGACGACGGCGGTTCTTTCGGAAGTCTGCTTGGTCAGCTTGGTGATATCCTCAATGGTCCGCGACATGAGCATCGAATTGTGCGATTGCTCCGCGGAGATCTTGCTGATATCCTTGATCTTCTTGTTCATGTCAGCGATGTTCCCGGTGATGTTGTCAAGGCTCGTGCTGACCTCACGAACGATCCGGATTCCTTCATCGACCCGCGATCGTCCCATCTGCATTGAATCGACGGCATTCTGAGTCTTGGTGAGGATGTTTTCGATCCGGGTTCCGATTGCTTCGGCGGCTTCGGCCGATTCCTCGGCAAGCTTGCGCACTTCATCAGCGACGACGGTGAAGCCCTTCCCTTGTTCGCCGGCGCGTGCGGCTTCGATCGCGGCGTTCAGAGCGAGAAGATTGGTCTGGCTGGCGATTGCGGTGATCGTGTTGACGATCTCGTTGATCTGCATGGATGCATCGTTCAGATCGAGAATGACCTGCGTTGCCATGTCGACTGATTCCTTGATTTTTCCGATCATATCGACCGATTTTTTTACGGTCTTGCCGCCGACGCCAGCTGCCTCGGTAGTGGTAACAGCCGCATTGACAGCGGTTTCTGCGAGTTGAGCGACCTGTTGAGCCGATCCGGCGAACTGCTCGACCGAGGTTGAGGTTTTTTCGAGGTTGTTTGAAACCTCGATCGCCGAGGCATTGATTTCATTCACATTTTTTGAGATATCGAGAAGGGTTGCAGCCGATTCGACCGAAGCGGAACTCAGTTGCTGAGAGCTGGTAGCGAGATCGTGACTGGTAGTCATGACCTTGGCGATCATCTGACAGATTCCGGAAAGCATCCGGTTGAAGCTTTCGGCAAGCGTTCCGAATTCATCCAGACTCGTCAGATGGATCCGGGTTTCCAAAAGGCCGCATTCCGCTTCCCCCATTGAATGGATGATCTTCTCGAGCGGGCCGGATATGCCCGTCGAGATGAACCAGGTGAAGCCGATCCCGAAAAGGATTACCACCACCGGAAGGATCTTCATGACCATTCCGAGAACGGAGAACATCGACGTCAGGTCGTTTTCAATCCGCTTCCCTTCGGTCAATTTGAAGAACCCACCGACGCTCTGAGCGGTGTTCTGGAAAGATTCGAGCTTTTCTCTAACGAAATTCGCGGCATCGGTGAAACTGGCCAGGGAAGGCGGCATTTCGGAAGTCAAAATAGTTTCACACCGTGCGAGAAGCTCCTGAAAGGTCGCATCCCCACCGCCGATCAGTTGAAGAACCGGTCCGCCGCGCTTCGCCATCGACTTACTGATGTCATCCCGGATGGAGGTCAGATTCGATGTGACGCGATCCCGGGCGTCTTCGAAGGACTTCTGAAGATCGGGGTCTTTCCCTTGGTGATACATCGTCAGACAAGAAAGGCCGGCGGTATTGACATCGGCCGTAAGACTCTGAACCTTGATCAGGATTGGGAGCTGAGCTGCCTGAAGAAAATTGATTTCGGTTTTGAGCCGATTGAGAAGATACCCGGACACCCCGACCACCGCGATGCAGGTGACAAGGATGAACAGAAACCCAAACATGATTTTCTTGCTGATCGAGAGGCGTATCATGCGGTCTTTCCGGAAGAACTTCCTTGAGTCAGGGCCAAAGAGAATGAAGGAACGAACAACTCTTGAAACAGCCTGATTGCAAAATCATCGGTCAGAGAGGCGAGATAATCAACGAGGGTGCGTCTCAAAGGTTGCCCCTCGGGAGGCTTGTGATGAAGCCTGGAAAAGAGGTCAGAGGGATTTTCGAGGAACCAGTGGGCCATCTGCCGCAGTAGCTTTTTCGACTTTTCTACCGCGCTGTTTATCTCGGGCCGCGGGTATACGCTATCATAAAGGAAGCTGCGAAGTTCTTCGGTGGCGGAATTAATATCCGGGCTCATGGCGATCATCCCTGCTTTCGGGGAATGGAAAATGATATCCTTGACCATATTGTGGATCCGCTGGGAATGCCGCTCTCCAAGAAGTTTCAGCGGCCCCTGCGGGAGATCGGCCAGAGCGATCACCCCACCACGAATCGCGTCGTCAATGTCGTGGTTAATGTAGGCTACAAGATCCGCGATGCGTACGATCTGGCCCTCCATTGTGATCGGCATGTCAGGGCCGCCCGAAGCGGCGCCCTTCCGGCCCTTGCTGTGTTTGGAAATGCCGTCAATGACCTCGATCGTGAGGTTCAGCCCCTTCCCGGCTTTTTCAAGGACGGTCACGACCCGCACGCTATGGGCCGCGTGGTGAAAACCGTCCTCGCTGATCTCGGCGAGAACTTCCTCGCCACCATGGCCGAACGGGGTATGGCCAAGATCGTGTCCAAGGGCGATGGCTTCCGTAAGGTCTTCGTTCAGGCGCAGTCCCCGGGCAATGCAGCGAGCGATTCCCATGACCTCAAGGGTGTGGGTCAGCCGGGTTCGGAAGTGGTCGTTAGTCGGCGAAAGGAAAACTTGGGTCTTGTGCTTCAGCCGGCGAAAAGCTTCACTGTGAAGAATCCGGTCCATGTCCCGTTGAAAACAGGTGCGGATGAAACAAGGCTGCTCTGGAACGGCTCGACCCCGGCTGTCTTTTGAGCGGCATGCCCGCTCGCTCAGAAGCCGGGCCTCCTGCTCTTCGAACAGACGCCTGATCGAGTCATCAGCGATCGATTGACAGGTTGGGAAGTTCACGAAACTATATCTAGGATGAGCGGAAGCGCCTTCACCAACTTTTCGGAGATGCGGTATGCGTCCTTGAGGCGCTGAGTTCCGCGCTCGTTTTCCCTTGAAGGATCTACATGCACTTCCGCGAGAACATCACCAGCGGCGACAATATCGCCGACCTTCTTCATGAGCCTGAATCCGACGGCCGGGTTGATGATCGAATCCTTTGTTTCGCGGCCGGCGCCCAGCATCATTGCCGCAAGGCCGACCTCCTCACACTCGATCCGCTCGACATGGCCGGCTCTGTCCGAAGTGACCGGAATCACTTTCGTCGCGGTCGGAAGCCGCTCCGGATGTTCCACCATTGCCGGATCGCCACCCTGCGCCTTGACCATCGCGACGAAGACGTCGAATGCGGCTCCATTCGCGATGACCCGGTCGACTCGCTTTGCAGCCTCATCCTGGGGAATCCGACGATTTTCGGAAAGCAAAAGGGCTTCCTGGGCCAGAGCTTTGACCAAGGCAATGAGGTCGGCCGGCCCTTTTCCACGAAGGGTCTCAATGGCTTCTTTGACCTCCAGGGCATTGCCGATCATTCGGCCGAGGGGCTCGTCCATATTCGAAAGAACCGCGGAAACCTGCCTTCCGGCCTGCTTACCGATCTTGACCATCATTCGCGCCAACTCGCGGGCGTCACCCAGAGTTTTCATGAAAGCGCCCGACCCGACCTTCACATCGAGTACCAGCGCTTTGTTCTGAACGGCGAGTTTTTTCGACATGATCGAGGCGGCGATCAGCGGAATGGAATCGACTGTAGCGGTGACGTCGCGAAGGGCGTAAATCTTCTTGTCAGCCGGAACAAGCGTGGGAGTCTGGCCGATGATCGCAACGCCGATCGAATTCACATTTCTGACGAAATCCTCTGAAGAAAGATTACAGGAAAAACCCTCGATGGATTCGAGTTTGTCGATGGTTCCACCGGTGTGGCCGAGACCACGACCGGACAGCTTGGCGACGCGAAGGCCGAGGGCGGCCAGCACCGGCCCCAGAACCAGGCTGGTCTTGTCGCCGACTCCTCCGGTCGAGTGCTTGTCAACAGTGAAACCGGAAATCCCTTTAAGTTCGACCTGATCTCCGCTTAGTCTCATGGCATCGGTGAGCCAGAAGGTTTCCTGTTCATCCATGCCTTTCAGGAACACCGCCATGAGAAGAGCGGCCATCTGGTAGTCAGGAATTGTCCCTTTGACAAAAGCATCTACCGCGAACCGGATTTCCTGGTCGGAAAGCTTGTTCCCATCGCGCTTCTTCTTGATGATCTCGTAGGCCCGCATTGGTCTTTCTCCGATTAGCGCTTGATTCGCATGAGCCGGATTTGGTTCACCATGAAGCACTTGTCGTGTATGGGGCAATTGCAGCACTTCTGCTGCTGGTCCGGCCGATCGATTTTCATTGATTCGAAGGTCATTCCGCTGCTATTCCATTTGCCATAATAATCTGTGCCGAAACACTTGGGCATCGAAAAACTCCCGGCGGGTTGTGTCGTCATGAGGTCCTCCTGAATTCTGAATCGGATGTTGGATCCCTCCAAAATCCGACCGGAGGGTGGGAATCCGGGTTACTCCAATTGAAAGGTCGGCTGGTTTTTCCATTATACCACAAACCTAAAGCGGTTGGAGATGACCCTCAACTTTCGCTGCCAGGTAACTTGATCGCCGGGCGATACTGTGAATACTTCGCGGGCCGTACTTCCTTGGGGGGGGCTTTTGGTTTTTCTTGCATTCGCGAACGGAGAAATTCCTTCAGGTGAAAAAGAACCTCCGGATATGCTTCCTTAGGATCGAAGTCGGGAACCGACTTGAAAAAATCCTTGAGTCGTTCCTTGATAAGTTTGGTGATGTCGGGTTCGTTCATGTTGACCGTAAGCTCTTGGAAATCTGGGATCAGAACCTTGAGGCTCCCCACGCCGATGGCACTCCGGATTGGGCTGAGAACCTCCGTCGGAAGCGCTTCGAGCAAGTCATTGCGTTCGCCTGGAGCCAGTTTGATGAGGGAGTCTGAGGCCGACAAGAAATCCTGGGCTCCGGCCGTATCAAACTGTCGTCGGCCAATCTGCCAGATTCCGGCGGAGGAATCAGGCGGCTCCTGACCTCGCAGACGGGGTTGATCGATCCGCTTCTGTTCGACAAACGTGTAAAAAACGGCTCGGGCGCGGAGCATGTTCCTCCCCCAGTATTTTTGGCTATATTCGGCCCACATGCCGTCGAAATCCTCGAAGCTTGTGCCACCGACGACTTTGACCACGAGGTTTTGCGGGACTTTCCCTTCCGCCATTGCAAGAATGCAACTCGAGATGGAAAGCCCGACAACATCTATAAGAGCAACGCTGGACGATGGTTGGTTATTCATTTGTCTTCTCCCATGAAAGCCAAGCATACAACCCAACAGGTTTTGCCACAAGTGCGGTAAATTTCGATTGTGCGATAGATTTCGATTCGTATCAACTCAATAATTCGCGGAGAAAACAAAGGGCTCATACCATAAATAAATTGTAACTTCGATTCCCTAATTTCGCTAGTGGTGAAGGGCCGATCGGCAAAAAAAAAGCCGGCCACCATCCGTGGTGACCGGCAGTTAATTTGGGTTCGATGGGTATGACCTTCGCGCAATGTGACGACCCAAAGTGGCAGCGGCTTCCAGCCGCTGCAGCGGAGGCTCTCAAGCCTCCGCCACTTTTCGGGCATTCCAACACAGCCTGAGTTGTTAGCAACCTTAACATGCTTCAAAGGTCGCACCCGGTTCGATTCAGCTCAGTAACCGGCTTCTTGGGCCAATCCTTTCAGGGTTACATATTTCTGGTCGGCCTGAGAATAAAGGCCCGAGTATCTTTGTACCTCGCTGTCGTTGGCGATATAAGCGGGTTTGTTGGCGGAATCGAATCTCTCATACTCATTTTTCGCGGTTTCAAGAGATGCACGCTCGCTTGAGGTTTTGTCGGAAACGTAGGATTCTTCGTTGTAGTAGAGCCAGGAATACTCGCGATTCAGGCGGTCGACCTTGGCCCTGGCAGAATCCAGCCTGTTCTGATACTCGCCATCGTTATAAGGGTCGGTGCCGGCGTTTCCGGAATTTCCGGAGCCTCCGGAGTAGGGGTCGGTGCCGCCGGCTGTGGCGCCACCGATGCCATAGGGGTCAGTGCCGCTGGTTTTGGGTTTCGTGCTGTAGGGGTCGGTGCCGCCAGCTGTGGCGCCACCGATGCCATAGGGGTCGGTGCCACCTGTCTTGGGTTTCGTGCTGTAGGGGTCAGTGCCACCAGTGCTCGGGTTGTTGGAGTAAGGGTCAGTGCCGCCGGTCTGGCTTCCCGAACCGGGAGCTGCGGGAGGATTTCGCGTCAGGTAGTCGAGTTCGCGCTTGGCATCATCGTATTCCCGCCGCTTGTCGCGAAGATCGGTATCGTAGTCGTATCTCGCATTGGTTTGGGCGCGGGTGTAGCTTGTCTGCCAGGCTTCATACTGTCCGCGGGCCCTTTCGCGCTTCATGTTGAAATTCTGGTCGGCAACCTGTTTGGCAGTGCCGAGCTGAGACCGATACCGGGTTTTGACCGCCGAGTATTCGGAAAGGATTTTCTTTGAAGCCTCGGCTTTGCTCCCGCCTGCAGCCTTGAACTCGACTCCGCGCTGATAGTCGGTGACGGCGGTGCTTCTGGCCGGGCCGGCATCAATGAGGCCTTTCTGGACATAGACACCGGAAATATTGGCCGACATTTCAGGAAATTCTTTGGCGCGGTCGAGAAGCTTCCAGTCATCGACCTTTGCCAGCGCGGCGAGTTCTTCAGGAGAGTTTCGGAAATTTCCGAGAACGCGATAAATAGAGTTCATTGCTTCGCGGTCATCGCCCTTGAGGTGCTGGGAATCGGCAATTCCAAGCTCGGCCTTTTCACCATACGCGGAAGATCCGGTCAGGGCGCTGAACTGCGCGATCGCCTTGTCATACTGTTTCAAGCCTAAATAGCAATTTCCAACCTGGAAAGTGGCGTTCTGGGAGTTGTCGCGGGAGGCCCCGATCAGATCGATCGCACGCTGATAGTCCTGTGCCTCGATGGCTTTCTGTGCAAGGTCAGCAAATCCGCTGCGGATCTGGGCGTTGTTTCCGGCGATCTTTGCTTTTTCACCCGGGATACCGACTTCCTTGAGTTCTTTGAGCGCCTTGTCAATACGGCTTTTCGCGGAAAAATCGAGGAGCCCGAGCTTGCTCCGCTCGACAATCAACTTGTCCACCTCGAACGAAAATCGCAGGATGGCAAGCTCGGCTGTGCGGTTCTGAAGCTCGAGCGCGACCAGGCCGCGAACTGCCGGGTCATTGGAAGCCGTGTATCCATCAGGATTCCCAGCTAACGTCCCACCGTAATAATTTCGGATCGACTTGACCACGAATCCACGGCCTTCGATCTCGGCGGTCACGGAAAGCCACTTTTTGCGATTGAAGAAGTTTCCTGTCTGGGTCTGCTTTTTGTCGAGCTTTAAAAGCCTGCAACCGTGCTCGGAAAGGATCTGTTGAAACCAGGCAACCCGCTCCCCAGCCTTGGTTTCATCGTTAAACTGAATATTGGCGCGGATGATCCCCTAGCTGACGGAATACCCCTGATAATCGCCCGGCGCGTAGGCATTGTTCCCCAGCACCGCCTTCGCAGTATCGGCCAACGGAACCGGAGGCGCCTCCCCAATGCTCGCTCCCCCTACGGTTACCTGGGGTCCGCCAACGGGCTGGTCTCCGAAGGGGTTGTCCGCGTATGCGGCTCCGCCGAAAACAACCAGCATGACGGTGAGCCATCCGAAAACGCATCTTGAATAAGCCGATTTCATTTCGCATCCCCCTGTTGCCTTTGAAGCTAAATCCACAATGACATTGTATGATTTTATTCTCGAATCGGCAAGGACTGCTTACAATAGTCCTTGTGGAAACCTCCTGGCTATATTTCGCCACATTTCGCCACACAGCCCTTCACAATTTGATTCCCGTTTGGTAGAATTGCTTGTCCTCAATTTTATTTTGGAGAGGTACAAAAAATGGTGAAAGGACGTTTTTGGTCGACCTTCCTTTTACTTTTGGTTGCGCTTTCAGCTTCAGCGGCAGGCGAATACGAGCTGCAGAGAGCAAAGGCCGCGATGAACCGGGGCGATTATCGTGGCGCCCTGATGCAGTTCAGAAACATTTCCTCCAATTCATACTTTTCCTCCCGGGTTCAGCGGGAGGCTTCTTATTTCGTCGGCTTCAGTTGCGTAAAACTCAGCGATCCGTGGAGCGCAATCGATGCGTTCGAGCGGTTCCTCGGTCGTTACCAGTCCTCCGGCACTGATTGGCTGATTCCCGATGCCTTGTACGTGTTGGGGCGAACCTACGAAGGAGTGAGTCGCATCGACGATGCGCGGCGGGTGTACGTTCGCTGCCGCGATCGCTACTCGAGTTCTGAATTCTCAGGGAAATCAATGGACCGCCTCCGGATCATCGGCGGTGGCGGATTCAACCCCGGCCCCATCCACCCGCCTCATCCCGGCCCCTACCATCCCCCCGTCGGCGGTTACGGAATCACACCCGAGGTTGCAGACATGATCCGCCTCGCGAAGATGGATCCGAGCTCCTATTCGGCCGATCAGGTGCTTCTCAAGGCCGCCACCATGGCCCGAACCAGCCCTGATTTCATCGCGATCTCCCGCGCTACGCAGAATCAGTATACCCAATGGCAGGTCTTCTCGACCGCGATGCATTCCCGCGCCTTCAGGCTGATGACACCCTATGAAGTATCCGACCTGGTGAAAACGACCAATAATTCCTATTATCGCAATCAGGTTCTGCTGGCTTATGCCAACAACGTCGCCCGCTCCGCCGAAGATTTCGGGATCATCGCCGAAGCCGCCGCTGACAGCTACACCAAAAGCCAGATCCTGGCCATTGCTCGTGAAAAGCTCGGAAACATGAACCCTCATTACCGCGTCAATGCCTCCGTTCAGTATGCTGACCAGGGTCCCGATGCGGTAAAATCCGCAAAGGGAAAGAGTCAGACCAAACCCGCGCCGGTTGAGAAGGCCGCCCCTTCAGACCCGTTTGGTGCGCAGTTTCAGATCAATCAGGAAAAGGTGCGCCGGGTCAATTGGTTCATCCAGGCGGTCAAGAGTAAAAAACAGATCGATGTCACCGCCAAGCAACTTACGAAGGATGACATGAATCTCGAGATCGTGCGCGAAGCCATCAAGAGTGCCGAGCAGACCAAGAAGTTCGACAACCTCCACCAATCCAAGTAAATTTCCGCAATAGAAGCGTCGGCTCTGATCGTAGGGCCGACGGTTTTTCCTGGAGAAAAAGCACATGAATTCTAAATGGCGGTTGGTTGTCTGCACACTTTTGATTTCCTCTCCCCTGGCGCTTTTTGCTGCCGATGATCAGGAACTGATACCTGTAATCGGCTC
>Ga0100377_1003324_pt1 | contig 12996 bp, 13 predicted proteins | sample CryGeymeta201501_FD_83664 | JGI IMG/M metagenome (GOLD analysis project Ga0100377, IMG submission 83664) | Groundwater microbial communities from Crystal Geyser aquifers in Utah, USA - Crystal Geyser metaG 2015-01 | ecosystem: Environmental > Aquatic > Deep subsurface > Groundwater | place: USA... | reverse complement strand
GGATCTTTTAATATCTTTGTCGGCTTATGAAAACCATTGTATCCTATAAACGAATCTGGCTGGTGGCTTACCCCATCATTTTAGGAAGCATTGCCCAAAACATCATCATTTTCACCGATACTGCCTTTTTAGGCCGTGTGGGCGATATTGCTTTGGGAGCCAGTGCTTTGGGTGGATTGTTTTATCTGGCGGTGGTGATGCTGGGTTTTGGCTTTGGAACAGGTGTTCAGATTATCATTGCCCGCAGGTTAGGCGAAAACAACCTGAAAGACATTGGTCCGGTGGTAATTCATTCTCTTCTGTTTTTAATGATGGTCGCCATGGCCGCATTCGTCTTGTTGCACTATGGATCGATTTTTATTCTCAAATCTACAGTTAATTCGGAAGCGGTGTATCTGTCTACCATCGATTTTCTAAAATTCAGATCGTTTGGAATTTTCTTTGCTTTCATCAACATTACTTTTAGGTCGTTTTATGTGGGATTGACTCGAACTAAAGTCATCACCTTTACCACAATCGTAATGGCCTTAGTCAATATAGCGTTTGATTATCTGTTCATTTTCGGCCATGCAGGCTTTCCTGAAATGGGCATCCAGGGTGCCGCTTTGGCCTCTGTTTTGGCTGAAGCCTCTGCCATGCTTTTTTTTGTAGCCTATACCCATATTACCATTCGATATCAGGATTATAACCTGCTGCATTTTTCTGCCCTCAGTTTTAGCAAGTTGCGCGATATCTTTCATGTATCAATTCCCATGATGCTGCAACAGTTTGTGTCTTTGTCGGTTTGGTTTGGTTTTTTTCTCTTTGTCGAAAAACTGGGAGAACAGTCGTTGGCGGTTTCCAATATTGTCCGCAGCATTTACATGATCATCATGGTACCTGTTTGGGGATTTTCTACGGCAACTAACTCTCTGGTCAGTTATCTGATTGGAATGGGTCGACAGAATGAAGTCATGCCGCTCATCTATAAAACGGCACTGATGTGTTTTACGCTCATTCTGGTTCCTGTGGGGCTTACTGTCGTTCTTCCTGAAGCATTTATGCATATCTATACCAATGATCCCGGCTTAATCTCAATGGGAATTCCTGTATTGTACGTGGTAAGTCTGGGTGGAATTTTTGTTGCCATCGGGTTCGTGTTTTTTAGTGGGGTTTCAGGTGCGGGTATGACTAAGACTTCACTAATAATTGAAATGATTATCCTGACATTTTATTTAATCTACACTTATTCGATGGTGCATTATTTTAAAACTGATGTAGTCGGCGTTTGGACAGCAGAATTGGTGTATGGTTTGTTGATGTTTTTAATTTCATGGCCTTATATGAAAAGTGGTCGATGGATGTCGGCTAAGGTATGAAGAACCTACAAGCGTGAATGTGTGGAGATATATCATGAGGAGAGAAAATCTGCCTTAAATTAGCCAATATTTTCTGAAGGTAGATTTCATTAAGCGCATTTATTCCGAAATTGGTTACCTTCGTGGTATAAACTACTGCATTTTATGTCGAAGAATATCTCCAAATCGAAAAAAGTTTTCCTGATTTCAGGAATCATTCTCGCTTTCATCCTGGTACTGGTATTGTTTGCAAATATCATTGTCAGTCGCATCGCTGAAAAAAAGGTACGCGATATGCTTGTCTCCCAGCCAGATATGGGGTATGAAATCAGTTTTAAAAAGTTAAAAGTGAACCTCTTCGCTATGTCAGTTACCATTGAGGATATCCGCCTGATGCCCGACAGCGTTTTAATGAAGCATTATAAAAGTCATTCCTCAACTCAAAAAACACTCTACAAGGCTGAAATACCCATTTTGAAGTTGGCACATCTGGATCTGTTTTCTATACTTGGAAGCAAATTGGTCAAAATCAGGGAGGTAAAATACGATAAAGCTGCTATCACCCTCTATACCGGGGGTGGAAAACGAGTGAAACACCAGATAACCCAGGAGGAGCTTGATAAAGGAATCAATATCAGCCGAATTAGGATGTCGGGCATTGGAGGCGTAGACATAGGAGGTATTAAGCTGATTGACCTGAGTGTTTTTCTGGTGAACCCTATTTCAGGAGATACTCTGCTTAATAACAGGGATATCGATTTTGAACTACACAACCTTTATCTGGTTAAAAATATTTCAGATTCCAATAGCTTTCATCTTGACATGAAGGACCTTCGTTTTGAAATTGAAAATGAACATTTCGAGTTGACCAAAGGAGGTTATCATCTCTCATTTAAGGAATGTTCGTTTAATGCTAAATCCCACAAGGTTCATATCAATAAACTGATGGTAAAACCCGTGGAGGATATTTATCGCACGGCAGCGGGTTATCAATATCGTACCGATGTTTATAATGCAGAAGCAGAGCATGTAATGGTGGAATTAGGTGATATTAAAACGATGCTGATCACGGGAAATTATTACCTGACCCGAATCCATATCGATGGATTAAACCTGTTTATTGTCAGAAATATTTCACTCCCATTTGATGAATCCAGGCGTCCGCTTTTACCAAACCAATTGCTTCAGGAGCTGAAAACAGATCTCGATATCGATAGTCTGCTGATAAGTCATGGCATCCTTGTTTATGAGGAGAGCAACAATAACAGGGAGCCGTCAATGAAAGTTTCGCTTGATAGACTGCGCGTTGAGATAAGTGAAATTACCTCCATTCGCGATAGCATGAGCTATGAATATCCCATGCAAATACGACTGATGGCCGATTTGCAAAACCAGTTGGCCCTGGATGTCACTTTTAAATATCCTTTATTAAGCAGGAGCGATACTTTTACCTTTTCAGGGTCGTTGGGAGGTGGCGATATAACAGTTTTTAATCCCATGCTTGAATCGGCCGCGAATGTCAGGTTTTTAAAAGGGAAACTGAAGGGAATCCATTTTTCTGTTCAAGCAAATGCTACCCATGCCATGGGTCAGATGACCATGTTGTACTCAGGCCTTGATGGCGAAGTCTTGAAGAAGGATACGGAAGAAGGTAATAAATTCCTTTCCTGGCTTGCCAACCAGGTGGTGAAGTCTGACAACCCTTTAAATGGGGAAGAACCACGTGTTGTCCCCATCTACTTTAAGCGGGTGATGTATAAAGGGGCAGGCAATTTTGCATTTAAAGCCTTGTTAAGCGGGATATTGGCCTCTACCATTCCAACATTCGACCATGCTAACCAAAAGAGCATAGATGTGGTAAAAAAAGAAACCAAAAAAGACAAACGCCAATTGCGCCGTGAAGAGCGGCGTGAAGAGCGCCGTGAAGGGCGTCGTGACCAAAAATGAGTTGCTATCTCCTTACCCTCGACAGTGTCGGTCGGCCTGTCTTTTTCTGATTGGCAAAAAATTCCTGTTTCCGCCGTTGTTTTTCCTTTTCCCATTCCTTTTTTTCAGCGGTGTTCATGGGCTCATCGGTTTGTGGAAATGGATTTCCACGGGCAATCCTGATTTTCTGGTTGATTAATTTCTCGATGTCTTTTATAAACACATTTTCTTCCGGCTCGCAAATAGAGATGGCTGTGCCTTCTTCCCCGGCCCGACCCGAACGGCCTATCCTGTGAACATAGGTCTCAGCGATGTTGGGAATATCAAAATTGATGACATATTTTAACTGGGCAATGTCGATTCCTCTTGCTGCAATGTCAGTTGCTACCAAAACCCTGAGTTCGCCGTCTTTAAACATGGACAGCGCTTTCTGACGCTGGTTCTGGGCCTTGTCGCCATGGATGGCTGCAGATTTTATTTTTTGCTTCTTCAGGATGTTGTCGATGCGGTCGGCACCATGCTTCGTTCTCGAAAACAACAATACCTGATCTATTTTCTGGTCTTTGAGGATATGAAGCAACAAGTCATTCTTATCTGAACGGTTGGTATAGTATAGGTATTGGGTAATGGTATCGGCAGTTGAACTTACCGGACTGACTTCCACTTTTCGTGGATTTTTGAGGATCTTTTTCGAAAGTTCTACGATATTATCCGGCATGGTGGCCGAGAAAAACAGCGACTGGCGTTCTATGGGCAACAGGTGTATAATCTTTCGAATGTCGTGGATGAATCCCATGTCGAGCATGCGATCGGCTTCGTCCAGAACGAAGTATTCAATGTGGTTTAGATTTACAAAACCCTGATCGATCAGGTCGAGAAGTCTTCCGGGGGTAGCCACAAGTACATCCACACCTCTGCGGAGGTCATTGGTCTGGCCACCTTGGTTCACACCACCAAAGATAACCGTGTTTTTGATTCCGGTGTATTTGCCATAGTCGGTAAAGCTTTCCGCGATCTGAATAGCCAGTTCGCGCGTAGGGGTGATGACAAGTGCTTTAATTTTACGCTGGCCGTTTAGTTGTGTGCGGTCCTGATAAAGGTGTTGCAGGATAGGGATGGCAAAAGCAGCTGTTTTACCAGTGCCTGTTTGCGCTGACCCCAATACATCATTTCTTTTCAGGATGAGCGGGATGGATTTTGCTTGTATGGTGGTAGGCTCAATATAATTTTTATCTTGTAGGGCCTTTAAGATAGGCTTAATAATTTCAAGGTCTTCGAATCGCATGCTGATTTTTTAAATTTATTTCTGTAAAATGTTTAGGGAGTTTTTGGAGAGAAGGTTAACATGGCGCAAAGATACGGTTTAAAAGCATACCAAATGTATAACTGTGGATTTGGTTGGGGAGGTAAGGTTGTGGCCTGGTGAATACACCTGTTTGCAATTTGAAATAAACACATCCAAAGACCTATTTAGCGGCTGCCTTATCCGGACCAGGCACTATGGTGCACAATATTTCTAATACCCTTAGTTGCTATTGAAGTGGCTTTTTCTCTTTCTCGGTTTTTTTTTAATTATGCCAGTTATGGTATCATGCAAAGTTATTTTATATTTGTGCAGTTTGTCTGGCATTATCTGAGGGACAATTTTAATCTCATGAAAACCAGATAAGGATGAATATAGAAAAAAATATTAACCTTTAACAGCCTTAAATTTGTCTACAAAGCCTGGAAAAAAGAAACCTGTAAATGCCAGTCAACCGGAAAAATCGGTAAGAAGAGAAGCTTTAAAAAAGTTTTATCGTAGCTTTTTGCCATTGATGTTAGCTGTATTGCTCTGGATCATCACCATTTCAATCTTGCATTTACCTGAAATCAAGGAGGCAGTTATGCAGGTATTTATTCAATTCACGCTCAGCTCGGCCCTGGTATTCGGAAAACTGCTTTTTATTCCAGTCGAAAGTCTCAGTTACCCAAACATAACGGTAAGTGGGTATACAATGAAAATTGTGATGGAATGCACTGCATACAATTTTTATATTTTTGTTATCTTTTTAAGCCTTCTGTCGCCGGTTAAATGGAAACAAAGAATCATCACCCTGCTCATATTTATTGGTGCTGTATTTATTGTTAACAACCTGCGTTTTATCACGATGGGTTATATTGGAAATTATTCGGGGCTCCTGTTCCATCTAATCCACGATTATCTTTGGAATATTCTGTTTGGTTTCATGGTTTTCCTGATATGGGCATGGAGGTACAACCGCAATATAGAGGATACGAATGATTTAAAGAATTAAAATATAGCCTATTAGGTATTTGTTTAAACTGGAATAAAATGGTCCTGTTTTCTTCGACTAGAAATAAAATAATCCTTCTTTTGCTTATATCGGCACTGGTTTTTACAGCATGGCAATCAGGCGCAGAACGAGTATATGCACAGGTTTTGATTGGAACCACCAATTTCTTTGTTGGCATGGCAAAAGAGGACACCCATATTGAATTAGAAAATATTAATGAAAATGACAAGACCTACCAGTATCGGGTGTTTACCCGCATTGATGGGCGTAAGGGAAATTATCCACAGGAAACAGGCGGCGTGATGCAGCCCTTTGTCATCGTTTTATCATGGCAAATCTTTCTTTTTTTTGTTTTAAAAAGGAAACCTGCATTGACCTCTCTGGTGATGAATGTGGGGATTTTTCTATTGATACAGGTTGTGTTTTTGGTCTTCCTCACGGGATATTACAATTCCGGGGTCCAAAAATACTTGTATACGATGATGCTCGATAGTTTCTATATTTTCGCGCTTATATTGGTTATCAAGGACCAAATGCTCTATCGGGTGTTCAGCAAAAAGGTTGCTGCGAAATAATAATCCGGTTAGTGTCAGTTTATTTTGCAGTTGGAAATGAATGAATCACGGCCGTGGTTATTTTCCATTCCCCTTTTTCTGTTTTCACCCAGTTAATGGTAACGGCACCTGTTCCCCGATTCACCACCTGTTTGTTGACCACGACTTCTAATGAATAGGTTCCTGTGTATCCGGCCATGTCGTTCGTCGACCAATCCTTTAATTTGACGTCCTTGATATTTGTTACTACATTGATAAAAGCCCGTATGAATTTAGTATTTATCTGATCGGTACCGATGGCAATCAGGTTGTCGTCAATGAGTAGAGCGGTTTCGGTAAACTGATTTTTAAAACCCACAGAATCCTGATGATTCCAGGTGTTTTCCCAAGTGGCTATTAAAGCGTCGATGGGTGCTTTTTCGATCACAGATTTGGAAGGTTGTTCAGTGCAGGAAATCATTATTCCAGTTGCCATAAGAAAGAGAAAGAATTTTTTCATTTTTTTAGTTTTATTAGTGAATAAATTTATTGTTTGATAAAGATTTGTGAGTACGTGCCTTTTTCAGAAAAGGCTTTTACGAAGTAAGCACCCGTGCTTAGCATTGCAACATCTATACTCGACTGTGTTGTTATAAATTGTAACTGTCCTGCCATGTTGATAATTTCGATCTTCGAAATTAATTCTTTATTAATGATATTCAGGCGGTTGGTTGCAGGATTGGGATACATTTGGAAAATGAGATTGCTTTGCATTTCTCTTTCACCTGTTGTGACCGAAGTAAGTTCCCATAAGATAAAACCATCGCCAGAAGCCTGAAAAATTGGTACCAGGGGAGAAGTTCTCCACCAGTCGACGTAAGTTTCGCCATTGTCAACTTTATAAGTCCTCACTACATTGTCAAATGTACTGTCGTTTGTAATTAGTGAGCCATAGCCGTCGTAGGTGTTAGTAACGGCTTTCTCATCCTGATTCTCTTTTTGGTAGATGTCGGAATACGACATGTTGTAGGTGAAAGGAAAAACCAAGGTTGTCCTGTAATTGATAAAGGAAGTGGCGTTAGGTGTCCCAACTTCCTGAGCCACTTCTACGAACAATGAACTCATGAGAGAGAACAAACTGTAATTAGTAGCGCCTCCTGTCTGGGTAAATTTCATGGCAAAGTTAGCTTCAGGATACTCTGACTCATAGGGCGTATCTGCCATATCGAGAAATTCGGCTGTCCCGGCTAATGTGGCGGTTGTGCTACTTAAATCCCATAGTACGTTTTCACCGGTTATGGTGATGTTTGAGATGTTAACATTGTTCAATGAGAACAAGTTAAAGCTTCGTCCTGTAAGTAAACTATCGCTCATCAGGATGGGCTGTGAAAACAAGTTGGTCACGAGTAGCAGCAGGATAATAAAAGTAATTGTTTTTTTCATGATATTAAGTTTTGTGATTAAGAATTTGTAAGGCAAATATAACCCTGCTTATTAGGTACCGCAATACCACTTTAGTGTAATATTACTGCAAACAGTAGCTGTTTAGTGGCATGCCACCAGCGGCGGGGTAAATTTACCTCACTAAATGGGGCTTGTAGAAGTAGTGGGTTTTTTAATCGCGGTTACCAAAGACTTTGTTTACCGCATCCATACGCGATTGAACATGTAGTTTCTGGTAAATGTTATTGATGTGTTTGCGGACCGTTTCGGTACTGATAAACAGTTTATCCGCAATTTCTTTGTACCTAAATCCTTTGGCCAGATAGCCAAGTAGTTCGGTTTCCCTTTTTGTAAGTAGAAGGCTCACTTCGTTAACAGCAGGCTGATTAAACGATTCGATAACCCGTCGGGCAATCTGCGGGGTCATGGGCGAACCTCCGGAATGCACTTCCCAGATGGCTGAAATAATCTTCGCGGGGTTATCGTTCTTCAGCAAATAACCCGTGGCACCAGCCTTGAGGGCATTGAAAACCGATTTGTCATCTTGAAAAATGGTACTCATGATATACATCATTTTGGGATGAACGGTTTTTAGTTTTTTAATGCATTCGATACCGTTCATTCCGGGGAGTTGAATATCCATTAAAACAACATCTACCGGATGTTTGGTAAGGAATTCAATGGCCGATTCGGCATCGGCAAAGGTCGCCATACATTCAATGCCTTCTGTGGAATGAATATAGGCCTTTAGGCTTTCCCTGATATCGTCAATGTCTTCAACTATAGCTATTTCAATCATGCATCAAATGTAATGTTAATTAAAAACTGTGCAATACTACTAAAGTGGTACTTTTTTAAGCCAGGCGGAAACGGAAGTTAACTTGCGTACCCAGTTGGGCACTGGAACAGATGGTAAATGTACCGCCAATATCCTGCATTCGTTGGTTCATGTTGTGCAGGCCATTGCCCCAACCTTGTTTTTCTTCTATTTTAAATCCGATTCCATTGTCGTGAATGGCCATATCGACAGTATTTTCCTCAATAATCAGTGAGATTTTTACCTTGGTGGCTTGCGAATATTTAGTTATATTGTGAATGGCTTCCTTGACCACCAAAAAAATATTTCGACGGTTTTCATCATGAATAACAAATATTGGAATTTCATCAGGAAAGTCAATCTGGATATCTATGTCATTCATTTCGAGGTATTCGCCAACAAATCTCCTGATATAGGCTAAAAGACTTTCCAGACTGTCGTTGCTCCTGTTCATGGTCCAGATGATTTCCCCGATGCTTCCGAACACTTTTTTGCCTGCCTCCAAAATTTTCTTTAGTTTTTCCTGTTGTTTAATGTCAATGCCAGCCTGGTTTTGAAGTAGTTGGGTAAGAACTGTGATTCTGGTGAGTTCGGCTCCAATATCATCGTGAAGTTCTTTGGAAATCCGGGCTCTCTCTTTTTCTATCAGTTCAAGATATTCGTATTGCATCATAAATGCAGCAATCACCCCCGCGATGGCCTCCATGGCATGTACATCATGTGCCAATAACCTGGAGGCGCCTGTTGGAACCATCTCCCGCCTTTTTCCAGCAACAATGAAGGCGCAAGTTTGTTCATGGAACACAATCGGTGTCATGATATAAAAGGGCATCATTAGCAGGATTTTTAAATCCTCAATAAATGGCGTTGGACTGCTTTGCCTGTTAACAAGAAGTGAAATCCTGGAGTTTAGTAATTCACTATCTGGACATACATTTCTGTTTTGTAGTTCATGCGTGTCGGTTTCGGAGTATCCTTTAATAAATGACGGACGAAATGATTCCGACTCATTTCTTTCCGGAAGTAGAACCATGGCATAATCCATGTTCAGGAGAATGAGGATCATTTCCATAAAATAGTTGTACAGAAACGAGATGTCACCCGGGCGTGCAATAGCAGTTTTCAATCCCGTGATAAGGCTGAAACCCTTTCGCATTTGTTCGATCTCATTGGTCATTTCAGCCATTTGGTACTGTAACTTGATGGTGTTCCCGGTAAGTTCAACCACCATCTTTTTGTAATAGTCAATTTCTTTTCGGAAATTAATCACCACCTCATCGTTATCATCAGTTTTCATATCTTTACTCAGAAAACATACATAGTACCCCCGACCAGTCGAGCGGTTGCAACGATTCACCCACCTGACCCACTTCCACCCCCGAGTAAAAACCCATAAGGGGCGCTAGTTCGGCAGTGGCTTTTTGCACTTCTTCCGCATCTTCATATTCGCCTCCTGAATAGGGTTTTGCCCTGCCGGCACAGTTGATGTAGAAATAGAAATGGGGTTTTGAATTTCCGGATTTTATCTTCAGTTCATCAAAATTCGACTTGATATATTTCAAATCTACACTCCTTCTCATCAGTTGTACTTCATCTCCTTGTTTAAGATCGGGTTCAAACATAATCAAGGCTTTTAATTCTTCATCTACGGCCAGTGTCAGTCGGTTGGTGTAGAGTTTCTCATCATACTCACCGAATTTATCCCCTTTATTTAAGCCCAGTGTAATAAAGAAAGCAAACTCTTTCCATGAAATGGTATGTTCCTTTCCTAGGAGTTCATCTATCACATCCAGCGCCGGCCTGTTGTTTATTTCCAAAACAATCGGTCCGGAGGATTTTGTGATGGTCAGGTAGGGGCTTGCCGGCCGACATCCATGCATGATGGTGGTGTGCATTTTTATTGTTCCTCCAATTAGCACTGCCACCACGTGTTGTGTTAACACCTCATTGTTGTAGAATTGATAACACGGGCTCAGTTGCATATCTCCGAGTAAACCACCTCCCGCACAAGTTAACCTCTTGGGAAGAAAAGATTCCAGACCTTGAATGAGCAGGGTAGCAAAGTTCATCAATGGAGGATTCTGTTGTTTACTTGAATCGTAAAAAAACAACAAAGCCTGATCTTCCTGTGTCAGCTTGTCGGATATTTTTTTGCCCAATTCGGCACCTGCTTTTGCTTCACCCAGGTTGAGCTCCCCTTGGGCAAAGATTTTAAAGGTTACTGTATCAGACGAAAAAACAGTAACACCTGCCTCAAACCCTTCATACCCGTGGAATTTATTGGTAATAATCCCCATGGCAATTCCTCCGATTTTTGGTACATCGCCCAGAATGGAGTTCACACCTGCGAGGAATTCGTGGGGATTGTGTTTTCCGCTGCAAAAGATGAGTGCAAAATCGGCTTTTTCCAGTTTGCCGTTCTCGAGCGCTATTTTCGATGCAGCGATGCCTGCGTTGCGGGAATGGGTCATTTCAATATATCCTACACCAGTTTTTATAGTCATTGTAGTAGCAATTTAGTGAGGCGAATGTAGGTGTATTTAGATTAACGTATAAAAAAATATTTAGACGCGAATATCTGTAAAATTTCAATCCTTGTAAGGAATTCAGCATTTCGGAGACTAAAACAAATAAATTGAAGAATCATGAAAAAATTATTCACCATCCTTTTTATCCATATTCTGTCATTGCCAGGATTTTCGCAGTTGGAACAAAAAGTGATTATTGAACACAATCATGGATAGTCGACTATACCATCAACCCTGTCTGCGTTCAGAGTGAAATATTTAGCAAAGTAGTTTTTCGGTTATTTCTTTGCAAATTAAAGTAGGCAAACTTTTTTTTCATCATTGTATTGTGAATGGTTCTCATTTTTCTCGATTTTTGAAGTCTATGAGCTTTCGGCGGATTTCTTCATTCTATAATCTGATATAAAACCCAAGTAACCAGTTTGCTGGGCTGAATCCCATGCTAAATGATTTTGTCATCTGGTCGGTATCGGTGCGTCGGGAATCTTTTATTTTAGTATTGTATTCGATTTGCCCAAAGGAAAAGCTGATGCCCATATTTTTAAATACAGCGAATCTGAAGCTGGGTTGTAGTCCAATGTGTAAGGATTGTATTTTTTTTTCGGAATTAGCATGGTCAATTATCAGAAAGCCACCAACATCACCATGACCTGGAGATATAGAATCGAATAGGGTGGTATTGACCTTCTGAAGCTTCTGATTTGTAACCACATTGGTAAAATTATATTTGGAATATAAATCGATGGAAAAGGTCAGCCAGTTGGTCAGATGTGTAAAATACTCAACAAATAAATATGGACTACTACTTTTGTCTATAGTGGTAGCCTGATAAGTGATGATGTAGCTGGCATAACCAGTATTGTTGCTGTTTTTTGGAATGTCCCCATCTGGATTAGAACCCTTTTTACTATTGTGATACCTGAACCCAATGCCATAATAAAAATTGGATTTAAATTTCCTTGCTATACTTAAATTAAGAGTTACCTCGCGTGTAATTTCTCCATATATTGATGATTGACCACTATAATACAAATCCGTAGCATCTTTATGGATGTAATTGTAACCAAAATCAGACAGGACAAGGTACTTTTTTTCAGTTTGTGCATTCAGATTAATAAAGCACAGGAATAAAAACAGGATAAGTGTTTGTTTCATAAGTGTATTTTTGTTTTGGTTGTAATTTTATGGATTAATTTTCATGGTGTTTTGTATGAAGAATCATTTTCGAATGCTTCTATTCAAAACTATCTATTGAAAAGGTTCTTTCTCGATCATTTTTACTGGTTTCTGTATTTCGATTCTCAATCCCAAAGATAAAAAAATTATTGATTGTTACTATTTATTGATTTTTTAAACCAAACAGAAACCTGTTTCCCTCTCACAAATTTAAAATTGTGAGATGGTCTAGGTTAGCTGGACAACATTTATCAAATAAAAATATTTCTTCCGGTATAAAAAGGGCATCCCCTTGGAATTGGAAATTTCACTGAGATCATCGATACAGTCTTTCCAGGTTTTATCGTTCTTATAATTCAAATAGGTTTGATACTGAGCATTACTGAAAGAAATAGTGTCAGTCTTAAGTTCGACAAATAATATTTTATTTATCGCGCCATCAGATCTTAACAAACACAAGTAATCCATATTTGTGGATTGATTACCCTTTTCTTTTTTGAGCGGAAATTCAGGAGCGATAACATCGATTTCAATTTCATTTAGATCTTTCCTTAATTTGTATTTAAGAATATCCTCAAGGAAAAAGTTTATGAAGATATCAATCCTTCTCTCAGCCTGATAGGCAGGAAATCTTTTGTTAGAACTTATTAATTTTAGCAGTTGATTGGTAAAGTCGGTGCGTTGCATATCTTTTATTGGGTTAAGCTAATATTCTAAAATAGCCTTTCCGTTAATTTTTCCATCTTTTCCTTAAACTTCTTTTGTTGACCTGAGCCGGGGAATTCGATTGGTTCGTTATGAATAACATTGAATCCATTGTATTTTAGGGTGCCGGCATATGCCTGAAAAACCGGGACGCTGATGAGGACAATGGGTGTTTTTTTATCGATTAATTGTTTGACCTTTTCGGTCAGGTTGTCTTTATACCCTTCTAAAAAT
>Ga0100377_1003311_pt1 | contig 13015 bp, 8 predicted proteins | sample CryGeymeta201501_FD_83664 | JGI IMG/M metagenome (GOLD analysis project Ga0100377, IMG submission 83664) | Groundwater microbial communities from Crystal Geyser aquifers in Utah, USA - Crystal Geyser metaG 2015-01 | ecosystem: Environmental > Aquatic > Deep subsurface > Groundwater | place: USA... | reverse complement strand
GGACGCGGTGCGGGAACTCAGCGCGGCCCTGGCCCGGTCCTTTCTGGGAGCCGGAGGCGCTGCCTTTGCCGCCGCCGCGCCAACCATGGCCCCGGAACAAGCGTGGCTGGAATTTCACCGCCAGGCCAATCGGGACGCGGCGGGAGACGGGTTGCGGCTGCCGCTCAAACTGTTTGAAAAGGCTTCACTTTACCTGCTGGAATCGCTCCCCCTGGAACAGCCCGGACACGCATCCTTCGTTCGTTACCTGATCGAGGACGAAGCCGCCTACCGGCGCCTGCTGGCCGGTTTCTACGCGCCCCAGGGAACCCGGCTGGCCCGGTTTCAGGAAGAAGTGGAACGCCACAACCGGCTGCCGGAGCAGGCGGCCGACCCGGTTCATTACGAACCCGACCAGGCGAACTGGTTCCTCCATGCCCTCTTTTTCCGGCCCGATGTGGTGGCGGCGATCGTCGAACGGGAACAACAGAAAGACCTTTACCGGGTGATCGGCGGGCTCGGCGCCCGCGCCTGCCTGCCGCGGGTGCTCCATGAGGTGCGGAACATCTTCGGCACCATCACCCCGGAAGCCTTCCAGAAGATCGTGGCCATCCTGGGTCTGGATCCGGCCGAAGTGATCCGGGTGATCGCTTCCTATAAGCAATACAGCGTGGACCCGCGCGGCAGCATTTTGATTTATGTGTGCAAGGGCACCGCATGCTTTCTCCGCGGTCAGCCCGAACTGTCCCGCCGGCTGAGCGCGGAAATCCGGGCCGAAGCCGGAGCGGTCGGTCGCTACGGAATCCAGTTCATCGAAATGGACTGTTTCGGGGTCTGTCATCTGGCCCCGGTGGTGAAAACCGAAGCCCGGTTCCTCGGCCGGCGCCGCGCCGACGATCTGCCCCAGATCCTGGAAGAATTGCGCAAGGGACCGCGCTTCGACAACCGCCTGGCCTTCCTCGAACGGGTCCTGGAGCGGCTGGCGCCGGAACGCCACCAACGCCTACCGGGCGACTTTACGCTGAGCCAGGTGGTTGTCTGTACCGGCGACCCCGTTTTGGACCCGCTGCCGCCAACCGCGATCGGCCAACCGCTGCGGTTGGAAGCCGGAGGCGTGCTGGTCGGCGCGGCCAATGGCCGCTGCCGGAAGCTCGGGCGCCTGCTGGAAAACACCCTGGGCTTTCGTTACCGCACCGTTCAGGGCGAACCCCGGCTGGGCTGCCTGGTCCTCGACCGCGACGGGCACATTCGGGAAGCGCTCCATTTTCCGGAACCCTGGCTGAAGGCCGATCTGGCTCTGAGCGTTCGGCCCACGGCCACGGTCCGAGACGGGTTCGTTTGGATCCAGCGCCCGGATCAGGAGATCCGTCTGGGCCAATACAGCGACGACATTCTGGCCCTGGATCGCAACGGCGTCCGGTTCCTGCTGGTGACCGCCGCCTCCGCCGCCGGTGCGCCGCCACCGCCGGCGCGCCCGATCGGTTCCCGCGAAGCGACCGAACGCGAGGCGTTCGTTCTCCGGCAAGATCGCCTGGTGCTTGGGTTCGCCGCCGGAGGGCAGCCCGAGGACCTGGAATCCTACCGCGGTCAGGGCGGCTACGAAGCGGTCCATCGAGTGCTGGGGCTGCGCGGCGAACCCGCCTGGGACCCGGCTGAACTGGTACGCATGGTCACCGCCGCCGGACTGCGCGGGCGCGGCGGCGCCGGCTTTGCCACCGGGCGTAAATGGGAAGCCATGGCCCGGGCTCAATGTCAGATCGAGGACAGCGACGAAAACCGGGATGCCATCAAGCTGATCGTGGCCAACGGCGACGAAGGCGACCCCGGTGCTTTCATGGACCGTACCCTGATCCAGGAACGCCCGCATCAACTGATCGAGGGGATGATCCTCGGCGCCGTCGCGGTCGGCGCCCGCTACGGCATCATCTATGTCCGCAAGGAATACGAAGACGCGGTGCGGAGACTGGAACACGCGCTGTTTCAGGCCCGCCGCAAGGGCTATTTGGGCAGCGCTATCTTCGGCGTGCCCGGGCTCAACTTCGATCTGGAAATCCGGCTCGGGGCCGGCGCCTTCGTGGCTGGAGAAAAACGCGCGATCCTGCGGGCGATCGAGGGCAAGCCGGCGGAACCGACGCTCAAGGCGGTTTCCAACACCCGCCGCGGCCTCTGGGGCAAGCCCACCCTGCTCAACAACGTGGAAACCTTCGCCAATGTGCCGTTGATCCTGCGCCAGGGGGCCGACTGGTATCGGCGCCAGGGTACGGCCCACAGCGGCGGCAGCAAGATCTTTTCGGTGGCCGGGATCGTTCGCCAGACCGGTTTGGTGGAAGTGCGATTCGGCCGCACCCTGGCGGATATCATCCGCATCTGCGACGGCATCCAGGACGCCAAGGTCCTGGCCGGCGTGCAGATCGGCGGTCCGTCCGGGGCGATTCTATCGCTTACCGGGGTGCGTGGTTACCTGCTCGATACCCCACTCGATTTCGATACCTTCAGTCAGGCCGGGGCCATGCTCGGCTCCGGCGGGCTGGTGTTCATCGGCGAAGACGACGACGTGGTCCGTCTGGCCCGGCATTTCACCGACTGGCTGGCCGACGAATCCTGCGGCCAATGCCCGCCGTGTCTGCGCGGCACGGTATCGCTCGGCGAAACCCTCGACGCCATTCTGCTGGGCCAGGGCACCAGCGCCCACATCCACGCCCTCTGGGCCAAGAGCGATTCGATCAAAGCCGGCAGCCGTTGCGGTCTGGGCATGACCGCCGCCAATCCGGTGACCAGTGCCCTGCGCTTTTTCCCCCATGCCTTTCTCCATGCCGTGCTGGGCAATCCGCAACTGACCGCGGCCGAATGCTTCGCCACGCTGGAAGCCTTGCGCCTGCTCGCCCGCGACGATATTGTCGAACTTCGCGGCGGCCGCCGAACCGTGATCGGCTCGTCGTTCGTGCTGAAGCGACCGCTAGTCCGCCATCTGGCTACGGAACTGGAGCGCCTGGACCGTCACCGACCGCCTCATGCACGGCGGGCAGAACGATTCCTCGATCTGCTCGGCGTGCCGCCCCGGGAAGTGGGGCTACGCGATCTGGTGCTGGAAATCGACACGCGCGAAGCGGCGCCCGCGGAACGCGCGGTGGCGACACTGGGGGGTTGAAGCGCGGAAACGATTGGGTGAAAATCGACCATTAGTTCACCCGGCCGCGACCACGAGGGATTGACCTAACCGCGGAAACCACCGGCGCGGTTAAACCGGGCCGGGACGATCGCCGGCGGGAGCTTTTCTCTGCGGCCTCGACCTCGCTGTGGTAACAAGATGGGTACCCATACCGCATGCCCCGAAACCAGCCGCGCGGCTTGACCCTGTTGCTGGATGGAAAGGAAGACCATGACGAGTGATCAGGATGCGACCTATTTCAATTCGTTTCGCGATGTGGTGCGTACCGTTCATGGCAGCCTGGACGTGAAGGAAGTTCTCAATGCCATGGTCACCAACATCACCGTGGTGATGAACCTCAAGGCCTGCGCGGTGCGCCTCCTGAATCCCAAGCTGCGCACCCTGGAACTGGCGGCGGCGTTTGGTCTGACCGATGGCTATCTGCGTAAGGGACCGGTCGATGCGGACCAGAGTATCGCCGACGCCATGGCCGGGAAAACGGTGGTGGTGGAAGACGCCACCGCCGATCCGCGCGCTCAGTACCGGACCCAGGCCAAGGAAGAAGGCATCGCCGGCATCGTGTCGATCCCGCTTTCCATCAAGGGTCGGGTCATTGGGGTGCTCCGGCTCTATTCTTCGGAACCGCGGGTCTTTCTGGCGCGGGAATTGGATTTTGCCGAAGCCCTGGGGGAAATCGGCGCGCTCGCCATCGAAAACGCCAAGATGTACCAGCAGATCAAGCACGATTATGAAGAAGTGGTGGGAGACATCTACAATTTCGTCGGCTACCGCCGGAGCATCTGAGCAACGCTCTCGCCCCGTTCTTCCCATGGCGGTCGCATGAGCCCATGTTTTCAGGTGGCGTCCGCCGGTTTCGGTGCCGGTGGAGCCGGGCTGGGCCCCAGCGCCTGCCGGTAGAACGCGGCCGCATCGGCGGTCAGGGTTGCGCCGACTTTCGGGTGAGTGTACATCATGTGGCCCGCCGGATAGAGATGCAATTCCAGGCGGCGCCGGCCGGCATGGTCGAGATCCAGGTGGTCCAGGGCGTAGCGGGTGGCCGCATAAGGGGTGGCCAGATCATAAAGTCCGGCGGCCACGAACACCTTGAGATGCCGGTTCACCGCCAGCAGGTTGCGCAGCGCCGCCGACACCTCCACGAAACCCTGACCCCGTGACAGAGAAGCCGCCCAATCCCAATTCCGATTGGCTTCCTCGCTCAAGAATTCATAGTTCAGCTCCGAGCTCACCTGCAAATCGCGACGCAAATAAAGATTCATCGCTCCGGAAAAGACGCCCGTTACCGCATCGAACGCTGGATCGTAGACAGCGGATGAGGTTGCCGGGTTCGGATCGGCTCCGGTCAGCCCGGCATCCATCCGGCCGGTGAGGAGCCGCTGGTCCCGGAGCAGTTCCTTGCGGAAAACATCGGGCTCTATTCTCAGGTTGGACCGCTCGATCAATTCCTCGGCAAGCCCCGTTTGGGCGCCGAGGCGGCGGCGCAGTTCGGCCCGTTCGGAGCGAGTCAACCGATCTCCCCGAAAGAGACCGCTCAGATAATCGGTCTCGGCAAACACTTCGACCGAACGCAGCCATTCGGCCAGCGGCTGCTCGCTGACCTCGGGGTCGAGCCGACCGTGAAAGCGAGCGGCCGCGGCGTAGCTCGGCAGATAGAGCGCGTAGGGCAGATCGTTCCCGCTCCGAAACACGATGGTGCTGAAATCGAGCACGGGAGAAATCAGCAGCAGGCCATTCAGGTCGATCCCGTAACGGTCCAGAAGAAACTCGCCGAGCCCGGCGGCGCGGGTGGCGCCGTAGCTCTCCCCCACCACCAGCTTGGGCGAATCCCAGCGCTGATAGCGGGTGAGATAGAGACGAATGAAATCCGCCATTGAAGCGATGTCTTTTTTCACCTCGTAGAATTCGCGGCGGGTCTTGGTATCGTCGGGTTCGGTCCGGCTGAATCCGGTCCCCACCGGGTCCACCAATACCAGATCGGTAAAGGCCAGCCAGGTGTCCGGATTGGGTTCCAGGCGCGCCGGCGGCGGCGGGGCGGTGCCATCGTCATTGAGGACCAGCCGCCGCGGCCCCAGCAGCCCCAGGTGCAGCCAGAGCGACGCCGCCCCGGGACCACCGTTGAAGGCAAACGTCAAGGGCCGCGCCGCCGCCTCCACCGCATCCAGCCGATAGGCCACAAAAAACACCCGGGCCCGGCTCTTGCCTTCGTCCAGACTCACCGGCAGCCAGCCCGCCGTGGCTCGATAGTCCAGCCGGCGGCCGCCGACCACAATCGAATGGGAGGTTTCCCACACCCTATCGGCCGCGGCCGCCGGTTCGTTCTTGCCGGCCGCCGGGGCAACCTCCGCTGGAGGCGGGTCGGCGGCGCCCGGCAGCGGCCCTACGGCACCCAGCATCAGGCCCAGCAGGGCCACCCGCAGCCACCAGCCAATGGACCGGTCCAGTCGCTTCATCGCTCTTCTCCCCATTGGTCTACCAACCGTGCGCGCTACCAAACGGCACCGCACCCGCCGGACTGGAACCTCACCGGCCTTCAGTCTGCGCCAATTTCCCCGCAATTGCCAGCCCGCGCTGAGTTCAGAACGGCGATGGCATTCTTCCCTTCGATCAAGCCGATCACCGCTGCCACGGAATGCTTCGGCGAATCTCAATGCACATGTGGATGTGATCCGGCAGAAGATGGCCATCCAGGATCCTGCACTCTTTCTGACGTGCAACCTCCTGGAATATCGAGCCAAGGTGCCTTCGGACCTGCCCAAACATCGTCTTCTTGCGGTTCCTTGGGATGAATACGACGTGGACCTTGCTATTCCATTTTGAATGGGCCAATCTCTTTTACGGAGAGTCGAGGTCGGGGGACGCCTGTGGGGGCAGCCAGTAAGGCTAACCACCAGCGAGTGGCACAAGACCCAACAACCGGCCGAGACCTACTGGCTCGATGTGTCGATGTGGTCTGGGGCACCTTGGGCGATTCGCCCGAGCTTGTATGTAGTGACAATCCCGTTGCCAAACTCGACCACGCCAAGAGGGAAATCGTGGCGACCAGATTCTATGAGATTCCGGCTGAAGCAATCGAACAAGTGAGAATCCGGAGGGAGCACGATGCAATATACAGATGAACAACTTGAAGCGCTGCTTGCCGATATTGAATCAGACCTTGCCGAGCGTAAGGAGTCCTGGAAAGGTGATGCACCAGAGAAAGGGCGGCAGGCGGTTTGTGCCTTTGCGAACGATTTCCCCGATCATCGTAAGGCCGGGGTTCTTTTTGTGGGGGCGAAAGATGACGGGACCCCCTCCGGTTCAAAGATCACCGATGAACTATTGCGCACCCTTTCCGACATCAGGACTGACGGCAACACCCTGCCTCCGCCTTCAATCGTCGTCGAAAAACGCACCCTCAGAGGTGCCGAAATGGCGGTGGTTACCGTCCTGCCTTCAGACGCCCCGCCTGTCAGATACAAAGGAAGGATATGGATTCGCATCGGACCCCGCAGGTCTGTGGTCACTTCCCAGGAGGAGCGGATCTTGAACGAAAGGCGTCGATATCGAGACATCCCGTTCGACGCGCAGCCGCTGCCTTATTGCGATCGATCGGCGCTGAGTCGCGTGCTGTTCGAACAGGAGTATCTTCCCAGTGCAGTGGCCCCCGATATCCTGGCAACCAATGACCGATCTTACGAAGAGAAGCTGGCCTCTTGTCGGATGATCGCCTCCGTGGACGATCCTACGCCGACGATTCTGGGCGTACTGGTTCTGGGCGTATCGCCGCGGGATTGGATTCCCGGCGCTTATATCCAGTTCCTTCGTATCGCCGGAATAGAAATGACCGATCCGATCCAGGATGAAGCGCCTATCGATGGGGCCCTCGGGCAGGTGTTGCATCGCATCGAGGAAAAAATCGATGCGCATAACCGCAGTGCGGTCGACATCACCACAACCGATCGAGAATTACGCACCAGGCCCTATCCGCGGGTGGCCCTTCAGCAGTTGATTCGCAATGCGGTCATGCATCGCACTTACGAAAACACCAACGCGCCGGTCCGGGTCCATTGGTTCGATGACCGAATCGAAATCATCAATCCGGGTGGACCGTTCGGCACCGTCACCCGGGAAAACTTCGGCCGCCCCGGCATCACCGATTACCGCAACCCGAATCTTGCGGATGCCATGAGGGTCATGGGTTTCGTACAGCGATTCGGCATCGGTATCCAGACCGCAAGGGCGGAAATGAAAAAAAACGGCAATCCCGCTATCGAATTTCAAATTGAACCCATGACCGTGCTGGCCACGGTCGGGAGGCGGCCATGAGCGTTCCGGTACTGACTTTTTTCAACAACAAGGGCGGTGTGGGAAAAACATCCCTCGTGTATCACCTGGCCTGGATGTTTTCCGAACTCGGCCATACGGTTGTCGCCGTTGATCTGGACGCTCAGGCCAATTTGACCGCGGCCTATCTCGATGAAGACGAGCTTGAGAGCCTGTGGGAAAACGAAAGAAAGCCGACAACGATTTATCGGACCATTGAACCGCTCGCGCGAGTGGGGGATATCGTAGAGCCCCAGGTCCAAGAAGTGAAGCAAGGCCTCTATTTGATTCCCGGGGATGTGGCCTTGGCTTCATTCGAGGACACCTTGTCCGAATCTTGGCCGGCGAGCATGGGAGACGCCAATTTGTATCGCCCCTTTCGGATTCTGACCGCGTTCTGGCAGGTCGCCCAAATGGCGGCAAAAAAGGTTGGCGCCGATATCATCCTGGTGGATGTCGGTCCCAACCTTGGGGCCATCAATCGGTCGGCCCTGATCGCTTCCGACTATGTTGCCATTCCTCTCGGGGCCGATCTTTTTTCTCTTCAGGGATTGAAAAACCTGGGTCCGACACTCCGTTCGTGGCGCGAGCTCTGGAAAAAACGACTGGATAATTGGAACCCCCCGGATTTTGCGCTTCCCCAAGGGCGCATGAAACCGCTTGGATATGTCGTTCAGCAGCACAGCGTGCGACTCAGCCTTCCGGTCAAGCCCCATGACAAATGGGTCAACCGCATGCCGGCTGTTTATCACGAAACCGTGCTTCAGGATACCACTACCGCCGCGATGCCATCGCGGGATGGGGAATGTCTCGCCACGTTGAGACACTATCGCAGCTTGATCCCGATGGGGCGGGAAGCGCGTAAACCCATATTTCATCTTACCTCCGCCGACGGCGCCATCGGCAGCCACGCGCAGGCCGTCCAAGAGGCGTATAAGGACTTCAAAAACCTTGCCGAAACACTGCTCCAACGAATGGAAGCGGCAACATCCACCCAATGGAAACCATGACCGCGGACCGTGGATAGAGGATTTCCTGCCGATCCAGGCGATCAACCGAGAGGCGCCGCCGTTCATCCTGGAGAGCGGGCCGCACAACAAAACCACCTGGGGCGGGGCTGCGATCGAAGATTGACAAGAGTGGGCCGATCATTCAACATGCTGATCAAGGTCACCTGACAATTGAAGTACCCAAATGTCTTTGGGCTCGTTCAGGAGGATCGATTCGTTTCCGGCGGGCGGCAGGCCCCGATCAAGAGTTCAGTGCATGAAGGAGGAGCGAGATGGCCAGTTTTCTGTTCGTATTGAGTCGCGAGGACAACGAGGCGGCGACCCGCTGTTTTCAGATGGCCAAGGTGGCCCATTCCAAGGGGCATCAGACCCGGATTTTTTTTATTGACGGCGGGGTGTTGTGGGCGGATTCCAAGCGTGATCTCGGCGTCAAGACCAAGACCGGCGATTGCCCTCGGGACTATCTGCCCTATCTGGTGGAAAATCAGGTCTATGTGGGGGTATGCACGCCTTGCGCCAATGCGCGGCAACTGGACGAAGCCCGGTTTTTCCAAAACATGGCCCTGGACGGCGGCCCCCATCTGATCGAAATGGCCGCCGAATCCAAGGTATTCAACTTCTAGCAGGCCGGCTCCCAAGCGGTGTTCCTGAAAGCCGCCGCAGGCAGCGAGGACCTCAAACCCGACCCGAGCCGGCCGAACGGCGGGTCGGGAACGCTTATTCCGCAACCATTTTGCGACCACCCTCACGGCCGATCGCGGTTATCGGTTTTTCCGCATCGGTCCCGCCGGCTCTCTTTTCACTTAGAATTTGATAGCCGCCATGCTATAAACAATGCGCCAAATGGAGCGGAAAGGGAATTCACCATGATCGACCTGCACAATCACATACTCCCCGGATTGGACGATGGCGCCCGCGATTGGCGGGATTCCCTGGAAATGGCCAGGGCCGCCGTGGACGACGGCATCACCGACGTGGTCTGTACTCCCCACTGGGTGTCCTGCGAATACGAAAACGGCTCGGCGCGCATTCTGGAAAAACTGGCACAACTTCAAACCCTATTGGTCGAATCGAAGCTGCCGTTGCAACTCCATCCCGGGACCGAACTCAGGCTGGATCCCTCTCTGCCGTCTCTGCTGCGAAGCGGTGACCTGCTGACGATCAACGACGGCAAACGTTACGCACTGATCGAACTGCCGATGCACGTGATGCCCATGGGCCTGCAGTCTTTTTTCCTGGAATTGGACGCTCACGGAATCGTGCCGGTAATCGCGCATCCGGAACGCTATCCTTGGGTGATCGAGGAGCCGGAGCTGGTTTACCGATGGGTGAGCGACGGTTTTTTAGTGCAAATCACGGCGGCCAGTCTGCTCGGCGAATTCGGTCAGACGGTGGAGCGTCTTTCCCGAAGACTTTTGGAGCATCGCTTGGTCCAGGTGATTGCCACCGACAGCCACGGGCTCAAGATGAGGAGCCCGAAGCTGTCGCGCGCGCGCCAAGTGGCCGCGGCGTGCATCGGGGAAGAGGCCGGCTGGGACCTGGTCCGAGACAATCCAGCCAAGATCATTGCCGGCCGGCCGCTGAACCCGCCGGAGCCGATCGAACTCAGCAACAAATCCGGCGGGTGGCGGCGGTTTTTCGCTCGGTTCGGGAGCAAGCGACCGGCCGATCGCGGAAGGGGCCTTTACCCAAGGGCATAAGCGGCCGGCGAGCACCGATCCGGTCGTGGGCTCGGGCATTATCGCGTCTGGGGGGTATAGGGCGGCTGGTAGCCAAGCCCCACCAGCCCGAACAAGGCGTTGAACCGCAGACCATAAATCAGTTTCTCGGTGAGGTTGGATTCCACGAAGATGATATCGCCATCCTGGACCACCAGTTTATCGTGATCGTCCGCGGTCTTATCCGCCAAGCTCAGTTCCACGACCTCCCGTTTTTCGGCCCCCGTATCCCGTATCAGTTTGACATGGTCTTCACTAGCAATCTCCCCGAACCCCCCGGCCTGAACGATGGCTTCACGCACGGACATGCTTTGCTTGATCGGATAGGAACCCGGTTTTCTTACCGCCCCATCCACATAGACCACTCCGGCATTGGGGACAAACACCACGTCGCCTTTCTGAACTTCCAGATTCAGCTCGGCATGCCCTTCCTTGATCAACTGGTCCATGTCCACCAGGTAGGTTTCCGGACGTTCCGGTTGTTCCATGGCGGCACGCCGCAGATGCACCATCTTCCCGGCTTCCGGAGTCAAGCCGCCGGCGAGGGCCAGCACATCCATCAGTTTTCTACGGGTCAGGTAGTCATAAGTCCCGGGGGTCTTGACGGCCCCCAGGACCGTGATCTTGCCGCCGTATTGTTCCTTGACAAAGAGATTGGCGTGGGGATCATGGATATAGTTGGCGCGATACAGGTCCTCGATTTTTTGCTCGGCTTCCCGAGTGCTGAGCCCCTTGAGTTCGACCGAGCCGATTAGAGGCAGGGTGACGAAACCACGGGCGCTCACCCGGGTGCTGGTCTTCAAGTCCTCGGCTTCATAGATGGTGATTTCCAGCAGGTCCCCTTCACTGATGATGTAATCGTTGAATTCCGGCGCCGTGCTCACGCTGGAAAACAACTTGGCGTTCATCTCGCTGACCTCCCGAGATCTGGTGGATTGCGATTCGAGCAGCGCACCCACTTGAGTGGTGGCGGTGGGTCCCCCTCCGCCCGCACACCCATGGGCGGCGGCTAGGAGGCTCACCAGGATCAGCATCGGGATCAGCCTTTTGGCACCTTTGACTGCGGCAAGCATCGCTTCACTACTCCTCATCAAGATTTGGCAGCCGACAATGAAACGCTGTTCAACGGCAACTCCCCGTTGGCATTTTCGGCAATACATCGCCGTCTAGCCTTGCCGAAGCCGGAAACGGGAAAGTGGAACGACTCAACTTCCATGCGAACGATACCGGTGTCCGGATAGCCACAAGATAAAAAACGGCGGCGCCCTTGGGCGCCGCCGCCTTGACTTCCATCAGCAAATCCAGGCACTGGAACAGGCTGAATCCACCGCCTGTTATTGCAGTCCGCTCGGATTCGACGGGCTTTGGTCGTTATTGTTGCCATCGCCCGAAGAGCCGGCAATAACGGCACCACCGATGATCAAAGCCGCCGCGCCCCCCGCGATCGCCAAACCAGTCCCGGCACCGCCGCCTAGCAGTCCGGCCCCTGCTCCACCGCCCGTGCCCATCTTGGCCTGGGTGGACCGGATCTCAGCACCATCCTTCAGCACCTTGGTACCGTTTTCGCTGCTGACTTTTGCCGTGCCCTCGACGATATTGAATTGAGTGTCCTTGTCGGTCACCGTGATGGTGCCGCGCACCACCCCCTTGTCATTGGCCGCGAAAACCGCTTCCTGAATATCGATGACATCGTGCGGCGTATGGAAGGTCACCAGTTTGGAGTTGCTCGATAGAGCAAAATCGATCTGGCCGGAATTGACCGTCACGCCCCATTTTTGGGGCCCCTCGGACACCCCGAAGGTGGCATCGTTCTTAGCCACCAACTGAAGCCCATCGGCCCGCACCAGACATTGCCCCTTGCACAGCATCATCACCCCGTCCGGCAACGGCATCTCGGAACCGATCTGCTGGGTCGCCACGCCGTCCTGGAGCAGACTCACCTTGCCCATGGGGATCAACCGCGCGGGAGGCCCGGCCACGCTGATCACCGGTGCCATGGCCATGGCCATGCACAAAATAACGATAAGCCCCGTACTCTTCCGCCTCATGACTTCCTCCTTTGTTGTGGTTACCGCAAACAAAATTGCTTAAACATATCCGCCGTAAAATAACCGCTGGTTTACCTGACGCCCCTTGCGCCACGGCGGCCGTTGGAAGAGCGGACGCCGCCTTCATCCCTGACGAATGGTGAACTCACCTAGAAGTCTGAACTTTAAACGCGAACTTTAGCCGTGAACCCGAGACGATTTTGCCTGCCAACGAGATGCTCCGCTTTTTACTCCCGCTCTTGGCTAAACTGTGTAACCGCACTTTTTCGGCGTGTCAAGCATTTTATTATTTGCGCAACTCCACCAGGCTCGGTACTCGGTGACAAGGTCCCAGGACACCCTCCATGCCCCCACGCCGCGGGCATGATGGATCACCACAATGGTAGGTCAGGGTGCGCGCGGCGCTCCCTGACTTGTGTGGAGCGGCCACGGCGTCAAGATCGTCAGGGTGCTCCCGTTGGTCGCAATTCGACCTACGGCGGGAGCGCGGGCATCATGCCCGCATTTGGTAATGAAAGCTCTCCTCCTCAACGGGTATACTCCGAGCGGTCACAAACCGAGCTTTTCACCGCAAGGGCGCAAACAGCCAAGGCAACGAAAGGATCTAATCTTTCATTACAAATCTCTGTCACTCTTTGCGTCCTTTGCGTCTTTGCGGTGAACCAAAATGGGCACTTTGTTCCCGTGCGTGGTATATACGGCAACTCATCGGCATCGGGCCTGGCCGGAGGCGATTCACCAAAGCCGCGGCGAGGTCCGATGACATGAGGCATTGACATCTATTCGCTAGGG
>Ga0100377_1003309_pt1 | contig 13018 bp, 10 predicted proteins | sample CryGeymeta201501_FD_83664 | JGI IMG/M metagenome (GOLD analysis project Ga0100377, IMG submission 83664) | Groundwater microbial communities from Crystal Geyser aquifers in Utah, USA - Crystal Geyser metaG 2015-01 | ecosystem: Environmental > Aquatic > Deep subsurface > Groundwater | place: USA... | reverse complement strand
GGGGCCGCTCAAGAACAGCCCAACGTGGAACGTTGGGTGATTCGCGCTCGACCGCCAGAAGAAACGATAGGTTCACACCTCGACGATGAAGATCGACGAGATGTGTACAAACTCCAGGCGGCCCCTTCAGGGCCGATGCCTAGGTTCTTGAGTGCGGCTGTTTGAGGTTGCGGGTCGTTCCTAGGCTGTGGGCGTTCGGCCATGGGTCGCCCAAGGCTCCGCCTCGTCGCCCGAAGCCTTGCGCACCGCCGACCGACCCCACCGCGCAAAAGAATTTGGATTGCGTCCGAGGCCACCTGTTGTTAGAGCAAGGGCGACGGATCTTCGCCAGAGGAGAGAGACGTGGTTCGACCGAATGACAAGAAGAACAACTGGGTGACCTACCTGCTGATCGCCGGTGTGGTTGCGCTGATCGGAGTGAACATCGCCTACGTCGTGTCCAGCGGTGGGTTGGGCGGAGTCGCGGAAGGCGAGGAGGCGCCTGGCTTTACGCTGCCATTGCTGCAGGCCAGTGCGGCTTTCGGCAAGGAGGTGAGCCTCGCCAAGCTCGAGGGCAAGGTCGTGCTGCTGGAGTTCTGGTCCACCTCTTGAGGGACCTACCGGTCGGGGTTCCCGATCATCGATGCGGTCTACAGAGCAGCGGATACGGACAAAGTCGCGGTGTTTGCCATCAACACGGAGATGGCCTCGTCCAATCGGGCACGCGCCAACGTGGAGAGCTTCGTGGGTGCAGGGGGCTTCAAGGTGCCCGTCCTCTTGGACAACGGCAGCGTCGCCAAGGCCTACGGCGTCTCCGCCGTGCCGAAGATGGTCTTCATCGACCCCAATGGGGTCATCCACAGCATGCACATCGGCGGCCTCTCGATGGGTGAGATTACGAGCGAGATCGACCAGATCCTCGAAGACTGATAGAGTCTCTGCACACCTGCATTCGAAACGAAGGCAAGCTCCGGAGAGGCTCGGTTCCCATGGACTGTATTGTCGTTGATGGATCCCAGGGTGAGGGCGGCGGGCAGATCTTGCGCAGCTCCTTGTCGCTGGCCTTGTGTACGGGACAACCGGTGGTGGTCGAGTCCATTCGCGCCAACCGACCCAACCCTGGGCTCGCACGCCAGCACCTCGCCTGCGTCCAAGCCGCCGCGGCCATCAGCGGCGGCAAGGTGGCTGGCGACGCGTTGGGCTCGACGCGCATCGAGCTGACTCCTGGCCCGGTGAAGGGCGGCGAGTACCGCTTCGACGTCCAATCGGCGGGCAGCGTGACGCTGCTGTTGCAGACCCTCCTGCCGCCGCTGATGCTGGCGCCCTCCCCTTCGCATCTCTTTCTCTCGGGTGGCACTCACAACGCCGCCGCCCCGCCAGCCAACTACTTGCAAGAAGTCTTCTTCCCGCTGCTCGAGCGCATGGGGGTGAGCGCCAAGCTGACGTTGTTGGCCCACGGCTTCTACCCGCACGGCGGCGGCGAGCTCGAGGTCGAAATCGAGCCCACGCAGGCGTTGCGCCCCCTGCAACTCGACAGCCGCGGAGCTCGGCGCTCGCTGCGGGCCTCGGTCCTGGTGGCGAACCTGCCGCGGCACATCGGCGAGCGTGAGCTCAATGTTTTGCGCCACGCCTTCGACCTCGACGAGGTCGACATCTCCACGGTCCTCGCCGACGGCCCCGGCAATGTCATCCAAGCCCGCGCCGAGTTCGAGCACCTGACCGAGATGTTCACGGGCTTCGGCGAGAAGAAGAAGCGGGCCGAGGCCGTGGCGCGCGGCGTCGCCGACGGGCTGGGCTCTTACCTGCGCAACGACGTCGCCGTCGGCCCCAACCTGGCTGACCAGCTGTTGATTCCTATGGCGCTGGCCAAGGGCGGGAGCTTCACGACCGGCACGCCGACGCGTCACACGCTGACGAACATCGCCGTCATCGAGCGGTTCTTTGGGCCGACTTTCCTCGTCGAGAGCGAGGACGCACGCCGCACGCGGATCTCCGTGCGAGCTGTGTAGCGCAATAGCGTCTGTGGAGCAGTGGCGCGTAAGGATTGGGAGCTCTGTTCGGGCTCATCGTCGTCAACAGGGACGACATCCTGACCCACACGATACCGGATGATGATCTCGTCCGTGTCCTTTTTGGCTGACAAGTTGACCGTGATCACCCCAGAACCCTGGTAGCGAATAGGCGACGCGCACCGTGTCGCTCTTTTCTTTGGGAGGCAGGGCTCTGCCCTGACCCGCCGGGAGACTTTGTCCCCCGGACCCCCTTTTGCTTTCTGCTTTTTTGCTGGGCTGGTGCTGGCTGGCGACCGCGGCTTCTCGACTTTGGGGTCACAGCGGCTGACTCTGGTGGCCCCCCAAACCAGTGGACCCACGCCCAAGGGTTACTTAGGTGACCAAAGTAGGGTCTACCGATGGCGCCAAGGGCTTACTCAGTAACCAAAGTTGGGTCTACCGACGGCGCCGAGGGGTTACTCAGGTGACCCAAGTAGGGTCTCCCGACGGCGCCGAGGGCTTACTCAGTAACCAAGGTAGGGTCTCCCGACGGCGCCGAGGGGTTACTCAGGTGACCCAAGTAGGGTCTCCCGACGGCGCCGAGGGTTTATTCAGGCGACCCAAACAGGGTCTGTCGACGCGCCAACCAGTGGTTTGTACTGTGAGGGTCTATTTTGGATTCGTTCAAGGCTTGATTCCTCTGTCGCCCTGGGATGGACACCAATTGTGTGCGAACCAGCAATGAGCGTACAACCGACCCGAACCGCGGACGAGGTGCAACGCGACAGACCCACAGAAGGAACCCATGAGCAGCTACCAAACCGTAACCCTGACCCACGTTGAAGCCGACCGCTTGACGCTCGAGGTCGTCGAGTTCAACCCCGATCAGGACGTGCTTTCGCGTCTTGTCGAGGAGGGGGCGATCCCCGAGGAACACGCACACGATGCGCGCAAGGCCGTCGCGATGATGCTCTGTGAGTACGACAACTACGACAACGCGATTACGGCTGACGCCACCGTCAATGGTTGGGGGTTCGACGACGGTGACGAAATCGTCGCGGACGTCGAGGTCACTGCCCTAAAGGTGATCGGGACCTCCAACAACGACACGCCGCGCTACAAGGCCACTCTCGTGGTGACGCTGGCGAACGAGGCGCACGCCGATTCGTTTCAGCCAGGAACAACGTGGGATACAGCGGCCGACCCGGATGGGGACCTCGACGAGTACTTTGGCTGACCGCCCCCAATTGCACCGCGCCGCGCCCGTGGCACCGTGAGCTCTCCTGAGGTATGACCAGGTCTTCCTCGACACAATTGCACCCGCTCAGCGAGCCAGGAGACACCTTGAAGATTCTGTACGGCGTCGTCGGCGATGGTATGGGACACGCGATCCGTAGCAGCGTCGTGCTGCCCAAGCTCATCGAATGGGGCCACGAGATCCAGATCGTCGCGTCGGGGCGCGCCCACGAATTCCTCGAGCCGCGTTTCGCCGACGTGACGCAGATCTGGGGCATGGCCATCACCATGGCCGACAACAAGGTCGACGTGGTGGGGACCGCCGTCGACATGCTGAAGGGAGCGGCGTCGGGCTGGCCCGAAAACGTCCGCCAGTACATGGCGATGACCGAGGAGTTTGCGCCCGACATCGTGATCACCGACTTCGAGACCTGGTCCGCGCTCTTCGGCAATCTCCATAACTTGCCGGTGCTCAGCGTCGACAACATCCAGGCCGTCCGACGACTGTGGCATCCGCCCGAGATTTTGCGCGGTCGAAAGTCGGAATGGCGACTCGCCAAGAGCGTCATCAAAGCGAAGATCCCCAGCGCCTACCATTACCTCGTCACGTCGTTCTTCGACGCTGAGCCCCGAAAGCACCGCACCACCGTCGTTCCACCCATACTCCGCCAACAGGTTCTCGACGCCCCAATCAGCGTCGAAGACCATGTGCTCGTCTACCAGACCAGCATGACATTCGCCGATCTGCCCGAGGTGCTCAAACAGTTCGGGGACATCCCGTTCCGCATCTACGGCCTGCGTCGCGACCTCACCGAGGAGCAAACCGAAGGCAACCTCACCTTCTGCCCGTTCTCCGAGGACGGCTTCGTCGCAGACCTGGCGTCCTGTCGAGGGGTCATTGCGTCTGCGGGGTTCACGCTCATCGGTGAAGCCCTTCACCTTCACAAGCCGATGCTCGCCACACCCGTGCGCGGCCAGTTCGAACAGGTGATGAACGCGCGCTACCTGGATTACCTAGGCTTCGGCCTGCACGACGAGGAGCTCGACGAGTTCACAGTGCGGGCCTTCTTGAACCAGCTCGAGACGTTCCGAAACAACCTCGAGAGCTACCCGCGCCGCGGCAACGACATCCTGTTCGACGAATTGCTGGGGCTCTTCGATCGGATTGCCGCGGATATCTAGAACAGCCACTTCAGAGTGTTGAGCAGCCCGTGAGGTCCTCTGTGTCCATCCACTACCTAGCCAAGCACCACCTCGACCATGGCGAGGTAAAGTGCTTGGCCATCTCGCCAGACAAGCGCTACCTGGCCAAAGCAGGCCGCTATCCCGGCCTAGCGGTCCTGGAGCACAAAGGCGCAGAAGGTTTCAAGCCAATCAAGCAGCTCGAGGCAGACGCACAGTGCTGCGCCTTCTCTCCGGATGGGTGCTTCTTAGCCTTCGGAGGCAAGACCGTGACGCTGCTCTCCCTGCCGAGCTTGAAGCCTGCTGGCAAGCTAAAGCTCTCCAACAAAGAGCCAATCTCTGCGCTGGCCTGGTCTCCTGACAGTACAACGCTCGCAGCAGCCGCCGAGACAAAGCACCACCAATCTGAGCTCGCCATCTGGGAGCTCGCGAGCAACACCACTGTTAAACGCTCGACGGAGTATTTCTCTAAGGCGGAGTACTCACGACCGCGTATTATCCATTCAATGCGCTTCTTCCCCGATGGACAGCGGCTCGCGGTCACCGCTTGGGGAGACTCTTTTGGCGTCTTTGTCTACGACCTCCGCGACGAGAGCATCTCGAGGCCCTCGCCGAAGCCGATCGCGATGCTGCATGACACAAAGGACGTTGCGCTCCTTGAAGGAGGCAAAGAGCTCTTGGTCAACATACGCATGATCGGAGGCGGTTCGCCGATCGTCGAAGAGTACGCCGGGCAGCTGATTCGTTGGCGACTAGAGGGCAATACAGTCAGCAAACTCAAGACGCCAGAGGGCTACAGGCTCTGGAGCTTCGCGCTGCATCCCAAAGGGGAGCACATCGCGCTCTGCGCTCAGAAGACAGACGAGGAGTCTGGTTTGATTGATGACAAGGCGCTCTTGTTGATATCTCTCAAAGATGGCGGCGCCAGACGCATCGTAGGCGCGGATGAGCTAGAGGGCATCGTTGCCTATTGCTTCTCTGCAGACGGCAGCTGGCTCGCGGTCGCTGGGGAGCACAATCGGCTCATTGTCTACGAGAGCTAATCCTTTGCCCGCTCACTGACGCGGGCCCGATATGAGGGTCTCAGGGGCGCTACGACCCCGAGGGCACAGGACCATCGGCAATGATTGCTCTACTCGCAGAGCACCCCCTTGACGGCCCCCACGAGAAACGACTTCCCGCTGTCGTCAAAGGCCAGATACACTCGGGCTTTGAAGGTCTTCGCCGCCCCATCGACCTCGTCGAGCACGAAGGACATGTTCTGGTACTGGACATAACAGCCAGAGCGCACGCCGTCCGCCTCTACCAGACAGGCCTGCGAAGCATAGTCGCCGCCGGCGTAGGGGGTGTCTCGCCCTTCGAGATAGCTGCCCGCCAGTCCTGCGGTGGGCTGGAGGGCTTCGTTTCTGAAAAGAATACTAAAGACATCGACCTCTGAGCCCTCCCGTTTCCACTCGGTCCCATTGTCCCTCGACCATCCTCCGGGCCGTCCCACACAGGGATTCTGGGGCATGGCCCCAAACACGTTGAGCTCCCGGGACCCATAGGACTTGCGCAGGTTCGCGTGCGCCACGGCGAAGGGAGCGCCGAAGAGGACCGCTTCTGCGGGGGTGTCGGCGATGCTCGTCGGTTCTACCGGCGTCATCGACCACGCCATGCCGGCGATGGGGTCCGCGGTCGCTCGATCCTTCTGACGAGTCGGACAGTAATCGGCGGAAAACGGACCCGAGAAGGTCGTGTTCTCGGCCTTGAAGTCGATGTGACCCGTCGCCACCCCTTGTTCCAGGTCGATTTTGTCCACCACGACGGACATCTCGTACTCCGACGGATAGGCGAGGTCAGCCATCCCCCAATAGGGCGACACGTCGTCCTTCACGAGGGTTTTGCCTTCCTCGAACAGAAGGGGTTTCTTAGCGATGGCGCCGAACTGATACTTGACATCGCCGATGTAGGGTTCTCGGCAGCGGTCAGCCTCCCACACATCGTAAAACATCAAATTTTCGGTCTCAGAATCCACTCCCACCAACATCGCCTTCTGGGGGTTGAAGGGGATGTCATGAAACCTGCCTTTGGGTTGTGGCCTCGGCTCTGTTTTGCGCGAGGCCGCTTCAGCAGTTGGACCGGCGGCAGGAGCGGTCTCGGCTTTGGCGTCGACGCCTTCCTTCGAGGGCTTTGGAGTCGCCTCTTCCGAATGGCTCGCTTGCCTGGTTTCTTGCTTGTCCTTCTGCGAGTCTCGAGCTGAGGTTTCTTTGTTGCAACCCCATAACGAGGCTGTCAACACCAGTATGACCCAGGCAATTCTCATCACACCTCCTGTTCGGTCGACCCCCAGTCGTCCCAGTATGTTTGAGCACAATTACGCAGCGCCGCAAGAGCCAAGGGAATCCGTTGTCGAACCTCAGGGCGAGGTCGTGATAACGGACTCGCAGCAGCCCCATAGACGGCGTCAGTAAATAAACTGATCTCTTGGATAGTGTTTTGCGCCATGCCCCTGACCTGTTGCATTGGGCGGCGTCACCAGGAGGTAACATAATGGCTGAAGGGGCATGGCAGCCACCTCAGACACTCCGCGTCATCCAAAAGATGAGGAAACGCCAAGCCATTCTCCGTGTTGTCCTCTGCCCCTCTACCTGGCTTTGCGTTTGTGTTGGACTCTGGGATTCGCCAACGAATTCGAGATTCTCCGGGCGTCTCCGAGCGAGCAAAGGAAGCGGAGAAGACAGAGCTGAAGGGGCATGGCAGCCACCTCAGACACTGGGCGTCATCCAAAAGATGAGGAGACCCGGGTATGGCGGATCGAGGAAGAAGGCGGTGTCCGCGCCGTCGTGCTTGCGGACGACAGGCTCGTAGTCGCCCGAATAGACCTTGACCTTGGCGAGCCGTGGCGCGTGCTTCTCGAGCCGCGCGATGGTCTTCGCCTCGATGCCCTGGACGTTCGGGCTGAACGAGCGGCCGCGCATTTTCCCGTAGGAGAAGCGCATCCACAAAGTGGCGAGCTACGTCTTCCGTCACCACCCCGACCTGCTGCGTCCCCTGCAGTCTGCCCACACTCGTCGCAGAAACCTGACCGCGCGGCGCCCGAAGCCGGACCCGTCAGACCCGTCCTAACGCGACCGCCCAATCGCCGAGATCGGCCCGCCCTGCGGGCCTGCGAACTTAGCCGGGGTTTCAACCCCTGGCCTGCGGATTTGCTCAGACCTCAGACCTCATACCTCAGGCTCAGACGTCAGGCCTCAGGCCTCAGACGTCAGGCCTCAGGCCTCAGAGCCTGTTGTGGGTGGAGATGTTGATTTTTCTGGGGAAAGACTGCACTCTCGGCGCTCTCGTTCGAGTCCTTGGCTTCTGAACCCACGGTGAACGTGTGGTCCCCCGCAGGATTGTCTCTGCATGAGTGAACTTCGTCCGGGCACACGGGTCGACGACCGCTACGAGCTCGAAGAGTTGATTGGAGAGGGCGGATTCGGCGTGGTCTACCGCGCCAAACAGCTCTCTACCGGACAGCCGGTCGCCGTGAAGTTCTTGCTCGGCGACAAGCTCTCAAGCGAGGAAGCCAAGCTCGAGGCCAAACGCCTCGAGCGCGAGATGAACCTCATCGCGCAGCTCAAGCACCCCAACGTCGTGCGCCTCATCGACAGCGGCCTCTTCGACGAGCGCTCCTACATCGTGCTCGAGTTCATCGACGGCAAGACGCTCTTCGAGGTCACCCAAAAGGAAGGCGCCCTCGACCCGCACGAGGCCGGCGACATCATGTTTCAGGTCCTCGACGCCTTGAGCTGCGCCCACGCCAAGGGCGTCATCCACCGCGACCTCAAGCCGCAGAACATCATGCTCATCGAGGCCGGCTTTCGGCGCAACGCCATGGTCTTGGACTTCGGCATCGCCGGCATTCTCAAGGACATGCGCGGCGACGACTACGTCAGCCTGACCGCCAGCACCGAGATCCGCGGCACCCCAGCGTTCATGGCCCCCGAGCAGCTCAAGCGCCTCGAGCTGACGCCGCAGACCGACCTCTACACCTGGGGCCTGGTCTTCATCGAGCTGCTCTCGGGGCGCCGAGCGGTGGTCGGCGCGAACACCTTCGAGGTCGCCCTGCGACAGGCCGACCGCAATCCCATCGAGCTCCCCGAAAACATCGACGATCCCCAGCTCCTCGCCATCTTGCGCCGGGCCGTCGCGAAGCCTCTGAGCGTCCGCTACAAGAGCGCCGAAGAGGCCCTGGTCGACCTGCGCAAGTGGCTCAGCACCCGCGACAGCGTCCCCGAGCTCCCGAGCCATGCGGAGCAAGAGCCCGCCCCCGCGGCCGCTGGGTCCGCCGCGCCAGCACCCCAGCCGAACCGCTCGTTTCCTTGGCTCGCCATCGTCATCGTGTTGCTCGTCGCGGGCGCCGGCCTCGCCTTGTTTCTTACCCGCAAGAAAACCGAAGAGGCGCCCACACCCCCGGCTCAGATCACCACCCCTGCCTGCGCAAAGAACAGCGAGTGCCCCGACAACGGGCTCTGCGTCACCGGAGAATGTCGTGCCCCCATCAACGACGCGTGCAGCCGAGTCGAAGGCCCCCTAGGACAAGACGACACCGTGGTGATCGCCTCCATCGGTCCCATCACCCGCAGCGGCTACCTCTCTCGCGAGCAGTCCATGCGCCTCGCCGTCAAAGAGTTCAACGCCGCTGGCGGCCTGCCGGACGGCAGAAAGCTCGCCTACCTGGGCTGCGACGACCTCGGCGAGGAGGAGCGCAGTGTGCAAATTGCCAAACACCTGCAGGGTCTGGGGATCAAAGCCGTGCTCGGTCCCATGCACAGCGGCGCCTTCATCCAAGTGGTCAGCTCGGTCACGCGTGCCGCCGGGATGCTGACCCTCTCGAGCTCGGCGTCCAGCCCCGCCATCACCACCCTCAACGACGACAACCTGGCCTGGCGGACCATCCCCAGCGACCTGCTCCAGAGCACCGCGCTCGTTCGGCTCATCGCCGAGCGCAACGTCCACCGCGTCGTCGTCTTCGCCCAAGAGGGAGCCTACGGCACAGGCCTCCTCGACGTCGTGACCTCCTCGCTCGTCGACGTCTCGGGCATGCAGGTCGACGCCACAACCTACCCATCCACCAACGTGGCCATGGCCGAGGTGGTTGCCGACAAGGTCGCAGAGGACACCGAGCTGGTCTTGGTTTTCGGAACGAGCGAGGTGGCGGACCTGATCAACGCCTACGAGATCGCCGTGGCGGCCAAGGGCTACGCGCCTCCCCGCTACCTGCTCTCCGAGTCCGGTCGGCGGCCCGAGGTCTTGGCCCTAGTCGACTCCCGGCCCGACCTCACCAGTCGCCTCGAGGTGGTCGGCCCCAACGACCAGAACGGCGCCATCTTCGACCGCTTCGCCCTGCGCCACGCCGCGCTCTTCGGCCCCATCGACTCCGTCAGCAAGATGGGCAGCGCCTACGACGCCGCCTACCTGCTGCTCTACAGCCTCGGCGCTGTACCCACAGCGCTCCCCCTGACAGGCTCGGCCATCGCCGCGCAGCTCGAGCGTCTGACGGTCGGAGACAAGATGGAGGTAGGCCCGCAGAACATCGGCCGCGTGCAGCAAACCCTCGCCAGCGGCGGCAGCGTCGATCTGGTCGGGACCAGCGGTGGCCTCGATTTCGACCTGAAGACCGGCGATCTGAGCGCCGACATCCTGCTCTGGCGCCTCGAACGACGGCCCGACGACCACGTGGCCTTCGCCGTACACGGGCTCTTCGCCGACGACAAGTGGACCATCCCATATCACGCCGAGCGCCCCGACCTGCCCACCGTGCGCTTGGCGACGACTCGCGTCGAGGGCGGCACCGTCACGCTCGGCTGGGACGAGCGGCAGCTCGAGATCGCCAAGCTGACCTACCCCAAGCTCGCCCCGGAGATGACCTACGGCGACACCTTGAGACCGCAAACCGTACTCGAGCTCCCCGCCCTGAACGTGCTGTCGACCGAGGTCAGCTGGGGAGATTGGCGTGCGACAGGGGTTCCTCTCTCCATTGACGCCCTCTGTCCGAGTCCCCTACCGCCCCCCCAGGACGACCGCCAGCCCGTCACCGCCCTCGGCGCCAACGAGGCGGCCGCCTTCTGTGAAGCCCTGGGGATGCGGTTGCCGACCGACCAGGAGTTCGAGTTCTTGATGCGAGGGGTCGAAGGCCGTCGCTTCGGGTTCTCGGGAGAGATGAGCGGCGCGCGCCTCGAGGAGCTGTCGAAGCAGACGCTCGTGGCCGAGCTGCCCTGGAATCATACGCCCGAAGGCCTTTACGATTTGTCCGGTGGAGCGGCCGAGTGGGTGACCTGCCAGCCCGGCGCCCTGAAAGCCTGCTCGGACGGCTTCATGCCCATGGGCGGCTCGGCGGCGAGCGGCGAGTTTTGGATGCAAGCCGGCGTCGCCGAAATGCTGAAGAGTGAGGGAGGCGCGGCCTGTCACCGCGGCGATCACATCGGGTTTCGCTGTGTGAAGGGCGAGCGCGAGGCGAAGGTGCCGTGATTCCGTCGAAAGACGGCCGGATGGGGAGGGAGCCGATGCTCATTGGCGCCAGAATAGGTTCTAAGCTTCGGATGATTTCTTGAAGCCAAGGGTCACCACAGAGAACACAGAGAACACAGAGCGGAGCTGGCGCGACGTACTTGAATTTCGTTTCCATCCGTCTGAAAGCCCAGTCACATCCAACTTTCATGGCTCGCTCTCTGTGCTCTCTGTGCTCTCTGTGGTGAGCACAGAGCTCGCTGATACGATGAACCGTTAGAACTCGCAGCCAGGGATGGCGGAGAGTCGTGCAAACCCGAAGGGTTGCCCGCAGGAGGCGCGCAGCAACTTCGAATAGAGGCCAGATGACCACCGAACAGCCAGAACGCGGCGACATCCTCATCCGAGCGTCGCGGCGCTTCACCGCCAACCTCTGGGTCCAAATCGCGCTGCTCGCCGCCTTCGTCGGGCTGATCGTCTTGGGCTTCATGCTCATCGACCTCGAGGGCGACCTGTCGCACCTCGACGGCGTGATGTTGTCCGGCGCGAAAGAGGGCCACTACTACGCCGAAGTCGACCGGCTGGCGTCGAAGGCCGAGGAACAAGGCGGCAAACTCGAGAATCGCTCGAGTCACGGCTCGGCCGAGAACCTCGAGAAGCTGGTGGCCGCCATCGACGGCTGCGACGCCCACTTCGCCATGGTGCAAGACGGCCTGAAGTGGCCCGACGCGGCGGAGCTCAAGCTGCTGGGCCGTTTGAGCAAGGCCGAGTCGCTGTTTTTCCTGAGCAAGGGCGAGCGTGAGATTCACCGCTTCGCCGACCTGGCGAAGATGACGATCGGCGTTGGGCCCGTCGGCAGCGGCACGGAGGTCGTCGCCCGAGAGATCCTCGAGAACGAGGACTTCGCCTCTCTCGGCCTGCGCCTCGAGACCCACGGCTTCGAAGAGCAGCTCGCCCTGCTCGAGAGCGGTGTCCTCGACCTGGCCTTGTTCGTCATCGACGAGGACGCCGCGTTCATCCGGCGCGCCATTCGCGAGCGCGGCATGAGCATCGTCTCGTTCGAACACCTAGACGTCATCGCTCGGCAGCTGCCCTACGCCCGCACGGGCCGAATCGGCGCCGGCCAGTACGATCCTGTGGGGCTCAACCCGGCGGAGGACAAGAAAGTGCTGCGCATCGGCACCCTCATCCTGAGCAACGGCTGCGCCTCGCGCTCCGGCACCAGCGCCATGTTGCGACTGCTGGCCAACGCCTACCCCGACTTCGTGGCCGAGAACCGCGACCGCTCCAACTCCACCGGGCTGCCCGTCGACGCGAGCGCGCAGCTCTTCTTCACCGAGGGCGGCGCTGGCTTCGTCGACCGGTATTTCCCTTGGCTGGTCGACATCATGCCCGTGGGAAACTGGGTCTACGTGGTGATGTGCGTCTCGGTCCTCTTCAACTTCATGGGCGCCGGGCATCGGTTCCAGCTTTGGCGCATCGACGCCAACCGCGTCATGATCGAAGAGGAGATCGAAGATCTGGTGGGCAAGACGCGGACCCTCGAGGGTCTCGAGAGTCTCGTCCCCGAAGACCGCCTGCTCAATGACGCCGCCCGCAAGGCCCTCAACGCGCTGATGGAGCGGCTCTCGAAGCTGAAGAGTCGTTGTCGCCGGATCTCGGTGTCGTTGTTGGTGCCCATGGGCGCAGAGATGAGCTACCGCTACCAGGAGAATTTGATGGACCGGCTCATCGAGGCGCTGGACGACGTCGATCGGCGGCTGGCCGCGCAGTTGGCGGTGGTCAAGGCGGCGCCGGCGAGCGCAGACGAAGATGCTGAGGGCTAGTGGGGGCGGCGCCTCTCACCCTCTCCCTTGGCGCAAGAATAGAGGCGATTGAGTAAGGGAGGAAGTTCAGCCAGGAATGGTAATGGTTAAGCGCTTAACATCAGAGGGTTGCGAGTCGTGTGAGCGACATGCTCACCACAGAGAGCAGCACAGAGAGCGAGCGATGAGGAGTGCAGACGAAATCAACACGAAATCTAAATGAGTCGCCCCAGCAACCTCCGCTCTGTGTTCTCTATGGTCTCTGTGGTGAGCCTGGTCCCAAGAGATCATCCGAAGCGTAGAACCTATCTTAGCGCCTATGCCTCGGAAGTCTTTATTCCTGCACGAGCC
>Ga0100377_1003308_pt1 | contig 13020 bp, 7 predicted proteins | sample CryGeymeta201501_FD_83664 | JGI IMG/M metagenome (GOLD analysis project Ga0100377, IMG submission 83664) | Groundwater microbial communities from Crystal Geyser aquifers in Utah, USA - Crystal Geyser metaG 2015-01 | ecosystem: Environmental > Aquatic > Deep subsurface > Groundwater | place: USA... | reverse complement strand
TTCCTGTTTGTGAAATACCTTCTAATTTAAAGAAGTTGTTTAAAGTCCAATCTACAAAATAAAAAAATCCGTTGAAATTTTTTCAACGGATTTTTTTTATAATCAATCACTAAAACCTTATTATTTTAATATTGAAAGCGTTCCTTTATGAACCGTATTCGCATTATCATTTAATTCGAGAATAAAGAAATAAGTGCCATCATTATGACCTCCACCATTCCAGTCATTTTGATACCCATTTTTCTCGAAAATTTTCTTACCCCAACGATTAAAAACAACTAAATTGTTTTTTGGAAAAAACTCTAAATTTATAAAGACAAGATTGTCGTTCATTCCATCTCCATTAGGAGTTATCACATTAGGTACTATGATATCACAAACATTAGAAATATTTTCAACTATGATATGTTCTGTTTTAGAACAGCCATTGCCATCAGTAACAACAAGAGCATAATTACCTGCTAACACATTCATCAAGTGCTGACTATTATCTCCTCTACTCCATAAATAAGTAAATATAGGTGTTCCAGAAATGATAGTACTAAAAATTGTTCCTCTACTGGAAAGGCAAGTATCTTCCAACGATGCAAGTGAAAAATCAGGAACTGGATTTACCGTAATATTTATGGTGTCAGCGTTTCCACACATCGTACTTACTGTATATATTATTTGATGAATACCCACTCCTGCAACACTTGGATTAAATTGCCCATTAGCACTATTTACAATACCGTTTCCACTCCAAACCCCACCACCTGTAGCAGCTGATAAATTTATTATAGCACCATCTTCACACAAATTGCTAACGGAAGATATTGTTGCGTCAACTAATGGAATAACATTTAAATTTGTTGTAATAATACTATCGCAACCAGAAGCAGCTACAAGCGTATCTAAATAAGTTCCTGATTGAGTTACAACCTGCCCTCCAGGTAAAGTAAAGTTATCCCCTTGGCAAATGGAAGGACTTTGAGCACTTGTTACAGGATTAATAACTGTAATTTGAACAGTATCAGATGCCGAACAACCATTTCCGTAGCTTACAGTAACATAAACACTTCCAGATGAATTAACTACAGTAGAAGCATTCACTCCTCCATTCGACCATAAGTAACTTGCTCCAGAAGGCAAGGAAGGAACGGCAGTTAATGTGAGTGAACTCCCTGCACAAATAGGAGTTACCCCTGAAATTGTAACCGTTGGTGTTGAATTTGTTACTGTAACAGCTGGAGATGTTCCTATACAACCATTTGTATCTGTTACCGTTACTGTGAATGTTCCACTCAACACAGAAATAGAATCATTTGTACTTGAGTTTGACCAAACAATACTTGTATATAAACCAGTTGAATCAACTATATAAAGCGTTGTTGGATTTGAAGTACACGTAAATAAAGCACCCTGAATTACAGGTGCGGGTGCTGGATGTTCAACTACATCAACAACTACTGTTTTTGAGCAACCATTCCAATTAGCAGTTACCCAATATTGCCCAGTAGAATCTACTACAATTGAATTTCCATTTGACCCATCGTTCCAGAAATAGCTATCATAGGTAGTAGGACTTACTGTTAATGTTGTATTTTGTCCTTCACAAAACTCTAAGTTTCCATTAATTACAGGATTAAAATTGGCAAGCCCAGTTGTATCTACAAACACATTATAATTTACAACTGTTACTCCTGCTGGAGTACCATTATCTGTTGCGGTAAAAGTTATTGTATTCATTCCTGCATTTGCTGGTGAAGAAACAACTTGAATTAAAGCTGTAGCTGGGTTTCCAGGTGTATTATTTAAAGTGGTAAAACCAGGCGAACCATTAAAGTTAATGTTTATTGTTGTAGTTTGTCCGTTTTCAGGAGATAGAAATAATGCACTTATTAGTAGTGTGTCATTAGACCCACAAATTGATATAGAATCACAACCTCCTCCTGTTCCACTAATTGCTGGAATAAAATTGGCAATAGGAGGAATATTAGTACTATTGCAAACATTAAAGAAAAAAGATTGATTATCTAACCAACTTACACCATCACTTAGTCCAAAGGGTCCGTCATAAGCACTTCCCGGTTGGTCAAACTGACCTAATTGAATGAAAGAAACACCATCGCCCTTATTAGCTCCTACAGTTGCTGGTGTTCCTCCAAAACCATTAACGCCTCCTGAGGCAGAACCTGTTGTCCATTGCATATCTCCATAACAAAAAGCAATGTTGTTTCCGTTTGGTAAAACAGGGTCAGTACCGTCAGTAATAATTAATTGAAACGTATTTACTTTATCAGTCGCCATACTAAAGTAACCCACATTATCCCAATTGATATACATGGCTGTTGGGGTTATTTTATATTTCACAGTTCCTATTCCTCGAGTATCCACATCTCCCCAAAATGGAGCTACCATAGTAAACCCACTTGTTGGAAATGGGGTAGAAGAAAAAGTACTGAAAGGCGAACCAAACGAAATATTTCCGTTGTTGTTAATGTATAGGTTAGTATAAACAACCCCATACAAACAAAAAGTAAAAGGGATATTTAGCAGCCCTGTACTTCAATCGTCATTTGGAGCCATTGCTAATGTGTATGTACTATCGGGTTGAACATAACAACCACAAGTAGTTTCTGGACCATCTTTATCTCCTCCACTTTTTTTAGAAAAAGCATTTTTGATATCTTCTATTGAAGGAGCAAAAGAGCCTGCTTGATTAAAAACTGCATTTAAAGGAAGTCTTCCTTCTTGCTTCATTTTTTCATACGATTTACTATCTATAGTAGGAAGATTTTGGTTTTGAGCAAATCCTTGTAAAGAAATTATTCCTAAAAATAGGTAAGAGAAGAGTTGTTTTTTCATTGTTGATTTTTGTGATTTTATTAACTATAAATTTATTATTGATTATCTAAAGTAAGACTTCGATTAAAGTAAAATGGTTGCATGAAATTTATTTAAATAATGTTACATAACCTGTAACTAATTTTTTTTCATCGCTACAAATATCGGTATAAATTAATTCATAGAAATAGGTTCCTGCTTTAGAATTTCCCCCATCCCAATGAGCAAGAGCGTTTGTACCTTCATACACTTTTCTTCCCCACCTATTATATATTTTAATACTATAATCTTGGGTGTTGTCAATACCAACAATTTGAAGCTGATCATTAATTCCATCACCATTTGGTGTAAACACATTAGGTATAATGCTTTCTGTTTCAGTAAATTCTGTAAATATAACTTCATTAGTTATGGTTGATGAAAATTGACATAATTCATTAAAAGCAAAGAATGTTATGATATATAATCCAGGATTTGAGTATAAATAGACTGCCGAATCTACATTAATAAATTGTGTGCCATCTCCCATATCCCAAAACAAAGAATCTGCTCCAGTGCCAGTGAATTTTAACTCCACCTTAAAGGAATCTACGCCACATGGAGGTGGAGGATTAAAATCTAACAATGCAGAAAAAGGGGGTGCTTGTGTTAATTCAACGCTAAAATAGGCTGTATCAGCAATATTACAAGTGGATGAATCTATAGCAACATACATCACATTATAAGTGCCTTGGTTCGAATAAGTATAAGCTGGATTAGTTTGAGAGGATGTACCAATACCATCTCCAAAATCCCAATAACTATTTGGAGGTGATGGCGTATTTCCTGTAAAATTGACTGTTAATGGTGTTGTACATAGCAATATATTAGGTGGTACGACTGCATTTACTATGGTAGAAACTGGATTAAAATCTACTGTATCTGTAAGGGTAAATGTTGTATTACAAAATAAGTCATAAGCTTCTAAAGTAACTATGTAAGTTCCTGCTGTTGTATAGGTGTAGATAATGGATGTATCATTAATGAATGTTGTTCCATTATCCATATTCCAATATAAAGAATCTGCTCCAGAACCAGTAAAATTTAAAAATATTGTTAAACTATCTGTGCATGGATTATAGGGTGGAATGATAAACTGAGCATTTAAAGAATCGTTCAAGAGAATATTAACATTGAAATATATTGTATCTGCAATGTTGCAAGATGCAGAATCTATTGCTACATACATTATTTGATAACTACCTGTGTCAGCGTAAGTATAAACAGGATTTGCAAGGTTGGATGTTCCAACTCCATCTCCAAAATCCCAAAAATGATTAGGTGGTATAGGATTTCCACTTGATGTAAAATTAACGATGTAAGGTGCTCCACAAAGTGTAATATTAGGAGGGATATTTGCACTAGCTATAACACCTTGAAAGTCTAAGCCAATTTTAATTGCTCCGAAATTACAGTTGGATGAGTTATTCGTACTTGAATAAGCTCCTGGTGATGTAGGGAAATTGCTATTTCCACAAGCAGCACATACTCCTTCATAAATAGTTCCTCTTTTATCAAACCGACTTGTTCCTCCATCAACATGTTCATCTGCCGAAGGGCTTCCAAAATAAGTTCCATACAATAAGTTTTGGGCATCTCTATCCAAAACCATAAAATAAAAATCACTACCATCGGTAGTAGATTGAAGAGCATTTGAGGTAATTGGCATATTAAAAGTATTTCCTCCTGCTACACCAAAACTATTTACATTACCTCCCCAACCTCCAACATAAATATTATCGCAATTATCGACCAAAAAAGCAGTTAGAGAGATGTTTATGGTTGAACTATTTACACTACCAAAAACGGTACTAAAATCACTAACAGTTAAACTATTATTCATTTTATGAATAAATTGATTTGCTCCAACATTATTATAAGTACCTGAAGTTACAGGATAGTTTCCGTTAGTTTGACCAACAACATAAACATCTTGATATTGATCTATTTCTATAATGTATGTTTGATCGTAGGAATTTGTTCCAACATACGTGAGTGCTGCTAGTGAACCATTTGTATTATTAAATTTGGCAATAAAACCATCTACCGAACCTGAAAATGTAGGTCCTATTACTCCAGTAGTTGCTCCTAAATTACTGCTTGTTGTTCCTCCACAAACAAAAGTAGCATTATTTACGTCATCCACCCTAATTGAATAGGCTGCATCACCACCAGAGCCACCAACATAAGTTGACCAAGTTAAAGCTCCTAAATTTGTAGATAATTTTGCCACAACTCCATCATAACCTCCAAATGGTGTTTGACTATAAACACCTAAAGTTGTTGGGAAATTATTTGAAAATGTAGATGAAGCAATATAAACATCATTATTAGCATCCAATATTACTTCTCCTCTTGCGTGGTCTGCATAATTATATTTCAAGTTTGCATTTAAAGAAAAGCCGTCATTAGAAGAACCTCCTAAATAAGTACTTCCAATTAATCCTGTGCCTGTATTATTTAGTTTTGTTACAAAAATATCTGTTCCATTCCCATAAGTAATCCCATCTTCAGTGAAATTAGTTCCTCCATTAAAAGTTTGGTCAAAAGAAAGAGCTGTTGTTGGAAAGTCTGTTGATGAAGTAACACCTAAAATAATTAAATTACTATCTGCATCTGTAATTAAACTATGAGGTTGATCTGCGTTGTTTCCTCCAATAAATGTTGAATACACTATTGAAGTTCCTGTTGGGTTAAACTTTGTAATAACTGCATCAACATTTCCACCAAATAAAATATCATAAGCTCCTACCGAAACTGGATAACCGCTCCCAAAAGCAATTCCTCCTCCATAAAAATTTCCATTAGCATCATAAGTAGCTGTAAATCCCCAATTATCTGCTGATGAACCTGTTAATGTAGAAAAAATCCAAGTAGGATCTATGATTAAATCATACCCTAAATTGTAAGAGTTTGGCAAATTAAAAGATAATTTTTTTCCTTCCAATATAAAAGAACAAGCAACATCTACCTTTTTACCATTAATATTTTGGTAGGCAATTGGTGCTAATTCTTTAACAATGCCTGTTGACAAGGTTATTTCTAAAATTCCATTTTTTAATTTTATAGCATTAACATTTTCATATTCTACTTTAATGTCTTTCGGATTTCCTCCTTTTTTAACGATAAAATCATATTTCAAATAATCATTTGCACTATAAACATCAACATTAATATTGTTGTAAGTGTTTAAGTATGTTATTTTTTCATAGGAATATACATCAGAATACCAATTGCTTGGATTGTTTCCTTTGATGTAGTTTTTATTATAGGATAATTTATTAGTAGCAATAATTTCGGTTGATAAATTTGAACCTAAAAATTCCATGCTATATGCATGTTTTCTGATTTTAAAAGGTTTTTTACCAAAAGCATTTCTAAGATCTGGTTGGTGTCTTATTTTGTCCAATTGTTCGATATCTTCAGCAGAATACATATCGAAAGTGAATTTATTTTTTTCAAAATAAATATCTCCAATATGCAATTTACAATGATATTTTACTTTTTGATTAAGTTGACCTGCATTTTGAGTGAAATGATAATCAGACTCTTGATTATCATGAGCGTATGTAATAATTGAAGAAATTAAAAATACAGTGAAAAAAAATAATTTACTAAATCTAGAATATTCATTAAACTTCATTTCCATATTTAAAGTGAATTAGTTAATGGTTTGATTATCTCGTCAAAAATATTATTTTAGTAAACTAAGTGAGCCTCTATAAACTTTATTAGCATTATCATTAAGTTCCAAAATATAGAAATAAGTTCCATCACTATACCCACCTCCATTCCAATCATTTTGATACCCATTTTTTTCAAATATTTTCTTACCCCAACGATTAAAAATAACTAATTTATTTTTTGGATAATATTGAAGGTTTGAAAATACTAAATAATCATTCATACCGTCTCCATTAGGTGTTATCACATTTGGAATAGCAATTTCACAAGGAATAACTTCCAATGTTCTTGTAATTTCTTCAATTATTCCACATTGATCCCTAACAGAAAGCGTTATGATTTGTGTTCCACTTAAAAGTGATGAATAAATAGCAGGATTAGTTATTGCAGAGAAATTAACTCCATCATTCCAAACGAAACTATAAGGTGGTAATCCATTCGTAATCCCTGCTGCTAAAGGAGTTTCTGATCCAACACAAATACTATCAACAACTTGAATGCCTAATGACATAGGTGTATAAGGTGCAAATGTAAATAGTATGGTGTCAGTAGCTGAAACATTACAAGCATCAGTTACTGTAACAGTGAAAGTAGTTGGGTTGGTAACATTAACTGCTACTAAGCTATCTGTACTCGTGTTACTCCATAAATAAGAATAGGGTAGTGTTCCATTTGTTGGAATAGTATATATATCTAAAAAGTGATCATTGTTTTCACATTGTAATACTTGATTACCAGAATTTCCATTAATACTAATTGGAGTGTAATCAACTATTACTTCAACTGTGTCAGAAACGGAGGTATTACATTGGTCCGTTACTGTAAAAATAAAGGTTACAGAGCTATTTACATTTGAAATAGAAAAGTTAGGTGAGGAAATGTTTCCTGGCATCCAATTATATGAATACCCAGGATTCCCACCAGATACTGTTCCATTAAGATTTGCTGATTGACCTAAACAAAACAAGGTTGTGTCATTACCCGCAGTAACAATTAAAGGATTAACATTTACAATAACAACTACTGTATCATATCCTACAGAAAGATTACAGCTATCTGTAACTGTCACAATAAAAGTATCTGTCTGATTTACAGGTGTAGTAAGGTTTTGATTATACCCAATAGTATCTCCATTCATATTCAACCATACATACCCATAGGGTGCTAACCCTCCCGTTGCTGAAGATGGTATTGTTATTCCTGAAGTGGAACAAAACAATTGAATATCATTGGTAGAAACTATAATGTCAGGTGCATCAACTACTATTATTGTTCCTGTTGTTACGATAGTATCTCCACAGACATTTATTGTAAAAGCGGTTATAATTATTGTTTCGGAACCTTCGTTTATACCGTCTGCTGTGGGAGTAACTGTAAAACAAACTGTACTTTGACCTGCAAGAAAATAAACAGAATCAGGAATAAAATTATAATCAACGCCATTAGTAGCTGTTCCAGATATAAAAATTGGTACAGTATCAGCTCCCGTAGTATCTATTCTAGTAAAACATATTGTTGCATCGGCACAACCTTCAATAATTGTTGAATCACCTGTTGCAGTTACAATTTGTATATCAACACCTTCTGAAGTCAAACTTCCTCCTTCCAAAAATACACCAGAATCATATGTGCCATCACCTGCATCAGCAATGGCAATTTTCAAGTGATAGGTTTGTCCACATATAACTTGAGATTTGGCTGTTAATACAACTGTGTGTCCGTCATACTGAATATATTGAGGATTGGTATTGTAAGGTGCATTTGTGCCAGTTCCATTATCCACATAATATGCTGCATTGAAAAGATTATTTACATTATCGATAGTTACTGGTGTTGTTGAGTTAGGTATTAATGCTAAATTCACTGCTGAATTTGTGAATGGACCAACTATTCCAGGTCCACTTAAAAAGAAGCCAAAAGCATCATTAAAACCTAAATTAACAAATTCTAAATATTCTTCAGAGCCAAATACATAGTTAAATTTAATACTATCTCCAACAGGAATAAAGTCAAATTCTAATACAGCTGCATCAAAGGTGGTTATTCCTGCCATAGTCGCTAAATCAGGATCTCCACTACCACTAAGATCTGTTCCTGCACTTCCACTATTATTTGGACCAATAGCCGTAGTAACATTTCCTGATGCAAGAATAAGTCCTGTAGGTATATTTATAAGTGTATTAACTGCATTAAATTCACCAAGTTGAGTTGATGCACCTGTAAAAGTTACATTTGAAATTGTTACTCCAGCTCCAACCAACACATTTTGAACATATTGAGTTGGTGTCATTGTTCCAGTTGTAACTAACAATTGAGCTTTAGAGGTCAATGAAAATAATACTAGTAATATAAATGTAAGAAAAGAATGTTTTAATGCCATAGTAAAATTTTTTATATAAATTCAATTATATCTTTTAGTGAAGACCTTGATTTCTAGCGATTGGTTGCATAATGAATTTAATTTTTAATTAATTTCTTATATTTGAATCGTTTAGGTTCAGAGCCTAATCTTTTCCTTCTATTTTCTTCATATTCAGAATAGGAGCCTTCAAAAAAATAGACTTCTGAATTTCCCTCAAAAGCTAATATATGTGTACAGATTCTATCTAAAAACCATCTGTCGTGTGAAATAATAACTGCACACCCTGCAAAGCTTTCTATACCTTCTTCCAATGCTCTAATAGCATTTACATCCAAATCATTTGTTGGTTCATCTAACAATAAAACATTGGCTTCTTCTTTTATTGCCATAGCTAAATGGAGCCGGTTACGTTCTCCTCCCGATAATATTCCTACTTTTTTATTTTGGTCTGCACCTACAAAGTTAAATCGAGATAAATAGGCTCTTGCATTAATTGTTTTTCCTCCAAACTCCATCATTTCAGTACCTCCAGAAAAAGCTTCAAAAATGGACTTTTCATTGGTTAACTCTTTATGTGATTGATCTACATATCCAATTTTTACTGTTTCGCCAACTTTAAAAGAGCCTGAATCTGGTGTTTCTTCTCCCATTATTAATCGAAAAAGAGTTGTTTTTCCAGCACCATTAGGACCTATAATTCCAACGATACCAGCTGGAGGAAGATTAAATGATAGGTTTTCATAAAGTAAGTTATCTCCAAAAGATTTTGAAATATTTTGGGCTTCAATTACTTCGTTTCCTAATCGAGGTCCATTTGGTATAAACAACTCTAATTTAGCTTCTTTCTCAGATGCTCCTTCACTTAATAATTTGTCATAATTATTTAAACGTGCTTTCGATTTACTTTGCCTGCCTTTCGCATTCATTCTAGTCCATTCCAATTCTCGCTCTAATATTTTTCTTCTTTTGCTTTCTGTTTTTTCTTCTTGAGCTAACCGATTTGATTTTTGCTCCAACCATGAAGAATAATTTCCTTTCCAAGGAATTCCGTGACCTCTATCCAGTTCCAAAATCCAACCAGCTACATTATCCAGAAAATACCTATCATGTGTAATTGCGATAACTGTTCCTGGATATTGTTGCAAATGTTGTTCTAACCAAAAAATGGATTCTGTATCTAAATGGTTGGTAGGCTCATCCAACAACAAAATATCGGGTTGTTTCAGGAGTAATCGACATAAAGCAACCCTTCTTAATTCACCTCCAGATAAATTTTTTATCAGTGCATCTTCGGGTGGGCAATTCAACGCATCCATTGCTCGGTTAAGTTTAGCATCTAATTCCCAAGCGTCTAATGCATCAATTTTGTCTTGAAGTTCTGCTTGTTGTTTCATTAATTCTTCCATTTTATCTGGATTATCGAGAATTTCCGAATCTCCAAACTTCATATTTACAGCTTCATAAGCGGCCAATACGTCTATTGTTTCTTGAGCTCCTTCTTGAACAATTTCTTTTACTGTTTTAGTTTCATCTAATTTTGGTTCTTGTTCTAAATAACCAATGGTATATCCTGGAGAAAAAGTAACATCTCCTTGATAGGAAGGTTCAACTCCTGCAATAATTTTCATCACGGTTGATTTTCCAGAACCATTTAGTCCAATTATGCCAATTTTTGCTCCATAAAAAAAAGATAAATAAATATCTTTTAAAATTACTTTTCCGTTAGGTAATGTCTTACCTACTTTGTTCATTGAAAAAATTACTTTTTTGTCATCACTCATTTGAATATCAGTTTATTGTTTTCTATTATTAGTTAGCCCCTAAAGTACAAAAAAAAAGTCGATTCACTTTAAGAATCGACTTTTAAATTTCACTAAAACTATTAATTATGCTTTTTTAACATCAATAGCGTTTAATCCTTTTCTACCTTCTTTCAAGTCAAATGTAACTTTGTCTTCATCAGTGATATCATCAATAACACCTGTTGCATGAACAAAATATTCTTCATTTGTTTCATCGTCTTTAATAAATCCAAAGCCTTTTGTTGAATTGTAAAATTTTACTGTACCAGTTTTCATAAAATTGTAATAAATTAATAAATAAATTTCTACTAAATTAGATAAAAAAATCTTATCATTTTATTTTTTTTTAATTTATTAATAAATAATTAATCATTTGATTTTAATAATTGCTAAAAAAATCATATTATTTCGCATGAAAAAAACATGATGAATGTCATGTTTTTTTTATACCTTTGTAACCAAAATTGTTTTTTTATGAAGAAAAAATTTGAAATACCTCAATGTGAAACTTGCGGATCTAAACACAAATCTATCTTTTGTGATATATCTAAATCGGAAGTTTCTGAATTAAGTGATAGTAAAGGATGTAACCTTTATAACAAGGGTCAAGTGGTTTTTCATGAAGGGAACAGAACAAACGGAATTTACTGTGTAAACAAAGGGAAAATTAAGTTGTTTCAAATTGGTTCTGAGGGGAAAGAGCAAATTATTCGTTTTGCCAAAGAAGGAGATATTATCGGCTATCGTGCCTTATTGAGTGATGAGCCATTATCGGCATCTGCCACATCTTTAGAAGAAGATACTGCTATTTGTTTTATTCCAAAACAACAAGTGCTGAAAATGATAACAGAAAATCCTAATTTCAATTTTAAATTATTAAAAATATTGAGTCATGAGCTTGGTGAAACTGCTAAAATAATTACCGATTTAGCTCAAAAACCAGTTCGAGAACGATTGGCTGAAACATTGTTAATTCTAAAAGATACTTTTGAGTTGGATGATGAAAAAAATATTCAAGTTAAGCTTTCGAGAGAAGAATTAGCAAATATTGTTGGAACAGCTACTGAATCTGTTATTCGTTTATTATCAGAATTTAAAAAAGATAAATTAATTTCTTTAGATGGTAGAACTATCAAGTTATTAAATATTCCTGAGTTAACCAGAACTGCAAATGTTTTTGATTAATTAGAGGCTGTCTTTAAAGTCCAACTTCTTTCCCAAAAAAACGGGACAGGCTGTTATTCTCGTTTTTGAAATTCCGCCAACACCAGTTCGTATAAACCACGAAGTAGCTAAACCTCTATTAGTTTTCAATAATATTAAAAAAAAGTGCACTTGTAGTGTGAGAGCATCAACAATACTTAGAGGAGGGGGCTGTAGTTGAAAATAATTTCAAAATTTCTTATTAATCTATTGTTTTAAAACTAAATCTTTTTAGTTTTGACTTCAAATTGGAAAACCCTCAATGAAATTTAAAACAAAAACGGCAGAATTTTTTTTTGATGAACGTGGATTTATTGTGGTAGAATTTTTAGCTAACAATGAAATTTTTGATGTAGCAGAAGCTCACGAACATATTCGTATAGCTAAAACATTTATTAACAATAAAAAACAACGAGTTTTAGTTGATCTTACTAATAGTTACCATGTTCCGGATGCAGAAGCAAAAAAAATATTAGCTGAGTTTAATCTCAAAACGGCAGAAGCTATAATTGTTGCAACATTAGCCCACAAAATTATATGTGCCTTCTATATTAAAGTGCTTAAAACATGTAAAGCAAATCACCCTGTAAAAATATTTATGCAAAAAGAAAAAGCTGTTGAATGGTTGTTGAATCACCCAAATGAATAAAAACAAATTTTTTTATTCCAATCATTTGCTTGGAATAGAGCATCAACTATACTTAGATGAGAGGTTGCACTCCGTTAGTTCATCTGGCGGAGTCATTACTTGATTAGGTGCTTCGTTGTTTATTTTCAGCTTAATAACTTTTCTTCAGTCATTATTTTAATCGCCTTCTCTGTTTCGTTTTGTCCATCAGTTAATGAGCCTGGTAGCATAATCAGTCGCTTTTTAACTTTCCCATTCTCGTCTTCAAATAGCACTTCAAGTCTCGAACGAGTCAGTCCTGATCTGCCTTGTTTCAGTTTTATCTCTATTATTTTTTTTCGGTCGATAATTGGTGTTTCCGAATTATTTAGGGTTTGCTGAAAAACTTAAATTACAATATAAGATAAAATGTGATTTTTAATTTAATGATGCCAGTTTAGTATTTATTGGAGTTATAAAATGTTTTAAATTCATTA
>Ga0100377_1003301_pt1 | contig 13038 bp, 11 predicted proteins | sample CryGeymeta201501_FD_83664 | JGI IMG/M metagenome (GOLD analysis project Ga0100377, IMG submission 83664) | Groundwater microbial communities from Crystal Geyser aquifers in Utah, USA - Crystal Geyser metaG 2015-01 | ecosystem: Environmental > Aquatic > Deep subsurface > Groundwater | place: USA... | reverse complement strand
GCTTTAGAATTACGAGACCTCTTTTTATTTTTTACTTGCGAACGAACTAGATAACGTGCCATAAATCCTCCTTATTTATGACTAGCGTACCGCATTAGCGACCACATCGGCAACAGATCTATCTAATGGCGATGGTAAAATATTCTCTACGGTTGGTTCCTTTACCATGCCCGCAAGTGCTATTGCGGCTCGCAAAAACTCTTCGTGTCCTACCTTGGTTTTACGTGCTTGGATTAGCCCCTTAAACAAACCAGGAAAAGCCAAAACATTATTTACTTGGTTAGGAAAATCTGACCTTCCAGTTGCAACAACAGCAGCTCCTCCCTTTAGAGCTAGGTCTGGTGCTATTTCTGGATTTGGATTAGACATGGCAAAAATAATGCTTTTATCTGCCATGCTTTGCACTTCTTTTTCTGAAATAATATTAGGTCGACTGACTCCCAAAAAAACATCAGCTCCAACCAAGGCTTCTTGCAAACTCCCTTCTCTTCCTTCTGGGTTGATTCGTTTTGCTAAGTCTGTTTTGTGACTATTCATATCAGCACGACCCACAGCAATTATCCCCTTAGAATCAACCATAGAGATTGATTTTGCACCAGCTGCAAGCAAAAGTTCAGCACCAGCAATACCGGCAGCCCCAGCTCCAGAAATAACAATCTTCACTTCTGCCAAATTCTTTCCAACAACCTTTAAGGCATTTAAAAGACCGGCCAAAATAACAATTGCTGTCCCGTGTTGATCATCGTGTACCACAGGAATATTTAATTCTTCTTTCAATCGACGTTCTACTTCAAAACAAACAGGGGCTGCAATATCTTCCAAATTAATACCAGCGAAACCAGGAGCGATCGCTTTAACGATGGCGACTATTTCATCTGGATCTTGTGTATCCAAACAAATTGGATAGGCATCAATGTTTCCAAACTCTTTAAACAAAGCAGCCTTACCTTCCATAACTGGCAAAGCAGCCAATGGCCCAATGTTTCCCAAACCCAAAACAGATGTCCCATCTGTCACAACAGCTACACTTCGTCCTTTTATTGTTAAATCGTAAGCCAGCTCTGGATTGGCGTGCACAGCCTCACAAACAGCAGCAACTCCCGGAGTATAAGCAAGTGATAAGTCTTCTTTTGTGAGTAGTGGAACAACGGAATTAACAGCTAATTTTCCTTGATGTTTTTTATGTAAAGCAACTGATTTTTGATTGTTATCCATATTTGTATTGTTTAAAGTTCATCAATTGATCGCAAAAACTGTGAAGGTGGTGCTTTTTTAGGAACACGCTCCCCCAAATCGTCTAGCACAATTATTGGATCATCTTCTTGTCTTTGTGAACGACCTGCAAAACGAGGAGACGATTTTACTTGTATGCGCTCAAAGAGTATCTCAGATACTTCTTCTAAAAACAATGACGGTTGCCCCAAAAACATTGTATCGTGTCCATTTGTTAACGAATAAGTACAAAACAACTTTTCCTTGGCTCGGGTGACAGCTACATAAAATAAACGTCTTTCTTCTTCTATTCCCAAATCTTCTTCTACTGCTTTTTGATTGGGAAATTTACCTTCTGACAAACCCATAACACAAACCACTCGCCACTCCAAACCTTTGGCTTGGTGAATTGTTGATAAAACTAGTCGATCTTCATCTCCGAGTGTTTTGTCTCTAGATGAACCAAAACTCTCAGCCAAAGACACTTCATCCAAAAAAGCCCTGGCTTCATTATATTCTTCTGCAAAGACCGCGAACTGTTCCAAATCATCTAATCTGTCGCTTGCATCTGTGTATTCTGCTTCAGCGTAAGTTTTATAAAAAACCGCCACCAGCGTTCGGATCATGTCAGATGGCAGCCCAGAACCAACAAGCATTTCTTGCAAAGTCTCTTTTACGTTTTGGAAGCCAACCCTCGCTTTTGAGCCAAGTTTTAATTCTCCCGATAACACTTCTTCAATCGAATCCTTTTGCCTTAACTGAATAAAAATCTTAGAAGCAGTAGCCGGACCGATTCCACCTTGTAAATTCAAAACACGAATCCAAGCTGCTTCATCTTTATGATTAAAAATGACTCGCAAAAATGACACGACATCTTTAATATGGGCACGCTCAAAAAACCTCATTCCCCCTCTAAAAATATAAGGAATGTTTCTTTTTGTTAATTCAAATTCAAGTGATTGAGCATGAAAAGCGGCTCTAAACAAAACTGCCATTTCATTCAAAGGAACCCCACTATTATGAAGTTTTAAAATTTGCTCCGCCAAATACTGAGCTTCTTCAATTCCGTGAGTCGTAGCAACCAAAGCTGGTTTGTCTCCAGATTTTTTAACTGCCGTAAGTTCTTTAGGAAACTGTTTGGTGTTGTGATCAATACTTGCATTAGCAAGTGCCAAAATCTCCGGAGTAGAACGATAATTTATAGTCAAACGAAACTGTTTTGTGTTTGGATGTTGTTCTGGAAAACGTAGAATGTTTTCAATATTAGCTGCTCGAAAAGAATAAATACTCTGAGCATCATCTCCAACCACCAAAATATTTCCATGAACACTAGAGAGTAAAGAAACAATATCTGCCTGAACCGAGTTGGTATCCTGATACTCATCTACAAAAACATACTTGAACTTGCCAGAAATTTGATCTTTAATAACAGGATTATCCATCATCAACTTCCGCCACAAAACAAGCAAGTCATCAAAATCAACAACATCAGCCTGTTGCTTTTTTTGCTCGTATAAATCAGAAATATACTGAAAAACCTGTTCAAGATCAGAAAAGTGAGGAACACGTTTTTTGATTGCATCTTTCAAAGAACATGAGGCGTTGCGTTGATAGCTAATCAAAGAAAGAACAACCTGAGCAGAAGGAAAACGTTTGCCAGTTATATTTCTCGAACCTTCTTTAACACATGCTTTCATTAAGCTCTTGGCATCATCTTGATCTAAAATAGAAAAATTTCTTGTCCTATCAGTGAAGTCAGCATAATGCCGCAAAATACGATTGGCAACCGAGTGAAAAGTACCACTCCACATTCCAACTGGATAACTCCCCAAAAGATTCTGGATTCTGTCCGCCATTTCGTGGGCTGCCTTGTTGGTAAAAGTTAAAAGCAAAATATTCCCCGGCAACACACCTTGCTCGAGCAAATAGGCAACTCGATAAGTAATCGTGCGAGTTTTTCCAGAGCCAGCTCCGGCCAATACCAAACAAGCACCATCGCCATCTTCTACTACAGCCAACTGCTCTTTGTGTAACTCCTCCGCATAACGCAAATTAAGGGGTGGCGTATCTGAATTCTGTCCTAGAATAAACTCTTTCATACAATATTTTTTGATTACCAACTTCCTCCTCCACCTCCACCGGAACCACCCCCACTTGACCCTCCACCACTAGATGATGGTGTTGAAACACTGCCTGCACTTGTAGAAAAAGAGGACATACTGCTTGAGAATGTACTGACAGAGAAAACCGCGGCATTACTTTGAAACCAGCTTGGTTTTTCTAATCCAACATCTTTAAAAGCATTGGCCCATTTTTTGGAGACACCGAATGCTATAGCATAAGGCAAAAAAGTTTCAAAGATATTTTCCCTTTCTTGCCAGAAAATTCGATATCTTTCGGCTTTGTTTAAGAATAATCTAAACCCCTTTGCTTCCCACAATGCTTCCGTTCCAAGACTTGTTCTTTGTGGTATGGCCTTAGCTAATAAAGACAAAATTATTCCGATTACAAACACTGCAGCAAAAGGAAATAAAAAGTTAATTCCGGCTACGTTATTTGCAGAACCAATAATAATCAAAAGAAACATTGAGACGATTGGCGTAACCACAGCCAAGAGATTCATTTTTTTCTTTAACGCTAATGAGTCTGGTGTTTGGAGATTTTTATCAATCAAAGTTTTAAAAACCTGTTCCTCAAGTTCTTTTCTTAATTTTGTAAACAGAACACCGACAGACTTAGACAAATCTATTTCTTTTTTATTTAAAAACATGTTTTCCAAAAAGTATTTGTAAAAATCAGGTAAATCAACAATGACTTTTTCTGTTCTGATTAAAGAAAATTTTGTGATGTTAAAAACACCCTTTTCTTCTTTAATGATTATATAACCTCTAACTGCCAAATCAACTATAACTGACGAAAAATGATTGGGAGCGAGACTTGCTTTTTCTAACATTCCGGTTTCAACTGCAGTCAATCCTTTTGGTGGATCGTATTGAGCAATAATGGTTTTTTTAATCCGCGGATCAACCCCATGCTTCAACCAAAAAACAAAAGTCCAAATAGCAACAATTGGAATTAATATTAACGAAAACAATCCATAATTATCGATCACAAACCACCAATAAAGCTGTAATTTTGTTGGTGGCTTAATAACTCCTTTTGGTATTTCTAAACGAATTGTAAGTGGATCTGTCGCTGCCGCCACCAGTTTATTATTCAAGGTGCCAAATTTACAATTAGACTCAATTGACCCAGTGGGTCCAGTAAAACAAGAATGGCTAATTTGTTGTGGATTTGTTCCCTCTATGTTCACAATGGCGGTTACTTTAGGGAAAACTTCATTACTCCAATCCTCTCCTGTTACATTCCAATAAAAAACATCCTTATCTTCTCCAAATAAAATTGCCCGACCGACATCGTAAGTAATTACGTATTCAAAAGGACCGAAGATCAGTTTGTTGGCGTTCCCTATTTTGATTACTTGATTGCTATTTTCTCGATTAACCTCATATTCAACAGGTTGACCATTGTATTGAACATCGCGAACTTTTAAGCGCAAGGAGCGTCTGATGACTAAGTTGTCGTTTGTAATGTCTGGAATAAAACGAAAAAGACCGTGTCTTTCTTCATAAAAATCGCCAGAAAGTGTTTCTGTAATACGTGCCGATCCATCTTGTGCGACCTCAATCTCAGAAACAAAAGAAGAAAAATCAAAACCACCCAAACCTTGAGCCAGGCTTGGGTTTGGTAAAAAAACAAAGAACAAAGCACTCATCAAAACACTACTTAAGATACTTATTTTTGTTAGCCACGTGTTGAGAAAAGTTTTTTGCATAAATTGTTTCGCCAGTTGGTGTGCTTAAAAAATAAAGCCACTCGTGGTCTTCTGGATTTATTACTGCAGAAAGAGCGTTGAGACCTGGATTGCTGATTGGCCCCGGTGTTAGACCTCGATACTTGTATGTGTTGTATGGCGAATCAAGACGCGTTTCATCAAAAGTAATGCTGGGTGAAGTGCCACCAGTCACATAGTTGACAGTGGAGTCCGCCTGAAGCGCCATATCGATTGCCAATCTGTTGTAAAAAAGTCCGGCTACTTTAGTCATGTCATCGGGGCTTTGAACCTCGCGTTCTACAATAGAGGCCAAAATAATCAATTCATTTCGACTTAATCCATTTATTCTGCCATCTGCTGGCAAACCTGCCTCTTGCCATTTTTCCTCAGCAGTCTTTAGTAGTTTTGTGATAATCACCTCAACCCCATCTGTCGCCTTAAAACGATACGTGTCTGGAAAAAGATACCCTTCCAAAGAAGCACCCGCCGGCATATTTGGTATAACCTCCTTTAACAGACTGTCTTTACTAGTATAAAAATTCCATTCTTCCAAAGTAACGTGAGGAAAAGTCTCTATTACCAATTTGCCTATTTGATCTGCTGTATACCCTTCGGGAAATGTAATTTGTACTTCTCTTGCCTCAGCACTCTGCAAAGCATTGGCAATACCCGCAAAAGACATACCTTTTTTGAGTGAAAAATAACCAGCCTGAAAAGATTGTGCGTCTCCAGCCACTTTAATAAACCAAGAAAAAAGCCGTGCTGAAGAAATCAGATCTTGCTCTTCTAATTGCTTGGCAATTGAGTACCCTGTAGAACCAGGCACAATTTCAAAAGAAACAAATTTTTCTGAAGAGTCTGGCTGTCTTCCAAAACTCATCCACCAGGCAGCTCCACCAAGAACCAAACCAATAATTAAAGGAACAAAAACAAAAACTAGACGCAGATATTTCATAAGTATTTATCGTGACCTTTCTCGGATAAATGTTGGACTATTTCTTTAACTCGCTGTGAATCTTGACGGTTGCAAACCAATAAAGCGTCTTCCGTATCAACAACAACTACACCATCCATACCCAACACGGCTGTAATTTTATTTTTTTGTCCGTAGATAAGTGAATGAACCGTGTCTATGGCAACAACCAAACCACGACTAACATTTTCTTTGTTTTCTGATAATTGATCATGGAGAGTATCCCAAGCCCCAATATCACTCCAACCAAAATCACCTTCAATTACCAGTATTTGCCCTTCCCCCATGTATTCTGTAACGGCATAATCAATAGAAATTTTTGGAAGTTCTTTGAAAATATCAATTACAGCCTGCTCATTATTTTCTTCGAGTGCTTTTTTGATTTTTTCTAAACCACCACCCATTTGTGGAGCGTGGGTATGAAAAGCCTCCATAAACTTGCGAGGTGTCCACATGTAATAATTGGCGTGCCACAAATATGTTCCGTCTTCCAAATAAGCCTTAGCGACTGGATACGCTGGTTTTTCTGTGTGTCCCAAAAAATTATGAATCCGAATACCATTTCGTTCACACAAAAGTTCATCTACATGAGTGTAACCCAAAGCCGTGCTTGGAAAAGTTGGTCTGATTCCAATGTCAACAAGTTTACCCGTCTCCAAAATAAGACGCTCCCCCAAAGTCAAACACTGCAAAAAACGTTCTTCATCACGAATATAATGATCAGAAGGCACAAAAACTACCGGCTCATCTGGAAAATCAATCGACAGGCGAGTAGCTACATAACCCATAGCCGGACCAGTATCGCGTCTTTCTGGTTCTAAAAAGATATTTTCTGGTGAAACATCCAAAAAAGCTTCTTTAATTAGTTCATCAAAAGGTGCTGAAACAGAAAAGTATATATCTTCCTTAGGAAAAAGACGTAAAAGACGGCGATAAGTATCTTGAATCAAGGTTTCTTGTCCAACTAACTCTGAGAATTGTTTTGGTTTAGCGCTCCTGCTTATTGGCCACAAACGGGTCCCGGAGCCACCTGCTAAAATTACAGCTTTCATATAGTCCTTACAATGCCAAATATTCTAGTATTTTTCAATGTTTCACTCACTTCAACCAAAAACCAACCAAACTACACCAACACCTACTGCTATTCCTCCAAAAATATCGGATAAATAATGAACTCCGACATACAATCTAGAGAACGCCACCATGGCTGCCATTATAAATGCAGCCAATACAACAATTCCTGGTTGCAAAGAAGAAAAACACGAAGCGCTTGCCAAAGCAAAAGCAAGGGTTGTGTGACCGGATGGAAAAGATGGTGTTTCGAGCCACATTTTTACCAAAGCTTTTTCGCCGCGCACTTTAAAAGGCCTTGGACGCTTAATGATGTAAGACAAGCAAATCATAACAGTCCATGCCAAAGAAACACTGAGTGCAGACTGCTTAAACAAAGGCCACAAACTATCTGCCGGTGTCGCAATTATCAAGTTAGCCAAAACAAAAACAAATAAAACCCATATTCCATAAAGTGTCACAAAACCCCAAAAACGATCACGAAGTAGGTTTTTACCCCATTTGGGTGTTATCCAATTATGAAAAAGTTTATCAATCGACATAAAGCTCAATATTCTTTTTTATCTCATACGATAATTTTTGTCTTTCCAACTCTTTTAAGTCAGCCTGTTTAGCCAAATCCAAATCATTTTCAGTAGGTTTGAGTTCTTTTTTCTGATACAAGCAAGAATCTCGCAAAGGACAGCGCCAGCAACTAGGTTTACGTGCTGTGCAAATAGTTCTACCAAATGGTACAAAAACCTGATTTACCAATTGCCAATATTCAATCGGCAAAATCTTCTTTAAAGCCTTCTCTACCGCATTTGGTGTACTTTCATTAATCCATCCAAGACGATGAACCACACGGAAAACATGAACATCAACTGCAATCGAAGGAACATTAAAACAGGCAGATAAAACGACGCTCGCAGTTTTTCTACCAACTCCAGGTAAACTGGTTAATGATTCGATATCTTGCGGCACTTGGCCATTGTACCTTTCAAGCAACATCGAGGCCACACCTTTGGCGTGCTTAGCTTTTTGACGATACATCCCCATGAAAGAAAGTGTGTCATTTATTTCCAAAAGTGATGCTTTAGAAAGAGTGGTAAGCGATGGAAAACGTTCAAAAAAACCAGGTAACAATTTTAAAACTTGCTCATCTTTGGTGCGAGCAGAAAATATAACAGCCAAAAGAACACACCAAGCCGGACCTACATTTAAAAGACCCGGGTGATTATAAATCTTGTGCAGGAGTTTTAATTGATTTTCTACCTGCTTCATAGCTTTTATGTTGGCGGCAAGAGTGACTGACCTGTCATTTCTACTGGTTTTGGTAAACCCATTATTTCCAAAATTGTTGGAGCCACATCTGCTAACACACCAACAGGAGGAAGTAACGATAAATCACCTTCTATAACTTCTCCGGACAAACCTGGCTTACCCTCAAAGGCACGCCCAATAATCAAAAAAGGTACGGGATTAGTGGCGTGTTCTTTGTCTATTTCATTTGTTCTCAAATTCAAAAGCTCTTCTGCATTACCGTGGTCTGCTGTAATACAAACCACTCCCCCAGCTTTAAGAGTTGCCTGAACCACCATACCAACAGCTTTATCTGTGGCTTCTATTGCTTGAATTGAAGCCTGTAGATTACCTGTATGTGCAACCATATCTGGATTAGCCATATTAGCCACAATAAAATCATGAGTCTTTTTTTCAACTGCCTCAACGACTCTTTTGGCTACATCTAAAGAACGCATGTCCGGTGTTTGATCATAAGAAGAAACTGAGGGCGACGGAATCAAAACACGCTCCTCCAAAGGAAAAGGTTGCTCGCGAGTACCATTCAAAAAGAAAGTAACGTGAGCATATTTTTCTGTTTCTGCGACATGGAGTTGAGATAATCCGGCCTGAGAAATAACTTCTGCCAAAGTATTACTTATTACAACCGGAGGGAAGGCTACTGACACGTTAAAAGTTGGATCATACTCAGCCATGGTCACAACAGGAACATCGACTAACAGTTCGCGAGAAAAACCATCAAAAGACGGATCAACAAAAGCTTGCACCATTTGTCGCATTCGATCTGGACGAAAATTAAAGAAAATAACTCCGTCACCAGACACTATTGGTCCTTTTGCTTTACCGTTTTCTATAACAACTGTTGGTACAAGCTCTTCATCAAAAACATCATGAGAATACGATTCTCGAACTGTTTCCACTGGATCACTTGTTTCTTGGCCGCGACCCAAAACCATGGCCTCATAAGCTTTTTGTTCGCGATCCCACCTATGGTCTCTATCCATGGCATAATATCTGCCGGACACACTGGCCACAAAACCAACCCCCAAATCCTTAATTGTGGTTTGCAAGGTGTTAAGAAAATCTATTCCAGCATTATAAACAGTGTCTCGACCATCCAAAATAACATGAACTGCTACTTTTTTTATTCCTGCATCTTTGGCGAGTTTGAGTAGAGCATGACAATGTTCGTCGAGTGAATGAACACGTCCATTACTCACCAAACCAATCAAATGCAAAGTTCCCCCGGTTTTTTTGACGGTTTCAGTTATTTTAACAAAGGCTTCATTCTGAAAGAATTCACCTGTTTTAATGGAAAGATTAATTCTTGGAAGTGATTGATAATAAACTCGACCAGATCCAATAGCCAAATGTCCGACTTCTGAATTCCCCATCTCCCCCCAAGAAAGACCAACTTCTTCGCCGGAAGCACGCACAGAAACCGTAGGGTAACGCCTTATTAAATCACTATAAACAGGTGTTTTTGCTCTGGTAATTGCATTTCCTTCACTATCTGGAGCCACACCAAAACCATCTAAAATCAATAGGACTACGGGTTTTGTTGTGCTTTGTGCCGCATTTTCTGATGACATAAGCAAACTTAGGATCGTTTTAGTTCTTCCTCAATCTCCATTAATCTGTTGTATTTGGCAAGTCTTTCTGACCTCGACAACGATCCGCTCTTAATGAATTCTGCATTTGTTGCAACGGCAATATCGGCAATGGTTGTGTCTTCTGTTTCTCCGGAACGATGTGAAACGGAAATAGCATAACCCGCCTGACGCGCCAACATAATTGATTCAATCGCTTCAGAAAGAGTTCCTATTTGATTCACTTTAATCAAAATAGCATTAGCAACCTGCATTTCAATCCCTTTTTCCAAACGTTCTACATTTGTCACAAACAAATCATCACCAACCAAATGAACCTCTTTTGGAAAAGCTGCTGTCATCTTTTGCCAACCTTCCCAATCATCTTCAAAAAGCGGATCTTCTATAGAAACAATTGGGTACTTTTTAATGAAGCGTGAAAACATTTTAATCATTTCATCTGAAGTAAGCTCTTTCCCCTCACTTCTCAGCATGTAGAGCTTACGCTTGGCATCATAAAACTCCGATGCGGCTGGATCCATTGCCAAACCAACTTCGCGTCCCGGTTCGTAACCTGCAGCTTCGATGGCTTTTACCAGCATTTTTAAAGCGCTTTCGTTAGAAGGCAGTGGAACGGCGTAACCACCTTCATCTCCCACAAGTGTCGAATATCCTTTTTTACGAAGCATTGCCCCAAGAGTATGAAAAATTTCCGAGCCACAACGAACTCGTTCTCGAAAAGTCGATTGCTTAGGCACAATCATAAACTCCTGAAAATCAAGCGCCCAACCAGCATGAACACCACCATTTAAAACATTCATGGTTGGAATTGGTAGTTGGTATTTTTTGTAAGGAATATCAAAAGCAAAACGCAAATAAGCATAAAGCGGCATTTGTTTTGCGGTCGCTGCAGCTTTAGCATTTGCAAGCGACACCGCTAAAATTGCATTAGCTCCCATGCGACGCTTGTTTGATGTGCCATCTAGTTTAATCATGGCTTCATCGATTTCGTCTTGACGACGAGCATCCATTCCACGCAGAGTGGTCAAAATGCCTCCATGAACGTTGCGAATCGCCTTCAGGACTCCTTTACCGCCATATCGCTTTGCATCGCCGTCTCGAAGTTCTGCGGCCTCATGACTACCTGTTGATGCACCACTTGGCACTGATGCTGTTCCAACACTGCCGTCTTCCAAAAGAACCGAAGCTTGAATAGTTGGATTGCCTCGAGAATCTAAAATCTCGTGAGCATGAATCGTACTAATGCGATATGACATAAAAAGATGTTTTATGAGTTATCTTTATGTAAAAGAAGCTTGAGTTTTTGCGTAGCTCGTCCCAGCTGAGTTGTAATCAACACAACCAAAATCGTTAAAATAATGGCATAAGCAAACTTGGCTGATAACGATTCTTTGTTTGGAAATATTTGAGCAAACAAATCTTGAATCGCCGAATTCCAAGCCAAAGCTGCCACCAAACCAAATCCAGCAGCCGAGAGTGTAGACATTTTTTCGAGCACTTCAAGTTTAAGTGAACGAGCTTCTGTTTTTTGTACTTCGTCTTCTTTTTTTGTAGATGCCATAAACACTAAAATTACGTACGCATTAAAGGAGCCAAACCTGGCATATCTCCGTCAGCTAAAAATTCGAGCATTGCTCCCCCACCAGTTGATGCCAAAGACACCGATTCCACCAACCCCAATCTTTCAACAAGAGGCATGGTGTCTCCACCGCCAATAACCGTCGTTGCACGCCCGGTCAAAGAAGCAATCAAACGAGCAACTTCGTTGGTACCTTCACAAAAACGTGGAAATTCAGTGTAGCCCAGAGGTCCATTCCAAATAATTGTTTTGGCTTGCTTTAAAATACTGGCCAAAGTACGCAAGCTCTCTTCTCCCAAATCAACAATATGATCAGTGTCTTCCACTTCATCCAAAAAACAGGTTCTCATGCGAGCATCTTTTCGAAGGCGAGTCACAACATTAACGTCAGAAGGAAGCACAATTTTATCTTTATATTTTGCGAGTAACTTTTTAGCAATTGGTAATCCTTCTTTTTCGTAGACAGATTCTCCAATACCGTATCCTTGAGCCAAAAAGAAAGGATGTGCTAAGGCTCCCCCAATAAACACATGGCTCGCAAGTGGAAGAAGTTTTTCTAAGATTGGCAGTTTGCTGATCATTTTTAATCCACCAACCACAATTACAAGTGGCTGTTTTGGGGTGCGAGAAACTTTTTCTAATACAGAAACCTCGTGTGCCAACAAAGGCCCAGCATAAGAAGGTAAAAGCGTTGGCAATAAAGCCACAGACGCATGTGCTCTATGACAAACCGCAAAAGCATCATTTACATACAAGTCACCCAAACGTGCCAGTTCTTTAGCAAATTGCAAATCACCTTTTTCTTCTCGAACATCGAAGCGTAAATTTTCCAAAACTAATATTTGACCATTTTTCAATCTCGATACCGCTCTTTCGGTTCCAGCACCAACGCATTGCCTGGTGTGCGAAACAGGCATTCCAAGTAATTCTGACAATCTTTTGGCAACTGCTCTGGTAGATAAAGATAAGACTCTTTTTCCAGCCGGGCGCCCCAAATGAGTAAGCACAACAATACGAGCTCCTTTTTGTCTGAGCCACTCCAGTGTAACGGCTGATCGGGCAATTTTACCAAAACGACCATCAACTACACCCGCTCGACCGACAGGAACATTGGCATCCATACGCACTAACACCCGTTTCCCTTCGAGTGACATGTCGTTTCTTAGGGTCTTTAGTCGCATAACAATTTATTTTCTCGATCTTCTAAACGAAATTTTTAAACACTTTCAATTAATCACGTTGTTTAGCCAAGGGGTTTTATATACCGCCGATATGCATGGCCATTTCTATCAACCTTGTTGAGTATCCCCATTCATTATCATACCAAGCCATTACTTTTACCAAATCACCATCCACAACACGAGTCATAGATAAATCTACAACAGCTGAATATGACGACCCGATAAAATCTGAGGAAACGAGTGGCTCATCGGTTACTCCTAAAATTCCCTCCCATCTTGCTGATTCTGATGCTTCT
>Ga0100377_1003278_pt1 | contig 13102 bp, 8 predicted proteins | sample CryGeymeta201501_FD_83664 | JGI IMG/M metagenome (GOLD analysis project Ga0100377, IMG submission 83664) | Groundwater microbial communities from Crystal Geyser aquifers in Utah, USA - Crystal Geyser metaG 2015-01 | ecosystem: Environmental > Aquatic > Deep subsurface > Groundwater | place: USA... | reverse complement strand
CCTCCGATACGCCTTCGGTGGACCGGCCGTGTCACGGCCGAGGCCAACTCCTCGTTGCAAAATCGGTCACAGACCCGCTACCCACGGATGCCGCCACCGCGCGACCGATCGAGGCTAGGGTGTTCTCGGCGAGGTGTGGCAACGGTCCAACGCGCTTGCTACACTCGGGGGAAGGCTCGTAGAGGGCCTCACCCAACGCATCAAAGGAGCCCGCGCATGCGCACCCGCACCCGTACCCCACTCAGCACTCGGCCAGTCTTCCTGCTGACCACCCTCGCGCTCGCCGTGTCGCTGGCGACGCCGGCCACAGCTTCCGCCGACGCACTCAAGCTGTGGGTGGCCGGTCGCGGCAACTATTTCTCGGGTCAGAGCGACCTGTTCAAGGAGTTCAAGGAGCCGTTCGGCGGCGGGCTCGAGGCGGGGCTGGAGTTCTTCGGTATCACGTTCTTCACCGAGGCGATGTCGATGATCCCACAGACCGGCGCGCTGCCCGATCAGTGGCTGTTCACCGGGAACCTCGGGATCGACTTCACGTTTGGCAAGACGGTTCGGTTCCACGTCGGCGCGTACACCGGACCGATGCTGTTCCTGTTCCCGGAGGCGATGACCGAGGGCGGCGTCGACTTCGACAAGCTGTCCGACGAGACGAAGACGGCGCTCGTGGCGACGGGCCAGTTCGACAGCGTGCAGGCCGCCGAGGACGACTTCAACGCCAAGTTCGCCAGCGCCGAGGAGGACCTGAGCAAGCTGGCGTTCGGCTGGAACCTGGGCCGGCTGCGGATGGCGCTGGACGTGAAGTTCGCCAAGGTCATCGCCATCGGGATCGCGGGTCAGGTCGGCTACCACTACCTGATCAGCGGTGAGCAGGCCGCCGCGGGCGCCAAGAACCAGGCGATCGACGAGTTCGGCAGCCAGAACAACCTGCCGCCGAACCTGATCGACGAGCTGCGGATGGTCGCCGGCGCCGAGCCCATCGACACGGACTCGCTCAACGGCCTCAACTACGACGCGAGCCTCTACCTCCGCTTCGAGTTCACGACCGCGAACTGACCGCGGCCGCGCGCCGCCGACCGGTCAAGCCACGCCGGCCCGCGGGATGACCAGCTCCCGCGCGGCCACGGACACCTGGCACGGGCTCCCCTCGAAGTAGCGCATGCGCACCGTGCGCCGCCCGATCGCGATCTGGGTGTGGCTGACGGTGTGGGCGATCAGGCCGTGCATGCAGACGCTCATCATCCCTCGACGACCGCCATGATCGGAGAAGCAGGCCTTGACCGCCTCGAGGTCGAGCTCCACCCGCCTGCCGAGGAGCGGCGCGAGGGAGCGCGCGCGGACGCGGGTGGCCGTGGGCACGTCGAGGCCGCTGGAGACGGCGAGTCCGGGCAACGGCCACGGCGCAACGTCGAGGGTGGTCCCGTCCCACCGGGCGATCAGCGCACGCGGCCCGTCCGAGCCGAGCTGCGCGACGCGAAGGGTGAAGGCGCGCAGGCGCTCGAGCGGAAGGCCTTCCTCGCAGACAAGGCGCGCGCTCACCTCCTCGAGCGAGCGGGAGGTGACGAGCGCAGGGATGACCCCGCCACGGGAGACGGGATCGCGGGGGTCGAACGAGACGGTGTAGTCGTTGAGCAGGCTCATGGCCAGGCCGTGCCCCGTCCCGGCGGTCCAGGTGCCGCCTCCGTCGGGATCGCGGGGCCAGAGCACCTCGACGCCTTCGACGGACGCGATCACGGGCGGAAGCGCGCGGGCGCGCGTCCGGAGCTCGTCTCGGTTTCCTGCGAGTATGAGGGTGTCGTCCTCGGCGGCGACGACCACCACAGTGCACATCATGGACCTCGGCGTGAGCTGCGTTGCCTTGACGGGGCGCGCAATGGGCGGCAAGCTACCGCTCGGCCTCGCCTCACATCACCCTACAAGGTCCTGCACACGCGGAGAAAGCCCCCATGAAAGAGCATCAGGTCCACGGCCCGCTCCGTGAAGCCGCCCTTGAGGCAATGCAACGCTCAGCGTTGTTCGCCGCGCTCGGCACGGCCGACCGGGAGATCGTCTTGTCGCATGGGCGCGTCATCGAGTACGCGCAGGGCGAGGAGGTGATGCGCGCCGGCGCTCCAGCGGAGTCGTTCCTGGTGATCTTGAAGGGCCGGGCGTCGGTGCTGATCCCCCAGGAGGGCGGGGAGGACGCGGTCGAGATCTCCGTCCTTGAGCAGTTTGACGCGGTGGGCGAGATGGGGCTGTTGCTCTCCGAAGCACGGACGGCGAGCGTCGTGGCGGCGGCGAGGCTGTACGTGCTGGAGTTCGACGTGGGCGGCTTTCAGCTACTCCTGGAGCGGGTGGGGGGGTTCGCCCAGGCGCTCTGCCGGGTGCTCGCCCGTCGGTTGACCGAGACCTCACGCAAGGTGGAGATCGCGGCGTCTACGCCTGCAGATGAGGGCCCCTCGCCCGAGGTGGTCGGCCTGCTGCCGGCCCAGTTCATCGAGCGCCAGCAGGTCCTCCCCCTCCGCCTCGACGGCGACACCTTGACCCTCGGCTTTGTGCACGATCCCTCGCCGCGCGTCCTGCGCGCGGTGCAGCAGATGATGCCGGGCGTCGTGATTCGCCCGGTGCGCGTGGCGTGGGCGGTGTTCGATCAGGTGCTTCGGCGCTCCTCGCTCGGCGACGGTCGGCCGGCCCAGGCTGCGGTGCCGGCCGGTCTCCCCTCCCCTGCCCCGGCCTCGGGCGTCGCGGCCGCGGTCGAGCGCACCCCCGAGGAGCAGCTCGCCAACCAGCAGCGGATGCTCTTTCCCCTGCTCAAGCGCATGCTGGCCGAGGGCGCTTCCGACATCCACCTCTCGGCGGGCCAGCAGCCGCGGTGGCGGATCGACGGGGAGATCCAGACGATCGCCGACGCGCGCGAGCTCGGCGAGCGCGAGGTCTTCGAGCTGCTCGAGCCGTCCCTGGTGGCGCGGGCCCGCGCCGAGTTCGACACTCACCGCGACGTGGACTTCAACCTCGCAGCGTCCGGCATCGCGCGGTTCCGCGCCAACATGTACGAGGACGGCCACGGCATCAGCGCCGTGCTGCGCCTGATCCCGCTGGTGACGCCGAACATGACGCAGCTCGGCCTGCCGCGGGCGCTGCACAACTTCTGCCGCCTCAAGCGCGGGCTGATCCTGGTGACGGGGCACACCGGCTGCGGCAAGTCCACGACGCTCGCGTCCATGATCGACCAGATCAACCAGTCACGGCCGGAGCACATCGTCACGCTGGAGGACCCGATCGAGTTCATCCATCCGAGCGCGGTGGGGCTGGTGAACCAGCGCGAGATCGGCATCCACGCCGACTCGTTCGGGCGGGCGCTCCGGGCGGCCATGCGCCAGGACCCGGACGTCGTGCTGGTGGGCGAGATGCGCGACCTGGACACCGTGCGGCTGGCCATCGAAACGGCCAACACCGGCCACCTCGTGCTGGCCACCCTGCACACGAACTCCGCCGTCGGCAGCATCGACCGGATGATCGACCTCTTCCCCTCGGAGGAGCGCGACATGGCGCGCTCGATGCTGGCCGATGTGCTCCAGGGCATCGTCACGCAGACCCTCTGCAAGCGCAAGGGCGGGGGCCGCGTGGCCGCCTTCGAGGTGTTCGTGATGGACTCGGCCATCGCGGCTCAGATCCGGCAGGGCAAGACCCACCAGATCGGCTCGGCGCTGATGACCGGCCGCTCGCGCGGCAACCAGGCCATGAACGAGCACCTGCACGAGCTCGTCCGGCGCAACGTCATCGCCCCGGAGGAGGCCATGGCGCAGACGATCGACACCGACGACATGAAGAAGCGGCTGTCCGGCGGCTGAGGCCGACCGCGCCGCCGTTGGCGTCGTAACACCCTGTTCAGAAAAGGGAATGAAGGGATGGCAACCCGCCTGACCGGCGGGGGCGCGCGACCTCGGGTCCACCGCTCACGCGGGACCGTGAGGCCAGGCGCGCCGCGCCCGTCGACCCGCTACGGCACGCAGGTCTTGGTGGCCGTGTCGCAGGAGGTGATGCAGTCCGCGCTCTCATTGCAGACCGCGAACATCGGATCCAGCTGCACCTCGAGGGAGTAGCTGCGGAGGGTGGTATTGGCCGCCGGGTAGGGGAACACGCGCAGGAAGTAGGTGCCTTCGGCGAGGTTCAAACCGGCGACATAGTCGTTGTCGCTCGACGAGTTGCCGAGGCTGAGCCGGGTCTGTCCGTCGGGGCTGATGAGCTCGATGTCGACGTCGCCCAGCGCGTGGGTGAACAGCGCCCCCACGTAGAGGTCAGCGCCGGCCGGCACATCCACGCTGAACCAGTCCGACACGCCGCACAGGGCGAGGTCGGTGGTGGTCGACGGCGCGGCCACCAGGTAGGCGGCTGCCCGGCTCTGGTTGCCGTGCGCGGCGTCAATGCACGCAGTGGCCGCGCAGACGCTGTTGTCGCAGACTTCACCCATATCACAGTCCCCGTCGGACAGGCACTGGACGCAGGCGTTGTCGGGCGTGCACAGCTCGCCGCCGCTACAATCGTTGTTGTCGCGGCACTCGACGCACCCGCCCGACGCAGTGTCGCAGACGTCACCGAACCCACACTGGTCGTCGGTCGTGCAGGGGCTGCACACCTTGTTGACGCAGAGCTGGCCCTCGCAGACCGACGCGTTCAGGCAGACGTGGTCGACGGGGCTGATCGCGACCTCCAGCTCGTAGTCGTTCTGCGCCCCGCTGAAGCCGTACACGCGGACGAAGATCGTGCGAGGCATCGGCGCGGCGAGCGCCACGACGCGTTCGTTGTCGGTCGAGGTGGTGCTGCGGTCGAGCTCGGTCGTGCCGTCCGCCGCGAAGAGCCTGACGTCGATATCGCCGAAGGCGTCGATGAACCGCACATCCACGAGCAGAGACTGATCGGCGGGCAGCTCGATCTCGTACCAGTCCTCGTCGCCACACAGGGTCAGCGCCGTCACGCCCATCGGCGCTGCGACAGCGGTCAGGAGGTCGTTGTTCGGCTCGAGCCCGTCGGGCGCACAGACGTAGGGCAGGCAGGTGTTGGTCATCAGGTCACACGTCTCGCGGCCAGGGCAATCGGCGTCCTGGCCACACTCGACGCACGCACCGTCAATGCAGACATCGGCGCACTCGGCGTCCATCGTGCAAGGCTGGCAGGTGAAGTCGGCGCAGATGCCCTCGCAGTCGCCCGCAGAGACGCAGAAGGACATGCCGTCGATCAGCGTGAGCTCGACCGTGTACCGATTCTCGGAGCCCTGGAAGCCTACCAGTTCGACGTAGATGGTCCGCGCCATCGCAGCGGGCTCGATCACGAGCTGCTCGTTGTCCGTCGCTGACCCCGACTCGTCAACGGGCATCAGGTCGGCGTCGGCATAGGCCGCCGCGTCGATGTCACCCACGGCGTCGCTGAACAGGATGTCCACGACCGCGGCCTGGCCGGCGGGGAGCTGGAACGCGTACCAGTCGGCGTCCGCGCTGCACAGGGTGGCCTCGAACGACTGGGGCCCGTCGGCCAGCGCGTGGGCCGTGCCGCGATCGTCGTTCTCCTCATACGTGTCGGGCTGGCAGGCGAAGTCGACGCAGCCGCCCGTGCCCAGGTCGCACACCTGCCCGCCGCACTCGGCGTCGGTCACGCAGTCGCGGCACCGAAGGTCGTCGCCGCAAGGACGCCCGCCGAGGCAGTCGGTGTCGAGGAAGCAGTAGGTGCCCGGCGAGGCGAAGCTCAGGTGGAGGTCGTAGCGGTTCTCGGCGGCGAGGTAGCCCGTGACCTTGATGGCGTAGCGCTGCTCGGTGGCCTCCTCGGAGAAGAGCAGGCGCTCGTCGTCGTTCGAGCTCTCGCTGGAGCCGAGCTCGGTGGCGCCGGTCTCGTCGTAGACGAACACATCGACGTCACCGACGGCGTCCGTGAAGAGCACCTCGAAGAGCGCGGACTGCCCGGCGGGGATGGTGAGCAGGAACCAGTCGTCGTCGCCGTTGCAGATCGTCAGCGCCGCATAGGACGCGTCGGTGCTGCCAAGGTCGACCGCCGAAGCCACGGCGTTGTTGTCCTCGAGCGCGTCAGCGGCGCACACGAACGCTGCGCATGTGCCCGTGGCCGGGTCGCAGATCTCGGCGCCGGTGCACGTCACTTCGGCGCACCGATCGACGTCCTCGCACGCGTTGTTGACGCAGGCCTGGATGCCGGGGCAGTCACCATCGACGCGGCAGCCGGCGGCGCAGGCGTTGGACTCACAGATCTCGCCCGTGCCGCAGTCGGCGTCGGCGCGACAGCCCGCGGCGCAGGCCAGCGCCTCGCAGATCTCGCCCGTGCCGCAGTCGGCGTCCGCACGGCAGCCGGCCGTGCAGGCGTCAGACTCACAGATCTCGCCCGTGCCGCAGCCCGCGTCGTCGCGGCAGCCGGCGGCGCAGGCCAGCGCCTCGCAGATCTCGCCCGTGCCACAGTCGGCGTCGGCGCGGCAGCCCGCGGTGCAGGCCAGGGCCTCGCAGATCTCGCCAGTGCCGCAGTCTCCGTCCTCGCGACAGCCCGTTATGCAGACGGCGCCCTCGCAGATCTCGGTGGCGGCGCACTCAAGATCATCGGTGCAGGCGTTGTTGGTGGCGTTGTTGGTGGCGTTGTTGGTGGCGTTGTTGGTGGCGTTGTTGGTGGCGTTGTTGGTGGCGTTGTTCGTCGCGTTGTTCGTCGCGTTGTTCGTCGCGTTGTTGGTGCCGTTGTTGCCACCGCCGCAGGCGGCGGCGAGTCCGAAGCCGTCGATGGCGAGGGGCACGACCGTCGCGCAGGGAAGGTTGCCCACGGCGAGGATCTGGGCGCGGGCGTCGGGGTCATCGGCGCAGGCGGTCTGGCAGCCCTGGAGGGCCTGGGCGGTGATGTCGGCGCCGCAGGCGTCGATGAACTCCTGGCAGGAGGTCACGACGGCGCACAGGCCCTGGCACTCGGCGACGGGGTCGCCGTTGTTGGTGCCGTTGTTGGTGCCGTTGTTGGTGCCGTTGTTGGTGCCGTTGTTGGTGCCGTTGTTCGTGCCGTTGTTGGTCCCGTTGTTGGTCCCGTTGTTCGTAGCGTTGGTCCCGTTGTTCGACCCATTGTTCTGTGGTCCACCCGGCTTGTTGGTGTCCTCACAGCCGAGCACGACCATGCTCGACAGGGCCACCGTGGCGATGAGCGTCTGAAGTACGAGTCTAGCTGTCATACCGTCTCCTTGCGAGGTTGCGCTGCGTCCCAGCCCTATTGAAACAAAATGATCACGTCGGCACAAACGCGCCGACGGCCTGGCTCTTCAACGTCCGCGGCAGCGGCGTCCGCGAGACATCGCCGGTCGGGCATGTCACCAACGGGTGCGTCGCGGCGGGCGGCCCTTTGACAATAGACGGTCCACGGTCCATCGTTTCGGGCTGTGCGCCCCAGGACCCGTCATCATGCTCCTTCTCGATGGATTTCGCCATGACCGACGATCGCTACGGACACGTCTCGGCCTCCCCGACGCTGCCCGCCGCCGCCCACGCCCCGAACCTCGTCGAGCTCGCCGCCCTCCTGGACGAGGAGGGTATCGAGATGGCCGTCGAGAGCGTCCCGGCGCTTCGGGAGAAGGCTCGACAGGCGTACTACTGGATCGTCAACCACGCGATCATCTCGCCGCACTACGACATCGCCTTCGGGGCGCGGGATGATCTATCCATCCGATTCCGGGAGGGCGCGGTGGTGGAGCTGCCGAGCGAGCACTCGTTCTGCTCGTACGTGCTGCTGCCGCTGCTGAACTTCGTGGTGCGCAAGCGTGCGCTGCTCATCGGCGGCCCGGGCAAGGGCAAGACCGCGACGGCGCTGCTGCTCGGCATCCTGGCGGGCTACACGACGGACGAGCTGACCCGGGCGATCCGCCACGGCCAGCCGCAGATGACGGTGACCGACCTGCTCGGCTCGCCCATGCCCGGCGACCTGATCCGGGCGACGCACCCGGACGACGTCACCGTCGCCTGGCGCCGCTGGATCCAGATGCGGGTCAAGATCGTCGACGAGTACAACCGCATCCCGACGCGCACACAGTCAGCGCTGCTGACGCTGATGGGCAGCGGCTACGCCGAGGTCTTCGACCAGGTCATGCACGCGCCGCCGTCGGCCTGGTTCCTGACCGCCAACGACGACGCTGGCGGCGGCACCTTCCAGGTCATCGAGGCGCTCAAGGACCGCATCGACGTGGTGGTCAAGGCGCTCCAGTTCAACAGCCAGTTCCTCGACGAGCTGCTGGTCCGCATCGAGGGCGGCATCGAGCCAAACGAGGTCGTACCGGCGGGGCTGGTGTTCAACACGGCCGAGCTGGACCTGCTCAATCGGGACGTGATGCGGGTGCGCATCCCTCCGCCCGTCCTGCGGGTGATCCGGTACTTCATCGCGCAGTTCGACTTTTGCGACCTTGTCTCCCCGATTTTTGAGTACAAATCCAAAGATACCGCAAGGCTGGCAGGCGTCAGCATCGGAGAGGTGTGTAATCACGACTGCCCGCGTGACAAGACCCAGCACATCTGCACGCAGACCCTTCAAGGCCTCTCGGTGCGCTCGTTCATGACGCTGATGACCTTCTCCAAGGCCCTGGCGTGGTTCCGCGGCGCCGACGAGGTCACGGTGGACGATGTCCGACAGATCGTGCCGTTCATCCTCCACGAAAAACTCCACCCGAACCTGCGCTCGCCCTTCTTCCAGGCGCCCGAGCACCGCGTCTACCGGATGGATCGGGTCGGCTGGATCCGCAACCTGTTCGACCTGGCCATGGCGCGCTTCGAGGCCTCCGGTCGGGACATCGACGACGAGGTCCAGGCCGTCCAGACCGAGTTCGACAAGGGGCTCGACGGGCTGGATGCGAGCACCGTACGGCGGCGCATGACCGCCCTCCAGGGCACCATCCAGCGCTTCGCCAAGCGGCTCGAGCTCGACAGCTTCCTCTACGAGTCGGTCCTGGCGCTGAAGTACTACTACATGCGCTACCAATCCTACCTGAGCTGGCTCGAAGCCCAGGGCGCTGTCGAGAGCGTCCGGCCCCACTGACCGAGGGAGGCGTCCATGCGACAACAACCCCGCATCGACGGGATCCCCATCCTGCTCCAGGACACGGTCGAGGCCGCGGTGCCCCAGTGGCCCGCGCGGCTCAAGCGACGGTGGCTGCACCAGTTCGTGCCGCACTGGCGACCGGAGCTGGTCGACGAGACCCGCCTGGCACGCTATCTCGCCATCGCCCTCCGCCGGGGCTGGTTCGACGAGGCGACCGGCGCCCGGCGATGGACCCTGTTCGTGCGGTACCTCGAGGGCGCCGAGTCCCGCCGCAGCCCCATCTCGCCGGCGGCGGCGGTCAACGGCTTCAACCTGGTGGCCGCGGTGCCCGTGGCGGACTACAGCTGCCTCGACGCGCTGTCGGCGAGCGACTGGGCGACGCTGGTCGAGGCCGATGGCCCGCTCGGCGCCGAGGCTCTCGCCCGCCTCGTGCGCGTCGCCCAGCCGATCCGGCGCAGCGCCGCCAGCCGACTGTCCTCGCCCATCATCCGGCTGCTCGATGGTCAGGTCCTGCACTCGCGCGGGCGGCGGTGGCTGGGGCTGGACCTGTCGGCCAGCGGGCTGCGGCTGGTCCACATCGTCGAGCCGTTCGGCCTCAAGGCCTGGGACGGGGTGAGCGAGGTCGGGGTGGACGGAGACGCGCTCGTGGCCTGGAGCCGACCGCTCGGGCTCGTGGCCAGGCTGGAGGCGCCCGACTTCCCCGTCACAGTCACCCGAGGCGAGCCCACCCGGCTCCTGCGCCCCACCCCGCGCGCCCTCCCCGGCGAGGTCATTGCCGAGGTCTTCCCCTGGCGCGGGCTCTGGGTGGGCCGGACGTACGACGGCGCCGTCGCCTTCCTCGAGAGCGTGCCGGCGCCATGAGCAAGACCCCCGCCTTGCCCGACCCCGACGACCGCCTCGCCCGCTGGATCGCGGCCAGCCGCGCCTGGACGGACGACCTGCGCCTGCGCGACCCGGAGTTCCTCGAGACGGCTGAGCAGGCCACGGCGGCTGGCGCCGCGGACACCCTGGCCTGCATCAACGCCCTGAGCTTCCGCACGCTCCTGAACCTGCACGAGATGCGCGCGCGCGGCGTCGAGGCCTATCTCGACACCTTCATGGCCCACGAGATCGGCCATCACTCCATCGCGCCGGCCGGCTTCACCAACCAGATGCGGCTGATCGCCGCGGCGACCATGGCCGCACGCCCCGCAGACGCCCCTGCGTTCGTCAACCTGGCGCTCGATCTGCTCATCAACGACATCCTCGTCCGGGACCATCAGCTGCCCTGTGTTGAGATCTACCGCCAGCTCACCGCCGACGGCCCGGGCACCGACGCGCCGTTCCTGACCATGCTCGGCGCAATGGAACAGCTCTGGGGCTGCGGCCCCTTGTTCGACCGCGCGAAGATGCCCCCGATCCAGGGCTTCGACACCCTCGTGGACGCCCTGGTGGCGACCTACGAGCTGCATGGGGAGGGCCGGCGCGGCGCGCAGCTCATCCCGTACGTGACGCTGGCGGCGCTGATCTTCCACCAGGCGCGTGAGCGCAGTCCGAGCGGCCAGCCGTCCAACCACGGGGGCTGGGATCACCTCGGCCACATGACGAAGCAGGAGCAGGAGGCCCTGCGACGCTGGCTGCGCGCCGGTGGTCTGCTCTCGGTCGACGCGGCGATCCGGCAGGGCCGCAACGTGCTGGGCAACCGCCCCGGCAACCTCGGCGCCCCCGACGGCACGTGGCGCAAGGACTACGCGCCCGGCCTGCTGAACGGCATGGGCCCCGGCATGCCCATCCGCGCCGACGAGGCCGTCATCGCCTACTACGAGTCCATGGCCAACGGCCACCTGCTCACCTTCCTTGCCGAGAGCGGCGGCCACAACGAGGGCTACCCCGAGTCCCTGCGCGAGTGGACCTGGGGCGAGCCGCTGGAGGACGTGGCCTGGATCGAGACGACCGTGCGCGAGGGCGTCATCATCCCCGGCGTCAACACCCTGGCCTGGGAGCTCGGCTACGACGCGGCGCCCATCGGCGCCGAACCATTTCCCGTCGACCTCGACCTCTACGTCGACACCAGCGGCTCGATGCCCAACCCGCTCCAGTCGTTCAGCCACATCTGCCTCGGCGCCTTCATCTTCGCCCTCTCCGTCCTGCGCCAGGGCGGCGCGGTCCGCGCGACCATCTGGAGCTGGGACATGGACCAGCTCGTCGTGACCCACGGCTTCAGCACCGACAAAGACGAGGTGCTCGGGGTGCTGTGCCACTCCATCCAGGGCGGCACCCAGTTCCCCGTGCCGCGCTGGGAGGCCGCGCCCGACGACCACAAAGGCCGGCCCAACCACGTCTACACCGCCATCCTCTCCGACGACGGCATCGACACCTGGTTCCGCGGCCGCTACCCCGCTGAGCGGGCAGACGCGAGCATGGCGACCGTCCAGCGGGCCTTCGGCGCTGGCGGCGCGGTGTTGCTCAACGGCCGCGCCGAGTCCATCGGGCACGCTCTGCCCGAGAATTGGCTGGTCCGCGGCTGCCGCACCTGGGAGGAGGTGGTCGCGGCGAGCGCCGAGATCGCGGCGCGACGCTTCAAGCTCACGCGGTCCTGAGCGGCAGCCACCAACTCCCTGTCACACAAGAACTTCCAGCGTTCAGTCCGCCTCGTACACGAAGGCGACCGAGGCGCGCGCCACCTCCCCTGGCCCCACCATCATCAGCCGCTCCCCCGTGTTCAGCGCGTCGCCCGGACAGGTCCACGGCTCCACGCAGACAAAGTCCCGCCCCTGCAGCGTCCACACCACCCAGTGCGTGAACGCCGCCGATCCCTCCAGCCTCACCAGCCCCCCGAGCCCCGGCCACCGCATCGCGCACACCGTCGAGCCGTGGTCCTGCAGGTGCAGGTCCACCTCGCCGCTCCCCAGCGCGAAGCCACTGAACGCGACCTCCGCCTTCGCGACGTTGTCCCACGCCCGCGTCGCGCCCGTCTCAATCTCCATCGCCCCCTTGTCGGCCGCCGGCACGCGGAAGTACGGGTGGAACCCCAGCCCACACGGCAGCACCTTGCCGTCTCGATTCTCCACTTCCATAAGGATCTCCAGCCGCGCCCCGCGCAGGCTGTAGTTGTACCGCGCGACAAACTCCCACGGGAACTGCGCCAGCGTCGTCGCGTCCGAGACCAGCTCCAGCGTCACCGACGCCGCCCCCTCCGTCGAGCGTGCCGCGACCGCCCAGGCCATCGTCCGCCCGAACCCGTGCTGCTTCATCAACCCGGACTGGCCGTCCCGGCTGAACCGCCCGTCGGTGAGCATCCCCGGCGACGGGAACAGCACAGGGTTGCCACCCCGCACGTTCTTGCCCCGGTCCTCGAAGCTCTCCCGATCCAGGTACAGCAGCTCCCGCCCACCCACCGCGAAGCCCGTCACCATCCCGCCGCGCTCCGGCGCGACCGTGACGACGCTGCCGGCTGCGGTGTCGGCGAGCACGAGCGTGGGGACTTCGGCGCGCTGATCTCGAATCTCGAACATGTGGGCCTCCTGAGGGTGAATCGCCGCGGGCCACGCAGGCAGCGGTCGGGGTGTTCGGTGCGCAGCAGCGTGCATCGTGCCACACCGCGCCACGTCGGCTCCAGCCCTGGCACGATCCCGCGTGCCGCGGTCGACGCCCTCGTTGACGACGGCTTGCCCGGACGCGGCAGTCACTGGCACCGGCGCCAGTCAGCTCGCAGACGTGACCCTCGCCCCGAACGAACAGCTCACCGTCGTCGCCTCCACGAGTGCCGCTTACGCGGCCATCGGCGCATACAGTATTGAGAGGCGGTTGAGAAATTTGGAGCCCGCCATCACGCGGTCCGTGGTGCGGCCAGGGTGTTCAGCGAGCGGCGAATCGCTGCAAGCGCTATGAACCCCTCAGCACTTTCCACCGTGGTCTCATGGTCCTTTGCTAGTCGACGTGCGTTCAGATTCCATGCATTGGTTCGCTCTATAACCCATCGTGTGGGGATCACCTCAAACCCCTTCCGCTCGGGAAGTTTGGCCTTCCTCATCGTTTCATCCGCTGAACAAATCGCCAGCGGCACAGGTCCGTGAGTCGACCACGGCCCCGACGGTGT
>Ga0100377_1003274_pt1 | contig 13114 bp, 11 predicted proteins | sample CryGeymeta201501_FD_83664 | JGI IMG/M metagenome (GOLD analysis project Ga0100377, IMG submission 83664) | Groundwater microbial communities from Crystal Geyser aquifers in Utah, USA - Crystal Geyser metaG 2015-01 | ecosystem: Environmental > Aquatic > Deep subsurface > Groundwater | place: USA... | reverse complement strand
CATAATTTAGCACAAAGGAGATTACGATGAGTGGCAAGAGATATTCAGATGAGTTCAAGATTGAGGCAGTCAGGCAGGTGGTGGATCGAGGGCACTCGGTTTCATCGGTAGCAAGGCGGTTAGCATTTGAATCCCCCCACCTGTAAGCAATATACAATTTTGCTGTGTATCGCAACATTAAAGCAAAACGGCAGACCGTAAGGCCTGCCGTTTGATTGGATCATCCAGCGATGTTACGAGGTGGGTGTCGCGTCCGGATTCTCGGCGAAGGTCTTCAGCTTCTTGGCACGTGACGGGTGACGCAGCTTGCGCAGCGCCTTGGCCTCGATCTGACGGATACGTTCGCGGGTCACGCCGAACTGCTTGCCGACCTCTTCCAGCGTGTGGTCGGTGTTCATGCCGCCGATACCGAAACGCATGCGCAGAACCTTCTGCTCGCGCTCGGTGAGCTGTTCGAGCACCTCCAGCGTGGCCTCGGCCAGTGCGGAGTTCACTGCACCGTCCAGCGGGTTCTCGGCATTCTCGTCTTCCACGAAGTCGAGCAGCTGGGAGTCTTCCTCGTCGCCGATCGGGGTTTCCAGCGACACCGGCTCCTTGGCGACTTCGAGGATCTGGCGCACATTGTCTTCCGGCAGCTCCAGATACACCGCCAGCTCTTCAGGTGTCGGCTCGCGGCCGACTTCCTGGGCGATCTGGCGGGACACGCGCATCATCTTGTTGATAGTCTCGATCATGTGCACCGGGATACGGATGGTGCGCGCCTGATCGGCGATCGAACGGGTGATGGCCTGACGGATCCACCATGTGGCATAGGTGGAGAACTTGTAACCACGGCGCCATTCGAACTTGTCCACGGCCTTCATCAGGCCGATGTTGCCTTCCTGGATCAGGTCGAGGAACCCGAGACCGCGGTTGGTGTACTTCTTGGCAATGGAGATCACCAGACGCGGGTTGGCCTCGATCATCTCGCGCTTGGCCTGACGTGCCTTGGCCTCGCCCATGGTCAGACGGCGTGCCACGAGCTTGAGCTCGTTGACATCCATTTCCACATCCTGCTCGACGCGCTTGATACGGCGCTGGTTCTCGCGGATCTTGCCGGCGATCTCCTCGACAGCCGGAGCCCATGCCTCGACGCCATGCGCTTCCAGCACGGAATCCACCCAGCGCTCGTCGTTGACGCGGTCGGTGAAGGTGTCGATGAACAGCTTGCGCGGCATCCTGGCCTTCAGGGCCTGATCACGCACCGCGCGTTCGTACTTGCGCACGCGCTCCACGGCATTCTTGAAGCGCTGCACCAGCATATCGATCTGACGGCTGGAGAACGGGATGCTCACCAGCTCTGCCAGCATCGCTTCGAGCACACCGCGCAGCTGGGCACCGAGTTCCGCATTACCCTGATCGGCATCGAACTGCTTCTTCAGCGCGATGTAGTCGTCGTGCAGCCTGTTGGCGGCATTGAAGTGGCCGATAGCCTCTTCCAGCTGCTCTTCGCGTGTGATGATCATCTCCTGCATCGGAGTGCCGTCTGGTGTCGCGGTACGGGCCTTGATGGCCTCATCAAGCTGTTCCGGATCCATCTCGGCTTCTTCGTTACCATCGTCCAGATCGTCGTCGGAGGATTTGTTCAGGCGAGACTCGTATTCGGCGATAGCAGCGGCATTCACCACCTTCTCGTCGATATCCAGCACATGGCGCAGATTGGCATCGTCTTCCTGCACCTGCTCGCCGAGCAGCATGATCTCACGGAAGGTGGCCGGGCACAGACAGATGGCTTCCAGCACCTGGGTACGGCCTTCCTCGATACGGCGGGCGATCTCGATCTCGCCTTCGCGGGTGAGCAGCTCCACGGTACCCATCTCGCGCAGATACATACGCACCGGATCGTCGATACGGATCACAGTACCCAGCGTGGTGGTGTCGGCGCGCAGTGCGGAATCTTCCTTGCGCAGGCGGTCCTTGCGCATGCCGTACTCACTGTTCGGCGCGCGCTCCGGATCGACCACATCCACACCCATCTCGGTGAACAGGGTGATGATCTTCTCCACCTGATCCGGACTGACCAGCCCCTCCGGCAGATGTTTGTTCAGGTCGTCATAGGTAATGAAGCCCTCAGCCTTGCCGCGCGCCATCAGCGCGCCCATGTTCTGCAGCTTTACCTGTTCTTTCTCAGCCATTATTGCCCAACCTTTTCGAGTTTATTCCTGATCTCATTCCAGCGATAACGATAGTGCTGCTTTTCCGCCAGCGTGCCGTCCTGTTTCAACAGACGGTAAAAGTATCGCTCCCGCATCAGCAGTTGCAGCTTTTCAAATTCATCATCCGATATGTCCGACTGACTTGCCCACAGGGGGATGCGTTCATCCTGCGGAAAATCGAGTAACAGCGCCTGCGCAACATTATAATTCGCGGCCGCCAATTCTAAAACGCGCGTGTATAACTGATTTAACCCCGCATCGTCAAGCATAAACTTCTCTTCGTCCGCCAGCAGACCCCGGATGCGCTGCGGATTCTGTAGCAATGCAGCCAGAAAACGCTCCTGATTCGGCGTGGCTAGCGAGGGCACCTTCGAGATCGGATGCGGCCTGCGCAGCACAGTTTCCGGTGCCGCACGGGGCGGTGTCTTCAGGGTAATCGCTGTCACCTTCTCGGCCTCCTGCCGCCACGCCTGGGAGAGGTAATCATCGGCCATCGCCGCCAGCATGCTATCGGCCTTCTTGGCCATGCGCGCCCGGCCTTCCGGACCGCTGCCTGCCAGAATGCGCAGCCCGTCGATCCATGTATCCAGCACCGGCTTGGCATCCTGTTCGAGGCGCAGCGCAAAGGCTTCAGAGCCCTCGCGCTGCAACAGGCTGTCCGGGTCCTCGCCCTCGGGCAGATAGAGAAAACGCGGCCCGTGCTCGGCGGCCAGTACAGGCAGCATCTTCTCCAGCGCACGCCATGCCGCCTGCCGGCCGGCACGGTCGCCGTCGAAGCAGAACACCGGCTCGGGGTGCAATCTTAAAATCTCGCGCACCTGACGCTCGCCGATGGCCGTACCCAGCGGAGCCAGCCCTACCGGCAGGCCGTGCGCCGCCATGGCCAGCACATCCATATAGCCCTCGACCACCACCAGCAGCTTGCGGCTGCGGATCTCGTCGCGGTGTTCAAAATAGCCGTACAACAGCTCCGACTTGTGGAAGAACGGGGTCTCCGGCGAATTCAGGTATTTCGGCTCGCCCTGATCCAGGATCCGTCCACCGTAGCCGACCACCTGACCGCGCCGGTCGGTGATCGGGAACATCACCCGGCCGCGGAATCGATCCACATAACCGCGATCACCCTTGAACATCAGCCCCACGGCCTCCAGCTGCGCCTGCATGCGCGCATCGCGCCCCAGCGACTTCTCCATGAAACCGTAGCCGGGCGGCGCATAGCCCAGGCGGTATTTGCGGATGATCTCCGGCGGCAGCTTGCGCCGCTTGAAATAATCCAGCCCGGCCCGGCCTTCGGGCGCCATCAGGGCGCGGCAGAACAGATCCGCCCCCTTCTCAAGCAAGGCCAGTGCGCGCTTCTTCTTTTCCTGCTCGCCGCTGTCCACCTCGCGACTCTCCGGCACGGCAAGCCCCGCCTTCTCGGCGAGATATTCCACCGCCTCGGGGAAGCTGTAACCGTCGTGTTCGGTGAGAAACTGGAAGGCCCCGCCGCCCTTGCCGCAACCGAAGCAGTAGAACAACTGCTTGTCGGCGGAAACCGAGAACGACGGTGATTTTTCGTGGTGGAACGGGCACAGGCCCATGAAATTATTGCCGGACTTCTTCAGCTGCACGTGCCGCGCGATCAACTCGACGATATCGGTGCGCACCAGCACCTCGTCGAGGAATTCAGTCGGAAAATGCGCCATAAACCTGTGTAGTCTTTAAGACCGGCCGATGCAAGGGCCCGACCTTAAGCGGACAAGCGTGCTTTCACCAGCGCCGAAAGCTGCCCCATATCGGCGCGACCTGCTGCCTTGTCGCGCATCGCGGCCATCACCCTGCCCATATCCTTCATGCCGGCAGCACCGGTTTCGGCCATCACGGCCTCCAGCAGGGCTTGCAGATCGGCCTGGCTCATCGGTTCGGGGAGATAGGCGGAATAGATATCGGCCTCTTTCAGTTCTTTGGCTTCGAGATCGGCACGACCGGCCTCGGCGTATTGCTTGGCGGCCTCGCGGCGCTGCTTGACCAGCTTGCCGATCAGCGCCATCACATCCTCGTCGGTGGTGTCGTGACGCAGTTCGATCTGCTTGTCCTTGATAGCCGACTTGAGCATGCGGATGGCGGAGAGGGTTTCTTTGTCCCCTGCCCGCATGGCGTTTTTCATATCCTCGGTGATGCGTGCTTCAAGCATGTGGCCTCCGGATGAACGGTGAATCGTATGTTCGTAAAACTGTGTAAAAGCTAACGAAGAAAAATGCCGGGCGATGGTCGCCCGGCATTTCATTGAGTCTACGTTATTTAGAAGTCGCGGGCTTCGCGGCGGCGGATGCGGCTCAAACGCTTCATCAAGCGCTTGCGGGCAGCTGCCTCCTTACGCTTGCTGGCGATAGAGGGCTTTTCATAGGCCTCACGACGGCGGCATTCGCTCACAACACCTGCGCGCTCCACCTGTTTGCGGAAACGCTTCAGTGCATTCTCAAATACGTCGTCAGAATCAACTTTGATTCCTGGCATGTAAAAACATCACCCCCTTTTTCTTTGCCTGCACTCGCGTAAGCTTGTGGCAGGGCATGTGGGCCCTTACTGGAAGGGCGGCGGATTATCAACATGGGTGAGAAAAAGTCAAATACGGGCGCTGCGGCCAAGGGTCCGGAAAACGCGTCTCAGGGCACATCCGGCAGCGGTCGGCTGCTGCGCACCGCAGGCACCGTCGGCAGCTGGACCATGCTGTCGCGCGTGCTTGGTTTTGTGCGCGATATCCTGCTGGCCCGCGTGCTCGGTGCCGGCATGCTGGCCGATGCCTTTTTCGTCGCCTTCAAGCTGCCCATCTTCTTCCGCCGCATGTTCGCCGAGGGCACGCTGACCGTAGCCCTTGTGCCTGTGCTGGCCGAGGAACGCCAGCACGGCGAGGAAGCCGCGCACGATTTCCTCAATGCGCTGGCCGGCCTGCTGCTGGCGGCGCTGCTGGTGTTCACCGCGCTCGGCATGATCGGCATGCCTCTACTGCTCTACATCTTCGCCCCCGGCTTTCACGATGAACCGGACCGCTGGCAGCAGACCCTGAGTCTGGCGCGCTGGATGTTCCCCTACATGGCGATGATCTCGCTGTGCGCGATGTCGTGGGCGGTGCTCAACACCTACCGGCGCTTCGCGGTGGCTGCGGCAAGCCCGGCGCTGCTCAACATCGCGCTTATCTTCGCAGCCGTCGTGCTGGCCCCGTCGATGGAAAATCCGGCGGTGGCACTGGCCATCGGCGTACTGCTCGGCGGAGCCCTGCAACTCGGGATTCAATTTCCGGCGCTGAAGCGCATCGGCTGGACGCCACGACCACTCTGGCGGATCGCCCATCCGGCCCTGAAACGCACCTTAAGCCTGTTCGGTCCGGCCGTGGTCGGCGTGGCCGCGGTACAGATCAATATCCTGGTCGGCACGATCCTCGCCACCCTGCTGCCGGTGGGCGCGGTGTCCTATCTGTATTACTCGGACCGCATCGTGCAGCTGCCGCTGGCGCTGTTCGGCATCGCCATGGGCACGGCCCTGTTGCCCGCCCTCTCCGCGCATTTCGCCAGGGCACAACATGACGAGGCGCTGCGCGACCTGCGTCTGGGGCTGGGCTGGCTGACCTGGATCACGCTGCCCTCGATGCTAGGCCTGCTGTGGCTTGCTGAACCGATCATCTCCACGCTGTTCGAGCAGGGTAAGTTCACCCATCTCGACAGCATCCATACCGCTCATGCCCTGCAAGCCTATGCCATCGGCCTGATCGCATTCGCCTGGGCGCGGGTACTATCCACCGCCTGCTATGCGGAAAAGGATTCGAAAACCCCGATGCGCTATGCCGCCATCAGCGTGGCCGTGAATATCGTGCTGGCCGCCATGCTGATGTGGCCGTTCGGCTTCATCGGGCTTGCACTGGTCACCTCGCTGGCCGCTCTGGTGAATGTCACCCTGCTGCTGCTTCACCTGCGCCGCCGGCACGGTCGCATCCTCGATGCCGACAGCTTCAAGCGCATGCTGCGCGCCGCCATCGCATGTGTGCCCATGCTGGCCTTCCTCTTCGGGCTGGATGCACTGTGGGGCTTTCCATCCGGGAACAAACTGCTGCAATGCGGCTGGCTGGCTGTGTCCGTCATCGGTGGCTTGAGCACCTTCATGCTCTGCGCGCAGCTGTTCGGCGAGAGCCTGATCCCCCGCCGGAGAGTGAAAAAGTAAAGCACAGCAAGGCCTTGCGCCCTTGTCAACAAGTGCTGGTGTTATATTGATTGATGGTATATGTTGCGACGCTGCAAATGGTTGTTAGTGCAATTTGGTTGTCTGGGTTTTTCCCGATGCTCCACGTCACTTTTCATCATATGCCAATTAAAACAAATGTTTAGAGGTATAAACACAATGGCAACAGGTACAGTAAAATGGTTCAACGACTCCAAGGGCTTTGGCTTCATTGCTCAGGATAACGGCGGCGACGACGTGTTCGTTCACTTCTCCGCTATCATGGGCGACGGCTTCAAGTCACTTGCAGAGGGCCAGAAAGTGACGTTCGACATCGAGCAGGGCCAGAAGGGTCCGCAGGCAAGGAATGTGCACGCCGACTGATCGGCTTTGCATCAGTTTCTGATGATAAACACCCCGCCATCCGGCGGGGTGTTTTTTTTACTACCCTACGCAGCACCGCACAGGGAGGAAGAATGAAATACACTCTTCTCGAACAAACCACCGGTTATCAGGGCTTCTTCCGGCTCGATGTCAGCACCATCCGGCACGATCGCTTCGACGGCGGCGAGCTGGAGATCAAGCGCGAATACCTTGAGCGCGGCGATGCCGTGGTGGTTCTGTTGTTCGACCCCGCGCTCGACGAGGTGCTGCTGATCGAACAGTTCCGCGTCGGCCCTGTGGCGCGCGATGACCATCCATGGCTGATTGAGGTGGTGGCCGGCATGCTGCATCCGGGCGAAGACCCGCTGGACTGCGCCCGCCGCGAATGCATCGAGGAAGCCGGCTACGAGCCCGCGAAGCTCACCCCGCTGGGCAGCTACTACGTCTCCCCCGGCGGCTGCTCGGAAAAGATCCACCTCTACCTCAGCGAAGTGGACAGAAGCAAACCCGTCGGCACCGGTGGCGGCCTGGAATCCGAACACGAAGACATCCGCGTCTTCTGGGTCAGCCGAGCCGAAGCCCTGGCCATGGTGGAAGACGGCCGCATCAACTCCTCCGGCCCCATGCTCGCCCTGCTACTGGCCTTCCCTATAACATCCTGAAATTTGGCTGCCGATAATGAGTCCGGTGGCTATTTATTCCAAAGATTCATTTTCGGAGAGCAGGGCCTCGCAGCGGGTGAGGAGCAGGAGGAGTTCCATGCGCTCAGGTTGATCGTCTGGCTTGCGCTGGCGCAGAGCGGTGAGTTCGGGCCAGCAGGGGTGGGCGGACCAGAGGTTCAGGCCGGCGTAGTGCAGGTCGCGGTGGCCGCTGGCCAGCAGCTGGCGGATAGCGCGGGTGCGCATATCGCTCAGACGGTGCAACCATTCGCGGCGCAGTTGATGGGCTGTGTCGTCGCTCCATTCGGGGGTGCGCAGCGCAGCCTGCATCACATGCAGAGGCAGCAGGTCGTGACAGACGCGACTGGCGGTCAGGGCGCGGGACAGGGGAAGCTGCATACCGGCGGAGAGATACAGGGCGGAGGCGCTGCGCGACAGCTCCGGGATGATAGCTAGCCGGGCTTGCAGGCTTTCGTCATCGGCGAGCTGCGAGCGGGCATGGCGGCGCAACTCGGCGCGCCGGGTCTGCAACCATTCTTCGTCCATGCCCTGCACCGGACACAGGCGCAACAGATCCTCGGCGAAGCGCAGGATCAGCTCCTGCAAGCGCCGCTGCATGCCGATAGCCTCGCTGTGCGCCGTGCTCTCCTGCCAGATGCGCAGGCGCAATGCCTCGCCATCCAGCAGATATTCGGCGGACAGCAAGCCGATGACCACCTCCCCGGCCGGATGCTGCAACAGGCTTTGCAGATGATGCACCGAGCCGATGCCGATGTAGTTGACCACATGATTGGCCGCCATGGTGTGCAGGATGTGCCCGGCCAGCGGGTGGTTGGCAATCGCCTCGCTATAGCGGCGGTGGATGGCCGCCGGAAAGTAGCCCTTGAGCAGGTCGTCGCTGAAGCAGGCTGGCAACTCGAAACAGCACTCGGCAAGGCGTTCGTGCAGGCGGTTCTTTTCATGTCCGAGCAGCACGGCCAGCTGCGGACGCAGGGCGAGCGTGCCCTCGTCATCCATGCCCGGATCGGTCTGCGGGCTGATCCTCCCCTCGGCCATCAGTACATCGCGCAGGCGGCGCAGGCGTGCCGGATGCGCGGCGACCTCGATGACGGCCAGCGACAGGGCGCGCGACTGCATCAGGCTGTTGTCCAGGCACTGCGCGGTGACCGCTTCGGACAGCGCGCGCATCTGGCGGTTGCGCGCGGCCACCGGGATCGCCGCGCAGGCCGGGGAAAACAGGATCTTCAAATTGACCTCGTGGTCGGACATATCCACGCCGCCGGAGTTGTCGATCGCATCGGTATTGATGGCGCCTCCACCCGCCGCGTATTGCAGGCGGGCTGCCTGCGTGAAGCCGAGATTGCCGCCCTCGCACACCACCTTCGCACGCAGCGCATCGGCTGCTACACGCACCGCATTATTGGCAGGATCGCGCACCTCGACATCGCGCTCATGACCGGCACGCACATAGGTGCCGATGCCGCCGTTGTACAACATGTCCACCGGCGCACACAGGATGGCGCGGACCAGCGCCTCGCCGGACAAACTGCTTTCCCCGATACCCAGCGCCTGCTGCACAGCCGGATTCAACGCGATGGATTTGGCACTGCGCCTGAACACCCCGCCGCCTTCGCTGATGGCAGCCGTGTCGTAGTCGCCCCAGCCCAGCCGCGCATCAAACAATCGCCGCCTTTCGGCAAAGGCCGCCGCCGCATCGGGCTCGGGATCAAGGAAGATATGCTGATGATTGAAGGCGGCGAGCAGCAGCATGGCGGGATTGAGCAGCATGCCGTTGCCGAACACATCGCCGCCCATATCGCCGATGCCGACCACACGGACCGGACCGCCATAGGCATCCATGCCGAGCGCCGCCAGATGCTGTGCGGCACACACCCAGGCGCCGCGCGCGGTTATGCCGATGGACTTGTGGTCGTAGCCGAAGCGCCCGCCGCTGGCGAAGGCATCGCCCAGCCAGAAACCGGCAGCCAGCGATTCGGCATTGGCCAGATCGGAATAGCGCGCCGTGCCCTTGTCCGCCGCCACCACCAGATAGGGATCATCGGCATCTTCCTGAGCGATGCGCATACCGGCAGGCGGGGTGCTCCTGCCCTCGATGATATTGTCGCTCAGCGCCAGCAGGCAGCGCACGAACGAGCGGTACTGCTGTTGCACAAAGGCCTCGTCGGGCGCATCGGCATTGCGCAACACGAAGCCGCCCTTCGCCCCGGTCTGTACGATCTGGCCGTTCTTCACCGTCTGGGTGGCCATCAGCTCCAGCACCTCGGTGCGGAAATCGGCAGGACGGTCGGAATAGCGCAGGCCGCCGCGCGCAATGGGACCGGCACGCAGATGCACGCCCTCGACATGCACGCCATGCACGAAGATCTCACGCATGGGCACAGGCCGAGGCGCAAAATCCAGCCGCTGCGGATCGATCTTCACAGCCACCGGGTCTGCCGCCTCGCGGGCATAGGCATTGGTGCGCAGACCGGCATCCACCAGCGCAGCCAGCGCGCGGAACCAGCGATCGTCGGTCAGACTGGTGACCGCCTCCAGCGCCTTGTCGAAATCCAGCCTCGCCTGTGCGACATAGGTGACCGGCATGGCAGGCCGGTGGCGTGCCTCGAACATGCGGTACAGCATGGCGGAGGCCTGCGGGTGCCGGTTGAGCATCTGGCTCATCATCAGCGGGGCGGCATCGGGCAACAGCTGCACCAGGTGGTTGCGCAGGGTGGCGAGCACGGCGATATGCCGGATATCCAGACCTGCGGCCAGCAGCAGCGCATTGACGGGGTCGTTCTCCGCCTCATCGTTGAACACATGATCCAGCGCCAGGCTCAGCCGCTTGGCGGCTTCAAGGCTCGGGGCCTGCGGATAGCTGCATTGCAGGCTGATCAGATACTGCGATGCGCCATGTTCCACGAATTCCACCACGGCCTCGCGCATGGCGGTCAACCCGAAGGACTGCACGACCGATACCACATGTCCGAGCGGCAGCGCCTGCGGGGTGAATATCTGGATATCGACACCGCCCTGCGCACTGTGCACATGCACCAGAATGCGCCCCGAGCCCTGCATGCGATCCAGTGCCCGGATATCCTCGACGAATTGTTCCGGCGGAAAAAGATTCTGGTACACCGGCGGCAGGCGGCTCAGCCGGGCCAGCGCATCCGGCACATCCAGCTGCTTGCCGATTGTGAGCACATGCGCCTTGGCGCGATCCATCCAGAAGATGGCCGATTGCTGCACGGCCGCAGCCACCTTGCCGGCATCCGCGAGCGGCCCCGTGCAGGCCAGCAACACGATACGATGACTGCCGATACCGAAGGACTCGTGACCGCAGATCGCCAGATCAAGCGCTGCAAAATGCTGCTCGATGAGCTTCAGGACATTCGGCCCGAAGCGGCCGGCAGGCAGGCAGGCGACCACCATGTGCATGCTCCCCGGTGGCGGGGTGGTCACGAAGCTGTGGGTCTGCGCCACGCCGGTCAGATCGGCGAAGGCCTTGAGCGGCGCAAGCCAGTCCTGTGCCGGCAGGCTGAGCAACAGAGCCTTGGGCAGGCGGTCGAACAGGGTGCGGATCTCGCGCAGATAGAAAGACGATTCGGCCAGCAGCGGCTGTTCCAGCAAGGTGCTCCAGCGGCTGCGCAATAGCGGCACCTGACTGGCATTGGCATGCCGCGCACTGCGCGAGAAATGCCCGAGCAGCAGCACGCTGCTCAGCCCGCCGCCAACCGTCTCCGCATTGCACCAGCAGATACGCAGCAGCTCCACGGGCGATGCGCTGTAAAGGAAATGCTGGCAGGCGGGCAGGTGCAACCAGCCGAGTCCGGGACCGGTGGCGGGTTCAAGCGCCGCGATCTCCTCATTCAGACCATGCGCCAACCGGTGCAGCACGCTGCGGTTGCGGAACACGCCGAGCGATTGCGCGCCCACTCCGGGCACGCCCGCATCCCCCTCCGGCAGAAGGCCGAAGCAGATATAGCGATTGTCATTGAGCCAGCGCAGCAGGGCCGCACCCTCCGATGACGCATCGCCATCCCCGGCGGGAAGCAGATCGGCCAGCACGGAGAGTGCCTTGTGCATGGCCGGAAAATCGCGCACCGAATCGTCCACGGCATGCAGCACGGCCTCGAGGTCTCGCCGCAGCGGTTCGGACTCGGGCGAGGTGGTGGCAGAGATATGCACGGCGATGAACATCGAGTGCTCGGGGTTGTGCCGGTCGGGTGGCTGGATCCCGCAAGGATGGCCGTCTGGGTCGCGCGCAAGGTGGAACACCACCGCCTGCTGCTCCAGAGGCTGGATGTTGCGCCCCGCCAGATAGCCTTTCACCGCATCGAGATAGAAGGCCTGATCCGGGCAGCGGATGGTGAACACATGTCGGTGCAGGTTGTTGTGCGTGATGCTGCTGCAGCGCAGCGCGGTGCGCCGCCGGGGCGCTCCGGGGAGCAGGGCAAGCAGATCATTGACCAGCAGGGCTCCCAGTCGCGGCGGCGGCATATGCAGATTCTGCTCTTCACGGGCCCTGCTGAGCAGTCCGATCAGTTGCAGCCGCAGCGCACGCCCGTGCTCCAGCCTGCCGATCAGCCCCTGCCGCGTCCGCATGGCCGCTTATTCCTCCAGCGTGAAGCCGGCTTTCAGCGTGACCTGCCAATGTGCGATCCTGCCGTCCTCGATATGGCCGCGGGTCTCGATGACCTCGAACCAGCGCAGTGTGTCCACACTCTGTGCGGCACGCTCGATGGCATGCTCAATGGCATCCTGAATGCCGATGGGCGAGGAACCTGTCAGCTCGATGGATTTATATACATGACTACTCATGGCGGCTCTCCCTTGCCTGGATCTTGGCGTCGATGAAATGCTTGTGATGCACCCCGATAAGCTCGGCGATGCGGCGGATAACCTGTTCTTCATAGGCATCCACATGCCCGTCGGCCATGGCCACGCCCCATAGCTCGCGGATGATTCCGCTGCGCTGCTCGATCGCATATGCCTTGATGATGCGCGAGGTGAACTGGAAGAGATCATGCGCCTTGTCCGCCGCCCTGGTGGCGCGTGCTATCAGGGTTTGGATCTCGTCGTCATCCAGCCCGAAGCGCCGTTGCAGCAGAGAGGCGATCATATTGTGTTCGGCATCGTCCATGCGACCGTCCATCAGCATCACCTCGACCATCAATGCGGCCACTGCGGTGGCGATATCGTGTTCATCGGCGGGGAAGTCGTCGGCATTGGCACCGAACAGGTCTTTCAGTCGTTGAGCATGCTCTCTCCATTGGCTTGCTGCCAGCTTAGCACAGTTGAGACTAGACTCGACAGATGAACGCGACAACGCACAGCACACTGCTCTACCTCGGCGAGGCGCTGGCCCGCTACGGCTTCGGCAAGCAGCACCCCTTCGGACCGCTTCGCATGACCGCCTTTGCCGAAGAGGCGAAGCGGCTGGGCCTGCTTGAGAAGGCATGCATCATCGAGCCCTGCATGGCCGATACCACCGCTATCGGGCGCTTTCACACCGCACTCTATATCGAGCGGGTGAAGCGCATGTCGCTCAGCGGCGAGGGTTTTCTCGACAGGGGCGATACCCCGGCCTTTCCCGGCATGTACGAGGCAGCGGCCACGGTGGCGGGATGCGTGCTGGATGCTGCGCACAGGCTGATGCGCGGCGAGGCCAGACATGCCTTTGTG
>Ga0100377_1003267_pt1 | contig 13134 bp, 10 predicted proteins | sample CryGeymeta201501_FD_83664 | JGI IMG/M metagenome (GOLD analysis project Ga0100377, IMG submission 83664) | Groundwater microbial communities from Crystal Geyser aquifers in Utah, USA - Crystal Geyser metaG 2015-01 | ecosystem: Environmental > Aquatic > Deep subsurface > Groundwater | place: USA... | reverse complement strand
GGCGAACAGCAACAACCCCGGATAACCGGCCACCGCATACTCGGCCAGTTGGATGGTCTGCCGGAAGGCCTCGAAGCCCTCCTTCATGAAATGGATACCGAGAAACAGAAAACCCAGACCGGCAAGGATATAGCCGGAGCCTTTCAGCCACTTGGCCGACTGAAAGAGCAGGATCACCCCGAACACCAGCATCGGCATAGCGTAAGCGGCGATATCCACCTTCAGGCCGAAGCCCGCAATCAACCACGCGCCGGTGGTGGTGCCGAGATTCGCACCGAAGATGATGCCCAGCCCCTCGGAGAGTCCGATCAGGCCCGCGCTGAGGAAGGAGATGGTGATCACACTGACCAGCGAACTGGACTGCATGATGGTGGTGGTCACGATACCGAAGCTCAGGCTCTTCCATAGACGGTCCGTGCTGTGCCTGAGTATCTTCTCCAGCGCTCCCCCGGTGAAGGCCTTGAAGCCCTCTTCCAGCGCCAGCATGCCGAACAGGAAGATGGCCACACCGGCGGAGATCATCTTGAAGTCCGGACTGACCCAGAAGCCATAGGCCAGCACGATGAACACCGAGGGCAGCATAATCCTGCCGAAGACGTTCTTCAGCAAGGCATGCCCCCTGAGACCGGCATGCTCATCCCGTCAGGCGGTTGCAGGCCTGGCCTTGCCCTTGCGCAGTTGCGCCATGTGCATCAGTTCGATCTCGCGCGCACCCGATATCACGACATTCTCATCGGGCACGAAATCGAGTTCAGGGTTGTGGTCGCCGTAGTCCACGGCATTGAGAATCACCCTGAGGGCATTCAGGCGGGCCAGATGCTTGTTGGTGGAGCGGATCACCGTCCACGGTGCATCAGCGGTGTGGGTGTTCCTGAGCATCTCGTACTTTACCTTATCGAAGTCGTCCCAGCGTTCCTGTGCCTGCACATCCACCTCGGAAAGCTTCCATTGCCTGAGCGGATCGTTTTTGCGGCGATCGAAACGCTTTTTCTGCATCTCCTTGGTCATGCTGAAATACAATTTCACAAGGATGGTCCCCTGGCGTACCAGATCTTTCTCGAACCCCGTCACGCCGGTCATGAAGTTGCGGTATTCCTCATCCGTGCAGAAGCCGAACACCGGCTCCACCATGGCCCTGTTGTACCAGCTGCGGTCGAACAGCGCGATCTCGCCGCCGGTGGGGAATTGCGACACATATTTCTGGAAGAACCACTGGCTGCGCTGCTCGTCGGTCGGCTTGCCCATGGCGATCACCCGGTAGTGCTTCTCGTTCATGTAGCGGGTCACGCTGCGGATGGTGCCGCCCTTGCCCGCCGCATCGCGGCCTTCAAACAGGATGATCATGCGTTTGTTGGCATCTTCGAGATACTTCTGCAAGCGGATCAGCTCGGCCTGGAAAGGCTTGAGCTCCTCCTCCTGCAAATATTTAATGAGCACCGCTTTGATCTTCTCGTCGCTGAGGTTGTTTTTCTCCGCCAGTGCGTCAAAACAGCGGGAACCACCCCCGGCTTCCCCCCCTCCCTGCAGAGATGTTCCTTCAATGTTTGCTGTTGTGCCTTCCACGTGGACTCCTCATGAACCGGGAATAAAACCGCATCGCTCTTGCAGCATACACCCAAGCTCCCGAATACAAAAGCCGATGCCCGGTATCAGCTGCATCCGGACGACCGGGTGGTTCTTGGCTGCCGCCTGCATACAGGGCATGATAGCGATCTGAAAGGCATGACGAGTCGGGGAACAGGCGGACACATGGAACGATCCACAGACGAACTTTCAAACGAGAGCGAAGCCGAAGCATCGCTTGCTCCCGGTGTTTACATCGCCGCCATCGATGTCGGCTCCAATGCCATGCGTCTGGGTATCGCGCTGCGCGACGACAAGGGCATCCCCAATATCATCCTGCGACATCGCGAGCCTGTACGTCTGGGTCACGATGCCTTCACCAGCGGCACGCTGAGCGAAGCCACGCAGAACGAGGCCATCGAGGCCTTCCGTCAGTTCCGTCGCATCCTCGACCGGCATCATGTCGGCAGCCTGCGGGCCACCGCCACCAGTGCGATGCGCGATTCCAGCAACGGTGCCGAACTGATCGAACGCATCGAGCAGGAAACCGGCATCAGGCTGGAGCTGATCAGCGGTGAGGAAGAAGCGCGATTGGTGCATCTGTCCATCTCCACGCGCGTCGATCTGGATCATCACTTCTCCCTGCTGATCGATATCGGCGGCGGCAGTGTGGAGGTCACACTGGTGGACGATGCCGAAATCATCGCCTCGCAGAGCTTCCGCATCGGTACCGTCCGCCTGCTTGAGATCCTGGGCTCCGGCGAGGACTTCAACGCCCTGCTGAGCGAATATCTCGACGGCATGCGGCGCAAGCTGCGTGCCCAGATCGGCAAGCGCAGGGCCAACCTGTGCATCGGCACCGGCGGCAACTGCCTGTCCATCGGAGAACTCGGCCTGCAACTGGGCCTGAGCGAGAGCAATAGCGAGATCAGCCGCAAGGGCCTGCGCAAGATGATCAGGATCCTGGGTGGCATGAGTGTGGAGCAGCGCATCCTTGAATTCGGCCTGCGACCGGACCGCGCCGACGTGATTCTTCCCGCTGCCATGGTGCTGCGCGAGATCATGAGTGTGGGCAAGGCAACGTCGCTGCGCACCCCTGAAGCCAGCCTGCTCGACGGCATCCTGCTCGACATGGTCGCACCCGAACGCAATCTGCAACACTCGCGCCGTATCAGCCTGCTCGGCTGGGCGCGAAGTGCGAAAAAGAAGTATCAGGTGGACCAGAGTCATGCCATCGCGGTCACCCGGCTGGCCCTCGGCCTGTTTGATCAGACTGCCGGACTGCACGGACTGGGAGAGGACGAAAGACTGCTGTTGGAAATCGCCGCTCGGGTGCATGAGATCGGCATGTATGTGCGCGTCGGTCGCTATCATCGGCATGCCGCCTATCTGGTGAATGCCGCCCCGCTGCTCGGCCTTTCGACGGAAGAAAAATCCATGCTGGCCGAAACAGTGCATTACCAGCGCAAGTCTTTCCCCTCGGTTTCGCATGAAGGCTTCGCAGCCTTGAGTGACGGGGCGAAGGACAAGGTATGGAAGATGAGCGCCCTGCTGCGTCTGGCCATCGCCCTGAACAAGGACCGGCGCGACCGGGTACAGAGCATCGCTGTCGAATACGACGACAAGTCCCTCACCCTGCATCTGGAGGGCAGGGGCGATCTGCTGCTGGAACGCTGGGCTGTGCTGCAGGTCGCCGATTACATCAAGGCGGCTCTGGATCGCAAACTCATCATCGATCTCAACCTGCCCGCCGCGAAGAGCGAAGTCCCGGCGTAATCCCGATCACCCCTGTTACAGGCGGGCCAGCTTCTCCAGCAGACTCTGTTGCGCGCTTTTCGTGCTGCCGCGACCACCGACGCGCTTGTAGCTGCCATCCGGTTGCATCTGCCAGGTGCTGGCGTTGTTCACCATATACGGGCGCAGCGCATCCCCCATCACCTGACGGCGCAGCTTGTCGTCCAGCACGGGGAAACAGGTTTCCACGCGCCGCAGAAGATTGCGGCTCATCCAGTCCGCGCTGGCACAGAACACCTCTTCGGCCCCGCCATTGTGGAAGCAGAACACGCGTGAGTGCTCCAGAAAGCGACCGAGCACGGAACGCACGGTGATATTTTCCGACAGACCGCGAATGCCGGGACGCAGACAGCAGATACCACGCACGATCAGATCGATTTTCACCCCGACCTGCGAAGCCCGGTACAGGGCGCGGATGATCTCCGGCTCTTCCAGACCGTTCATCTTGGCGAGGATTTTTGCATCCATGCCCGCGGCAGCATTCTCCGCCTCGCGATTGATGCGCTGGATCAGGCCCTTGTGCAGCGTGAACGGGCCGGAAAGCATCTCCTTCAGACGCGATGCCTTGCCCAGGCCGGTGAGCTGCTGGAAGATCTTGTGCACATCCTCCCCCAGCGCGGTATTGCAACTCAAAAGGCCAAGATCGGTGTAGTAGCGACTGGTGATGGTGTGGTAGTTGCCGGTGCCGAGATGCACATAGCGGCGCATCATCCGTCCTTCGCGGCGCACGATCATCATCATCTTGCCGTGCGTCTTGTAGCCCACCACGCCATAGACCACCTGCACACCGGCAGCCGACAGACGATCGGCCAGCGCGATATTGTCCTCTTCGTTGAAGCGCGCCCGCAGCTCGATAACCGCCACCACCTCTTTATGGTTACGCGCGGCGCGTACCATCGCATCCACGATCGGCGAGTTCACATCCACGCGATACAGGGTCTGCTTGATGGCCAGCACCTGCGGGTCGTCCGCCGCCTGACTGAGCAGGGTCACCACCGGTGCGAAGCTCTGGAAGGGGTGATGCAGCAACACATCGCCTTCGCGCAGGATGGCAAACAGATCAGCACCCTCCACCTGCAACTGCGCCGGAACGCCGGGGGTGAACGGGGCGAATTTCAGATCGGGGCGATCCACATCGTCACATACCGCGGCCAGACGGTACGGATTCACAGGACCCGCCACGCGATACAGATCGGTATTCTTCAGATTGAACTGGTGCAGCAGGAAATCGGACAGCTCCTCCGGACACTTGGTGGAGACCTCGAGTCGCACCGCCTCGCTGTAACCGCGATCGAGCAACTCGCCGGCCAGCGCCTTCTTCAGATCGGGAACTTCGTCCTCATGCACCAGCAACTGGCTGTTGCGCGTCACGCGGAACTGATGACAGGCCTTGGCCTCCATGCCGGGAAACAGCTCACCGACATGCGCATGGATGATCGAGGAAAGGAACACATAATTGTAACCCGGACCGGCGATCTCCGCAGGCAGACGGATGACACGCGGCAGAGTGCGCGGGGCCTGTACGATGGCATGTTTCAGATCGCGACCGAAGGCATCCTTGCCCTCCAGTGCCACGATAAAATTCAGGATCTTGTTCAGCAGTCGCGGAAACGGGTGCGCCGGATCCAGTGCAATCGGGGTCAGCACTGGCAGCAGTTCCCGATTGAAGAAGCGCTTGATCCACGCCGCCTGCTGCTCGCTCCACTCAGTGCGGCGCAGGAAGCGGATGCCCTCGGCTGCCAGCGAGGGCAATAGCTCATCGTTGAGCAGCTTGTACTGCGCCTCGACCATATCGGCCACCCGCAGACGCACCTGCGCCAGCAGATCACCGGCGGTCAGGCCATCGGCACCCGGATGCCCCTGTCCGAGGACGATGCGATGCTTCTGCAATGCCACACGGACTTCAAAGAACTCGTCCAGATTGGATGAGGAGATGCACAGAAAGCGCAGGCGCTCAAGCAGGGGGAGCGAATCATCGGCAGCCATCTCGAAAACACGCCGGTGGAAAGCCAGAACACTCAAATCCCGGTTCACAAAATTGTCCGGGCTTTTCAGGTCGAATAATTCACTGTCCACGTGCGTGCTCTCCTTGCAGGCTGGCTTTTTCTCAATCAATTCGCAATGTCCCGAACATGACGGAAAATGCCAGTGACACGGCCATATCCACGGGATATTCCGCTGCAAAAAAAGGGCGGCCCCGAAAGGCCGCCCTGATTCTGCAATCAGATCCTTACAGCTTCTCTGCTTCGGCGGCCAGATAGGCGGCAACGCCCTCGGTCGAGGCAGCCATGCCCTTCTTGCTCTTGTCCCAGCCTGCCGGGCAAACCTCGCCGTGTTCCTCGTGGAACTGCAGGGCATCCACCATGCGCAGCATCTCATCAATGTTACGACCCAGCGGCAGATCGTTGACCACCTGATGACGCACCACGCCTTCCTTGTCGATCAGGAAGGAGCCGCGCAGGGCAACCGAGCCGCCCAGCAGATGGAACTGGTCACCGCAATCGTCTTCAGCGGTGGTGTTATTGATGAGCACGCCGTAGTCGGCAGCGATTTCCTTGGTCAGGTCGGCCACCAGCGGATAACGGATCTGGCCGATGCCGCCGTTGTTCACCGGCGTGTTCTTCCATGCCAGATGGGTGAAGTGGGAATCGACGGACACGCCGATCACCTGCACACCGCGATCCTCGAACTCCTTGAGGCGATGGTCGAAAGCGATGATCTCGGACGGGCAGACAAAGGTGAAGTCCAGTGGGTAGAAGTACAGCACGACATACTTGCCCTTGTAGTCGGACAGAGAGAAGTCTTCCTTGAATGAATTATCGCCCATCACTGCGGTTGCGGTGAAATCCGGGGCCTGTTTGGTTACCAGTACGCTCATTTGTAAACTCCTTGGTATGTAAAATCGGGACGTTAGCATAGCAATCCCCGCCGCATTTGCCACCCCGCACGATGCATGGATTTATACCCGATAAATTCAGAAAGCGGGCGGATACAGCAGGAAATATATATTTGTCGGATGATGATCGAGAGCTGTTTCTGTCAGTACTTTCCCATGTCGTCGATCGATTCGGTTGGATTTGCCACGCCTACTGCCTGATGAGTCGCTACATTGTACGCAATCCGGTCGCTGCCGGGATGGCGTACAATGTGGCTTGTCTTGCATGACGGTTACTTTGCGAGAATCATCGGGGAAGTCTCGATTGATCTGGTACCAAGTCCTTCCGCCTACCGAGATTGACAAGATTAAGGATGTCAAAAGAAAAAAGACCCGGCGGGATGCGGGATCGGGCCGGGTCGATTGCGGGGAGCGGGACGCTTACTGGATGTTCGGGTCCGGCTGGATGATCATTTCACACGACGGTTCAGCTGACGACCGGCTTCGCTGGCGTTGCTGGCGCGGGGCTCGGACTCTCCTCGGCCTTCGGTGCGGATGCGCTGACGGCTCACACCCCGGCTTTCCAGATAGTAGGCCACGGCATCGGCACGCTGCTGGGAAAGACGCTGATTGAACTCGGCGGAACCCACATCGTCAGTATGACCGACGATCGTCACGCCCGAGCGGTTGTAGCGCTGCAGGACATCGGCAACCTTATCCAGCGTCCGGCCGAACGACGGGGTCACGTTCGCGGAACCGAAATCGAAGGATACTTCGCTGTTCATGGTGATCTTCAGATTCTCGTTCTGCAAACGCTCGATCTCGATCTGGTGCGCTTGCTGTTCGGCTGCCAGCTGGCGGTTGAACTCGGCCTGCTGCTTATCCATGTAGGCGCCCACGCCGGCACCCAGCGCGCCGCCTGCGGCAGCACCGACCAGCGCACCGCGCAGGGCTCCACCGGAATGGTCGCCCTGATAGCCGATCACGGCACCCAGCACGGCACCGGCGGCGGCACCCATGGCGGCCTTTTCCTTGGCATTGGCATTCGGATCGTTCGGCGTGGTGACGCATGCGGCCAGTGATGCGCACAAGGCCAGTGGCACTACAAACTTCGTCATCTTCTGCATGGTCCTATCTCCTGAAATCAAACGTTAAATCGAATTATATGACAATATAACCGGCGGTCACGGTGTAATCCTTGCGCCGCGAAGGTAAAAATACCATGAAGCAATCGCGCCGGTATTTTCTATGAAATGTCCTTACAGACCCAGCCAGGGGGCCTCGGCTTTGCGCCTGGCCTCGTAGGCGCGGATGGCATCGCCCTCCAGCAGGGTCAGACCGATATCGTCCAGACCGTTGAGCAGGCAATGGCGGCGGAACTCGTCCACATCGAATCCGATGACCTCCCCGTCCGGGGTGGTGATGGACCGGGCCTCAAGATCCACGGTCAGGCTATAGCCTTCCTGCGCGGCACAGGCGGCGAACAGGCGATCCACCATCGCCGCATCCAGACGGATGGGCAGGATGCCGTTCTTGAAGCAGTTGTTGTAGAAGATGTCGGCGAAGCTCGGCGCGATCACGCAGGTGAAGCCGTAATCCAGGATCGCCCACGGCGCATGCTCGCGGCTCGATCCGCAGCCGAAGTTTTCGCGCGCCAGCAGGATGCTTGCTCCCTTGTAGCGCGGCTTGTTGAGCACGAAATCCGTCTTCAACGGTCGTTGCGTGCAATCCATGCCCGGCTCGCCGCGATCCTCGTAGCGCCATTCGTCGAACAGGTACGGGCCGTAACCGGAGCGCCGTATACTTTTCAGGAACTGCTTGGGGATGATCGCGTCGGTATCGACATTGACCCTGTCCATCGGGGCCACCAGTCCGCTCAATGTGATAAATGCCTGCATGATTAACTCCAATCCCTGATATCAACAAAATGGCCAGCGATCGCGGCGGCGGCGGCCATCGCGGGGCTGACCAGATGGGTGCGTCCGCCCATGCCCTGACGGCCTTCGAAGTTGCGGTTGCTGGTGGAGGCGCAACGCTCGCCCGGCTCCAGCCGGTCGGCATTCATCGCCAGACACATCGAACAACCCGGCTCGCGCCACTCGAAGCCGGCCTCGCGGAAGATCACATCCAGCCCCTCGGCTTCGGCCTGCTGCTTGACCAGACCGGAATCGGGCACGGCCATGGCGAGCTTCACGTTTGCCGCCAGCTTTTTCCCCTTCACCACGGAAGCGGCAGCTCGGAAATCCTCGATGCGCCCGTTGGTACAGGAACCGATGAACACCTTGTCCACGGCAATCTCGGAGATCACCTCGCCTTCGCTCAGCCCCATGTACAGCAGGGCACGTTCCCAGCACTCGCGCTGCACGGCATCGCGCGCCTCGGCCAGATGCGGCACCGAGGCACTCACCGGTAGCACCATCTCCGGGCTGGTACCCCAGCTGACCTGCGGGGCGATATCGGAGGCCTGCAACACCATCTCCTTGTCGAATACCGCATCCGAATCGGAATGCAGCTCGCGCCATGCGGCCACCGCCTTGTCCCAATCCTCTCCCGTCGGTGAGTATGGGCGACCCTTCACATAATCGATGGTGGTGTCATCGGCGGCCACCATGCCGCAGCGTGCGCCGGCCTCGATGGCCATATTGCACAGGCTCATGCGCCCTTCCATGGACAGCTGGCGGATGGCGGGACCGGCGAATTCGATGGCATAGCCAGTGCCGCCGGCGGTACCGATCAGGCCGATAATGTACAGCGCCACATCCTTGCCGGTGATTCCGGCAGGAAGCGCCCCTTCCACCGTGATGCGCATGCGCCGCGGTTTCTGCTGGATCAGGCACTGCGTGGCCAGCACATGTTCCACCTCGGAGGTGCCGATCCCCATGGCAATGCAGGCAAATGCGCCATGCGTTGATGTATGCGAATCTCCGCAAACCACGGTCATGCCAGGCAGGGTCAGGCCCTGCTCGGGTCCCATCACATGCACCACACCCTGACGCACATCGTTCATGCCGAATTCGGTGATCCCGAACTCACGGCAGTTCTCGTCCAGCGCTTCCACCTGAATGCGCGAAATCGGATCGGTGATGCCCTTGGCCCGGTCAGTTGTGGGCACATTGTGATCCGGAGTGGCCACGGCGGCGGAGGCGCGCCACGGCTTGCGATGGGTCAGGCGCAGACCCTCGAAGGCCTGCGGACTGGTCACCTCATGCACCAGATGGCGGTCGATATACAGCAGAGTCGAGCCGTCCTCGTTCGCCTTGACGACGTGCTGGTCCCAAACCTTGTCGAACAATGCCCTGCCCATAAACACTCCTTTCTCCAACAACTTCACAAAACAATCTCAATCAATGGCGAACCATAGTTCCGCTATACAAACAAATAAATCGATATATTCTTGTCCAAATGATGAGTTTTTCTCATGCCTGACAGACGCAGTCCGGTCCGCCTTCCGTCGCTGAACGCGTTGCGCGCCTTCGTTGCGGCCGGCCGCCATCTTAACCTTAAACTGGCTGCGGATGAACTGCATGTCACCCCGTCGGCACTGAGCCACCAGATCCGCGCGCTGGAATCCGAGCTCGGCATCGCGTTGTTCGTGCGCACCCGCCGGGGCCTGGAACTCAGCGATGCCGGCCATTTGATCCTGCCGGGCATCAGCGCGGCCTTCGACACTCTGGGGGAAACCATCGCGCAACTGCGTCCGGGCAGCGCATCGAATGTGCTGAATGTCAGCATGCTGTCCACCTTCGCCATGCGCTGGTTCATTCCGCGCCTGTACCGCTTCCAGCAGCGCCATCCGGACATCGAGGTGCGCATCTCCACCTCCATCGATCTGGTGGATTTCACACGTGCGGACATGGACTGCGCCATCCGCTCCGGGCGCGGCGTATGGGCGGGCACTCATGCCCTGCGCTTATTCGACGAGCGCTTCACGCCGGTGTGCAGCCCCGCCCTGCCTGAAGGCGAGACCCCGCTCGCTTCCCCCGCCGATCTGGCCGGACACACCCTGTTGCACTCCAAGTTGCGCCCCGACGACTGGCGCGTCTGGCTGGCCGCAGCCGGTCTGCCGGAACTCAAGCCCGCGCACGAGTTACAGTTCGAGACGCGCAACTTCGCCATCGCCGGCGCCATCCGGGGGCTGGGCGTTGCCATCATCGATCCGCTGCTGGTGCAGGAGGAATTGAAGGACGGGCGCCTGATCCAGCCGTTTTCCCAAACCCTGCCGACCAGCAGTGCCTACTATCTCGTGTGGCCGGACTGGCGCGAGGAACCCGCCAAGCTGGCCGCCTTCCGCGCATGGCTCTCCGAAGAGATGGCCCGACCGACCTGAGCCCATGAGCGGAAGCCGCCGCTTGATGCTTCCGAAACAGTGGGCATGCCGGTAGCCTGCCGCATCGCAAACAGTTGAGCTGGAGGGACGATGTCCATCAAATCTGACAAGTGGATCCGCCGCATGGCGCAGGAACACGGCATGATCGAGCCGTTTGTGGACGGTCAGATCAAGAAAGCCGAAGACGGTACGGGCATCGTTTCCTACGGCCTGTCCTCCTACGGCTACGATGTGCGCTGCTCCAACGAATTCAAGATCTTCACCAATATCAATTCCGCCGTGGTGGACCCGAAGAACTTCTGTTCGACCTCGTTCGTGGATGTAAACGCCGATGTATGCATCATTCCGCCGAACTCCTTCGCGCTGGCCCGCACCATCGAATACATGCGCATCACTCGCAGTGTGCTGACCATCTGCCTGGGCAAGTCCACCTATGCGCGCTGCGGCATCATCGTCAACGTCACGCCGCTGGAGCCGGAATGGGAAGGCCACGTGACGCTGGAGTTCTCCAACACCACGCCGCTTCCCGCCAAGATCTATGCCGGCGAGGGCGTGGCCCAGTTCCTGTTCCTGGAATCCGACGAGGTCTGCGAGACCTCCTATAAAGACAAGGCCGGCAAGTATCAGGGTCAGACCGGCGTGACCGTTCCGAGGCTTTAAGCATGAAACTTTCCGATATCCTGCAACAGACCGATGGCCCGCTTTTCTCCTGCGAGTTCTTCCCGCCGAAGACCGACAAGGGCGAGGAGAACCTTTGGGCCTGTCTGGATGAACTGAAGGTCATCAACCCGGCCTATATCTCGGTGACCTACGGGGCCGGCGGCACCACCCAGGAACGCACCAAGGGAATCGTGACCCGCATCCAGGCCGAGACCGGCCTGTCGCCTGTGGCGCACCTGACCTGTGTGGGCTCCACAGCCGACGACATCGCCGCCCTGCTGGCCGATTACCGCGCTGCCGGCATCGAAAACATCCTGGCCCTCAGGGGCGACCCGCCGGAAGGCATGGGGCGTTTCGAGGCCACAGCCGGCGGTTTTTCGCACGCCACCGACCTGATCTCCTTCATCCACGACCGGCAGGGCTTCTCCATCGCCTGCGCCACCTATCCCGAAGGGCATCCGGAATCGAAGGGCGGCATGATGGACGATATCCGCTACCTGAAGATGAAGCAGGATCTGGGTGCGGCATGCGCGGTCACGCAATATTTCTTCGATAACGAGGCCTTTTTCCGCTTTCAGGATGCCGCCGACGATGCCGGCATCACCATTCCGATCATTCCGGGCATCATGCCGATCACCAATTACGATCAGATCGTGCGCTTCTCCGCGATGTGCGGCGCAAGCATTCCGGAGAGGATTCACAACAGGATGGTGCCGGTGCGCGACGATCTGGATGCGGTGAAGAAGCTCGGTATCGAAATGGCTCTGGAACAGTGCTCCGGCCTGCTGGGCAGCGGTGTGAAAGGCCTGCATTTCTATACCCTGAACAAATCCGAAGCGACCATCGCTATCGTCCAGAGCCTGTAGCATGCAGACTGCCGATGCGCATCCGGCCCACCGGCTGAACATCGTTGCCGATGCACACATCTGGGGCGTTGAATCAGCCTTCTCCTCGCTGCCGGGCATTGATGTCTCGCTTCACGTGATGGAAGCCTCCGAGATCAATCGCCATGCACTGCTGCATGCCGATGCGCTGATCACCCGATCGGGTACAAAGGTCAATGCACAGTTATTGGCTGGCACGCCGGTGCGCTTTGCAGCCACCGCCACCATCGGCGACGACCACTTCGACAAAGTGTGGCTGGATGAACAGGCCATCGTGCACGCCAATGCCGCAGGCTCATCCACCGGCTCGGTCATCGAATACATGCTGACCACCCTGCTGGAGCTGCATGCGCGCGGCCTGATCGATCTGCCGGCCACCCGTATCGGCATCATCGGTGCGGGACGCATCGGCGGCAGGCTTGCCGGCATATGTGACAGCCTGAACATCCCCGTGCTATGCAATGACCCGCCGCGAGCACGCAAAGAGGGGAACGACGGCTTCTCAACACTGCATGAACTACTGGAAACAGCCGATGTACTCAGCCTGCATACGCCGCTGCACCGCACCGGAGAGGATTGTACCATGCACCTGATCGGAGCCGCCGAACTGGCGCGCTTCAAGGGACGCGGCATCATTAATGCAGGACGCGGCGCCTGTCTGGATAATGCTGCCCTGCTGGACTGGCTGAACGCTGATGCATCACGCTTTGCCGTGCTCGACTGCTGGGAGGGCGAACCGGGTATATCCCCCGCCCTGCTGGCCCACCAGCAACTGGCGCTGGCCACCCCGCATATCGCCGGACACTCGGTGGACGGCAAGGCTGCCAACACGCTGTATGCACGCAAGGCCCTGTGCCGCTGGCTTGGTGTGCCGGACGGATGGGATATGCATGGCCTACTGCCGGACGCCGGGTTCCCCGTGAGCATGCCTTGCAGCACGGACATCTGGGCGAACCTGCATGCCGCCGCCACGGCCATGTATGATATCGCAGGCGATGACGCCGCCCTGCGCGGCGGCCTCGATCCCGATG
>Ga0100377_1003265_pt1 | contig 13141 bp, 10 predicted proteins | sample CryGeymeta201501_FD_83664 | JGI IMG/M metagenome (GOLD analysis project Ga0100377, IMG submission 83664) | Groundwater microbial communities from Crystal Geyser aquifers in Utah, USA - Crystal Geyser metaG 2015-01 | ecosystem: Environmental > Aquatic > Deep subsurface > Groundwater | place: USA... | reverse complement strand
TTTCACGCGGCGTTCACCTCCCCATCGCTTTCTGAATTGCGAGGATATGGCTGACAATGAGCCAGCGATACCGATCCAGATACCGGCAACTGGCGAAGTCCCCCACGGCGGGTCTCCCGGCTTCCTTGGGGTCGATCTCGCCGATGAGCAGTTTCACATTGTCAGGCTGGAGGGAACGCAGCTCGTCAAGGTCTTTCTGCGCAGCGGCTACTGCCTTCAGCGCGTCCGGCTTCGCGGATTCCCGCGCTTCGGACACGACCTTCTCCAGCGCCTTCAGATACCGAAGGTCGTCGATGCCCTCGCGAATCTGGATCAGCTCGAGCGTGGGCAGCGGCTTACCGGGAGTAACCCAAGTCACATTGTAGGCGCTGTCGCCGTCGAAGGTGTTCCACGGGTTGGTGATAGCGTACCGGTGGAACCACTGGAACCGTCCCGTTGAGCCCATCTTCCAGAGATAGTAACCCCACGTGACGCGGCTGTTGCTGATGTTATACATCCACAGATCGCAGCCGGCCTTGCGTATTTCCCTTACCGACTCGTCGGTAATCGGGAAGGCGTGATTTGGCATGGCAATCTTCAGCCCGGGTAGCATCACCCGCTCCCACGGACCGTTCATGGAGGAGACTGTTCGGATACCGGGTATGTCCTTCGTCAGTTGTACCAGCTTCCGCCCCGTCTCGGCGCCAGTGGCACCCTCGTTCGACAGTTCATCGGAGAGGTAAAAGAGCACTTCCGGCCATCCCCGTTCCGCGTTGTGTTTCTTCGTCCATTCAATCAGGCTCCGGTAAGCCTTTTCCCATTCCGGTGAGAACTGCTCCACCTTCTTCCCGTATAGCCCGTTGGACAGGTAGCGAGTGCCGATGGCGGAGAATCCGTACCATGGCATCGGCCCCATCCCGGCTTTCGCGTAGATATCCATCCACTGAAGGAAGCGATGGTCGGGTGCAATGCTCAACTCACCGCCCTCGGTCAGGGCTGCCTGCGTGCGCAGGTCGTCGCAGAAGGCGAGAGAATTCAGTCCATACTCTTGCAGCAACTTGAAGTCGTCCCACTCATGCCGGAAGGTCTGGTCGCGCAACCAACCATCCGTATCAGTAAAGCACCGCCGCCACCAGTGGATGTACCAGTAGGTCTTGTCGAAGTGGTAAAGCCCGGCGGTGATGGGAGTCGCCTCCAGCTTGACGGGGACAACGCGAACCGACAACTCCAGATCGAGTGGCGCGGCTTTCGTGGAGGCAATATGGATGCGGCCCCGGTAGATGCCGGGCTGCGCTACTTCGGGGACGTGCACCTTGATGGACCACGTGGTCGTCACCCCTTGCGGGACGGGCACAAGATCTCGCGGCTGGATGGGGCCTGGCTTGAGAGTGTAACGGTACTCCTTCTCGCTCAGGCTCGATGCGACGTAGCGGACGACGCCCACCTCGAGGTCCGTTCCCATGGCTAGTTTGGTTCCCCCAGTCCCTACGAGGTCTGACAGCGAAACTCTTACGCCCCCGAGGTTCTTCAGCGGGTAGATGCTGAATGTGAAGCTCTCGCACTGCCCCGGTGCGGCGAACCCGGTCAGTTTCGAGACTGACTCCCCTTCCTGGGGCGCGCTCCCGGGCAGGACCGTCTTTCCCGGGTCGCGGCAGAACGCGACGTACCCGCGTTTGTTGTCAGCATTACTCAACCCCTTGGGTGTCTCGCTGGGGGGCGCTTCGAATTTCATCGGCACGCTTCGCTTGCGGTCAGCGCGCAAACGATCCATCTCGGTCTCCATGTCTGCGCGTAGACTGGCGGGAAAAACCATCATGGCGCACAGGGGAACCTTCGACATCTCAAACCGAACCTGTCCTTTCTGAACCACGAATGAAACGATCTTCTCACTGAAACAGGGCGCTACGAACCGATCATACACATCCACCTCCGGAGTCCACCATTCGTTGAGGTGACGGAACACAACCTGTTCATACCAGTCCTTCGCCTCCGGTTGGTAACTCAGCGCCTCCTTCCCTGCAATGTTGATGGACCAGTTCACATGGGTGGGGATGATGACGTCGCCAAGTCCACTGTCTCCAATCAGGAACCAGGCGGCGTAGTCTCCATCCGGCAGGTCGACCGCGAGGCGGCTGAGTCCGTTGGAGATCACATGATCCCGCGCCAGGTCATCCGGCAGAGACCGAAGAATGGCATCCACCCGAGTCGTGCCAACCCAACCGCGCCCAGTGTCTTTCGTATAGGCAGTTTCCGGAGTGACTCCCAGGAAACCGGTCCATACGGCCGAGAGATCCTTCCCAAAATCCAGACGCAGCACACGAGGATCGTTAACGCGCAGAGCCACTCGTTTGCCGCCATCCGCCGACTGAGCGGTGTCCAGTTGCGCTTGTTGCACTGGCACGATTGAGAAATCATCGAGATACAGGGATCCCGTGGGAGAGTAGAAGCTGATCGTCAACATGGCGAAACGAGCTTCAGGTGGCGCTTGCAGGGCGGTTGCCATCTCGGTCCAGTCGGCGTCGCGCCGCACGGAGCTGCCACAGCCGTCATGCCGGATGTACGACTGATCCGCCCGGTACCAGTAGACTTGAGCCGCGCTGACGAGGCTGTAGGTGCCGGGCGCGGTTCCCTGTGCACGCAAATGGTAGCCGAAAGTGTAACTGCGCCCGGGGTCCACCACCACGCCGGGAATGCCCGGCGTGCGGATGCTGTTCTGCCACTTGCCGGACTTCGGATCCTGCGCGGGGAGCAGACGCACACACGCGGCGCCACGGCGGGCGAGCTTCGCATCGGTCACGCTTTCGGCTTCACCGGCGTACACCCAAAGGGCTGGCTTGTTCTTCGCCGCGTCTACTTGCTCCAAGTTACCATTGGGGATGAGATTCCCCATGTCCACCGCGTCGGAACGCACCGGTTCCCATTTCTGCCCGGATTTCGGAGCGAAGTAAACGCGGAACTCCGTCGCGCCATCCGCTTTCGACACACCCGGAGCACTCCAGCGCACGACACCTCGGTCGGGGTGTTCGGGGAGTGGCGCATACTTTGTGGGGCACAATTCACCGGATCCGTTTGTCACGCGAACGGACGTGGGATCGAGCGAAGACTCTGCCCCCAGCTTCCCAAGCAGTGAACCGAAATCGGCGAATACCTCCGGCGTCCACGGCAGCGGTTGAGCGGACACAGACACGACGCCAAAGTACGGCGGAAGATCAGCAGCAGCGGACAGGTCGGTCTGCGTCCGGCTGAGCAGAACCAGTGTGAGTAACAAGGCGAGGGAGTACACCCGATCCATCAGTCAACACCTCCGGGCGCGGTAATTCCGCACGCGTATTTTAGAGATATCGACCGGCAACGTCAAGTCTCGAGCTTGTCGACGCGGACTCTGCGAGTCCGATAAATGGCGCACGAGATTTCAAGTACAGGAGAGTGATGCGCGTTCTCCGGAGAAGATACGGCAGCGTTGAGATGCAAACGGAACCGCTCTGTCGCGCTATGGGCGGGTGGGGAGCGGGTTCTCCGCGATTTGGTAGTCCGCCACCGGTTTCCCACCGATGAGGTGCTCCTGGATGATTCTCTCAAGCACTTCGGAGGTACAACTCCGGTACCACGTTCCTTCCGGGTAGACAACGGCGATGGGACCGCCGACGCAGACGCGAAGGCACTCGCACTTCGTGCGGTACACCCCGCCGCTGGTCTGCGCGAGGTTCAGTTCTACCAAGCGCCTCTTCAGATACGTCCATGACGCCTCGCCTTGATCCGCCGTGCAGCAATCGGAGCCGGCACAAAGCAGAATATGCCGCTTATAATGCCCAATCTTTAGCGCGTCCACTGCCCAGTGAATGGATCCAGCCTGCTCGATGTCCTCGTTGGACAGGATCGGGTCTGTTGCTTTCTGTTCCGCCAATGAAATGCCTCCTCAATGATCCAGCGTCGATCGCACTCAGGTTGACTGGCTGCTGAGAAGAGGTTGGCTGCTGAGGGGCGGTACGTCAAGGTTGATCGCATCGAACTCACAGAGTTCGCAGAGACGCACGCGTCTACAGTAGAATCCTTCGGTCATGGAATTTCAGCGCAAGCGCTGGAAGAGGGTGACTGTCGTTTGGCAAATTTGCGGTTCTGGTGGGTAGGAGGCGTCTTCAATCTCTCGAAGTCCCAAATTTGCCAAACTACAGGAGGGTGAGAAGGAGAAGCGCATTGAACTCTACCCCGGGCCGGGGAACCGGTCATCCCTATCCCGCGCTCCCCAATTGAAGTACTGGGTCCGGAGCTTGGCTGTCGGCGCGGCGACTTCGGTGAACCGGAAAGTGGCGCGGCAGGAAACATCGTTGGGCGCGCCGTGGTGGTGGAAGCAGACGGCAAACCATTCGCCGGTGATGTAGCGGATCAACCTTGAGGGAGAAAAAATCTCCATCGCGCCCATGTCGACGGCGCAGTTGAGGACGTACACATAACGGCCGTCGGTGGTGATGCGACCCAGACTGCCGCCGATGGAGGTTTCCCGGTTCAGTGGACCGCCCGTATTGAACGACCAATCGCTCAACCAGATCATCTTCCCCGGTGGCACCCGGTAGACGGGGAACACGTCCCCTTTCCGTTCCACCGATGGGCCGACGATGACCGAAAAACTGATCTCCCTCTCGACGGTGTCCTCATCGACCTCACACGCGTAGGTGGTGAAGCTGCGAATTGAGCGGTAGTTGAAAAACAAGCCTTCATTTAGCAATGGTGTTCTCCTTCTCCGTAAACATTTCCTTCCGCCGGATCATGACTGACCGAACAGGCTTCTTGCGGAATTTGGTGCTTCCTTCTGAGTCCGGGCTGCGCGAATATCTCTACTCGTTACGCGTTGACTTCGCCTTCAACGACCTGAGTGTCTTCGCTTCCTCCGATGCCTTGTAATACGCGTCGAGCGGGTAGCAGCCGGAGATTAACCCTCTTCTTGGACCGGTGGTGCAATCGGAGAAGGTGCGACAGATTCTCTTCCGGTCGAACGCGTTCCCTCTCAGAATGTCTGCCGGCAAATCATGGTAGCTAAGCACCATGCGACCGACCCCCACAAAGTCGACATGCCCTTCCCTCACAATGTGCTGGGCGACGTGCGGCAGGTACTCCTGCAGATAGGTGTATCCCGTTCCGACGAGGATCATATTGGGGAATCGCTCCTTCAGTCTGCGGGTCACGGCGATCTGCCGCGCCACTCCGACGAGGGGATCCTCGGGAGGCTGGTAACCGTCGGATGGCGGGAACAGCGCGGGTCGCTGGATGTGGGGGTTGTAATATGGACTGCCGCAAGACACATTGACCAACCGAATACCCATGTCGTTCAGGCACTGCAATAGCATAAACGTCTCCGTCAAGTCGTACTCAACCGGATTGTCAGGGCTCACGCCAAACGCATAGTGGTACGGCAGACAGGTTGAGAAGTCCTCCGGGACACCGATTCCTGGAGCGTTCTCTACAGACGATTCAGGATCTGGGCGAAATGGCACGACATCGAAGGCGCTGATGCGAACCCCGAGTGCCAATGACGGGACCGCGGCGCGAATGCCTTCCACGGTTTCCCGCAGGAACCGCGTTCTGTTCTCAAAGGAGCCGCCATAAGGACCTTCGCGGGTGAAGGCGCTGAGGAACTCGTGTCCCAGGTAGCCGTGGCAATGTTTGAGGTCGACAAACTGAAACCCCACATCCGCGGCGAGTTCCGCGGCCGCAACATAATCATCGATGATTGACCGAATCTCGCCATCGGTCAGCACCGGCCAATCACTGGGCAGACCGAACTTGCGGTCCAGGATGGGATGGTGGTAGAGAATTCGCGGCTCAAGCTTGGCACGGTCATTGGGACGGCAGAAGCGCCCGGAGTGAGTAAGCTGCAGACCAACCAGCAGGTCGTCAGTGGAACCATAACAATCTCGGTGTGCGGTGAGTAGCTTCTCCCGCAGGCGCGCGAGCCCGGACTTCGTGTGCGACGCGGCGAGAAGTTGGTTCGGGTTGGCACGTCCCTCATGTCGAACGGCGACTGCTTCACCTCCCCAGATGAGCTTGGCGCGGCTCTCGCCAAACCGTTGCCACCTCCGGCAGGTGTGTTCCGATGGGTTGCCATCGGGCGTGGCATCCCATCCCTCCATCGGATGGATGCAGAACCGATTGCCCACCCGGAAGCCGTCGAATTGGACGGGCCGTGAGAGCGGAGACTGCGGAGCGGGGAGCGCTTCATCATCACAGAGCAGTGGAGACGGGTGATTTGCCCCCGCAAGGCCAAGCTCCCGCAGACGCTTTCTAAATGCATCAACGCTCTTCATCTGCGCAATGCGCGGATAGCGGATTCGTCCCTGTCGCTCGCCCGATGGCAAACTCTGTCACCCCGTCTGTCTGGATGTGTAGCATGCACCATTCTACACGAACTGCTTCTGAAGGTGAAGCATTTTCTTGACGCGCACGCTCCTGTCGATAGCGTCATCACGATTGAGCGTTGACATTGCCCATTGCACTCGTTACAATTAGTCGTCAAACAGCCACTGAACTTAGCAGGCAGAAACGCGACCGCGCCTCAATGGTCCGAAACCGCATTGGTTGGCTTCGGGGAAGGGGTGATTGCGCGGCGCAGTAGCGTTCTGCGCATTAACGCGCGGCTGGATTACTCAAGAGACTCGCCATGGCTAAAGGAAGCGTCGTTGGTCTGAATATCGGCTCCAGCACCATCAAGGTGGCGGAGTTGCAGAAAGGCCGCGGGGGAATTGAGGTCACAGCGATCGGCATCACCCCGACACCCGAGGATACGGTATCCAATGGTGTGATCATCGCCCCCGACGTTCTTGGTGAAACCATCAAGGACTTGCTCGCTTCCAGCGGCATTCGCTCCAAGTCCACCGTCAGTTCCGTCGCGGGACAAAGCTCTCTCGTCGTCCGGATTATCGAAGTGCCGAAGATGTCGGATGCGGAGCTCAAAGAGACCATGAGTTACGAGGTAGAGCGCCACATACCGTTCGCCGCCACTGAAGTCATCATGGACTTCAAACCATTGCACCCCGCGGACGAAGACCCGGACGCTCAAAACATGGAAGTCCTGCTGTGCGTCGCACAGGAAGACATGATTAACGCGCACGTTGAGACCTTGGAGGCCGCAGGGCTCCGTCCTGAGGCGATTGACATCGAAGCGCTTTCCGCCGCCAGGGTAAGCATCGACCTGGTGGGAGAGGCCACTCCCGGAGAGACGGTGGGTATCCTCAATATCGGCGCCAGTGTCACCGACATCACCGTGGTCCGGGACGGTTTGCTCAACTTTACACGAGCAGTTCCTGTTGCCGGGGACACGCTGACGCAAGCCATCGTCGACTCGTTTGGCATCGAGAAGTTCGAGGCCGAACGCATCAAGAAAGAGCTTGGAGCAGCTATCCTGGAAGGGCAGCAGCCCGCGGAGGACGTCGACTTCAGCGGAGGCGCGACCGGCGCTGAAGTAGCAGACCTGGATGGATTCACAGAGCCAGACTTCGATTTCGGCGCAGTGCCCGCGAGCGGAGATGAATCGGAAACTGCCCCTGTGTCCGACTCTGACACTCTCTTGGGTGGGAATACGGATACGTTTGGGGAGACGGCCGCCGATAATGAATCCGCGACCTCCCCGCAACCGGAGGTCAACCCTTTCGATCTCTCTCTGGACGATGTGCCCTCAGCGCCGGCCGTTCCCGACAACCCGTTTGACTTGTCTCTGGACGATGCCAGTCGATCCGTTTCTGCGCCATCGCCTGCCTCTGATCCACCGGCAAATCCTTTCGACCTGTCACTCGACGCTGATTCACCAGTTCAAGAACCGGCGGGGAATCTGTCATTGGCTTTCTCCGAGACGGAAACTGTTCTGGAAGAGGATGTAGCCACCCCGCCCCCCGGCGCCTTCGATCTGGGCGGAGGCGACACAGCCCGAGCGAATGCCGACGAGCCTCTGTTTGACTTTGGGAGTACTGGTGAGAGCCCTGCGGAAGCTGGCGCAGTGTCTTCGACGGCGTCTCCTGGAATGAATCCCTTCCTCCATGGCGGTGGCGTTAACGGAGCAGAGACTGCCACTGGCGACGTCACGACCGAATTTGGCTCTCCCGGTGTGAACCCGTTTCTGGACGAAGGGACCGGAGACGACAACATGTTTGGGGGAGAGAACCTGTTTGCCGACGCAATGACCACCTCCATCGCCCCCCAGGAGGAAATTACACCCGGTGCTGTGTATCGGGTCCTCTCGCCGGTACTGGAGGAGCTTGTCACTGAAACCCGTCGGTCTCTCGAGTACTACACAAGTCGGTATCCCGATGCCGTCATTGGCCGGTTGGTGATCATGGGTGGTACGGCGAGGCTCAAACATCTGGATAAATTTCTGTCCAACGAGCTGGGAATTCGCGTGGTCACTGCGAATCCATTCGAGCATCTAACACTTAACAGCAAGGACACGCCGCCGGAGTATGCCGAGGAACTTGCGCCCTCGTTGGCGGTCAGCATCGGCTTGGCTCTGCGGGACATGGTGTAGGGACGCAAGCCTGACAACGGTAAAGAAGATTATGCTCAAAATCGATCTGCTACCATCTTACGTCAGGGAGAAACAGAAGGTTCGCAAAGCCTTGATGGCCATGGCGGTGTTACTTGCTGTCGAAGTATTGGGGATTGGCGGGTTCTACGCCAAGCGCTCCAAAGACCTCGACGCCATCAACAAGCAGATTAAGGACATCACCCCTAACTTTGAGAAAGCCAACGAATTTGAGGAGAAGACGAACACCGAAAAGGGGAAACTACCCCCAATCGCTTCGCTGGTGAGCAAGTATAAGACCTGCCTCGACACGCAGGATAAGTCCGTTGACGTATATGCGAAGATTGCCGAGTATACCTCCGCGAAGGCAAAGCTCAACGGTGTTCAACTCGACAATTCCACGGCTACGGTCAGCGGCACCATCACGGGGCTTGATTCCCTGGGACAGTTCCTGCTGAATTTCATGCGCTGTCCCGCGTTCACCTCGGTGCAGTTCCAGGCAGACTTGCAGCCCTTCTCATTCGGAGGTGGCGGTGGCGGAGGGCAGCCAGGGGGGGCACCCACGGGTGCTCCTCCCGGAACAACGCCGGGACCGGCCCCCGGTGCCGGTCCCCATAGCGGCGCTTCACCGCAAGGAGCGCAGGTTGCTGCCTCAGCCGGTGGTATCACCTTGCCCACGCGTGAAGTGAGCTTTACGCTCACCTGCACCCTCGCCAAACCTCTTCCAAGCCCCGGGGCGGGCGCGGCGCCTGGGATGGAAGGCATGCCACCCGGAGGAGCAGCGCCGCCCGAAGGAGCAGCCCCTGCACCTCCCCCAGGCGGTGGTGGAGGTAAGGCCGGCGTGGGCGGATCGCCCGGCTGGAAGGGACTCAGAACTCGCAGGGCAGGGGAGTCCTCGGTGTCATGAAGAACCTCAAAAGGCTGCACGTGTTCATCATCGGTGTCGTGATCATTGCGGCCATCGCTGCGGCCTCCATTTTTCTGTTGTTCAAGCCCAAGTCGGAAGAGATCGCGAAGCAACAGAAGGAGTACGACGAAAAGAAGGGGGTTGCTGACAAACTCGACCAGAGGATGGAAGCCTACGAACAAGCACGGCAGGATGTCCTGACTGCGAAAGTTGATCTGGCGAACTACTCGAAACGGTTTCGCAAGATCCACTTTGAGAGAGCCGGCGGCGACTGGGACGCCCTCTTCGATCTCTGGCATGAGTACCGCGACCAGATGGGGCCCGTGATTATCAAGTTTATGGAGTCAACGGGGTGTCGCCTGACTTCGGGAGTTTCAATGCCCGCGCCACCCCTCGCACCCATTGCCTGCCCCACCAACGGCTTTCTCCAAGTACCTGAAACGGGGAGCATGGATGTCAGCGTTCAGGGAGATCTGAAGCAGATTTTTTCCCTTCTGAAGAAGTTGCCGAACTTTGAGTACCTGAACGAGATCGGGCCGGTATCTATTTCAGGCACGAGTCCGTTGCTGACTGCCAGTTTCCCGATCACTTTTTATTTTGTTGTCGACGCACCCGAGAGCATACAACTCGGTGCAGGTGGCGGCGGCGATGCTGCAGCGGCTGGGGGCGCCCCCGGAGAGGCACCAGCGGCCGCAGGGGCACCGCCAGCAGGAGGAATGCCACCGGGAGGACCCGCGGCCCCGCCTCCGTGAGGATCGCTACTTTAGAGGAATTGTCAATTCGGTTGTGTTTTGCCAGGTTTCACGGTACAATAACAGTGAAACATTCTCCCGGACCGGAGCGTCAAACAAATCGTGATGGAGGTGAGAGCCTTTGAGCGAAGGTGATAAGAAAAAACTGATGGTGCTGGGCGGCCTGTTAGGAGTCTTTCTTATCATCTCCTTCTTCACGATGGTCCTCCCGAACATGGGGAAGAAAAAAGGAGGGGACGAGCCTGCAGACGTGTCAGCAGAAGGCACTGCTCCCGGCGCGCCTCCTGGTGGTCCGGCCGATGCCGCGCCGGGTGCGCCTGCAGGAGGCACCCCCGTAGCTCCACCTGCAGGAGGTCCTCCCGGCGGTCCCGCCGGCGCCCCCCCCGGCGCGCCGGCACCCGGAGGTGACGCCATGGCGGCCGCACCCGGTGGAGAGGGAGCGCCTGCCGCGGCTGCGATGGCAGGCGGCCCGTCGCTGCTTCCGTGGCGACCGGATCCTTTTGCGCCGCATGAAGTGAAAGTCACAGCATCGAGGGTGTCGGCGAGAAAGAGAGCCGCGGAGTATCGCTTTGAGCACCTCGCCCAGATTCCCCCTGTGCGCATCATGGAAACCAGTCCAGAACGACGCAGTCAGCCACAAGCTCCGTCGGGGACCAAGAGAACGGCCCCGGAAAAGCCAGGCGCGCGATTGTCCGGCGTTCTCATGAACGAAGCGGTATACGCGATTCTGGAGAAGCAGGTTGGCGAGGAAGTTTCCGCTACAGGCAGGAAGGGATACGTTGTGAAACCGGGCGACGTGATTGATGACATGCACATCGTGAAAATTGGTGTTGCGCGAGACGGCAAACAGTGGGTTCCCACGATGGAAGTCAGAGAGCCAAACGGCGAACGAAGGCAGATACAGATGAAGGAAGCGCCCAAACAGCAAACGACGGCGGAAGGCGGCGCGCCCGGCTATGATGCCAGGCAGATGACTCTAAAGGATCGAGAAAGCTTTCGGAGGTGAATGCCATGCCCTGCAATTGGATTTGGGGAATACGCAGACGACAGTCTGTCGGAACTTGGACGGCTGTGCTTCTGGCTTCGCTGCTTATCTGTGCGGCTGGTTTTGCTCAAACGGCGGAAACGAAGGTCGCTCTCAAACTGCAGGATGCGCACCTCCGGGATGCTGTGGAGATGGTCTTCAAGTTAAAGGGACAGCAGTTTGGCTACGATCTGAGTGAGGTCGAGAAAGCCATCAAGGAAAGCACGATGTCGACCGATACGACAGGGGGCGCGCCGGGAATGATGCCCGGCGGCGTGGGCCCGACAGGCAACAGTACACAGGCGCCTCCCGATCACCTTGTGAACGAAATCATCACCATCGATGTCCCGCCTCCGGGGATCGAGTGGGAGAAGATCGTCTTCATGATCGCTAAAGAGGCGAACTTGAAAGAGCCGCGACGGGAGGGGAAGGTGTATAAGTTCTTCCCGAAGCCGCCTGTTTCGACGGGCGCGGACGGAGGCATGATGCCCGGGATGCCGGGCGCACTAGGAATGATCGCACCGGGGCAGGCTCCATCGCCGCCGGGGGCGAAGCCACCAACCGGGAGACCAAGGAAAAAGCGATAGCAACGAGAACTTCATCGCTAAGGAGACCGCAATGAAAACGCAATTTTGCTCAAGGTTCAGTGGCGCCGCTCTGGCCGCATTCGCCATGGCGATGGCGGCCGGGTTGGCACTTCCCTCGTCGCAAGCGCGCGGCGCGGAGAAGGTGGAGCTCAACATTCAGGGCGAGAATTTCCGGGAGATTATACCGACTTTGTTCGCCTCCCAGGGCAAGAAATTTGAGATGAATATTCCGCCAACGGTGTCGCTGAACCCGATCACCATCAAGCTGCCCGCCACCGACTGGGAGGTTGCTCTGAAGTTCCTGGCTGAGGCGGCAAATGTTAAATACCGTCAGGTAGGTGACGTTGCTGTTTTTGAGCCAAGAGAGCAAGCCGTCGGGCTCCCTGCTGCGCCGGCAACCGCGGCGCCCACAACGAATACGCGTCGCTCAGGGCTGTCGAAGGCTCCCACTGTGATAGCACAGTTGCCGGCTGCTCCGACAGCGATGCCTACCGCTCCCGCAACTGTCCCAACAGCGCCAACATTTGGGGACGCTGAAGAGGAAGAAGAGAAACCTAAGTATGAGATTTACGAGGTTAAGCACCTCTATTCTGGTGGGCTTGCCATGCTCTTCGGCGGCAGCATGATCCCGACCATGGCTGTTGCCAGCCCCGGTGGCGCGCTGGGCGGTGGAGGCGGCGGCTTCGGCGGTGGCAGTGGCGGCTTCGGCGGTAGCAATGGCGGCTTCGGCGGCAGCAGCGGCGGCTTCGGCGGCGGCAGCGGCCGCGGCAGATTCGGCGGGGGCTTCTAAGAAGTTCCTCCAACAATTGGACTGCTTTACCCACACAAATGACCCCCGGATCCTTGGCCTTATAGAGATAGGGGAACAGCGGAGTTGTTGCAGAGTGAACTCGGCGCAGCAAGCAACGCCATTCATACCGGCACCGTCGCAATCGCCGTGGTCCTTTGGTGCACGAATAGACAGTTCTCGGCGCGGTGGGGTGCATCGCAAGGGTGGGCGCGTTTTACGAATTCGGCCCTCGGAGTCAGGGTAACACGCACATGCTTATGTCCCTCCCGTCGGCGCGCTATGCTGCCGCCAGTCACTAAGGTATATTTCCGGGATCAGCATGTGTAAACGAGATTGCTGGCGGCAATTTATAAGGAATCCATTCATGCCGACCTGTCGGCACCAGTGAGATGAAAATCCGGCGTGCGCGGACTCTGTGAGTCCGAAAGGATGCGATTCATTCCGCATTCCGCACTCCGAAATCCGCATTTTCGGAGGAGGGGGCGATCATTGTGCCAATAAACACACCAGCGCTCCACACAAGACGCAGTTCTTCGCTATTGTACTTGGCGACTTTCTCAGCGGTGGCAATTCTTTCCATCGGCCTGTGGTATCGT
>Ga0100377_1003261_pt1 | contig 13152 bp, 4 predicted proteins | sample CryGeymeta201501_FD_83664 | JGI IMG/M metagenome (GOLD analysis project Ga0100377, IMG submission 83664) | Groundwater microbial communities from Crystal Geyser aquifers in Utah, USA - Crystal Geyser metaG 2015-01 | ecosystem: Environmental > Aquatic > Deep subsurface > Groundwater | place: USA... | reverse complement strand
CGGCGCCCTCCTCGACACCACCACGACGGACAACACCGGACTCTATGCGATGCAGCTCCTGCGCACCGACACGCGTCTGGAGTTTCTCAAGGAGGGCTTCGGCCCAGCCAGCCTCGACCTGACCTGGCACGGCGACACGCAGCAGTTCACGACCGATGTCGGGGGCACAGACCGCCCCGTCAACGAAGGGCTGACCGTCAGCCTCCCCGTGGAGCGAAGCGCGACCATCACGGGCACCCTGAGCAGCGACTTCGATCCGACGGGTTGGTCCAGGCCAGCGGAGGTCAAGGTCGTCGGCCGCTACGAGACGTTGACGACCTTCGCCTCCGCAGACACGCACGGCACGTTCTCCATTCCCTCCGCTCAACCCGAGCTGTACCTCGTCGAGATCAACCAACCCGACCATGAGTCGTACGTCCGCGCGCTGAACGTCGCGCCCGGCATCAACGCGCTCGGCGAGGTCAGACTGCAGCCGCGGCCACGACGGCTCGTCGGTCGCGTAGGGGTCGCGGACCTCAGCCCGCCCGGTGGCGTCGTCGTGCGCGCGTTCGCCAGCGGCAGCCTGCTCGACTCCGACACGACCGATGATATCGGCAACTTCACGCTGAGTGTCTACAGAACTGAACTGACCATTCAATTCAGCAAATCAGGATATTTTCCAACTGAAATACAAATATCACCTTCTCAAAATCATGAGACCTTCTTTACAGTAATAGATAATATTGAAATCAACATCGACCCCAACACCACGGTCGCGATCCTCTCCCCGTTGACTCGCCCCGACACCGACGGTGACGGCACCATCGACGCCATCGACAACTGCGCCCTCGTCTACAATCCCGGCCAGGCCAACCTCGACGGCGACGACCTCGGCGACGCGTGTGACCCTGACCTTGACCAGGACACCATCGTCAACGGCCTCGACAACTGCCCCTCGGTCTACAACCCGATGCAGGAGGAGGCCGGACTGCCTGGACTCGGCATCCGTTGCTCGGGTGGCACCCCCGACACCCCCCTGTCCCTCGACCACAAGATCCTGCGCCAGCACATCGACACCACCGGGCGCCCAGGCTTCAAGGTCGGCAGCTGCGGCGGCTCCAACGTGCCGGAGGTGATCTACGCCCTCTCCGTCACCATCGACGAGCCCATCGTCATCGACGTCGCCGCCAACTTCGGCGTGGTCGGCTATGTGCTCGACTCGGCCGGCAGGGAGCTCGGCTGCCGCACGGGCAACCACCTTGAGATCAACACCCCCCCTGGCGCCAACCACGACCCCATCACGCTCCCGGCCGGCGCGTACACCCTCGTCATCGACGGCTTCGCGGCAGGCGCCGAGGGACCCATGTCCATCAACGCGTTCCGTCGCAGCGACTACGGCGCACGCGCGGGCGACGTCGATCCCACCGGCGCTCAGCTCGGCTTGAACGGCATCAGCACCGCGGGGAGCTTCTACGACCCCGGCGCCCTCGACGCCGCCGACTTCAACCTCGACGGCAGGCAGGAGCTCCTCGCCAACCGGTTCGCGCAGACCGATCTCGACATCCGGCGCCTTGGCCCCCGCATCGTGGACCTGCACGACGATCCGTTCTAGACGGGCTCCGACACAGACATCCCCGGCACCACGCCAGGAACCGCCCCCGTCGCCTACGGCCTGCTCGGCGAGAGCGCCGTCTACAGCGTGATCAGCGACCTCAACGGCGACGGCTACCCCGACGTCATCGCGCTCAGCCGCCAGTACGACGACACCGCGTTCCCGCCCGCCTTTCGGAGCCGCGCAGAGGTCTTCCTCAACACGGTTGACACCCCGGGCGGCCCGCTCGGCTTTGTCCGGACACAGGCCATCGAGCTGCCCCCCGCGCCGAGCTCCGGCGACCCGGAGCTCGACTTCGTGGTGCACGGCGTCGCCGCGGACCTCAACGGGGATGGACGCGTGGACCTCGCCACGGTCAGCGAGCACTCCGCCATCCGAAACATCCTCGACGTCCTGTTCAGCGGTGCCGACCCCGAGATCGCGTTCCTGCCTGGCCTGATCCACGTGCTGCTCCAGCAGGACGACGGCACCTTCTCCGAGCCGCAGCTCCACGAGCTTGGCCTCGTGCCCAGCGCCATCGCCGCCTCCGACATCGACCTCGACGGTCACGTCGACCTCGTCGCCACGACCCTCGTCAGCACCTCGGCCGAGCTGTTCCTCGGTGACGGACAAGGGGGCTTCGAACCGGAGCGCTCCTTCGAGGTCAGCTTCCTCCCCCGGGACCTCCTCGTCAGCGACCTCGATGGCAACGGCCTCGACGACATCCTGACCGTCAACGGCTTCGGCTCCCGCCTCGAGCTCCATAAGGGCCAGCCCGACGGCAGCTTCGTCGCCACCGAGATCCCCACGCCGGGTCAGAATGAGGACCTGTGGTCTGGCGATCTCGATGAGGACGGCTACCTCGATCTCGTCGTCCGCCGGCGCGTGGCGGACGGTCAGCTCGAGATCGCGGCCCTGCTCGGCCGGGGCGACGGCGACTTCGACGAGCTCTACCGCCACAACACGATCGCGAGCAATCGCGTCGCGGTGCTCGACGTGGACGGCGACGACGCGCTCGACGTGGTCTACCCCGTCAGCTGGCGCTACAAGCTCGGGCTGATCCACGGCCAGCGCCTGCCAGGCTATTCCGTGACGGGGAGCCTGGCGCCGCCTTCCGGCCTCAGCAACCAGCGCCCCAGCAGCACCACCTCCGCTGACCTCGACCAGGACGGCAACAGCGACGTCGTTGTCGCGAACATCAACTTCCCGGCGATCACCATCTACTACGGCCTCGACTCGGGCGAGTTCGAGCCACCTGTCGTGGTTCAGACCGACTATCGCCCGTTCACCCTTCAGGTCCATGAGGCCGACGATCCCGCCACCCTGCCCGACATCGCCGTCGCCAACTCCGCCGGCGAGGCGTTCTCGATCCTCCGGCAGACCTCGCCGCGCGTGTTTGAGGCGCGCTCGTTCAACATGAGCCAGATCAACCGCGCGAACTCGATCGACCTCGGCTTCGTCAACGACGACACCATCCCGGACGCCCTCGTCATCGGCGGGACCTACGTCAGCGTCTTCCTCGGCACCGGCGACGGCGGCTTCCTGGCGGCCGACAGCTTCAGGCTCTCCAGCGAGCCGTTCAGCGGCATCATCCGCGACGTCAACGCCGACGGGTTCGGTGACCTGGTCGTCGATGGGACGGACGGGGCTGTGGATGTGCTGATCGGTGATGGGAGCGGCACCTTCGAGCGCCACCGGTACCATGGCAGACGCCCGGACGGCGCTGGGGGGTGCGTTCCTGATGCGGTCTGCGGGCGCGGCATGATCGACGGCGGGGAAAGCACATGCGTACCGACCGGGACCTGCAGCGCCAACTACCACCCCGGCGTCGAGGGGGACACGTTCTGTATCCCCGTCGGCACCTGCTTCGCCAGCGCCTTCCTCGACTCCAATGGCCGCTGTGTCCGCCACAACTGCCCCGCCGACACCTACAACCGTGGCGATGGGGTCTGCGCACCGAGGCAGCCCGACTCCATGCCCTGCCTGCCCGGTACCCACGACGGCGGCGCCGGTCATTGCGTGCCCCTTGGCACCTGCACCGACCTCCAATACGACTGGATTCGGATGGATCCCCAGACGGGAGAGTGCCCGGCACGGCCTCGCGATCAGCCCTCGTATTGCCAGCAGTCGGACGAGGATGGCGGCGAGCACCACTACCACCTCGACTGCCTCAGCCCTACCTACCTCGCCTCGGCCGACTTCGACAACGACGGCCACGGTGACCTCGCGGTGGTCTGCATTGACAGCAGCAGCCTCGTCGTGATGTTCGGCGATGCCGACGGTCGATTCGAGGAGCAGCACACCTTCTCGAACCTCTCCCGTCCCGGCGCGCCGTATGCCGCCGACCTCAACGACGACGGCCTGACCGATCTCGTCATCAGCCACAGCTTCAACCGCGCCGTGAGCATCCTCTATGGGACCGGCGAGCGCGATGGGCGCGACATCGATCGCGACGGCAGCATACGCCCGTTCATCTTCCACCAGACCTTTGAGATCATGGACAATGTCGGCGCGGTCTGGGGCGGCGATCTGACCTTCAACGACGCCCCTCCACGCCCCACCGTGATGGGCGCCATCCAGAGCTCCGCGGCCGTCTTCATCGCGCAGCCGCTGCCGCCGCACCCACGCTTCGCGCCTGGCAGCGCGCTCGCCGAGGCCACCCTGCCTCCCTGCGCCACCGCGAGCATCTCGCCGACCGCCGACAACAGCTCCCCCACCGAGCTGGTCTTCGACGTGCCCCGCGGCGCCGTTCCGTGCCGGATCGAACGCATGGAGCTCGAGGTCACGTACGCCCCGGGTGCACCCGACACGGTGTGGATCGACCTCGAGGGCGAGGAGCTCGCGACGTGGACCCGACGTATCCTGCTCGCCTCGGGACAGCGTCCCACGACGACCCTCTGGACGGCGGCGAACCTGGCTGAGCTGGGGCGCTTCGCAGGGAGCGTCGGCGGTGGCCGGTGGCGTCTTCGCGCCTCAGCGCGCCCGTGCACCTGGCGCAGCGACGACCCGTGCGACCCCGTCGACCTGTTCGCCTCGGCACGACTCCACGTCAACCGACCGCCCTGCGATCCGCTCGCACCCGAGCCCGCGCAGAGCTGCCCCGGCGCCACGCCGGCCTGCACCGAGGACCTTGACGCTCCAGACATCGCCGAGGCATCCGCCTGCACCCTCGCCATGCCCGCCGCACCGCGCCCCGACCAGACCGAGGTCATGGTCCCGCTCCTGACCGCGACGCTGAGCGCCGGCGGCGACATCGACCACCTCCTGCTGGTGCAGCTCGGCAGCACCTCGGGCACTTACGGTGGCCTGCGCTGGGGCACCTACTTCCCGCATGAGCGGATCGTGGTGAGCGTCGAGACCCCGGAGGACATCGAGGTCGCGCTGATGGCGGGGCTCAGCCCCACCCCCGTCGCCTGGGCCGAGCGCAGCCCGGCCGGCGACCTGACGATCGATTGGCAGGTACCCGATGCGCTCGACGGCCGCTACCTCTTGCTGCGCATCCGCACGACCTCGCCAAACGCGAGCGACATCCCCTATACGATCACAGCGCTGACCGGTGAGTGAGGCCGGGTCGTGCCCCGGGGGCACAGCTCAGCGGCAGCGGGTCAGCGGCGACGACGTCATCTGCACACACTGCGAGACTGCGTTGAACCCGCACACGTTCGTCCCGTTGGCCATCCCGCACGGCGCGACCGAGATCGGCGCCGAGTTCGTCACGGCGCACACGGTGCCGGTCACGCCGCACGAGAGCGCCGTCGTGATCGCGGCCGGCTCGTCCATGTCGTCGCAGTTGTAGTCGAACGTGCCGTCTGTCCGCGGCGCGGAGAAGTACGCCGTCTGGTTCGGTCGCACGTTCGCCGCTGCGTCGTCACAGTCGTTGCCATTGAGCACCAGCGGCCCCGGATACCCTCCCACGCAGAACACCTGACCGTCGGCCTGACCGTAGCCGTCCAGATCCGTGTCCGGGTGACCGAACAAAGGCGCCCAGACCATCGGATCGGCGTCATCGCAGTCGCTCGTGCGGTCGTGGAAGACCTCGATCCACACGTAGTCGATCTCGGGCTCGGTGTAGTTCTTCGTGGCCTCGGACATCTCGATGGCGACCGAGAGACGGCTGAGCTGCTCCGGCGCCAGGGTGATGCCCCACAGGTCGGTCGGGCCGCCATAGACCGCCTCGGACTCGGCCTCGGGCCATGGCTCGCTCGACGCCCGGTTCTCCCCGACCAGGACACCTTCCATCCCAAGCTGCACCCGGCTCTCCACCGCGAGATCGCCCGCACTGCCGCGCCGCGACCGCAAGACATGCACGCGAAGCCCGACGATCACGGCGTTGGGCGGCACCTGCGCGTTGAAGTCCCCCACGAGCAGCGTCCCGCAGCCCCGCTCCGGTCGACGGCAGTGCGCCCCTTGTCCGTCTGGCCGCCCGGCCAGCGCCGGCTGCCGCCACGGCTCCTGGGCGTTGCCGGCCACCGTGAACACAGCCGGATAGAGGCCCGGGCCCGGCGGGTGGCTCGCCACCTCGTGCGTTCTCGGGGGGAGGTCCGCGCCGATGCAACGCTCCTGCCGAGCCGCCGTGTAGCCATCCTCGTCCGAGTCCGGGTACAGCGCGGCGATGCGCCATGCGCTGATGTCCTGGTCGTCACAATCCGTGGCGTTCTCTGAGAGTCCGGCAGCCAGCGGCGCCGCGTGGCAGCCCACCGACATCCCGCTCCCGTATCCATCGCGATCACTGTCGTTGTGCGCCACGACGTAGCCCGCGACGCATTGGCCGAGGGGCAGGCACGTCCCGTCGCCCCCATCGCTGTGGCCCGCGCTGCACGTGCCGACGCGCACACACTGCCCCACACCGCCGTCGTGGTAGGTCGCGACGCACTCCCCCTCCGGGAGGCACGACCCGTCGCCGCCGTCGTGGAAGTTGGCGGCGCACTGGCTCTGCGAGACACACGTGCCATTGCCGCCGTCCCGGTAGCCGGAGCTGCAGTCGCCCTCGAGCACGCAGTCCCCGGCGCCGCCGTCGTGATAGCCCCCCGAGCAGGCGCCGTCGAGGACACACGCCCCGTCACCGCCGTCGCGATAACCCTGGACGCACGTGCCGAGCCCGATGCAAACCCCATCGCCCCCATCGTGGAAGCCGGTCACGCAAGCGCCCGACGCAAGACATCGACCGTCGCCGCCGTCGTGGAAGCCGGACAAGCACGTCCCCGCGTTCACGCACTGGCCGTCACCGCCGTCGTGGGTTCCTGGCAGGCATCCGTCGGGGCCAACACACACACCCGCCCCGTTCACCTCCAGCCCATCGATGCACACCCCCACCGCGACGCACGCCCCATCGCCTCCATCGTGTTCTCCGGCGAGGCAGCCGTCGGGCGTGCGGCACTCGCCGAGGCCGTCGGGAGAGGTGCCGGGAGGGCAACCCGCGTCCTCCTCGACGTCTACATCGCTCATCGCGTCATCGGACGCATCATCGACGGCGTCTGGATCAGAGTCTGGAGCGACATCCAGTGGCGTGTCAGGCGGCGTGTCGAGGTCGCCGTTGTTGCTCGCGTCCTCGACCCCGTTGTTGCCTGAGTCATCGATGCCGTTGTTGCCGTTGTTCCCGGCATCGGCCTGACCGTTGTTCCCCGACGCGGGCGGTAGACTCTCGTCGGCGGAGGTCAGGCATCCAGAGAGCGGCGCGGCGAATACGACGGTCAGCAACAGAGTGAGGGGGGTGGCGCGAAGATAACGACTGATCATGGACTGGCCTCAACGCAAGAAGGTCGACGCCCCCATGCTAGTGGTCGACGGCGCAAGTTCCAACACGTTCTGTCGGTTCTTTTCCGCGTGGCCGCGTGCGTGTTGTTCTCGACGTGCCGCTGGCACGCCTTCGAACACACACACGCAACCACACGAAAAATCCCTCGACAGAACGCGTCGTTAGAGCGCCGTGAGCACCAGTCTACTTGCGCCGTCGACCACTAGCCGCTCTGGCGCTGATTGTCACATCGCGCCCCTCCCTGCGCGCCATGAGCGCGCCGGCCTGCTCAGGTCCGCCGACGCCAGGACCACGCCGCCAGCGTAACCATCAGCGCCAGCACCCACCCTGGCCCGCCACCACGGCTCGGTGACGTCGCGCAGCCAAAGGTCGTCTCGAGCCGATTGTCGCCAGGCGCGCCGCCCGTGCCAGCGTCCCCGTCCCCGGCGTCCCCGCCTGCATCGGCATCCCCGCCCGCGTCTGGACCGACGTCCCCGCCCGCGTCCCCGCCACCGGCCTCGTCGACCGAGAACGTCCCCTCAACGGACCAGGGGCTGTCGAGCCGCCCGTCCGAGGCCCGGACGTGCCAGGTGTACGCGCCCGCGCCGAGCGGCGACGCCTGCCACGCGGTCACCTCCTCCGCAGCCTCGTCGATGTCCGCCGCCTGCTGCACCACCGACCCCGACTCAAGCACCTCGACCTCGTAGGTGAGGCGATCACCGTCGGGGTCCACCGACGCGGTCCACGACAGCACCACCTCATCCTGCGTGGTGAAGGTCTCACCGAGCGGCGAGACCGGGACCGGCGGCCGGGGCGAGCCGTTGTCCCCGCTCGTGGTGAAGGTCGTGAACGCCGACCAGGCGCCCGCGTTGCCCCCGGCATCCACCGCGCGCACGCGCCAGCCGTACCGTGCGCCGAGCACCACCGGCAACCCGGCGTACACGATCGGGCCGTCGACCGGCCCTTCGAGCTCGGAGGCGACCACCGGAAGCGAGTCCTGATCGGCGTCGGCGTACAGCTCCAGCGTGTAGCGCACCACGCGACCCTCGGGGTCGCGAGCAGAGGTCCACTCGAAGGCGGGGTTGATGTCGGTCACCACGGCCCCTTCAAACGGATACACCGTGCTCGGGGCGCCGGGCGGATCGTCCAGCAGGCTCAGCAGGAAGTCTCCCGAGACCGGCGCGCTCTCAAAGTGCGCATCCATTGCCACGGCATCCCAGAAGTACCGCGCATCCTCGCGAAGCGACAACTCCGTAAAGTCCGACGCCGACGCACGCACGGCCCCGTCGGCGGCGGCCTCCACTCCCTCGACCACCGCAGGCGCGGCCAGCGTCGGCTCGTCCGAGATCCGGAAACGGTACGTCAGCGCGTCCCCGTCGATGTCCACCGACTCCGCGATGACCAACGCGAAGCCCTCGATGTCGGCCACCACCGCGCCGCGCTCCGGCGCAATCAGCACCGGCGACGACGGCGCCTCGCCCGCGCTCACCCGAAACGCCTGCAGGCTCATCCACGGGCTCGCCTGGACCGCGTCGTGAGCACGCGCGCGCCACACGTATCGACCGCCCAGCACGAACACCTCGGGACACGTCCAACGCACCCCGCCCGCTTGCCCCGCAAGGCCCGACACCGACGAGAACACCACCGTCGGCGCTGCCTCGTCGTACACCTCGAAGTCGAACGTGACCGGGCCCCCCTCTGGGTCCGCGCCTCCCGACACCACGAACGTGATCGTCGTGTCTCGCGCCAACAACCCCGGCAGGAAGGGCTCCGGCCGCGAGGGCGGATCGTCGTGCGCCGAGAACCGGAAGGTCGACGCCGCCGAGGCGGGTCCCTCGGTCCACCCGTCAAACGCCCGCGCCACCCACCGGTACTCGGCGTCTTCCACAAACAGACCATCCGCGAACGCGATCCGCGTCGTCGCGCTGCCTGCGGGCGCTCCGCTCACCCGCGCCACCACCGCAGAGGCACGATCGAGCACCTCATAGGTGTAGGTCAGCTCCACCATCGCCGGGTGCGTCGCGTTGCTGACCTCGAGCAGCACGTGATCCACCGTGTCACCGTTGGCCGGAAACAAGGGTTGCGGCGCCGTCGGTCGGTCCGCGCTCAGCGGATCTCGGCCCACCACGCACTCCTGCCACGTCGGCACTCCGTCCCCGTCGGGGTCCGCGCCGTCGTCACACGCCGGGTCGCCGAGCCCTGCGCACGCCCCCGTCGGGTCGAGGCCGCGCTGAAGCTCACACCTGTCCGGGGCGCCCCCCCCGTCCGTGTCCACGTCTCCCAGCACGACCGTCCACGATAGAGACACCGCGGCGCCGTCGTCGTCCGTCGCCGTCAACGTGACCGGATGCTCCGCGCCCCACGCGAGCTCCTCCACCGTCGGCGTCCACACCACCGGCACGCACCGGCCCGCGCCGATCCCCTCACACACCTCGCCGCCCGGCGCGATCGCCATGCCCGGCGGCCCGACCACCAGCGCCCACGTGACCGCATCGGCGCCAGGATCGGCCACGCCAGCGTCGTACCGCCAGAGCTCACCCACCTGCCCCACCACCGCCGGATGCGGGTCGAGCCACCGCGGCGCGACGTTGGTCACCTGGACGGACACCTGCCGCATATCCTGGGCGCCGCTGTCATCGGCCACGGTCAGGGTGACCGCGTAGACGCCGTCGTCGGCGAAGGCCTTGGCAGGCGCACGCAGGGCCTCACCGCTCGCCACCGTGCCATCCCCGAACGACCACGACCACGTCAGCGCGTCCGCGCCCGGGTCGAAGGCGCTCGCCACCAACCGCAGCGGTGCCCCCTCCTCCACGTCGGCGATCTCCAGCGCTGTCACCGAGGGCGCGACGTTCAACACCGACACCACCGAGCTCGCCGAGGTCATCTCTCGCCCGTCTGAGGCCGTCGCCTCCAGAGTCAGCGACGCCGGACCGTCCACCCCCACCACCTCGAACCACGGGCCGCGCCCCGCCTCCACCCCATCCAACGACCAGACCACCTCGATCCGATCGCCGTCGAAGTCGAACACCGTGGGCACCACGCGCAGCAGCTCGCCCTCCGGCACCGTCCATGGACCGTCCAGCACGATCTCCGGCGCGTTGTTGTCGCTCGAGAAGATGTGCACGTCCACCGCCGCCGTGTTCGACGTGTTCGTGCCGTCGCTCACCAGGAACGTGAACCGGTCGTCGCCCGAGGCGTTGAGTGCAGGGGTGTAGGTGAACGCTCCGCCGCCGGCCGCATCGAACGTCGCCGTGCCCAACGTGCCGTCCGTCACGACCTCAAACGTCAGCGCCGTGTCGTCCGCGTCCGTGCCCACGAGCACCCCGGTCAGCGGGATGTTCTGAACGGTCTCAAACGTCGCCGCGGTGGCCAGGGGCCCGGCGTCGTCGTCGGTGATCATCACCTGCGCCGTCGAGGCGCCCAACGTGGCGCCACCGCGCGGGTTGCTCAGGCCCACCACGAAGCTCTCGGTCACCTCGCGCAGGTTGTCCCCCGCCACAGCCACCTCGATCGTCTCCGTCGTGCTGCCCGGCAGAAACATCACGGTGCCGGCGGACGCCGGGAAGTCGAGCCCCTCGACCGCCGTCCCGTCCCGTGTGTCCCAGTCCACCCACATCGGCGCGTCGCTCGCCAGGCTCGACCGAACGGTCAGGCTCACGGTCGTCGCTACGTCGAGCTCGCTCACCATGCCCCCGGTCAGCGACAGCTGCGGCTGATCGTCGTCCCGGTTGAGCAACCACACCGACGGACCCGGCAACCCGCTGTAGGCCGGGTCATTGCTCGTCACCGTGGAGACCCCGACGCGGTAGAGCTTGTCTCGATCAAACACGGCGTCGTTGACCCCCTGGACGTCCACCGTGCGCCCCGCGCGCCAGCTCCCGTTCGTCAGCATCACGCTTGGGCTCAACAGCGCCCCTTCGGCCGCATCGAAGCTCCGAAGCTGCACCGTCACGTTACTCGCCGGATCGCTCGCCAGGCGCACGTTGATCGTCACCGTCCTGCCCGCCTCCGTCGTCTCCGCCCCGCCGACGACGCTGAGCAGCACCGCCGGGACCTCGTCGTCTGCGTTCGTGATCGGCGTCTCGGGAAGTGCGAGGGCCGCGTAGGCGCCGTCCGCCGACGCGACCGTCCAGCGCAGCGCCCACGGCTGTGCCCCGTCGGCCAGCGCGTCGTCCACGCCCGTCGCCGTCACCACCTGCGGCTCCGTCCAGCTGGCCTGCGTGAAGCGCAGCGATGACGGCGCCACTCGCCCCTCCGACGCGTCCGTGCTCGCCACGTTGATCGTGACGTCCGCGGTGGGTTCCGTGAGCAGTCGGACCAGCACCCGCACGGTGCCGCCGCTCTCGTTCGTCCACAGCTCGGATGTCGGCTCAACCCGAACGCCCTCACCCGCCGCGCGCGTCGTCACGCCCAGCCCGGCACGCGGAGCCTGCTCCGACGGCCCATCGCACGACCACACCATCGTCGCCAGGACACACAGCCCGATGCTGACAGCTCGCCTCGACCCGCTTCGTTGACCCCGCATCGCGCTGACCTCTCCGATATCCGTACGCGGCATCAACGCCGCTCAGAACCTGAACTCGCCGCCGATCACGAACGCCCCGATGACGCCGAACTCCGGCACCCCCACAGTCACATCGAGCCCCGTCAACACAGCAACCGGCGACAGCGGCCACACCAGTTCCAGCCCGCCGCCCACCAGACCCGGCCCCGTGCGCGCAACGAAGCGCTCCGTCTCCGTGCCCAGCGTCTGAAGCAGCTCCCCATACCCCGCGTGCCCCTGCCCCACCAGCTCCAACGGACCGACGTGCGCGAGCCGATAGCGCCCGAACACCTCCACACCCTCCGACGTCGCCGGAAGCTGCGCCCGCGCGCTGATCCCCGCGACCCACACCGGCCCGCCGTAGCCCACCTCCAGCGCCAACCCGTGGTTCGCCTTGCTGATCTGAAGGCCCTCCAGCTCGTCCTGGGTGCCGTCCGCAGGGTGCTTGTCAAACGCAGTGCCTGGGTCCGAGGCCGTGTAGACCCCGCCCGAGGCGTAGCTCACCAGCGACTGATACCGCAAGCCAAGCACCAGCCCGCCGCCCTCGGGATCCTCGAGGACCTCTGGCCGCGCAGCCACCTGCACCGTCAAGCGCGCGTGGGCGCGCTGCGCCGCCGCCACCTCCACCACCACCTGCGTCTCACCCGCCTCCGTCCTGCCCAGGATCGTGTACGACCCCGGCGCAAGCGTCACCTCCTCGCCGCACCGCGGACTCGCCGCGTCGGCCGGGAGGCCCTCGATCGTCAGCGCCATCTCAGGCGGCTCGCACTCCACGAGCAGCCGCCCCGGGCAGCTCTCCTGCATCTCCAGCCGAAACCGCGCCACGTATTGCTCCACCAGCGCCGGGTCCAGCCCCTTGACCCGCGGCGCCACGAGCGCCCGGGCAAAGCTCTCCTCGGCCTCAACGCACAGGCCCGCCCGCTGCTGCGCCCGTCCGAGGTTCAGGTACGCACCGTTGAGGTCGCCGAAGCTCAGCGCCGCCATGAACAGCTCGATGGCCAGCTCGTAGTTTCCCGCGTCGCTCGCCGCGACCCCCTGGTTGATAAGGTCGAGCTCCTGAGGAGTCGGCGTGATCTCCTCGGCATCTTGCCCCCAACCTCGGGATGGCAGACCCACCAGGAGCACACTTGCCACAACGACAACCGCGATGCGCCTCACACCACCTCCAACAGCCCGACGTGAATGATCGGGCGTGGTTCCAACCAGGGTTCCAGTTGCACCCGTGTTCTGGGAGTCATTGTTGCCTTCAACGCCGTGCGTGTCGGGCCCGGCCTCTCACCTGAACACCTGTCGGCTGGTACCCTG
>Ga0100377_1003252_pt1 | contig 13181 bp, 23 predicted proteins | sample CryGeymeta201501_FD_83664 | JGI IMG/M metagenome (GOLD analysis project Ga0100377, IMG submission 83664) | Groundwater microbial communities from Crystal Geyser aquifers in Utah, USA - Crystal Geyser metaG 2015-01 | ecosystem: Environmental > Aquatic > Deep subsurface > Groundwater | place: USA... | reverse complement strand
TAAAATCCCTGACGATTACATGAAGATTGAGAAGACGCCAAAGAAGGAGGCGATAATGAAAGCGTTGAAAAGGGACGAGGAAATTCCAGGGGCTTCAATAAAGGCGGGGGAATTGTCTTTACGAATATCAATAACAAATACCGGAGGTCAGAAATGAGTGATAACATTGATCAAAGAGGTAACAACCAATGACTGACACACAACTGGTGAAGCGGGATGAGGCTTTATTCCCTACTACCTTTGAGGGGATGATGAAACAAGTCACTGAGATAGCCAAATCAGGGCTGTTTGGGATAGCGCAACCGGCACAAGTTCTGGCGATGGCTCTACAGGGGCGCGAGTTGGGACTTGGCATAATGGAATCTATGCGGTCGCTGTACATTGTCAACCAGAAGGTTGCCATGACAGCTGGCTTGATGGCAGCGTTAGTCCAGAGGGCAGGGCATAAGTTTGAAGTCCTTGAAAGGACTGATAAAAAGTGCGTAATCAAGTTCTACCGTAAGGACACAAATACAGTGTATGAGCAAATCTACACGATAGATCATGCTCAAAAGGCGGGGCTTGTCAATAAGGACAACTGGAAAAAGTATCCAGAGGAAATGCTGTACGCACGGTGCTTTTCGACTGGGGCACGGATAATGTATGCTGATGTGCTGTATGGAATCTACACGCCAGAGGAAATGGGGGCAAACACGAACAACGCTGGCGAGGTCATTGATTCAGGCGCAAATGCGTTCGACGCACAGGCGACAAAGGAAATACTGTTGAAGCAACTGACGGGCTGGTATCCCAACAAATCCGCACTGGTAGCCGTCTGGAAAGAGTACCTTGCTAACCACGCGCTTGACATCGCGTGGAAAGAGATAACCATTCCGCAACTTCAAGACTTCCTGAAATGGGCTGACCCTGCCGTACAGAGTGGCAAGGTGGTTGATGCTGTGCTGGATGACACTGGTGTAACACCATCTGATGCTGAGATGCAGGCTGACAAAGAGGCTGAGGCTCGCAAGGAGCGCAACAAGGAGCGCAACAAGGACAAGACCCGTACACGGAAACCTAAACCAAACCCAGACGAGATAAGTGTGACACCACCGGACGAGGAGTATCTTGGGTTTGAAGCAGAGGTGGCTGATGGCATTTAAAAAAGGCAGATTCGTATGTGGCGATGTCCAGACTGCTGAATATTCTGAAGGTCACGGCATGGGCAAGGAGCAACTTAAACTCACCGTTGATGTCGGGGACAAGTACCCTGACAGGATCACTCTGTGGGGCAGGCTGGCTATCGAAAACAAGAAGCTGGGCTATGAGTCTGAGATCATAATGAAGGGTTACTTTAAACCAAAAGAGTACAATGGCAAGTGGTACTGCAACTTCAACTGTACGCATATCAAGGTGGTTAAACTGGTCGAAAATACCTGTGCTCCGAGTGACAATATAGACCCAGCCCTGGATTTAGATTTAGACTTTGATCCGGATGAAAAATACCTGTAAGGAGGTGAGAATTAATGCCGAGAGCACATGAAGTTCGTGTTACATGGAAAGAACAGATGACCAAGACTTTCCCGACCGAGAAAGAAGCACTTGAGTTTGCGAAGGAGAAAGAGGGCGCACAGGTTGAATATCTGGGCTGGCACAGCAGGAAAGGCATCCAACGCACAAGCGGAATCGAAACAAAATAGGGAGACCTTTCTTTTCCCTGAATAAAGGGCGGGGTAGTTGCCGTAAAGTGGCTACCCCGTCCAAATTAAGCCTTTAATGCCATCCCATAGATAGTCGTGCCTTGTAGGGGCTATTCTGTGCGTCTGGTGGCAAACTAGAAGGACAACACAGAGGTGAAAAGTGAACAATCCCATAACCATAACCCCCGGCATGTACAAGACGCTGATTGTGATAGCAGACCGCCACTACATGAAGCGGACTGGTGAGTTGTACGAGATTACCACGATGAATGTGGTGGTGAAATGACTGACAAACCCAAATCCCCCCAGACCATAATCACAGACGCCTACCAGGAATGTTACATGAAGTCACATAGTGGCGAGAAACCAAAGTGGGTGAACGCTGACTTCAAGCACTGCAAGGACTTGCTCAAGGACTGGGACGCACAACAAGTTGCCAATACAATCCGCTTCATGTTTGCCACTGAGGACAAACTCTGGTCTGACCATACGGGTACGTTCATGTCCCTGACCAGTACCAGATTCCTGCAGCGAGCCATTGACAAGATGACCTCACGGGATAAACCCGCCAGTGATGTCATGCTGATCTTGCAGAAGGATTACTTTGAGAAGTTCCGTACAAGATTGATTGTCGATCCTGAGACGAATGACAAGTTTCGCCAGGTTGCCAGCACGTTCAATCCCAAGGTACTCAGGGCGATGTGGCTGACTTACATCAAAGAGGGGGATGAAGCGGGTCTGGATATGCGTATGTTCATACGCTCAGGCATACTAAATCGACTGGCACGGGTCGTTACAGCACGGACGTACCAGCGATGCCAGAAAGATGATGCGTGTCACACCTATATCTGTGAGGGTTCGCTTAGGGATGCCGTGACAGGGATGGTAATGCCAAGTCACAAGAATCCTATATACGATAAACAGTGCTCAAGTGAATACTGGATTAAGCCCTGTGCGTACTGTGGTAAGCGTATGATGCGTGAGGATTTATGGGAAGCGGAGAACCTGCGCCGATACCATCACGAGCCACTCAAGGTCACTTCACCACTTGTGGCACAGGCAGTAAAGGCGATACCCAAACAGGAAGACTTCGATGATCTGGACTTAGATGAGAATTTCCTTTAATCAAGTCTTGACAAGAATAATCAAGTGTGGTAAGGTAGGCAAAGGTAGAATCAACAACAAATAACAGAGGTGCACAATGAGCGATAACATCTTAGACCTGAGCAGCATGGGGGCGAACTATGAGAGGAATAATGTTAAGCAAAAGATTATCAAGATAGGCGACAACACGGTTCATGCGCCTTATGCCGTATTTGATATTTGCGAAAATGGCAAAATTCATTTCTGGGGATTTGACAGGAACCTCTCCTCCTACACCCCTATCCCCAACGCGCCTCAGTGGGTCACACTGACCACCACGGACAAGCGTAAGGTGCAGTGCCAGTTCGTGGCGACGCATGAGAATAAGCACAAGCGCCCCTTTATGCTTCTAGAATGTAGGGCAGGCTCTAATGATCCCGTGAGTTCTAGTGCTGTTGCTATCGAACTTTGTGGCAGCAATATTGACAGATCGAGCCTGGATTGGTTCACCCCTATCCCTGCCCCTGCCCCATTGGGCGAGGCGAAAGTCAAGAAAGATGATGTCCGCAAAGCTCTTAATGACGCTTATCATAGTCCGGTATTTGATGTCGGTAAATTTTTAGAACTGGCAACGGATAATATTATGGCACTACTCGACAAGGAGGCTGGCGATGCTGAAAACCCACGATAACATCATCGACGCTGTGAACCGCAAGCCCATACGCTGGCAACCTATCGTGTCATGGCTATTCGTGCTGGTCATGGCGGGTATGGTACTCACAGCATCGGCTCACTACGTCTGGTATCGCTGGACGGTTGAAACCACCAAAGTACAGATACAGGCGTTCGACCTGATAGACGCTACACGACGGGACGAGTTGGGACGGCTCTACTACGAAGAGGAACTAGCACAATATCGACCAGTATCATTGGACGATACAGAATGTTTACGGTAAAGTACAATTCAATTGTGCACGAGAGTTTCTAGCCGATAAAAAGAATGAGGTGAATCATGACCTGTAAATGCGGTTGTAAAATGTACCCTTTCTACGTCGAATTACAAATAGTCGCGTGGATATGCCCTGAGTGCGGGGAAAGGCACGTCGATCAATGGGAATGCGAGGTGAATCATGGCAAGTAAAAAGATGCTGTCAGAACATTTTTCTGAGGATGAATTCCGTTGTAAATGCGGTTGCGGTACACTGAATGTCCATCCACAACTAATCGCAACGCTAGAACAACTCAGGGCATTATATGGTGTACCTATCAAAGTAACTTCTGGATGCCGATGCAGAAAACATAACAATAAACCGGTCAAAGATGGTGGTGCTGGTGGTGCGCCTGATAGTCAGCACATCGCCGATAAGACCAGACCATGCAGAGCAGCCGATATTAAAATCAGGGGGTGTGGGGCCAGGGATATTGCAGATCGGATTCGAGACTGGCAATCGTGGGATAATAGATTAAATGAAAACCTTGAGGCTATTAAAGGCGTTGGGCTTTACAAGAAGTACCCGAACCTGATACACGTCGATGTCCGTGAGGGCAAATTTACAGAATGGACACACTAAAGGACGGTGCATAATGCCACACTATGATACACACGGAGCAATACGGGAGCCCGCACAATCTTTTGAGGAACGATATAGCGGGGGGTTCTATTGGGAATATAATGATAACGGTCGCAAGGTCAAAGTATCTGACGTGCATAATTTCTTTCAGGACTGTAAATTTGACGCACAACTCGAAGCCAATAAGACAGGACGCAAGATTGATATTTACGGTGTATTCCACAATGGCGAGTCAGAACTTATTGAGACTGTCGAGCCGGGAGTGATGGAATGATGAGCGAATATGAAATAGGACAGAAAATACATTTTATACATTTAAAAGAGTGCAACAAGGCTGTAATTATCGGCTTTCCATTAATTAATGGAAAGCCCGGGATACTGTTGAAGTATCCCGAAGGATGTTTCGTAATGCAATCTGATTGCCTGAAAACGCAGTCAGAAATTGATACTCTTATAGAAGAGGGCGTTGTTAAGGTGACAAAATGATAATGGAATTGTCAATGATTGTCGGGATACGCTATGACACACCTTAACCACCACCAACGCCTGGTACTACGATTGCTATACGGGACACGGCTGTATTACCCTGATGTTTACCCACTGCAAAAGGAGATGGCTGATGCGATGGGGATAACAAAGGGACGTCTGACGGACATTCTTAATCAGTTAAAAGGAAAACAGTTGATCGCTGGCAAGTGGGACAGATATACCTTCGCCGAGATCGACTGGCAGGAGTTGGAGATATGAAACAAACAACTTTCATCGGAGTTGACCCAGGACGTTCTGGTTTTGGGATATGCTTGGGTTTTGACAAGCTTGATAATTGTAATTGCGTATTCCACTGTGGAAAAGAATCCCAGTCCCGACTGCTTTATCCCGAAAGCCTGATTAATTATTTGATCGGCGTGATCAATGATTATACTGACTTTGTCATCTGTATTGAGGACGCCATGACTAACCCGCAACGATTACAGGTCATGAAGTCACAATCCCGTGACGTGGGGGCGATTGCCTATGCGATGCGACAGCATCCATTGTTCATCGCCAGCCAGGGTGAATGGAAGTGTAACCTGCGAGACAGGCACGATGTCCCTATAAAGGGCAACATGAGTGAGAATGACTACACTGAGATTATGAACCGACACTTTAAAACAGAGCGACCGTCACATGCATGGGCATCGTACGGTCTAATGATGTATGCGATTGATAATTACAGTGAGGACTAACATGATAAGCACAGTCAGAGGTGAAATTATGAGGACAGAAGATTTGACAATGAAGGAAAAATTGGAAGAAATGAGTACGGATTTCCGGTATTTGCTTGAAAGGTTATTGGATGGAAATTATAAAATTTCCAGCCGTGTGGAAAGTGAGGTTGATTTTTATAAAATTGAGGTTCGAGTTGAGAAATGATAAAAGAAATCAAGGCTTTCAAAGCGATCGCCGGAAAGTGCCGTGCCTGGGCTGTCAGAGGTGAGAGATTTCTTTTAAGCCACACGCTTGCGCAGATACGATGTTAAAAATTCAGTCTAAGGAATAATCATGCAAACCTGTCTTAACTGTAAACACTGGCAACGATACAATCTCTGTGTTAATCACGGTCACTGCAGTCATCCCCATCCGGTGGTGTCCGCTCATAAAACACAGGGTACTTGGAGTTATTCATCATGCAGGAAATGGGAGGGGCGATGAACGACTATTTGAAGCTAATTGAAAGCAAAAAACATACGGCTAATGACTTTGGGTTTAATTTTGTTTATATGCCCGATAAGGTATTTGATTTCCAGCAAGCCATTATCGAACGTGCGGTCAAGAAGGGTCGAATGGGTATCTTTGCAGACACCGGATTAGGTAAAACCCGAATAAGTCTGGCAATCGCACAAAATATTGTCCAGCATACGAACGGAAATGTTTTAATTCTAACTCCTTTAGCAGTGGCTTTTCAGTTTATTAAAGAATCTAAAGCCATTGGCTTAGATAATATTGAATATTCAAAAGACGGGAAATTTACAAAGAGGATCGTTATTTGTAATTATGAGCGTTTGCATTATTTTAAATCGACAGACTTTCAAGGCATCTTGCTGGATGAGTCATCTATTTTGAAAAACTTCGCTGGGCAGATAAAGAATCAAATAACTAGCTTCATCAAAAAAGTTAAATACCGCTATTTGACAACTGCGACACCCAGCCCAAACGACTTCATTGAACTTGGCACATCGTCTGAAGCTTTAGGTTATATGGGTTTCATGGATATGCTTAGTAAGTTTTTTAAATCGCCCAAAGATACAATAGAATCAAGGGCACGGAATATTGGTGTGAAGTTTTATTTAAAGCCACATGCCGAGACTGCTTTTTTCCAATGGGTCAACAGCTGGTCAATCATGCTAAAAAAACCCAGTGACATAGGTTTCAGTGATGATCTTTATATATTGCCGGAACTAATTACACACAAGCATGTAGTCGATAATAATTCATTGTCCGAAGTAGATGGTCAGGTGTTGTTATACAAGCAGGAAGCCAAGTCAATGTCTGAGATTAGAACCGAACAAAAACAGACAAAAATCGATCGCTGTCAAAAGGCGGTAGAACTAGCAGCCGATAAAACTTCGGTCTATTGGTGCAATACAAATGATGAAAGCACTTTATTAAAGGATGCGGATAAAGGGGCTGTCGAAATCAGAGGCTCGCAGTCGATTGAAAGAAAAGAGGAAATCCTAAAGGCTTTTTCGGATTGCGAAATATCTAGAATTATTACTAAGGCAAAAATAACGGGCATGGGGTTAAACTGGCAGCACTGCAATCATTCTGTATTCTTTCCTACTTGGAGTTATGAACAGTATTATCAGGCGGTTCGGAGGTTTTGGAGATTTGGTCAAAAAAGGGACGTTATTATAGACCTTGTAATTTCAGAGGGACAGACCAGAGTATTGAGAGCCTTGCAGGAGAAAACTAAAAAAGCGGAAATTCTATATGATAATCTTGTTAAAAATGTAAATGCAGAATATCTTTCAAATATAGATAAAGCAACAAAAATAATTCAGAAACCATCTTTTTTATAAGGAGACGACATGACAGTCAATGGCGGACATGATGCGAGACCAGCAACATCGGTAAAAGACCAATTAATAACAGACCGTTACGCAATATATAATGATGATTGCGTAAACGTAATGCAAGCACTACCGGATAAGTCTATTGACCTGTCCGTTTATTCACCACCTTTCGCTGGGCTTTATAATTATTCAAGCGACCCGCGAGACATGAGCAACTGCGACAGCAAGGAACAATTTTTAGAGCAGTATGAATTTCTGATTGCTGAGATTGCACGGATAACAAAGCCTGGTAGGATTACGGCTGTTCATTGCGCCGATGTCTTTGACAATGCAAGTCGCTTATGGGACTTTCCTCACGAAATAATTCGATTGCATGAGAAGCACGGATTTGAATACCGCAATAGAATTACAATCTGGAAAGAACCATTGAAGGTGAGAATGAGAACAATGGTACAAAGCCTGATGCACAAATTTATAGTCGAGGATTCGACTAAATGCTTCACCGCCTCACCAGATTACATTTTGATATTTACTCGAAAAGGAAAAAATCAAGTACCGGTAACTCATCCATGCGGGATTAATCATTATGCTGGCGAAATACCAATATTGCCTCACATGGTGAAGGCGTTTAACAATGCTAATAACGCTAATCATAATGCTGATGAATTGTGGGAACATTTAAAATCAGTTGATGCGGATAACAAAGTAACAAAGCTTAATCATTATATTTGGCAGAGGTATGCATGTGCCGTATGGGATGACATCAGAATTAATAATGTATTACCATTCCGAGAAGCAAAAGAAGAGGATGACGAAAAGCATGTTCATCCTTTACAGCTAGATGTTATTGACCGTATAGTTGAATTATATTCTAATCCTGATGAGGTTGTATTTACGCCTTTCATGGGTGTTGGAAGTGAAGTATATTCGCCTGTATCAATGGGGCGTAAGGCGATAGGAATAGAATTAAAAAACAGCTATTTTAAACAGGCTAAGATAAACATAGAGGAAGCTGAAAAGCGTTTTAATGGAACGATTAAGCAGGATTTATTATTTACTTAGAGGTTTTGAGGTAACCATGCCACGAAATAATAACGAATCATCCGGTACAATCCCGATTGAATCATCGCATAGGAATCGTGGAGCCTGCAACGACCCTGTAACTTCCTTTGAGGTTATTCTTTCATGTCCCCGCTGCAATCCCCAACCGCCTAAGATCGTACCGAAAGTCGATCCCCGATTACCCGTGACTGAATTCTGTTTTGAATGCGGTCACACTTGGGTTGTGAGTCGTGCGGTGGTAAGCAAGGGAAAGCCAAGGGTCTATCAGTTCAAACCCCGGCTGTGCGAAATCTGCGGGTTGACTTACCAGCCGAAAAGCGAGAGACAACGGATATGCGGTACAACGAAATGCAGGGGGAGGCTCAATAACAAACAGTACCACGAAAGGAAAAAGAAGCAGAAGCCGGTATTGAAACCGGAGCTGTAAAAATCCTGACTGCCAGCGATACTACATCCGATATTTCAAGAAAAGGACGGTGAGGAAAATGGATAGCAAATATTTACCCTGCGTGAATGACGAGGATTACCTGCGAAAGGAATCGCAGATTGATACTGTCGAAATAATAAATCAAGTTTCGGAAGATGCAAATATTTCCCATTTTTTTCAAAAAAAAAGCGGATACTCATTCAAGTTCATCAAAAAGCTCGGTCAACAGAGTTGGATTGTCTGGATTCAAGTATTAAAAGGTCGCCTTTTAATAACAGAAATTATCGAAAGTAATTGTAATATTTATTACAATCAGGATCACGTTTAACCCGGCAAGGTCGACAACAGTAATCAGATCCAAGCATTGGGTCATCTAATGCGGAGTCGTTTAGCCAGTGCCAGAGCGTACTGCCTCGCGTCCTCACTTAGTTGTGTTGCCATTGCGCCCCTCCTCCATTCCCTCACTGGTTAACGAAAAATATCGCGAGCCCTCTGTATTGCGGGTTAAATAACCCCGCTTGATTAACGCCTTCACGTGCGACTGGACGCTCCCGATGTTCGGGATGTTCAGTCTATCCGCAATGAACCGTAACGTGGGGAGATACCCGTGTTCGTCGTAGTAATCGACAACGAAATGCAGGACTTGTGCCTGTTTCGCTGTCGGTGGATCACCTTTCCTTGTTGTCATATATTTCTCCTTATTGTTTAACTCTTACGTTTAACTCTTACAATTATAACACTAATAGTAAAAACTTGTCAATCTTTTTTATCCAATACATAATAATTTCACCTTCCCCGTCACCCGTGCGCATTCCGGGCAGAGCGTATATAGCGATATGGTTGTATCCTCAGCAATGCCAGCACGGCGAGGGATAGGTAATTGATAAGGGTCTCGTTACCTCATTTTGATTATCTGCTTGAAGTATTTAACTTGCCACGCGATTTCAGCAGCCCTCGCAGCCGACGCAGCATCCCGCGCAGTATCCCGCGCAGCATCCCACGCAGCCGCCCGCGCAGCAGCCCTCGCAGCATCCCACGCAGCAGCCCTCGCAGCCCGCGCAGCATCCCGCGCAGCCCGGGCAGCATCCCGCGTAGCAGCCCTCACAGCAGCCCTCACAGCAGCCCTCGCTTTATCAAGCTCTGCATCAGTCGCTTTGTGTTGTGACCATCGGATTGTCACGTTAATGCAATCGCGAACTCGTTTATCGTCAGGATATGCTTTCTCATACAAATGCAGCACATGCCCTGCAAATCCTGCGTTTATCCGTGCAAGCAGACGCTTGTCCTTTTTCCATAATAGCCACGACGCCCAATCTAGCGTCGTGTCTTTGTTTGCATCGGACAGATTGAAATCAGCATCAACGTAGGTTTTCTTGATAAATTCAAGAGCTTTGGGACATGCTCCCAATGCAGTACATTCTTTAAGATTCGATTTCATATCGCACTTCTCTCACCGCCTGTAGGCGGGTAATTGATAAGGGTAAGATAATTCACATCTCACCGCCTGTAGGCGGGTAGTCGTCCTCGTCTATGGGGAACTGCTCAGGTGGCGGGACAGTCGGGACAGTGCGAGTAGCATTGCCAGGGAACCAACAACGGATGTGAAAGTCGCCATCCTCATTATATTTGCCGTAATTGTTGATTAAGTCCTCAAAGTTTTCGATTGCGCCCAAGGCGATGATCGCGTCCAGTGATTCAAGGTCGCAATATGAAATTTCCTTTTCATCTTTGAAACATTGAACCCCTTCCGACCCGTCCGCGAACTGGTTCCATTGGATTTCCTCGTGGGTTTTCTCATCCCGGAATAGCACGGGATGAACAACGTTGAGGGCAGTAGTCCTGGTTTTATTTCGTCTCATTGCTATACCCTTGCCAGTCCCACGGCACTCAGGGCAGGGGATCATCGTTTCCGTGCGGGTGTCCGGTTTGTGTGTCGTTTCTACGTCCTTGATCCACAGTTGCGCTACCAGTTTTCCGGCAGCGTAAATATTGAAATGCTTGCTCACACGTCCCAGCATGTTTCTAGCCATATCAAGAGCCTCACTGGTTCCACAGCAAGGAATTGTAGCCTTGACCGTGCCAGCCTCATTCTTGATGATGTGCTCACAGGGCAGATCGTTTTTGCAAATATACCCATCCCCTTCCCATGTGTCGGTATTGTCCATCATTTCCATCTTCATAATAACCTCTCTCAGTTTGATGTTTAATACCCTGTCCCCAGAGTTGCACTGGGAGGCTCGTACAGGGATAACGGGCTAGCCCGTGAGCTAGCCCAGGGATGCACTTTCACGCTGCCCCCACAACCTGCTTGAAACAATACTGCAGTTGCCATGCGGCTTCTGCTATTTCGGCAGCATCGCCTGCATCATCCGATGCTGCAGGCGATGCAGCCCATGCAGCCGCAGCAGCCGCCGATGCAGCCGCCCTCGCTGCAGCCGCAGCAGCCCTCACAGCATCCCACTCAGCATCCGATGCTGCAGCTTCCGCATCCCTCGCTGCAGCCGCATCCCTCGCCGCCCTCGCTGCAGCCGATGCAGCCCACCCTGCATCCCACGCATCATCCGATGCTACAGCCGCATCCCTCGCAGCAGCCGATGCAGCATCGGATGCAGCAGCCCTCGCTTTATCTAGCTCTGCATCAGTCGCTTCGTTTTGCGACCACTTGAGTGTCACATCGATACAATCGCGAACTCGTTTATCGTCAGGATATGCTTTCTCATACAAATGCAGCACATGCCCTGCAAATCCTGCGTTTATCCGTGCAAGCAGATGCTTGTCCTTCTTCCACAATAACCACGACGCCCAATCCATCGTGGCTGTGGTCACATTGGACAGATTAAAATCCTTCTCACCATAGGTTTTCTTGATAAATTCAAGAGCCTCAGTGCATGCGTCTAAAACGACGCACTCATCATTATTCGATTTCATTTCCATACTCCCTTGCTTCTTATCGGGAGAAGCTGCCCTGTGTTTTTTTGATGTCCCTGTTTGTGGATTCGCACCACCGCCGAAGCGTACTAATACAGGGATAACGGGCTGGCTAGGTGAACCAGCCCGGGAGAGAGAGCCTATCCATTAATCAACTCATCCGCCGTTAATTGTAAGGCTTGATTTCGAAAATCCTGCCAATGCCATCAATAAATCTTGGGACACAATTATTATTTTCGCAAATCCAATTCAGAGCATCATACGCTGTTTCGAAAACGTGAAAGGTTTTAAATCGCTCCTCGTTTTCATCATAGGAACCGCCTACGAATTTACCATTGCTTGCTAACCGCATCATTTCTTTGTTCGTTATTTTTTTTGTCATGTTATCTCTCCGGTCGTTTGGGTGACCAGCCCTTGTATTGTACTTTACTGTTGATTCAAGTCAAGCCACTGCTTACGCTCTAGGATGCCCCACAAGCCCCGACTGTGGAAGCGGTAGGGTGATTGCACACTGCTTTTAGCGGTCTCAGGCATTCCCGACCGCATCCAGGACAGCGCCATAGTTCCATTACGCCACGATCAAATGTCATAGTCTCGCCTAGCAGTTCCAGAGTTGACCTGCAATCGGTACACGTCTCGAACAGCTCAACGGTTTGTCGTTGTGTGCGTGTTAGTGTTTTCATGGTTATACCTCTCGATAGTGTCAATCAGATTACCGTTACCATGCGCGCGCTTGTTTGCGCTTACCGTCCCTCTTAGCTTTACATATCCTTGCTATCGCAAGGTTTTCACGGCGTTCAATCTTAATCGAGTCGTCAATATCGTTTCCGTGTTCAGTCTCATAACCGCTATCATAGTTGTTATCGGCTTTTATCCGTCTCAACTGTAATGGCGTTTCCGTAGTCCGGTGTATCTTGCGTGATAGTTTTTCCATCGAGATAATATCCGAGCTTGTGGCTTTTTGTGTCGTGACTACCGGATTACAGCGCCGTTCGTAGTATCTATAACCTCTGGGAACTTGTCCGCTTGCGTATAGTTCCTCAGCTGTTATCGTTTCCATATCCGTTCCCATAAAGTCCAGGTCAGGATCACCGGCAGCTAGACCGCGCCTGATTTGGTGCAGTGTTTCCACATACTTTAACCAGTCAGCTTTACTGCATGATTGACCGTTGATATGAAAGTGTTTTCGCGGTCTATCGGCTGTATATTTTTTGTATGCTGTCATGGTTTGTTTCCTTTGCGCGGACTTTGAACCGCTGCCAGTCCTTTACAGCTAGCAAGCTAGCTAGCTGTCATCGGGTTAGTTATCTGATAGAATCATCGAGCAGATTGACGCAGATATGCTTGTCAAAACTCCTTGGATATTTGAACTGATCAC
>Ga0100377_1003247_pt1 | contig 13194 bp, 8 predicted proteins | sample CryGeymeta201501_FD_83664 | JGI IMG/M metagenome (GOLD analysis project Ga0100377, IMG submission 83664) | Groundwater microbial communities from Crystal Geyser aquifers in Utah, USA - Crystal Geyser metaG 2015-01 | ecosystem: Environmental > Aquatic > Deep subsurface > Groundwater | place: USA... | reverse complement strand
TCGGTGAGCGATAGCTCGCAGAAGACCCTGCATCGCGGGCTCAACCGAGATGCACGACGGTCTAGAAGATACGAGGAAACAAGGCATATATTTTTCGAACGGCTTCTCAGCGGTCCAGGCCCGCCGCCTTGCCGTTGCGCCCGAGCTGGTCGAGCCAGGTGCGATGGAGCGGGGGCAGCGCGTCGTACTCCGAGCCGGGCTGCTGGCCGTCGAGGATCATCTCCACGCAGTCGAGCAGGAGCTGGAGGGTCTGGAGGTCGTGCTGGCTGTGCACGAGCCGCGCCTGGTTGACCAGCTCGTCCGGTGGATCGAGCGTGGGGTCGGGGTTGTAGTGCAGCACCATGGCCAGGGCGGCGAGCGCGAACGACTCCCCCGACGGGTCGTCCACCGAACGGGCGACCAGGGCTGAGCGCTGCAGGAGCCGCGCGGCGTGGTGCAGGTGGTCCTGCCAGGAGGCGATCATGGCCAGCAGGTTGAGGCACTGGACCAGCTCCGGCCCCTCGGGCACGGACTCGAAGTAGCTGCGCGCGCTCTCCAGGTTGCGGTAGGCGGCGTCGAGGTCGCCGAGCTTGAGCAGCGTCGAGCCGAGCCGCATGCGGAGGTTGGCGTCGAAGTCGGGGCGGCGCTTGTTGTGCGCCCGCAGGGAGCTGTCGTAGGCCTCGCGGGCCTGGCCGAGCTTGCCTTCGGCCTCGTGGATGCGGCCGACCAGCTCCCAGGTCTCGGCGGCCTGCCCGCCCAGCTCGAGCTCGAGCTGGATGCGGAGGGCCTCCTCCAGGACCTCCATCGCCTCCTCGGGGGCGTGCCTCTGCCAGGCGGCCAGGCCGAGGCGGTAGAGGCAGATCGACAGCGCCAGCCGGTCGCCGAGCTCGCGATACCAGTGGTGCGCCTGGCGCAGCAGCCCTTCGCCCTGGGCGGTCTGGCCCTGGAGCAGCAGCGCGAAGCCGAGGTCGGAGTTGATCGGGGCGCGCAGCGACGGGTCGCCCACCTCGTCGACGATGAGGCCCGCGCGGGCGAGGAAGCGCTCTGCGAGCTGGGGGTCGTGCTGGCCGACAGCGACGTTGCCGAGGTGCTGCAGGCCGCGCGCCTTGAGCAGCGGGAAGTCCGTGGTGACCCGCTCCAGCTTCGCCTCAAAGTCACGGATGTAGGTCGGCTCCAGCTGTCCCTCCTCGGCCAGCCGGAGCTCGCCCAGCAGGATCAGCGCCTTCTGCACGACGTCGACCGCGACCGGATCGGCCGACTCGCCGAGCAGCCGGGCCTGCTCGAGGTGGCCGCGGGCCTGATCGAACAGCTTGTGGACCTGGGAGAGCTCGCCCAGGTACAGGTGGGCGCGGGCCAGGGTCAGGGTCTGCACATCGCCCGGTCGGCTCGTGGTGCACTGCTGGTAGGTGCGCTCGAGGTAGAACTGGGCCGGTCCGAGCCGGCCGAGGCGCATGTTGAGGTGGCCCATCGCCAGGCCGATCTGGTGAACGAGGGCCGCAGGGACCGCCCCGACGATCTCGGGGTGGTTGGTGAGCATCCGGTCGGCGTCGCCGAACCGGGCGAGCGCGCCCAGCAGATCGCCGACCTGTTGGCTGTGGCACGCGGCCTCGACCACGAAGGGCAGGCCCTCGGCCGGCTCCCCCGCGCGGATGAAGTGCTGGGCGAGCTCGGCGGCGAGCTCCTGGCGACCGGTGTCGAAGAAGGCCTGCTTGGCCCTGGCGGCCTTGCGGTGGAGGCGACGGCCGGCGAGCGTTCCCTCGACCTCGCGCAGCAGGATCTCGTGCAGCAGCCCATGCTCAAAGGTCAGGTTGCCGGAGCGGGCCAGGATGCCCGCGGCGTGGGAGGCGGAGGCCAGGGGCAGCGCGTCCTGCCCATCGAGGTGGACGAGCCCCGTCTCCAGCAGCTCGACCAGGAGCTTGTCGAGGAGCTGGCGCGGCCATGGCCGCTCCTCGAGATCGAGCGCCGTGCGCAGCAGCTCGAGCGGGACGCGTCGGCCGAGCACGACGAGGCGGTAGAGCAGCTCCTGCATGGCCTCGGCGGCCTCGCTGGCCTCGATGACCTGGGTGACGCGCAGGCGCAGCATCTCGGTCATGTCCAGGGGCAGCGACAGGGCGGCGCCGGGTTCGAGCGCGAACCGCTGCTGGGCCTCGTCGAGTGTGAGGCGCTGGCCCTCGTAGAGGTGGCGAACGACCTCCATCGCGTGCAGGGGGTTGCCGTGGGCGGCCTCGGCCACGCGCCGGCGCAGCTCCGGCTCGAGCGGCACGAGGGCGTCGATGAGCTGGGAGCAGGCGTCGTCTGACAGGCCCTGGATGGGGATGACGTCCACGACGGTGTCGACGTACCGCAGCAAGAGTTGCAGGAGGTCGACCAGATCCTTGCGCTCGTTGCTGGTGTCGCGGCGCAGGGTGATCACCAGGCAGAGGCTGGGGCGAGGCCGCGGCTCCTCGTCCTGACGCGACAGGACCATCGCCAGCCGTCGGATCAGGTCCAGGCTGGCCGGATCGGCGAACTGGACGTCCTCGAGGATCAGGAACATGGGCCGCTGCCGCGAGATCTCCAGCAGGAGCCGGCGCAGACGGAACAGCACGAGCGCTGGCGCCGCGGTGGGGTCGAGGGTGGCCGAGGCGGACTGGAGCTGGCTGATGTCGTCGTCGTTGACGAGGATCCTCGCCAGCAGCCTCAGCTCTGCGTCCGAGATCGCGATCGCCAGCTGCTCCAGCGACGCCTGCAGCGTCTTCACCAGCCGATCCTCGCCGCGCAGCGCAGCGGCGACCTCCGGCTCCAGGCCGAAGATATGGCAGAACAACCGCCGGAGGCCCTCCAGCGGGGCCGCGTTCGGGTCGCGGAAGTAGCTGCCGGCCACCAGGGTGTCGCTCGTGTCGCGCACGATGCGGACGATCTCGCTCAGCAGCCGGCTCTTGCCGACCCCTGGATCGCCCTTGAGGATGACGATCCGGCTGGTCTGGCGCTGGGCCGTGGCGCGGACGATGCCGAGGAGCTGCTTGACCTCGCCCTCGCGGCCGACCAGCGGCACCTGGCCGGACAGCAGGCCGGGGGTGGCCTGGCTCGCCGCCTTCTGCGCGTGGGTCGGCGAGCTGAACCCGACCATCGACAGCGCGGGCAGCTCGGACAGGGAGAGGCCCGGCGAGGTGGCGTCGGGATCGATCTGCTGAAGGCTGCCGGTGACGGGTTCGAGGACATCGCTGGGGGCGACGACCTCCTCGAAGCGCTGGGTGGCTCGCGGGTGGCTCGCGGTGATCTCGCCGGGCTCGAGCGGCTCGGGCTCGTCCAGCAGCGCGGCCTCCTCGGCGTCCACCGCCGCTGGCGAGGGGGAGGGGGTGGGGTCGAGCTCGAAGGCGTCGACCTCCACCCCGCCGATGCTGGGCGGCACCAGATGCCCGGCGTGGGCGGTGCGCGAGGCCTCGATGTTGACCTCGACCTGAAACGAGGCTGCCGACGGCTGCGGTGGGGCCTTGTCGAGGCGAACGGGCGCGAAGCGCTGGGTCTTGACCTTCTGGAAGGCGGGCGGTGCTTCGGCCTCGGCCTCGGCTCCGAGGGGGTCGAGCGGGAGGCGCCCGGTGAGCGCGTAGAGCATGGCGGAGGCGTCGGGGTAGCGCTCCTCGGGGTTCTTGCGTGTGGCGACCTTCATCAGGCGGGCGACGCGCGTGTTGGCCAGCCTGGGCGGCAGCGGCGGCAGGATGTCTCCGACCTGCTTCTGGAGGATCTCGACGGGCGTGCTGCCTGAGTAGGGCTTGGCGCCGGTGAGCATGTTGAAGATCAGCAGCCCGACGGCGTAGACGTCGCAGGCGGGCGTGAGCGGCTCGATGCCGCGGGCCTGCTCCGGGGCCATGTACTCGGGCGTGCCGCAGACGAGGCCCTCGAGGGTCAGGTCGGTGCGGGCCGAGCGGGGCAGCTGCCCCTGGGCGGCGCGCTCCTCGAGCACGCCGGCGATCTTGGCGAGCCCGAAGTCGAGCACCTTGACGAAGTCGCGCTCGCCAAAGATCTGACACAGAAAGATATTGTCGGGCTTGAGGTCGCGGTGGATGAGCCCGATCGAGTGGGCCTCGGCGAGCGATCGCAGGAGCTGGACGGCGACGTGCTCACACCGTGCGACCGAGAGCGCGCCGCGGCGCAGCACCATGCCGAGGGTCTCGCCGTCCAGGTACTCCATGGCGATGTAGAACAGCCCGGCCTCGGTGGCGCCGAAGTCGAAGAGCGTGATGGTGTTGGGGTGGGAGAGCCGGCTGGCGAGCAGGGCCTCCTGCTTGAAGCGGCCCTCGGCGTTGGGTTCGCGCGCGTTGCGCGGGGCGAGGATCTTGAGGGCGATGCGCCGCTGGCCCATCGAGTCCTGGCGGGCCTCGTAGACGCGTCCGAAGCCGCCGCGGCCGAGCTGCCGGATGATCTGGAAGCGGCCAGCGACCCAGTCTCCCGGTCGCAGCCGAACATTCAGATAGCCCGCGTCAGCGGCGCGCGGTGGTTGGTCTTGGGGTGAGTCGGTCATCGAGTCGTAGTGGCTGGCCAGAGGGAACCGCGTGGTCGCACGCCACATCTCCGCGTCGACGAGGTCGATCCTAACGGCAACGGGCGTCGGGTGCAATCATACCGAGCGCTCGGGTCGAGATTGACGGCGATCGTGCGGGTGTGGAGGAGGTCCGGGAGGTGTGCTGTGATCCGATCGGACCCGGTCAGACGATCTGCGGTGGGGCCGCGATGACAGAATGGCAGGGGTGGTGGGCGGTGCGCTGCCAATCTGTCACACCGAGGCGTGATGTCATCCGCATACAAAATCTGAGATCGATTTCATTCCCTGGCCGTTGATAGGCGCTGTGTTCCGTCCGCAGGGGGTCTCGTGCTCCGGTGGGCGGGCTCGTTCGACGGCACGGTCGTCTCGTCGCGTCACCGGCCTGCATGTTGCAGAAGCGGTGATGCGACCATGGGCGGTGAAAGGCGCAGGCCCACGAGGCGTTGGGGTCGACAGGCCACAGCGTCAGGTGAGGGTGAAGGTCGCCAAAGTCGCCCGTGATTGTGAAGACGGCACCGATCGCGACGTCTATGGAAACTGGACGTCTGGCATGGAAGGTGAGGCCGATGCACCCGGTGGACGCAGACGCAATCGAGTTCAGCGCAGGCGAGCAGAGCGGCGACACCTCTCACGAACGGCTCGGTCAGATACGCCAAACGACGGGGAGCTCATCGATGACATCGACAACCGATACGACGATCCAGGACAAGAAAGCCGCCTTCCGTGAGGAGGCGCTGGTGCACCTCGATCCGCTCTTCGGGGTGGCGCTTCGGCTGACCAAGAACGAGCGGGACGCCGAGGATCTGGTGCAGGACACGATCCTGAAGGCGTACACGCACTTTGCGAAGTACGAGCGGGGGACCAACTGCAAGGCGTGGCTGTTCAAGATCCTGACGAACACGTTCATCAATCGCTATCGGAAGCAATCGAAGGAGCGGCTGTACCTGGTGGACGACCGGGAGTACCGTCCGCTGGCCGAGCGCGCGGTGGCGCCGGGGATCAACCCGCTGGAGACGCCGAGCGAAGGCGAGCAGGCGTGGTATCGCAAGCTGTTCGGGGACGATGTGAAGGCGGCGCTGGAGGAGATCCCTGAGGACTTCCGGATGGTCGTCCTGCTGGCCGATCTGTACGACTTCAGCTACAAGGAGACGGCGGACATCATGGGGTGCCCGATCGGGACGGTGATGAGCCGTCTGTATCGGGGGCGTCGTCTGCTGGCGGCTCGCCTGGCCGACTATGCATTGGAGCGCGGAATTATCTCCTACGACCCACGGGTTGAGGTGGTGAACGAGGACGGCGAGGTCGAGAACGTGATCGAGTTCAAGCGACGCCGCCGCAAGAGGGCATAGAGCCCGCCTGACACCGACGTTGCGTGCATCGTCCCGGGGTGTGGGCCGGGCGATTCTGGACGCTGACCGTGCGCGCGCCCCCGGCGCGAGGGTGCATGGCCAGACCGTGCCTCGCGGGCCGCAGCGCGGCCATCCGTGAGGGCGAGGGCGCGGAGGACGAACCGGTGGCGATGGACTGCAAGGAGTTTCAGCTCTTCGTACAAGCGTACGTCGACGGCGAGTTCGAGGCAACGGACGCGGCGGCGATGGACGCGCACGTGGAGGTCTGCGAGGGATGCCGCGCGGAGGCGGAGGAGCACGCCCGGTTCGTGCAGTTCGTGAAGGCGAACTACGAGCCGGAGCCGGTGCCCGAGGGTCTTCGTCGTCGGATCGTGGAGGTGCTCGAGGCGCAGGACGCGATGGAGCTGGCGGCGGGGCGCGCGGTGGCCACGGAGCCGTCGGCGGTGCCGGATGCGTTGGCGAGCGCTCGGGCGGGTCGTTGGCGTCGGTTGGAGTGGGTGATCGGCCCGGCGTTGGCGACGGCGGCGGCGGTGCTGTTGGTGCTGCTGGCGGTGCGCCCGTTCGAGGCGCCGGTGGTGTCGCCGTCGGCGATGTCGACGGCCGCGATGGCGGGCTCGGGTGGGGGGTCGGAGGTGGACGCTCGGACGCCGATCGTGGAGGAGGCAGTGACGTGGCATCGCCGGAACCTGCCGATCGAGGTGGCGGGTCCCTCGAACGCGCAGGTGGGTCGTTGGTTCGACGGCAAGGTGAACTTCCCGGTGCGGCTTCCGGAGTTCGAGGAGCGCGCGCCGGGTCAGGTGCAGCTGCTGGGGGCTCGGCTTAGCAACGTGCGGGAGCGCCAGGCGGCGTATGTGGTGTACGAGGTCGATGGGCGGAAGATGAGCGTGATGGCCTTCGATGGCAAGGACATCGCGATGCCGAAGCCGGACCAGGGCGAGCCGATCTACTTCGAGAACGCCAGCGGGTACAACGTGGCGGTGGTGGAGGACAACGGGATCACCTACAGCATCACGTCGGAGCTGCCCCGCAAGGATATGGCGGAGCTGGTCCAGGCGGCGTTCAAGCCCAGGTGAGCGGCGGTCGCCAGGAGCGAGCCGAGCGCGCGTCGCGCCTCCCGAGGGGGCGTGGACGCGCGTTGTTTCTTGGGCGGCGCGGTTCAGTCCTCGAGGGTGGCGAGGAGGACGACGCGGTAGTGGGGATCGTAGAGCTCGCGGAAGGCGTCGGAGTGGTGTCGGGCGGGGAATCCGGCGGTGGCGAGGTCGTGGAGGAGGACGTCGAAGGCGCGTCGGTCGAAGCGCTGGTCCTGGTCGATGGCGTGGACGACGCCGCGGACGGTGCCGAGGTTGGCGGCGAGCGCGGTGAGGCTGACGGCGTCGAGCAGGTCCTGGGTGCGGAGCATGGCGGTGAGGAGGCGTTCGAGGGAGCCTCCGGCGCGCAGGTAGGGCCGGAGGTGGACGCGGACGAGCTCTCCGCCGGGGCGGATAGGCTCGACGACCTCCTCCCACTCGCGGGGGGTGAGGTCGAGGTCGCGGGCCTCGTCGGCGAGCATGCCGCGGGCCTCGACGTCGTTGTCGATGAGGTGGCCGATGCCGAGGGAGGCCTGGTGGACGAGCTTGTAGAGGTCGACGGGCTCGGCGTCTGGGAAGCGTTCGAGGTGTGCGGCGACGATGTCGGTCCAGGTCGGTGGGGTCATGGGGGGGAGCCTCGGTTGGCGTGGGGGTTCAGAGTATGGTAGCGGTAGGGCGCTTGGGATCGGCGGTGTCGCGCGTCCGTGGGGTGCGCTGCGGAGCCGGGTCGTGGGCCTGAAGATCAGACAGTTGGAACGACGGAGGCAAGCATGAACGGGATGTGGACGAGCGGGTTGCGTGGGATGGCATCGGTGCTGGCCGCGCTGCTCGTCGGTGTGATGGCGTTGCCGTCGATGGCCCAGGCGGCCGATGTGTACCTCAACGGCGTGAAGGTCACCGGGATGGTGAACCAGGAGTTCAAGGGCTCCACGGTGCGCCTGGACGACAAGGGCAACGTGTGGATCCAGGTCGAGGGGATCCAGGTGCAACGTCAGGACTCGGGCGGGGGTGTGCAGGGCGGGGCGGTGCAGCAGCGGCCGCAGCTCTCCAAGCGATATTGGCTCATCAGCGAGAACCCGATGCCGGGCATGGCGCAATACGACGTCGACGTACACATCAACGGTCAGTTCGTGGCGCGGGTCAAGAGCACGGACACGAAGCAGGTGGTGATGGACGTGACGAAGTTCGTGCAGGCGGGGCAGAACACGATCAACTTCACGGCGGTGAAGAACCTGGCGGAGTCGCGCAAGAGTTTTTCGCCGGACCACTACTTCAAGCTCTTGTTCGGTATCGGTGACAAGGAGGGGTCGTCGCTGATGATCGAGCGGCAGGTGGTGACGTACACGCGGACGGCGGCGCAGGTCGACAACGACAGCCGGCAGGAGACGTTCGTGGGCGAATGAGTCCTGGCGTTTGCGTTCACGGAGGCCCCATCAGGGGCCTCTGCTGCTTGGGGCCTGTGGCGCGAGGTCCGATCAGAGGCCGCAGAAGTCGATCTCGATCCGCTGGGTGGTCGAGGTGAGTGCGTTGGGGGAGATGGAGACGGCGCCGTTGGGGCAGTCGTCGGTGCGGCCGAGGAAGACGTAGCCGTCGGTGCCGGTGGACAGGACGGTGTCCTGTCCGGCGCGGACCTCGATGGGGGGGGCGGCGAGGCGCGCGGCAGGGCAGAGGGTGATGGGGGCGGGGGTGGCAATGCGATCAAGCATGCGGCCGAGGCCACCGGCGTAGGAGCTGGAGCAGGCGGACTCGAAGTAGCCCCACGGGGCGGCGAACTCGACGGCGTCGAGGAGGCGATAGGCGGGGTAGATGGAGGCGTTGCCAGCGTCCTTGCAGACGGGGGACAGGACGTCGGGGCTGGTCAGGCGCGCGGCGCTCTCGCCGCCGCCGAGCAGTCCGATAGCGACGCGGTCGGGGTCGTCCTTGAGGCTCAGGAGGCTGTTGAGGGCCTCGCCGACGGGCAGGAGCTGATCGCGCTTCCACTCGCAGGCCGTGACGCTGTTGGGGGCTCCGGCGAGGTCGAGGTTGGCGTTGGAGCAGTCGTCGCGGTCGCTGGCGAAGATGACGAGGAGGCGCGCCTCGGGGCGGAGGAAGCCCTGGTTGCCGCCCTCGGTGATGGGCTCGCCGGCGCGGACGGTGAGGGCGATCTGGGCGGCCTCGAGGTGCTCCTGGGCGGCGATGCCGTTGTTGCCGATCTGGACGTTGCAGGTGGCGAAGAGCGCGGCGTCCTCGCCCATGGCGCTGGTGACGAAGCGGGGGGCGCCGGCGCAGCCAGCGACGCCGTTTCCTCCGGTGAGGAGGGAGCCGGCGGTGTTGGGGTTGGAGGTGTCTCCGCTGACGGTGCCGACGTGGAAGTCGAGTCCCTTGCCGCGAAGTCCGGCGATGAAGGAGGGCATGGCGGAGGAGAGCCTTCGCTGGAGGGGCTCGGCGGCCGGGGCGTTGCCGATGACGAAGAGGACGTCGATGGCGTCGGGGTTGTAGGCGACGTTGAAGGGCTCGGTGGTCTCAATGCCGCGGACGCAGCTCTCGCCGGGGGGCGGGAGGTTGGGATCGAAGACGGGGTTGGGCTCCTTGCAGGCGAGCCCGAGGGTGCCGACGGCGGCGATGAGGAGCAGGAGGCGGAGGCGTGGAGGGTGGCTCATGAGGTGAGGCGCCTATGCACGAGGGGATGATGGAGGGGGGGTCAGTTGCAGCTGACGCCGCGGCTGAGGCCGTCGGGGCAACCGCCAGCCTGGGCCTGAGCGAGGGTGCAGATCTCTCGGCAGCCGGGGCGTCCGAACTCCTGGAGGGCGCAGCTGCCGTTGCCCCAGACGATGTCGGTGACCTCCCAGAACTCGGTGTTGGCGTTGCCCTCGGGGCCGGGTGCGGCGCGCAGGAGGATGGGCTCGAACTCCTTGGCGAGGCTGCCGCCGCAGTAGATGCGGATGGTGACGGTGGCGTCGCCGAAGCCGTCGTCGTGCCAGTAGTGGACGCCGAGGCGGTAGACGCCGTCGAGGGGGGTGCGGATGTTGATGTTCTCGGGGCCGTTGCCTTCGATGTCGTCGAGGTCGAGGCGGGGGTCGTTGGCGTCCAGGGGGGAGGTCCACTCGACCTGGGGGGGCGGGGAGCTGTTGGGGTCGGCGTTGAAGCCGGCGATGAGCTCGCGGCACTCGGTCTCGTACTGGGCCTCGGCGATGCTGTAGGAGGCGTCGCAGACGCGGCAGTTGCGCCAATAGCAGTCGTCTCCGCGGGGTCCGTCGGAGAACCAACGGCCGGCGGGGGACTTGAGGAGGTGGAGGTCGATGTCGGAGGAGTCGCCGTTGGCGCCGATGTTCCAGACCATCTCGATGCGGAGCTGGTCCTCGGAGTTGGTGTCGAGGGTGGTGGTGCATCGACCGACGCCGCCGTTGGTGTCGGCGACCTCGAGCTCGAGGACGTAGGTGCCCTGGACGTCGGCGAAGATCTCGGTGGTGAGGGCGGCGGCGGGGTTGGGTGAGGCGGTGGAGCCGGTGGGGCGATCGAGGATGCGCCAGGAGGCTCGGGCCATGGGGTCGCCGTCGTCGTCTTCGTAGCCGCCGACGAAGGTGTAGAAGCTGAGGGTGGGGCCGACCTGATCGGGGGGGCAGATGGCGCGGGGGGGTGTGTTGGCGCAGCCCTCGACCTCATCGACCTGTCCGTTGCAGTCGTTGTCGACGCCGTCGCAGACCTCGGTCTCGGGGAGGGTCTCGCCTTCGCACTCGCTGTAGAACTCGCCTGTGCAGGCCTGGGTGCCGGAGCGGCAGGAGGTGCCAGCGCCGATGAGGTCATCGGGGTGACCGGAGTAGCAGTCCTTCTGGGCGACGACGCAGGTGCAGCCCTCGTCGACGAGGTCGTTGCAGTTGTTGTCGAAGCCGTCTTCGCAGATCTCGCGTCCGCCGGGGGTGCAGAACTCGGCGCGTCCGCCGTTGTTCTGGCCGTTGTTGTTGGTGGCGTTGTTGTTGTTGGTGGCGTTGTTGACGGTGCCGTTGTTGTTGGAGGCGTTGTTCTGGCCGCCGTTGTTGGTAGCGTTGTTCTGGCCGCCGTTGTTGGGGCCGTTGTTGGTGCCGCCGTTGTTGGGGCCGTTGTTGGGGCCGTTGTTGGCGCCGTTGTTGGGGTCGTTGTTGTTGGCGCCGTTGTTGTTGGTGCCGTTGTTCTGGCCGTTGTTGACGCCGTCACCGGTGGGAGGCGGGTCCGCGCAGGCGAAGGAGATGGCGCCGAGCGCGGCGACGGAGGCGAGGATGAGGAGGAGGTTCGTAGGGCGGCGCATGGGGACAGCTCCTGAGGGCAGCGCTCCGCGGGCGTGGCCGGCGGCGGCGAACAACGTCAATCGACGAACACTCTAGTTGAGTCCGCGGGAAATACCAACTCGCTGGGCGCTCTGTTGGGCAGGGGCACGGCGAGGGCGTTTGTCTGGGGCACCGGCCGATCAGCGGCAGAAGGTGACGTCCCAGGTGTTGGCGCGTCCGGAGCAGGTCTGGGGTGCAGCGCAGTGGTCGTCGATGGTGCAGACCTGGTGGCAGAGGGAGTGGGTGTCGTCCTCGCGGATGCAGACGAGTCCGGCGAGGCAACGTCCGTCGGTGTCACCGCAGGGCTGCTGGTCGGCCTGGGTGCCTTCGATGACGCAGACAAAGATGGGGTCGTTGGTGAGGGGGTCTCGCCCGAAGGTGCAGGCCTCACCGGGCTGGCAGTCCTGGGCGTAGATGTCGCAGGCCAGCGGGATATCCTGGCAGAGCCCGATGGAGGGGTTCTGTCGGATGTTGGCTGAGCACTGTTTTCCCTCGGAGCAGCCTTCACCGGAGGCGCGATCGCACATGCGGGCGCATCGTTGGCCGACGTTGCCGCCCCAGTTGACGCACTGGAGGCCGACGGCGCAGTCGCCGCCGACGCAGGGTTCGTCCTGGGGGGTCTGGACGGGGTTTCGGGGGACGCAGGTGGGGACGCCTTCGATGGGGAGGCACTGCTGGGTCTCGGGGCAGTCCTGGCCGACGGGGTCGCAGTTGCCCTCGAGGTTCCCGTTGTTGGTGGTGCCACCGTTGTTGGTGGTGCCGCCGTTGTTGGTGGTGCCGCCGTTGTTGGTGGTGCCGCCGTTGTTGGTGGTGCCACCGTTGTTGGCGGCGTTGTTGGAATCGCCGTTGTTGGTGGCGTTGTTGGAATCGCCGTTGTTGGTGGCGTTGTTGGTCGTCTGGGCCGGGGCTGCGGGTGCGACGTCCTCATCGCCGCAGCCGTGGAGGTTGGCGAGGGCGAGCAGGGCCACGAGGGTGAGGGTGGCGCTGGTGAGGACGGCGTGTGTACGGGGAGGGGTGTGCATGGCGGGAGCAGCCTCGTTGCGGTGCGCGAACGGGAGTCGGACGAGACCGTTCCGGTGGTCGTCGCGGTGGCCGGAGGGGTCTGGAGTGCTCGGCGCCGAGCCGAAGCGTGTTGGAGGGAGTGTAGGTGGAGGCGTGGGGGAATTCAACCGGGAGTGTTCCGGCTCCGCTGCGCGGCGGGCGAGTTCTGGTCTCGGGACGGTGGCTGACGTATGCTCGGCGGGGCCGGGGGACAACAACAGAGGGCGAGGTGACGTGAGGGGACATCGAGGGCGGTGGTGGCGATGGGGACGTGCGGTGGGTGCGCTCGTCGTCGGGGTGTGGGCGGTGTCGGGTGCGTCGGTGATGGCGCAGGAGCCGGGGAGCTCGGGGGTGAGCGTGGACGGCGCGCTGTCGTTCGGTGCGCACTACAAGGAGGGACAGTTCGTCTCGGCGGTGATCGATCTGGCGAACGACGGGGCGGATCGGGCGCTGGACGTGGAGCTGTCGGGGGTGGGGGTGAGCCGGCAGGTGCGGGTGGACCTGGCCTCGAAGGGGCGCAAGCGGGTGAAGCTGGTGGCGCCGGCGCCGCGGATCGGCGGGCTGGAGGTGTCGGTGCGGGAGTCGGGCGGCCGGGAGGTGCTGGCGCACAAGGTCATCCCGATGCAGCGGATGTCGGCGGAGGCGTCGTTGCTGGGGTACATCGGTCGTCGGCCGCCGGGTTTGAAGGAGGCGGTGGATTTTGCGGCGGTGGACACGTTCGGGCTGCCGGTGGACATGGACCACACGCGGGTGGCGCGGGTGACGGCGGCGGAGCTTCCCGAGGTGTGGATGGGCTACGAGGTGCTGACGGCGCTGGTGTGGTCGCATCCGGAGTTCGACACGCTGAGCGCGGAGCAGGTGGAGGCGCTGCGTCGGTGGGTGCTGTCGGGCGGTCATTTGATGGTGGCGGTGGACGACGACTTCGCGCGGGTGGCGCACGGTCCGCTGGCGTCGCT
>Ga0100377_1003236_pt1 | contig 13247 bp, 9 predicted proteins | sample CryGeymeta201501_FD_83664 | JGI IMG/M metagenome (GOLD analysis project Ga0100377, IMG submission 83664) | Groundwater microbial communities from Crystal Geyser aquifers in Utah, USA - Crystal Geyser metaG 2015-01 | ecosystem: Environmental > Aquatic > Deep subsurface > Groundwater | place: USA... | reverse complement strand
TTTTTCATAATAAATTTAGTTTATCTAGTTATTTATCTTCTTTCGAAAAAGAAATTTTTTATCAAATGAAGTTTAGTTTTAAATGGGGCATACTTGAGGCCAAAGATTAACCGATTTTTTCGCTGGTATTTTAGGTGAAGCGGAGAACCGCTGCCTCCGGTTGATTGAGCGTTTTTGTGATAAATTATAATTCTCGGTTGATAAAAAAGTTTAAATCCGGCTCTTTTGGCTCTTTCGCAAAAATCAGAGTCTTCATAATATAGAAAGTATGCTTCATTCCAAAATCCGATTTTATCGATAATTTTTTTGTTGAAAAAAAGCATGCAACCGGTGATAAAATCAGTTTCTTCGCTTTTCTCGTATTGGCCATGATCGACTTCGTCAACTCCTTGATGGACAGTGACAACATTTTTCCAATCATTGACTCCACCAGCATACCAAAGGACTTTACCAATGACGGATTTTTTATATTTCTTGTAATATTCATATCCCGGAGCATAATAAATTTTCCCTCCGAAAATATCACTTTTTTTGAATGCCTTTTCTGCAGTAGCAACAAAGTTTTTATCAAAATAAATATCATTGTTAATAGCGCAGAATTTATTAACCTTATGACTCAAAAAATATTTAACGCCTTGGTTGATGCCAAAAGCATAACCTCGATTAGGTAGATTTTTAATAATCACCCTCATTGGATACTTTTCAATCTCAAGGCCCTTTTTTTTACTGGAAACATCGGCGATAAAAACAGTTATTTTTTTAGCGTTTTTTACAGAAGATAAAGAGTCAAGGAATTCTTGGGTGAGTTGATACTGATTGTAGTTTACGGTTACCAGTCCGATCATAAGTTAAGTATTTGTCATCCCGAACGAAGTGAGGGATCTAGTCCCGACTGAGTCGGGACGTAAATTACGCTTCGCTAGATTTCTCCCCTTCGACTTCGCTCAGGGTCGAAATGACTAAGGTTTTATAACAGTTTTTTTATTAATCTTTCTTTTATTGTTTTATTCTTTTTCCAATGGAGAACTTCTTTTAGTCCGGTTTTAAAGAATTCTGTTTCGTCAACTTTTTCATCAGTTTTAAATTTTTTCATTTCAAGATAATAAAAATAGACTAGAAAATAATAAAATAACTGTAAGACAGCAAGAATAAATCCTTGGACGCCATCTTTATAGCCTTGAGCGGCAAAATAACGACTGATAAATTCGTTAAGTGATTTTTTCACAGTATCGGAAAAAGTAAAAATTCTTTTTTCTTCATAAAGTTCTCTGGCTTCGTATTTGGCATAGCGTTTAGTCTTATCAAAATATTCATCTAGATCCCGGTAATTATGGTGAATCAAGGCAAATTCTTCTTTGGCATCTATTTCAAGACCACGGCCTATTGCCTTCGGCTGACGATGGATTATTTTTGGCCAGACAACTTTATTTTTTTTAAAGAGACGGATCTGATAATCAGGCCACCAGCGGCTATGTTTTATCCAGCGGCCTAAAATGATATTTTTTCTGGGAATTTTAAAGTAATCATAGGATAAAAGACGTGATTTAATGATAGTTTTAAGTCCAGGAGTAACGATTTCATCAGGGTCCAAGAAAAATATATAGTCGCTTTTGGCAAAGTCTTTGGTTTTATTACGGATTAGTTCAACATAGGGGACGGCTTCTTTAAGAGTGACTATTTTTATTTTTTTATTTTTTTTCAGTGTTTCGATTAATTGAGGAGAGATTCCGATATCGACAATAATGATTTCGTGAACCAAGTCATTAATTGATTCTATTACTTTGAGTAAAAAAGGCGGACAGTCTTTAACGACGATTACTGCGGAAATATTTTCCATATCCATTTTTTAACTCGGTAAGGTAATTTTTATCACACGAGAGTCTCACCATTTCGTGGTCCCCTCGAAAGTGAAAAAATTACTCTTACCTCGTTTAACAAATCTACTTTAAATACTAATTTTAACGTTAATAAATAAGCAATTATACCTCCTGCAATGCTTATAAGTAAAGAAGGGCCGGATGAAATAGAAAGCCTAGAAAACAGAAATACTATCGCAGACATTACTACGGAAGCGGTTAAAAATTGATAGACATTTTTTCCAAAAGAAAAATTGACGGTTTTTTTTGTAACAATAACAACAATAATAAATGATGAAGAAAGTATCACTAGAGTAATTGGGAAACCGAGGCTGCCAAAAAAAAAGGTAAGAATAGGAGTCAAGATCCAAGTAGCCGTCGTCCAGGCGATCATAAAAGAAAAAGTTATTTTTACTTTCCCTAAACCGTTGAGAAGATTGATAAACGGAGTTGAATATGAAGAGAAAAGAGCCGATAAGCAAAAAAGATAAAAAAACGGCAAGGCCGGCGTCCACTTATAATATTTAGGGATAAAGTCAACAATTTTTCCCATGATTAAAGCCAGTTCGACTGTCGTCGGGATAATGATTGCCGATTGGTAATAAATAACTTTTTCAACCATTTTTTTTAACTGGTCTATATTATTTTGAAATCGGGAAAAAAGAGGAAAAAGGACGCGGCTTAATGAGTCCATTATAATTCTTATAGGTGATTCAGCCCATTTTTTTGCCCAGCCGATATATCCTAAAGCCTGGAAACCAAGTACTTTACCAAGATACAAGATTAAAAGGTCATCTTTGACAAGAGCCAGAAAAGAAGACATTTGAAAAGGAATGCCAAAAGAGAGAAGTTTTTTCAAAATAGAAAGATCAATCTTTATTTTTATTGACCAAGGAGAAAGATAATAGATAATTATCACTCCGATAAAAGCTCGAAAAATTACGGCCATTGCAAAACTGTTCAAGCCCCACCCAAACAACGCAAGAATAATAACCGATAGATAAAAAACTGTATTTTCGACGATCTGGACTAAGACAATTTTTTGAAACTGGATTTTTCTTTCTAAAAAGATTGAAGGGATAGTTTTTAAGGAGGAAAGGAAAAAAGAAATCAAAAGTGCCCAATATAAATATTGGCCTTCAATCGGCAGTTTATAAAATTTCATAATGGTAGACGTAGCTGACCAACCAATAAATATTATTGACAGTATCAATAGCTGTTGAATTGTGAAAACCGTCGCTACCTCGTTGTCATCTATATCTTTTTTTTGAATAAGCGAGGCAGCTAAACCGATATCTGAAAAATAATTGAGAATCGCGATTAAAGACAAGACGGTGAAGTAGATACCAAATATTTTCGGCGTTAAAAGAATTGTCAGTACTAAGTTGGCGATAAATCCTAAAGCAGCAGAGTAGCCGCTTTGAAAAAAAAGACTAAGGGTAGACAAGATCGTTTTCTTTTTCAGGTCATCCATAAAATAATTTAACAAATAAAATTAACCCTATAAAAGTTATTATTGAAACAAAATTTCCCACTTTTTCTATCGTTGTTTGTTCATATTTTACTGTAATAATAGACGGGCTATTAATATCCAATATCGGTCTTCCAAGATAATCAAGATTTTTTGGAATAATTTTTTGGTTATTAACGGTTATTTCCCAGTAAGGAGAATAAGAAACATTGATAAGAACTTTTCTTGATGAAGTTGAAGCTTTTTTGTAAAAAGGTTGATCATACAAAATACTAATCTTCTCTTTATCAAGACTATGTATAAACTGATTGTCTATAAGGTTAACTTCAATTTTTTCTTTTCCTGTTGTTGTCGGTTCTAATTCGAGCCATTTTTTATAGTTAACAGTAATTGGCAGATATTCGGCGATTTTGTAGGAAACCATTTTATTGATATAAAGAGATGAGAGAAAATCTTGATTGAATTTTTTATTGGTCATCGTATGCTTAATAAAAAATTTAGAGTTGTAGACTATCACCATAATAGATAAGAAAACGAAAAAAATCTCTAATTTTTTAAATTTATTAGGAATATTTAAAGCGGCGATAAAAAAAGACATTCCAAATAGAGAAAAAACCAACAACCGCCAAGGAAATTGAAAGAACAAAAGATATTTTTCAAAGAATAAGGAAATCGGCAGCGAAAGATAGGTAACAAAATAAACAGAAGAAAAAAATAATAAAATTATAAAAAATAATGGCAGACGGTTTTTTCTTTCTTTAATAATCTTGATAATTAAAAATATCAAACCAATCGAACCGAGAATTATTTGAGGTTTACCAAGCATAAACGACATTCCATCGTCAGTACAGCCTGGCCCCGATCCTCCATAATCCCAAAATGGAGTAGTCCATAACTGCCATAGACATAATAGATTTTGAGAGTAATGAGCGTGTTTGACAATTAAAATGGCATTGGTGGCTCCAACTTCCAAAATAGCCGGGATAAAATAATAAGCATTAATCAAGAAAGCGAATAATAATGACAATAAATTTCTGTTTTTATTTTTTAATAATAAGATAAAGATCAAAATCGCAGGAATAAAGACAATAGATAAGACATTGTGGGAAGTGAAAACAAATCCTAAAATAAGTGAAGTAAGAACAAAAAACCACCTAGATTTATTTTTTTGATTTATGTAAACTGCCCAAAAAGCTAGAGGTAAAAGAGCAATAAACCAGGTTTCAGCCAAATTACCTCGAATAAAGATTTCAACTGCAAGCCAAGGAGATGAAACATACAATGCTCCGGAAAGCAAACTTGGAAAAAAACCGAAAAATTGAGAAGTAAATAGATACATTGATATAAAAGAAAGAATGATTGCCAGTAAAAAAGATATTTTCAGGCTATTAATAATACTGATTCCAACTAAGTGGAAACTGGAGGTAAGCCAATAGGGAAAGGGAGCGTAATAATTAAAAACAGGAAAACCCAGCTTAAAGGAAAAATCTGGGGCAATTCGGGGAGGAATTTTTAAATTATTTAAATTGAGAACAAATTGGTTAATTCGGGCCGCTTGAGTTTCATCATGGAAAGTAAACATCTTATTGTTAAAAGGATTAAGGGAACGGCCAAGGAAAAATATAATAAAAATGAAAGTCAGAATTAAAAGAAACCTTCTCATCAAAGATTATTATAGCAGTTTAAAATATGTATAATATAAACATTGTGAAAAAATATCTTCTTTTATTTTTGATTATAGTTTTAGGATTTTTTTTAAGAGTATATAAAGTTGATACTGTTCCTTCAGGAGTATTGGTAGATGAGGCGGCTTTGGGTTATAATGCTTACTCAGTTTTTAAGACTGGTTTCGACGAACATAAAATCAGATATCCTTTACTTTTTAAATCATTCGGTGATTATAAACCGCCGGCTTATTTTTATTCTCAACTGCCTTTCATAAAATTATTCGGATCAAATAATTTTTCTCTCCGGTTTCCTTCAGTACTGGCCGGTACGCTACTTATTTTAGTTGTTTTTTTTCTCTTTAATAATTTAGGATTTGGATTTACAACGAGTTTATTTGCTGCTGCCCTGACTGCTTTTTCTCCTTGGACAATTATTTTGAGCCGTTTTGCTCTGGAATCAAACCTGGGTCTTTTATTTTTTGGAATAGGACTGACTTTTACAATCAAATATTTGAGAGAAGATAAAATTTTATTCGCTATTTTAGCCGGGGTTTTTTTCGGCCTGTCATGGTATGGATATATTGCCTATAGAATGACAACGGGTCTTATTATTTTTTTCCTGTTTTTTTACGGTTTTTATAAAAAACTAAAGCCTAAAAATTTAATAATTTTAGTTGGAGTTTTTTTTATTACCATCTTTCCTCTTTTCTTGACCGTTTTTTCCAAGTCGACAAACGCCAGATTTTACCAGATAGGATTATTGGCCGATAAGGGGCCGGTTATGGAAATAATTGAAAGCAGGACTTTTTGCCGCGAAGATCTTCCCAAACTACTGTGTTATTTAAATAGCAATAAAGCGACAGTCTTGGGGAGAATACTTTTTGACCGATATTTAAAAACTTTTTCTCTTGATTATTTGTTTGTAGGAGGGGAAAGAAGCTCTGGTTCATATGGTGTAGAGAATTTCGGTCTATTTTCGTTTTTTACGATTCCTTTGTATTTACTGGGTTTTATAGCGCTTTTTTCCCACAAAAAAAATAAGTTTATTGATACATTAAAACCGTTAATTTTTGCCGGGCTTTTATTTGGAGCCATGCCCTCATCAATCGCCGGTCTTCCCCAGAAAGTGAGATTGTCGCCGCTTTTTCCTTTTATTTTAATCTTGATTGTTTGGGGATTCGAATTATTAAGAGAAAAATTCAGAGGAAATACTAAATCCTTTTATATTTTTTTATCTTATTTTTTGGTCTTTTATTTGGTGCCTTGTTTTTTTAATAAATTTTTTAACAATTGATGTAAGAAAACAAGAAATACATTATGGTAATTACATAAGAAATCTGATGTTGTATATAGCTGATCAAAAAAATACCAGAATTTATATGAATGCTAATTTTTCCGAACCGCTTATCTATTACGCATATTTTTCCCAATATGAGCCTGTTAAATACCAAAAAGATGTTAAATTTTCAGAACCTGACGGCATAGGTTGGATTCACGCCGTTAGACTCGATAATATTCATCTAATCGGCGGCGGGAGTGATTATATTAAAATCATTTGCGAAGAGAGGCAAAAGCCTGGCCGGGCCATTCTAATTACTAACGAAAAATTAATAGAAGATGTAAAAAACAATAGTATTTTATATATAGGCAAAACAGAAAATGATGCGATGTCTTTAGTTTATGCTTATGATATGAAAAAATTTCCGCTAGAAAAAAATGTCTGTGGAAATTAACTTAAAAAAATATGAATTTTTTTGAAAAAAAAATTCTTACAGGAATTGTTTTTTTTATCACATCTTTTTTTTATATCTATAAAATATTTTTTCCTTCAATTTCCTTTGCCAATGAAAAACCCCAAATAATCTTTATTAATCAGATAAGAGGGAAAGAATGTTGTTCTATAGGGACTTTAGAGAATTTAAAGATGCAGGTTGAGGCGTTTGAAAAATATCAGATTCCCAGTTTTTTTGCCCTGAGATATGATACACTGATTGATCAGGATTATATTGACTATCTAAAACAGCAAATAAAAAGTTCTCCAGATATCATAAATCTTGGTCTTCTAATAGAGGTAACACCCCGATTGGCTCAGGATTCAGGTGTTAAATATAATGACGGTGATCCTTGGTATGAGGCTCAAAATGTCTTTACAATTGGCTATCCAAAAGAAGACAGAAAAAAGATTATTGATCACTTATTAAAAACTTTTAAGAATAAATTTGGGTATTATCCTGTTTTAACTTCCGCCGGGATGATTGACACCGAGTCATTAAATTATCTTCATAAAAATTATGGTGTACTTGCCCATCAAATCACCCGCGAACAATGGGGAACAGACAGCTATACTCTTTATGGCGGGCCGCCTCATTATCCTTATCCAGGATCAAAAAACTGGTCGTTTATTCCTGATTTTAACGAAAAGAATCCTCTATTAATTCTCCGTCAGACTGTTGCTGATCCTTTGTATAACTATGGTGAAACAGAAAAAGCATATACATCTCAACCCAACGATTATTTTAATGCCGGACTTGATTTTCAATATTTTAAAAATCTTATTAATCAGGCTCTCTTTGGACAAAAAACTACCGGTTTTGCTCTTTTAGGATTGGAAAACTCCAACGAAAAAAAGTACCAGGACGAATATATTAAACAGATAGACTATATTAATCAGTTAAAGGGTAAGATAAACTTTCCTAACCTAAAACAACTGTCTGATTTTTGGTCAAAGCAACAGACGACTTATTATCAGGGAAGAGATTTGATTAATAAGACAAATAATCAGGCCGAATTTATTACCACGCCAGATCATAGAGAGAGACAAAGAAAATATTTAGATAAAGTTTACACAACTGACTATCGTTATTATAATTCCGATTTAATTGATCCGTATAACGATTATGTTGCCAAAAAACACGGCTTCTGGATTGTCCCTTATGCTTTTGATTTTTCCCACGTTTATAAAGCAGAATCAATTTTTCCCGAAACAAAAAATGACTTGATAATCGATAAACAGCCTGAGCTTAAAATAAACAAGATTAATTCAAAACAGTTCAATAAAACCAGACTGGAAAAATATCCTTATTTTCTACCAGAACCAATTGAAAGAGAAATTGATAGAAAGAAAAGCGAGGTTAAAGTTTCAATAGGAAAGACTATTAATATAGGGCTTTTTGCTAGAGATCAATATGATTGGCCCGCAAACATTTCTTATCCAATAGAAGTTAAAACTGATCCGGAAATAGAAAATATCCAATATAACCCTGATTCAGCCAAGCATTTTTTCATCATGCCGAATGAAAAACCTGATTTTCAAGAAATAATTCTAATGTCCGATGAAAAAATAATAAAGAAAATCTGGCTTTTCCCCCGGTTCTTACCCTTCTTAAAGATTATCTGGTGATAATCAATAAGGGAGCAGAATGTCAATAGAATTCACAATGTAACTGTTTTTTGGTATTTTTTTGTTTTCAAATTCGTATACTGCTTCTATTTTTGCCCCCGGGAAATAATGAGTAATAAAATTTTGATTTCCTAAAGTTATCTTTAGTTTTTTTGAACCTCCCCAGGGGTTAAAAGTTATATCGTCGGGATCTTTAAAATATATAAATTGATGTTTAATAATTTTATTTTTGTTTTTGCCGAAAATTTTTTTGGCATTTTTGGTAAAACGTGATTCAAGCAAAAATGTACTGGAGGATTCATGAATAGAGATACCCAAAATATTCAAATATAAGTATAAAGGGATTAGAATAAAAGCAAGAATTTTCCAGAACTTTCCCTGCTTGATGAATTTAGTAATGAAATAAGTTTGTATAAAAATAACAAAGATCAGCGGTATAGTCAATCTAACCATCCATTTATGATGGAAAAAACCAATCGGTCCAATAAAAATAAAAAAACTAATAAATGAAAAAAATACTATATAGATTACTTTTTTGATTTGTCTAATTTTTTTAATTAAATAATAAAAAGCCGATACCCCAAGAGTAAAAAAATAGGTAATAAAAAAATAAAAATAGGTTTTGACTTCGGGTAAATTTTTTAATAACTTATAGAATTCCGGGATAGGTGGTTTTAAAATACTAATAAAATAATCGGGCATAAAATTTGGAAGGCCCAAACTCCATAAGAAATACCATACTAAGTTGTTGACAGTCGGTCGTAAATTAAAATTTAATCGATAATTTTCTAGACGGGTAACGTATTTTAAACTGTATTGATAAATGACGATAAATATCAACCCTAAAATAATATAAGGTAAAAGTTTACGCCACTGAATTTTTTTATTGACAAAAAATTTGAAGATAATTAAAAACGGAACAAAAAGAACGGCTGTTTCTTTTGATAAAAGAGCCAGAACAAAAAATATAATTGCCTGAGTATTTTTTCCTGTTAATAATTTATAAAAACTAATAGTCAAAAAAGTAAATAAAAATATCTCTTGAAAAGTACCCAGATAATAAAGCTGAAAGACATGGGTAAAATTAATAGCAAAAAAGCCGGCGGTTAGATAGGAGAGAAATTTATTTTTACTTAGATGAAAAATGATTTTAAAAAGATAATAGACCCCGATAAAATAAACAAAAAAACACAACAAATGGGCGATAATAATATTGTTGTTCAAAAAATAAATAAAAAAAAAAAAAACATAGAAGGAAACAGGTTTATAAGAATATTGCCTGATTGGGGAGAAAAAATTAATAAATTGATTAAAAGAATTAATCTTGGTAATTTTGAGAAAAAAGAAATCATCATTTAAAAAATAAATAGTGAAAGCATTTCGGAAAAGGAAAGCGACGAAAGCAAAAAGCAAGATAAAAAACATAATTATTTTTTAGTTGTTAGTTCAAAAAAATGGAAATCAGTTAGATAGCCCGGCTTGTCAATTTTTTTGATTAATTTAAGAGGCCACATTTCAGGAAATTGATCACGGTGGGAGAAAAAGACATAAACATAGTTATCTTTCAAAAGCGGTTGATTTTCATAGAGTTGTTTTTCATCCATTGGCCAGTAACCTTTGAGAGTGATTTTATCAGTGGGTTTAAGAAAGACATCTAAAACATCTAAAGCCATGCCAAAATTACCCTCGGCCAGAATGACGACTGGTTTTTCTTTTGATTTTTCCCGGGCAAATTCCATAGTTTCTTTGATTCCCCAACCAGCCGGCCAGCCTTCGATATACTGGCCACGGTCAACAGCGGGAAAAGGAATATATCGATAACCAAAAAGAATGGTTAAGTCGAAAAAGATAATCGATAAAAAAATTAAGACATACAACACCAAGCGGCCCGTTTTCGTCGAAGCTTCAGCGAGCAAGTAAGAAGTGAGAATTAAAAGCATCGTGGCAAAGAAAATCAAATAACGGGGGAAAAGAACTTTAGTAAAAAAAACAATGGCAGTAAAAGGTAAAATAATCCAGAGCAAAAAGTAGAGACCTAATTTTTTATTTTTCCTAATTAAACCAATTAAACCAATTAAACCAATTAAACCAATTACAAATCCCATCTCCCAGAGAATATAGAGCGGTGTATATCTGATGTTATTCCAGAAGTATTGAAAAGGCGTTTTTAAAAACTCGTCAAAACTCATGACAAAAGTAAGATTTTTCAAGGCGACGTAGTGGAAAAAAGGGGAGAGACGCTGGACATTGTAAATTATGAATGCGATGATTATTGATGAACCCAAAAGAAAATAGTAATTGACAGATTCTTTTAACAATTTTTTTAGATTTTTCTGAAAAATCAGAATCGGTCCTAGAACCCCAAGCATTAAAAATATTCTCACGGAAGATTTGGCTAGTAAAAAAAATCCTCCAGCTAGTCCTAAAATTGAAGCTGTTGAAAGCTCTCTTTCTTTGACTAGATAAATCAAAAACAAAAAAATCCAGATGAATCCGGCGTTTACCCAAGAATCGACCAAGGCCATTCTTTCGTAGAAAAGAAAATAAGGAGTAAAGACATATAGAAAAGATCCAATCATAGCAGCGGTTTTCCCGAAAAGATAAAAAGTTAAAACAAAAAAACCTATTAAACTAATAAGACCGCCTGTTACTCCAAAAAGTCTTCCTGCCAGAAGAGCATTATCAGGAAAAAATTTCAAAAAAGGGATTGTGCCCCAGGTTTGCAGTGGTTGTTTGCCGTCGGTGAGGGAGATGAAACGCCACTGGGCCTCTTTCCAGGCTACTTTAGCCCAACGGATATAAATTCCTTCATCTGAAAAAATGGGAAATTGATCGAGTTTGATTAAACGGGTGAGAAAAAATAAGGCAATGATAAGAATCATTAATAAGACATCTTTGCGGGAAAAGGTTTTTCTCAAAAAACTTAAGATTTTAAAAATATCGAACATAGTTAAAGATCAAATTGATATATTTTAACATTAGAATCTAATGGTTTCATGTCAATTAGTTTTCCCAATGATAAATCAATTGGTGTTCGGGTACAAATGGCTTCCTCACAAAGGTAATAAACTGTTTTTACTTTCGGGTCACATCGGTAATACATCACCATATCACAGTTTTTATAGACAGGTTTATTTTTAGCAATAGACATCATATAACGATATTTACTTTCAATAAAATTTTGGGGAAAGATACTGTAATTTACGCAGTATTGTTTTTGATTGGTGATTTTTTTAATTGATTCTTTAATCCAAAGAAAAGTTTTGTCATAGGCTCCGAAAGCGGGCGATAGAGAAATATTTACTAATATTAGAACAAAAAATATTCCCAACGCTAATTTTTCTCCTACTGTTTTTTTGATTATAAGGACAAAGTAAATGATTATAATTGGAATCAAAAACAACAGATAAAAATCAATTAAGGAATTCTTATAAAAGAAAAGCATGATAAAGGAAAAAATAAGAAAAAAGATTATTGGTTTTTCATGCTTTTCTTGTTTTTTAATCGTCAGAATTTTTATTCCAAGAGAAATTAAAAAAATAATAAGACCAATATACCCAAGGATTTGATTCTTGAAAAAAAGCACCCTTCCTATAAAAAAAGAGAAGTCTCGCAGTATAAATTTAATAAAAAAAGGAATTCCAAAGAATTTTAATTTAGCGGTTGTTTGAGAAGCAATTAAGAAATTAATGATACCGGTGGTATTTTTAAAATTATTTTGTGCTTCATAAATGATAAAAGGTAATAGAAGTATTAAATTTATAAAAATATATTGGCAAAATCTTTTTAAATTAAATTTTTTAGAAAATAAGATTACTAAAAAGTAAAAAATAAAAATAACCAACCCTTGATAATGGAGTTGAAAAGCTAAGTTTGAAGCTATTGTCCCATAGATAAAAAAATATTCTCTTTTTTCCTGCCTGCCGGCAGGCAGGTTGTACAAAAACTCATATAAGAAATAAAAAGTAAGAATTACGAATAAAGGTATTGGGATGGGGTTCCAGGCAAAGCGGGAATACTCTATCGATAAAGGTGAAACCGCATATAAAGTAGCAGCTAGAAAAGCCAATTTTTGATCAAAAAACTTTTTCATAAACAGAAAAATAACAATTGAAGCTATTGAAGAAAGCAGCGCGGTTAGTATTGCCGATGACAAGGGTGATTTAGAGAAAATATAGGCAGCGCTCATCAGGTAATACCAAAAAGGAGGAAGAAAGAAATTGCCCACCGAGGCTTTTGGGCCAAGAAGAATGAACTGTCCTTTTTCAAAATGATCTTTAAGATAATAAAGGTCGCGGACCTGATCTTGATGAAAAGATATAAAGTAAGAAAGATGGAAAACACGAAGTAACAAAGAAAAAAGAAAAAGCCAAACGACGATCTTACTGATTTTTTTCATAAGGATTTTTTAGTTTAATGGCTTTCTCTAAAGGATAGTGGATTTCAAATGAGTCTTGGAAAACTTTTGCTTGATATTTAAAATAGGTGCGGAGTTCGTAAAGGGAAGAAAGAAGAATAAGGAAAACTATTACAACTGTCATTGCGAGCGACCAAAGGGAGCGTGGCAATCTCAATAGTTTAAGAGATTGCTTCGTCGTTTCACTCCTCGCAATGACAATAATTCCTTGACCAACAAAATAAACCACAGAAGGAATAACAGTAAATGTGCGAAGCATATTGGGATTTTCCCAGTGGTAAGTCATTAGAGCAGGAAAAAGCGACAGGAAAAAATAAGAAAGAAAAAACTGGTTATAAAAATTCTTAATATTTTTGATTGAGACTATTAATCCGGCGACAAATAATATTCCCAAAACCGGGTTAAGGGCAGGTTTGCCGGGATAGTTATGGCGGCC
>Ga0100377_1003234_pt1 | contig 13254 bp, 9 predicted proteins | sample CryGeymeta201501_FD_83664 | JGI IMG/M metagenome (GOLD analysis project Ga0100377, IMG submission 83664) | Groundwater microbial communities from Crystal Geyser aquifers in Utah, USA - Crystal Geyser metaG 2015-01 | ecosystem: Environmental > Aquatic > Deep subsurface > Groundwater | place: USA... | reverse complement strand
CTGACCGCAGGCACCGCAGTTGCTGCCTGGCAGCATGCCCGTGACCACTTCGATGCGTTCATCTTCGACGACTTTCAGGAAGCGATCGGCAATGGCGAGAACCAAACCGAAGAACCCCGCGACGCCAAACATGACAGCACAAGCGATGAATATGGTCGAAATGACCTCATTCATTCATTCACTCCGTCAATTGAAAGGCGCGGCTTGGGTGATGACCTCGTCAGTCGCAGTGGCGTCTCCGGCTCGCGGCACCCCTGGATGAATACAGCGAGCCGGACATTTGCTGGCCGCCGTGACGAGCTGTGCGAAAGTGCCCTTGGTCGGGTCGTCGATATAGACTTGTTTGTTCCCGTCGTACAGGAAGACTTTCGGGTTGATGTTGACGCACTCGTTGCAGCTCGTGCACAACACCGTGTCGATGTACGGGTCGTTGAACGAAACCACCTCTTCTTCGACGGCCGGCGCGGGGGCAGCGGCCGCTGGCGCCGGCGCTGAAGCCACGTCCTCCGAAGCCACTGGCGCTTTGGCGGCCACTGGTGCTGTCGAATTGAAGCTGCCGGCGGCTGCCGTCATGGGGACGGAGTCCAGGTTCAACAAGACCCCGACCAAGCGCTCCATGGCCTCTTTGGCAGCTCCCACCCGGACCTTCTCCAGCTCTGCTGCGTGGTTGGCTTCCATGCGCGCAAACGCCTCCGCAGCTTCGAGCGCAGCGGCCTCTCGTTCGTCTCTCACCGCGCGAATCGCGTACTCATTGTTGGTCCCGGCCAGCTCCTGAAGAATCCGCCAAGAACGAGCACGGTCGTAGCTCGCAAAGGCGATCTCACGCGTCGTGATGGCGCGGGCGAGCTGACCGTTCTCCGTGAGCACCCAGATGTAGGGGATCTTCAAGATCCCGCCGCTCTTTAGCTTTTCGACGAACTCACTCAGCGGAATCTGCTCGTCGCTCCACGCCTGAGTCGGAATGACCTTGAAATGCTCACGATAGGCTGGCTCGAGGGCGCTGACGTCTGCAAAAGAGAACGAGTACTCGAGCGAGTGTTCGTTCCCTTTTTCGTCGAGGTAAGCGATGGCTTTGGTCGGCCAAGTTGCTTGCAGGTCGGGGTTGACCGAGAGGTCGAAACGCTCGGCCCAAGTTTCGCCGCGGTCTGGGTCGTAGGAGAAGCAAGGATTGGCCCGGCCCTCATGAGCTGCTGAGAGCTCCAGCCATGCAGGGACAGGGTTTGCGTCGGACGGAATCGCGACGATGGCGACCGCCGGCCGAACGACCTCTGCCATTCGGAGCAGCCCAGCGACGCAATGCTCTGGGCGTCCCAGAGTGCTCTGCAGCACAAAAGCTTCACGATGGGCGATGGAGAGATAGCCCAGACCTGGATCGTAGCCGGAGAGCCGTTCCCAGGAGTCGTCTGCTGGAGCGACGCGGTCCGACAGCAGCACTTGAATCGGTCGGCCCGAGCAAAGCAGACGTGTGAACGCCCCCATAGCCTTAGCCTTCAGGCCAGCGACGCTCCCGTAGACCGTGATGTTGGGGAGCAGCAGCAACTCTTCGGCAGAGAACCCTTGCCAGCCAAAGCGCTGCAGGATCTCCTCGTGAAGGCCCGCCTCGTACGCATTGTCCACTTCGAGGTCGGCGAGTCGCACGGCTCGCAGAACTTCTTCGAGGGTCTTGGCTCGCGCCTCGAAGAGTTCGAGTGCGGCAGTCAGGCCATCCTCGGCCTGACGAAGGCTCACTCCATCGAGGGCGAGTCCCTCCGCGAGGCTGCCGTCGTGGAGCAGGAAGACGTCTGGGTCCTCGGAAAGTCCTTCGAGGAAGGACTCGAGCGTCATCCTGGTGTGTATGACACGGGCACGGCGCTCCGGGTCAAGGGAGTGGATGCGATTCTGCGAAGATATCGAGGTGGATAGCTTCGACGGATCGAAGAAGGCCCCCGCGGCCGAACCCAAGCTGGAACTCAGTGCGCTGGCACTCGTACCTTCTGGACCGTACGCATCATCGACGCGGAGGAGGTCGCCCAACCTTGCGATGAGGTGCGTGACTTTCGCACGAACGGGGAGCACCCGCGACTCTCTCGCCCTGCGCACGGCGAGGACGTGAAGAATGGGCAGGGTGTGCTCGTTCAACCCCAAGAGTTGTCCCGTACTCGGCAAGGCGCCAGCGAGCATCTCGAGCTCGGCCTGCAGTGTCTTTAGGCCCGCCGCGCTGAGCTCGAATTCAGCAGCAAAGCTGCTCATGACCGGCTCGAGGACGGTGCTCAAGGCGACCAGTCCTTTCGCCTCGGCCAACTCGCGAACGACTCCCCACATGAAGCGGGCGGTGCTGTCCCACAAGATGGTTGTTGGGTGTGCTTTGAGCGTCTCCATCAGCACGTCGTAGAATGGACGCGCGAAGACGTCGCGTGCAGCGGGGAGGTAGAGCGGGAACTGCGCCCAGCTCTCTCCCTCGGTCGCGAGCAGGTCGATGGCGACCGGCCGCAGAGGCCCGCGACTCGTTGTCGAATCGTCGGCTTGGGCGTCGTGTCCCGTGAGGTGGAACGTGCGCAGCGCCCCGATCCAGGAGTAATCGGGCTCGGTGGGTGGCGGCATCAACGGAAGCGTGGAACCGTCAAGGGAGTGTCCACCATTCGAAGCTTTCGGGAGGTTGTTCATCTTCGGCACGCCTTCAGTGCTGGGCAAAGTGCTTCCCCTGTCGAACACACGCCCCACGTCGACGATCTCGAACGCTCCCGAAGAGAGCGTCTGGAGCAGCCTCATTCAGGCCACGTCACGCAAAGCGCGGCTCGGTCCACGGGGGGCGCAGGTCTTTCATTCTGATGGGTCTAGGTCTCGAAACGGTCGAGCTCTCGGTTCAACGCTTCGAGCTTATCCTCAGCGCTCATCCCCAGACCCGCTGCCGCGTTCAGATCGTAGCGCTCCGCGTTCTCGTTGAGGTAGAGCAGGCCAATCGGCACGGTGTCGAGGGTATCGGCCATGTAGTGGGCGGCGCCGAGATCGGTTGGGTCGTGGTCGACGTGGTTCTTGAACACACGTGCCACTGGCTCGTCGATGACAATCCCCTTGGGGTGTTTCAACAAAGACAGCCGCTCTGGATTTTGCTGCAGTGGGTCCCAGTTTGTCGACATGTAGTGCGGGCAACGCTGCAGGATCCGCACGAACGAGAGCCCTTCGTGGTGGAAAGCCCGCTTGATGGTGGCGTAGACATGCGCGGGGTTCCAGTCGATAGTCTGCGCAACGAACGATGCGTTGGTGATGCCAACCGTGACCCCAAGCGGCCGCAACGGGCTGAGCAGCGCACCGCGAGGGTGCGTGTTGGAGAAGTGATCTTTCGGTGTGGTCGGCGAGGTCTGCATCTTGGTCAGACCGTAGATGTTGTTGTCGAACAACAGCACGGTCATCTTCATGTTGTAGCGGATGGCGTGGATCCAGTGCCCAGCGCCGATGGCGGTGCAGTCGCCGTCGCCGGTTATGGCAAAGACATGGAGGTCTGGCCGACGGGACCGCACTCCGCAGGCGACTGGCAGGCACCGGCCATGCAGCCCGTGGAATCCATAGGTCTTCATGTAGTGCGGGAAACGGCTCGAACAGCCGATTCCAGATATTACCGCGGTCTTCTCGGGAATGAGCTGCTCGTCGCGAGCCAGTCGCTGAACAGCGGTGAGCACGGCGAGGTCGCCGCAACCCGGACACCAGCGAGGGACCGCACCTTCGTAGTCTTCGAGAACGAAATGGCGCTTCTTGGGAGCCAAGGCCCAATCTTGTTTCAAACCGTACATGCTTCCTACTCCCTACATCTTCAGCTGGCGGCGGATTACATTTTCGATGGTCTTGGGAGGCAAGGGACTCCCCGGTACATCAGACCAACAGTCGACATCGACGAGCGTTGCGGCGCGCAGGACCATCGCCAGTTGGGCGTAGCGGCGGCCTCCGGCATCAATGCCCTTGTCGTCAACATCGTCGCTGTAGTTGATCTCGATGGTCATAACCTTCTTGAACTTGGCAAAGATCTCACCCAAGCCAGGTTCGAGAGGGCTGAGGAAGCGTAGGATTGTCGACGAGACCTTGCCCCCGTCGGCCCTGACTCGGTCCACGGCCTCTTCGATGGCCCCCTTGGTCGAGCCCCAGCCGACGATCAGCAGGTCGCCGGTGTCGGCTCCATATACCTTTGGTGGCTTGAGCGTCTTGCGCAAGGTGTGGAGCTTACGACTGCGGGCTCGCATGGCGTACAGATTCGTGTTCGATTCGTAAGCGACCTTGCTGTTGTTGTCGTGGGCAAGCCCGGTGAGGACGTAGTTTCCGCCTCTCTGACCGGGAATTGGCCGCTGCGAGAGCCCCGTCTCGTGATCCCAATCATAGGACGGCTTGCCCTCCGGCCATGGGGACTGATCGAGAGGCGGTGACAGCCACTCTTCGGTGGGGACAGGGCGCGGGAAAGGCGTCTGCCCAGTCGCCAAATTGGCATCCGTCAGCACCATCACCGGTCCACGGAAGGTCTCCGCCAGCTTGCGTGCTGTGACCATGAAGTGCAGGCACTCCTCGATCGTCGCTGGGGCCATGACGATCTTCGGGGCATCGCCAAACGCCGAATACAACGCCGCCAAGAGGTCACCCTGCTCCACCTTAGTCGGTAAGCCCGTCGAGGGACCGCCTCGTTGGACGTCGACGATGACCAAAGGCAACTCGGTCATGACGGCCAAGCCGAGCATTTCGGTCATGAGCGAGAGTCCGGGCCCAGAGGTGATGGTGACAGGGGTCTTGCCAGCGAACGAAGCGCCGAGGGCGAACCCAATCGACGCGATCTCATCTTCAGCCTGGTGGACAAACCCACCGACCCTGTAGAACGCACCGGAGAGGTAGTGCGAGGCCGAGGTGGCTGGGGTGATGGGGTACATGGAGCACAGCTCCATGCCCGCAGCCATGCATCCGAGAGCCAGCGCCGTGTTCCCGTTCATGACCACCATCTGTTGGGGATTGGGGCGCACGGGGATCTCGAAACGATCCGGGACATTCTTGGTCGCCCAAGCGTAGCCGGCTTCGATCAGCTTCATGTTCGAGTCAATGACCTTCTGTCCCTTGCGCTTGAACTTCTTTGTGATCTCCATCTCGGCCTTCTCCAGGCCCATGCAGTAGATCGCGCAGAGCATGCCGAGCGCCCACATATTCTTGCCGCGCCGCGGGTCAGCGATGTACCTGAGGCACTCCACCTCCATGGGTGTCTCGCGCACGTCATAACCGCGCTTCTGGAAGTCCTCGAAGGCTTCGAGATACTCGGCGCGCACGGTCTCGAGGGGGTCGTCGCGCCACTTGCTCTCTAGGAAGATGATGGTGCCCTTACGCAGAGCGCCAACATCAATGCGGCTGTAGAGGACCTGTTCGTTGAAGGCGATGACGATATCGGCCTCGTCCCCGGCGTTGGTGATCTCTTTGGTCCCAACACGGATTCGATTGCCGCTCGCGCCAGCCTTCGAGCGATGAGGGGGCTCGATCTCCGCCGGGATGATCTCGACGGTCCAGACCCCGTTCCCTGCGCGTGCGCTCATGGAGCCAAACATCTGTCCGGCGGTCTGGGCGCCCTCGCCGGAGTCGCATACGAACTCGACGACGTGTTGGTGTACAACCTTCACACCCGAGTCAGTGGTCTTGGATTGAGGCTTAGAAGAAGAAACGACTTTCTTGTCTGTCTTCCCGCGTGCCGAACTTGCATCTTCCATCTACTTGTCTTCCTCCGCTCGACGAGGTTCGAATGGTGAAACTGTCAAACTCACGTCGACGTGAGTCCGCCGCGAGAGCCCTGCACTTGCCCCCTTCGAGGCCGCACACAAGTCGACCCCTGAGGTGCGAAACGCCAGTCGCTCTCAAAGCGATTCAGTCTTTTGTGCGAAGTCACGTCTGTCACGTTCGCTTTTTGTGGACGCGTTCACGATACATCGTCGCAACGAGGAACCGACGGCTCTCAGAGGTCGCCTTAACAAGGGCATTCCGCATCCGAGTCTCATAGACTTGCGACGCCGTGGGTCGCCAGGACCAACATCCCAAGATTGGGCTGGCGGGCAACCTTCGGGGGACTGTGTATGCCCTTTCCTTTCGGGCGTCAAGCAATAGTAGAGCCCAATACGCTCGGCACCGTATGGCCGGAATGGCGGTTGAGCTGGCGATTCGCCGGCTCTACGGTGCTCTTGTTCCGCCTGCTACCAGGTCCAGCACAGGGAAATTCTGGCTCGTGTGCACCACGCCATCTTTATCGAAGATCAGCGCCTCTACGTTGGGCATGGTGTTCACGAGCTCCAGAGCCCTCTGTGCACCAAGAACGAAAAATCCCGTCGAAAGCGCGTCGGCCTGAGTTGCGGTGGGGGCGATCACGGTGACCGCCATGCTCGCTCCAGCAGGGCTCCCGGTTTGGGGATTGAGGATATGATGATAGCGAACACCGTCGACCTCAAAGAAACGCTCGTAATCCCCCGAGCTCACCACCGCTCCCTCTCCGACGACCATCGTCGCATAGAGCTCGCCCCGAGCACGCGGAGCCGCAATCCCTGTTCGCCACGGCTCACCTGCTGCGCGCTGCCCGCGTAACCGAATGTCCCCCCCACCATCAACGATGTAGTTCTTGATCCCCTCAGCCTCGAGGAGCTCCGCCGCTCGGTCGACACCATAGCCCTTCCCGACCCCGCCAGTCCCAATCCGCATTCCCTTCTGGCGGAGCCGCACCGTCGAGCGATTCACATCCAGCTCGATTTGTCGGTAGTCCACCCGCTCGAGGCATTGGGCCAGAGCGTCGGTAGCAGGTATGGTTCGACGTTCGAAATCCCAAAGGCTGCCGCAGGCCGCGAAGGACACGTCGAAGGCTCCACGCGTCTGCCGTGAGGCCTGCTGCGCCGCGATCAACACATCAAGCAGCTCGGGTCCCACCACCACAGGGTCACCACCTGCAGCACGGATGACCTCGCTGATCTCACTGCTCTCACGCCATTCGCTGATGAGCGCTTCGACCCGTTCGACCTCGTCGAGGGCGGCGTTCATCGCACGATGGGCAGTCGCCTCGTCGACCTGTGAAACTTGGATGACGAAAAAGGTCCCCATCAGCGTCCGGCGGGCTCTGAAACGGCCTCCCTCGAGCCGCTCTACCGCATTCTCCTCCGGCGCTGCAGCTCGCTTACTCGGGGTGCCCTCACAGGCGCACAGGCCGACGACCAAGACGAAGAACAAGGCGACCGACGCGAGAACCCCCAGAAGGGGGGCGTGTCGGAACCTGACTGTCGATGGCTGACTGCTCATCTCAACGGACCTTTCCCTCCAAAATGGTTTACAGGAGGCTGTGCGCCAACGATAATGCGCGAGACGCGGCTGCTCCACTCGCGCCCCTCAGAAATCGAGAATCCCACAGCATCGGGCGACAAAATGCAATTACCGCAGACCGCGGAGTACGCACTCAGAGCGATGGCCTTCTTGGCGACAGCCACGAAGGGGGGTGCGGTTCGGTCGAAGGACCTTTCTGTAGAGACAGGGATTCCAGCGCACTATCTGTCCAAGATTCTACGCAAGTTGGTTCTGCAGGGACTGCTGCTCTCGCAGAAAGGGCACGGAGGGGGCTTTGTGTTAGCACGTGAGGCTCAGGAGATCACGTTTATCGAGATCCTCACCTCCGTCGGCTATCGTCCAGAACCCGACCGCTGCTCGTTCGGTTGGGGAGGGTGTGACCCGGATAATCCATGTCCACTCCACCCCGCATGGTCCCAACTCAATGAGTCATTCTGGGTTTGGGCGACGAAGAACACGCTCGCGAACGTGACGCTCTCAGACAGGTCCACCCTCGACCAACTCAAGTTCCTTCGAACCTCCCCGTAGCGATTGGGTTGTCGAGAGAATCGCACCCGAACGCGTGATTTCGCTTGGAACCTAAGCGAAAACAGCGAAACTCGACGGAGGTCGCGGAACCTACGGGAGTGGCTTGCTCGACGCCTTAGGAATCTCATCACGACTATCGCTCACCTGGCGATCCGGTGGTGTTTCTTGCTCTAGGTTCTTCAGAGCTTTGTTCACGCCTGATGCCCGCGAACAACGCCCGTATGACCAAGAGTCAATGGGAGATGGTCATGGCCAAACGATACCTGTTGAGCCACCGAAGATTCTTGTTTGTGGTCCTCGTGTGGACGTTGTGTGTCCCCTGCTGCGGTGATGGCACGCGCGAAAACGACCTGTCGCCAGAGGTGACGACCAGCGATGTCAACGAGGTCGGGCCCAGCCTGGATGCTGTTTCGGACGCCCCAGCAGGCCTCTGCAGTCGCTGTCATGGCGACGCTGAAACCGCAGCCCCGCCAAGAGACACGGCGGGGCACCAAGAAACCACAGAGCGAGCGGTTGGCGCCCACCGCAGTCACCTCGCCCCGTCAGACTGGCACAACACAATCACTTGCGAACAGTGTCATCGCGTACCAACCGACGTTTTGGACGTTGGCCACGTCGACTCGCGCCTCCCCGCCGAGCTGACTTGGGGCGATCTTGCGTCCGCTCAGGGGGCAGAGCCGGTTTGGAATGGAGCGACCTGTGAAGCGACCTATTGTCATGGAGCGACTCTCCAACCTGGAGGGCAGAGTACGGTCCCTAATTGGACCGCAGTCGATGGCAGCCAGAGCGCCTGCGGGTCCTGCCATGGAATCCCGCCAGGTGGCGGTCATCCAATCGTGAGTCAATGCTCCGCCTGCCACCCAGGCCTCGATTCCAACTTCGAATTCGTGAACCCAAGCCTGCACATCAACGGGATCCTCGACATCGCCCCCGGCGACTGCAATGCCTGTCATGGTAACGCAGACAGCACGGCCCCACCACAAGATACCGCTGGAAACACCGCTACCTCAGCGGTGGGAGTCGGGGCGCATCGAAGTCACTTGGGAGCCGCCGATTGGCATCGCCAAGTGGTCTGCGAAGACTGCCATCTGGTCCCCGAGAACCTCTTCGATGCAGGACACATCGACACGGACCGGCCCGCGGAGTTGAACTTTGGGGCCGTCGCCAGTGCGGACGGCACGGTGCCCGGCTTCGATGGAGCTCGCTGCTACGCGGTCTATTGCCATGGGGCGACGCTGTTGCCTGGTGGGTCGAACAGCGCTCCCATGTGGACCACGGTCGATGGCACCCAGGCCGCTTGCGGTTCGTGTCACAGCCTGCCCCCACAGGGCGATCACCCGGCCAACACCAACTGCGAGACCTGTCATGGGGCGGTGGTCGGAGCCAACAACACCTTCAACGACGCCAGCCTCCACATCGACGGCGTCGTCGAAGTGACGAGCGGACATCCCACCGATTGGGCGACTCCTGACCAGCATGGGACGAGCTTCGACAACAACGGCCCGGGCGCCTGCACCGCCTGCCACGGAGCCGCACTCGACGGAGGATTCTCGGGTGTCTCGTGCGACTCCTGCCACAGCGCCTCGTCGCCAAACTGGACCACCGACTGCACTTTCTGCCACGGCGGCTCCGACAACCAGACAGGAGCGCCTCCTTTTGGAGTCAGCGGTGAGACGGCACCTACCGGCCTGCACGTCGGAGCACACTCCGCACACGTCGAGGACACCGCGATGCATAAGAGCTTCCCCTGCGAAGCCTGTCACCTCACACCCACCGACGTGTTCTCTAGAAGTCACATCGATGGAGGAGGAGTCGCCGAGGTCACCTTCAGCGAGGCCGATGAGACCCATGAGGGGGTGTACGTTAACGGCACCTGCAGTCGGCTCTACTGCCATGGCAATGGCAGGAGCGACAACGGAACCGCGCAGTGGACCGATGACTCGGCTCTGGACTGCAGCAGCTGTCACACCATTGGCAACATGTCTGGGCAGCACTTCTTGCACGTCCAAGGGGGAGTTGGGTGTGCAGATTGCCATGCAGACACCGTGAGCAACAACACCACGATCTCGAAGCTCAAGAACCACATCAACGGCAGCATCCAGGTGACGGTAACAACCTGGGACGGTCAGGGATGCAGCCCTGCATGTCACGAGAGCGAAATTTGGTAGTCGCATCGACCTGACTCAGTCAGAACCCACCGAGTATTTTGGTTTTGAACTTCCGACTCAAAGGTCTTCTATTGTGAGCACCTCGGCGTCCTTAGACGCTGAGACCTCGTGTCGAGGGCTAGATTGGGAGTGAGCCCAACACGCTGTCTCTGACCTCGCCTGGATGGGCGACGGTCCACATAGAGTCGTTCTCGCTTCACAACCGACCCTGGCGGCTTCAGTGCTGTTGAGGCTTGGTTGTGCTCCTCAATCGATAGACCGCTTGTGACCACACCCAGCCAGCACAAATCGCGAGGGCTATCACGGCGAGGTCATTGGCGCGGGCTGCGCCTTCGTGAAACCTCCTCTGCACATCGATGGCATCGTCGAAGTGGCGGGAGGGCACCCCGCTGGATGGACCGATCCGACCAGTCATGGCGTGGCCATCAACAACAGCGGGCCTGGCGCCTGTACGCATCGTGGGACCTACAACGGCCCTGGTTCGTGCACGAACCTCTATTGCCATGGTACTGGAAGGGCGAACCCGGGCAGCGCCACGTAGACCAACAACCTCAACAGGGTCTGCACCCGCTTGCACGGAAACAATATGTCCGTATAGCGCGCACGCCACATCGGAGACGGCGTCAGCGGTTCACAATGCCACGCTAATACCGCTAGCAACAACATGACGATTTCGAACCGCGCGAATCACGTCACTGGTGATTGAGTCACAGTCTCCTCGTGGAACGGGACGGGCAGCAATCCCTCCTGTCATGGAGCCGAGGTCTGGTAGAACGCGGGACCGAGTGCGACAACGTCAAACGAGAGTCCACGAGAGTTGGGCTCTCGTCGTTTGCTGTGCTATCGCGACTGCAGGCACTCCAGGTGGCTCGCCTCGAGCGAGTGCCGTGCCAGGAAGCGAGCATGTTCCGATCGGGTGAGCTGTCGCCACTATCAGAGGTGACCGCGGCCGGCGCTGATAGTCGCAAAGATGAGACCCTCCCGCCGACGTTGAGATGCAGTCAAAATTCGCCGCATGTCCTTAATTGGTGCGGATGACGCTGGCGAAACTCAAACAAACGACTAAGGCGTCGTCAGGAAACAACCTGCCCATTTGAGCATCGCCAGAGGCGTGATGGCAGCGTCGGCCTGCTTCGACGATGCTGGGCATCGCCTGCATCGACCTCCTTGCCCTCCCACCTCTGACTTCGCCCAAATGCGCATTTTGTTCCCGGACGACGCCTAAGGGCACCGCTTTTGCCCGTTAGACGGCGCTTCGAACCGTCACGAACCGTCACCATCGCATCTTAGAGGCGCTGCCCAGCGGCACGCCCAGGTCACCATGCAGCATGGAAGATCCCGCCATTTTCTCACCTCACTCCTGTTCACCCTGGCGGCGCTCTGCCTCATCGTGTCCTGCGATGACGCCCCTGGCGGCACGATCAAGGATGGCTCTACGGGGGACTCCGGCGACTCGACGAACGCTGACGGCAACGACGACGTCCCAGTCGACCTTGGCGACGGAGTCAACGACGTCGCTCCTGCGGTCTGCCTACGGTGCCACGGGGATTCGACCTCCCCAGCGCCTCCGTTAGATGCCAATGGTAACGCCGCCACGACGGCGACGGGGGTTGGTGCGCATCGGAGCCACGTCGGCGCGTCGGGCTGGCACGTCCAAGTCCCCTGCCTCTCCTGCCACCTTGTCCCGGTGCAGGTCTCTGATCCTGGCCACGTCGACACACCTCTCCCGGCCGAGCTCACGTGGGGTGGCATCTCCAACGCCTCGGGTGCACAGCCTGTGTGGAACGGGATGTCCTGTGCCAGCACCTACTGTCATGGCACGACGCTCATTCCTGGTGGTCGCCTAACCATGCCCAGTTGGACGTTGGTCGATGGAAGTCAGGCTGCTTGCGGCACTTGCCATGGTCTACCCCCTAATGCCCCCCATCCCGCCAGCGTCCAATGCGAGCGGTGCCACCCTGATGCCTCGTCCGGTCTCGGCTTTGTGAATCCGGACGCCCACATTGACGGCATCGTCGACGTCAACCTCGGCTGCACCAGCTGCCACGGCGGCGTCGATGGCCCAGCCCCCCCTGTCGACACCCAAGGGAACTCGGCCACGACAGCCACAGGCGTCGGCGCCCACCAACGCCACCTCGGCGCTTCCGATTGGCACGCTGAAGTGTCCTGTTCGGATTGCCACGTCGTACCGACCGACATCGCTGCGGTTGGCCACATGGACACTGCCCTTCCCGCCGAGCTCACCTGGGGCGGGCTGGCCGGCATCGACAGCGCCTCCCCGGCTTGGAACGGCGCGAGCTGCACGTCTATCTACTGCCACGGCGCAACCCTCCTCCCAGGCGGAGCGAACATCGAGCCGACCTGGACCACCGTCGACGGCTCTCAAGCCGCGTGCGGCACTTGCCACGGCCTCCCACCCCAAGGTGGACACCCCGCCAGCACGGCCTGCGAGGGTTGCCACCTGACCATCGACGCGAGCCGAGCGTTCCCGGATCCCAGCCGGCATATCGACGGCGTCGTCGATGTTTCCAGCGGTTGCCAAGGTTGCCACGGAGACGCTACGAGCGCCGCTCCCCCTGTCGACACGACCGGGAACAGCGCGACGAGCTTCGTTGGCGTCGGTGCACACCGCAGTCACTTGGGTGCCTCCGTCTGGCACTCCGAGGTTCAATGCGACGACTGTCACTTGGTTCCAGCCGACGTCGCCGACGTCGGTCACATGGACTCTGCGCTCCCTGCGGAGCTGACTTGGGGTACTCTCCCTCAGGCCGATTCGGCCATCCCCAGCTGGAACAGCACCTCCTGTTCGGGCATCTACTGCCACGGCGCGACGCTGATGCCAGGCGGCTCCAACGTTCAGCCCACCTGGACGACGGTCGATGGGACTCAAGCTGATTGCGGGACCTGTCACGGTCTGCCTCCAGCAGGAACCCACGCCACACAAGCCAACTGCAGCGCCTGTCACACCAACGTGGAGGCAGGAAATGCCTCGTTCGTGGACCCCACTCGGCACATCGATGGCGTTGTCGATGTGACCATCGACTGCTCGAGCTGCCACGGCAACGCCTTCAACGCAGCGCCACCGACCGACACCCTTGGCCGCAGCGCGACCACGGACCGAGGCGTCGGTGCCCATCAGGAGCACCTCGGCACCTCGACCTGGCACAAAGAGGTCACCTGCAACCAATGCCACATAGTCCCCGCCTCGATCGCCGCCGTGGGCCACACCGATACCGCACTACCAGCCGAG
>Ga0100377_1003208_pt1 | contig 13336 bp, 10 predicted proteins | sample CryGeymeta201501_FD_83664 | JGI IMG/M metagenome (GOLD analysis project Ga0100377, IMG submission 83664) | Groundwater microbial communities from Crystal Geyser aquifers in Utah, USA - Crystal Geyser metaG 2015-01 | ecosystem: Environmental > Aquatic > Deep subsurface > Groundwater | place: USA... | reverse complement strand
TTTGCATAAAGTTACTTTTTTCTTTGCTTTTTTACTAAATTTATTTTAAAAGTTATTAACATATTATGTTTATAATCAAATACTTATAGTCAATTATGCACTTTTTCAGCAAACCCTAATTAAGAAAAAATCACAAACTTTTAGTTCTTCCTCCGTCAACAGGTAAATTAATACCCATTGCAGCTTGTCATTCAGGAGGAAACTTGTTTAAACAAAGAGATAAAGATTATTTTTGTACTGATGTTTAATAGAGGAAGTTAGTTAATAATCAAGGATAAATTAAATTTTCCTTTCAAGGTTACTTATTTATAGTTCGGTTCATCTTACCACTACTCAACAGGTTTCTTCCTGAATGACCTTAGCTCTATTCTCCTCCAAGTTTTACTAATTCTCTGTTTCTGTTCACCCCTTCAACAAATTAGTCAACATCACAAATTCTTCCACAGAAAGTTGTTCTGGGCGTTTGTCTAAAATGGGGTGTTTTTTAGTTTCTTCATTCAAAAAAACTTTTACGGAGTTTCGCATGGTTTTTCTGCGTTGGTTAAAAGCTGTTTTTACTACTACTTTAAAAAATGCTTCATCACAATCTAGTTTTTCGGTACTGTTTCTTGTCAATCGAATAACAGCAGATTTTACTTTTGGAGGTGGGTCAAAAACATGTTCGTCAACCGTAAACAAATATTCAATATCGTAATAGGCTTGTAATAACACACTGGTAATACCATAGACTTTATTTCCTGGTTTGGAAGCTACTCGTTCAGCTACTTCTTTTTGAAACATCCCCACCAATTCAGGAACTTGGTGGCGATATTCGTACACCTTAAATAAAATTTGAGAAGAAATGTTGTACGGGAAGTTTCCTATTACCGCAAAGGGTTTATTATTGACAATTTCATTCAAATTAATTTTCAAAAAATCACCATAAATAATGTTTCCCTTTAATGAAGGGAACTTTTCCACTAAAAAAGCAATGGATTCTCTATCAACATCTATAGGGAAAGTAGTATAATTTTTTCGTTGAATTAAAAATTGTGTTAACACCCCCATTCCTGGACCAATTTCTAAAACAGTATCGTATTTATCTGTCTGAACTAGACTGTTTACAATATCTTCAGCAATAGACAAATCTTTGAGAAAATGTTGTCCTAAATGTTTTTTGGCTCTAACGGGTTGCAATAATTTTTAATTTTGTAGGTTTAATGTACTTTTGACAAAAGTAAACATATCTGGGGCTTTATGCGATTTTTTTATTTTTTCACTTTTTTGTTTTTAGCTCAATCCGTTGCTGGGTTTGATATTGATGGTTACGCCACCAGTAAAGTTTCATCCATTCATTTTTTTGATAAAAGTGCATTGCAAGAAGATCAATTACTCATTGAAATGCCTTTTGCCAAAGCAATTATTTTAAATAAAGAACAAAAAAAAGAACTTCAAGAAAGAGTAGTTATCAAAGTAGCCTTAGTTTATACTCACTATAGAGCTTCAGCAACATTTAACCAAATAGAACTCAACAAAAAACGCCTGTTAGAGCTCAAAAAATTAGTTCCTGAACTGTTTGCTTTTCCTGTTTGGAAATATGAATTAATTGGTCAAACCGATGGTAACTCTACAGAGGAGTGCAACAAAATGTTTCATGGATTTGTAATTACTTTTCGACCTTTATCAACCGACATTTATGCTGCTCAAGAAAGTAATTACGTTAAACAACTTGTTAATAATCTTTCAACAATAGATTCATTAGCAAAAGATACAACCCCAAAACCATTTCACATAAAAACGCGTTGGGATAACGGTTATGTTTACGATACCATTTGGGGAGAAGAAAAAAAGATAGATTTTTATCCGTCCCCGCCACCAAATCCTTATTTAGCTTCGCTTCAAGAAGATTCCACTGTGCTAAACGCCTTTTCAAGAAATAAAAACTGGACAAATTTTATAGTAGTAACCGATGCTACAGGAAGTATGTCGCCTTATTATTCGCAGGTGCTAACTTGGTTGCGTGGGCAATTCAATAACGAAAATGCTCGTTTATTTGTATTTTTTAATGATGGCAATAGGAAACCATCTGATAAAAAGTTGCCTCTTGAAACAGGTGGCATTTATGTTACAACTGAACGAAGTTATGAAATGGTTTCTCAAACAATCAATAAATGTATTAGTGGTGGTGCTGGAGGTGGTGAAACTAAAGAAAATGATGTGGAAGCTATGTTGTTAGGACTAAAACACTATCCTGAAGCTAAAAACATTGTACTTATTGCAGATAATTACGAAAGAATGAGGGATTATGAGTTCATGAATAAAATCAATATCCCTGTACACATATTCCTATGTGGAGCGGATAGATTTGTTAATTTACAATATCTAGACTTAGCTCGAGTAACTAAAGGCTCTATACATCTCACAAATGAAGATGTTTTTGAGTTGGATAAGTTAAAAGAAGGTGAAACTATTCTCATTAACGAGAGAGAATATGTGTTGACAAACGGAAAATTTAACTTTTATCATGCTAAAAAAGAAGTGCTGTAATTTCCATTTTACTATTTTTCATCAGTTAAATGGAACAGCGAGGCTTTTAACTTTTTCTTTTTGCTTGATCAAAAAGAAACAAAAAATCAAGACTTCTGATAAATTCCTTACTTAATTATTGTAATGTCCCTATACTTTTATTTGTTAAAAGGAATATTTATCGTACACCCTAATTCCCTACATTTGATTTGGCACACCAATACCCAACAATCCCATTCCTGAAGCAATTATTTTTGCTACATTTTGTGAAAGTACCAAACGCATTCCCAGTTTGTTTTTATCTTCTTCTCGCAAAATAGGCACGTTTTGATAAAAATGATTGTAGGTTTTTACTAATTCAAATAGATAATTACATAAGGTAGCTGGACTAATTGTTGCTCCAGCTTCTTGCAATATTGTTGGGTAATCTTTCAATAGTTTTATGAGCGTAATTTCTTCTTCGTTGAGTTGAGCATTTGTATAGGAGGTGCTATAATTCAATTCTTTTGCTTTTTTCAATAAGGATTGAATTCTGGCATGTGCATATTGAATAAAAGGAGCGGTATTGCCATTCAAATCTATAGATTCTTCAGGATTAAACACCATGCCTTTTTTAGCATCTACTTTTAATAAATAGTATTTTAAACCACCTAAGCCAATTTGCGTATAAAGTTGTTCTCGGACTTCATCTGTCAACCCATCCAAATGCCCTCTTTCTTGGGTCATTAATTTAGCTTCATTCACAATTTCTGCCATTAAATCATCTGCATCAACCACCGTTCCTTCTCGTGATTTCATTTTGCCATCAGGTAATTCTATCATACCGTAAGATAAATGATGACATTCTTCTGCCCATTTGTAGCCTAATTTTTTTAAAATAGTAAATAACACCTTAAAATGATGGTTTTGCTCGTTACCCACCGTATAGATTAATCCACTGAGGTTAGGATGATTTTTATAACGCTCTATGGCTGTTCCTATATCTTGTGTCATGTAAACAGAAGTGCCATCAGCTCTTAATAACAGCTTATCATCCATTTTTTCAGCACTTAAATCGCACCAGATAGAATCGTCTTCTTTTTTGTAAAAATGTCCTTCTGTTAAGCCTTTTTCTACCACATCTTTACCTAAAATATAGGTGTCCGATTCATAATAAATTTCATCAAAATCAACTCCCATGGTTTGATAAGTAGCATCAAAACCCTCATACACCCAGCCATTCATTTTTTTCCATAAAGCCACTACTTCTTTACCTCCTTGTTCCCATTTTAGGAGCATTTCTTGAGCGGCTTTAAAAATAGGAGCTTCTTTTTCAGCTTCTTCTTTTGTTAACCCTTTTTCAATAAGTTGATTAATTTCTATTTTATACACTTTATCAAACTCCACATAATATTTTCCTACTAAATGGTCTCCTTTTAAACCTGAGCTTTGGGGAGTTTCTCCATTTCCAAATCGTTGCCAAGCCAGCATACTTTTACAAATATGAATTCCTCTATCATTAATAATTTGCGTTTTAAATACTTCGTGTCCGTTGGCTTTTAAAATTTCAGCAACAGCATACCCTAAGAAAATGTTTCTTAAATGCCCTAAATGTAAAGGTTTATTGGTATTGGGAGAAGCATATTCTACCATGTAGGTTTTACCTGATGGAGCTGCTTGTCCGAAAGTTTTATGTTGAGCAATGGTTTCAAGAGTTGTTAGCCAATATTCAGGAGCAATGCTGAGGTTTAAAAACCCTTTTACTACATTAAAATCGGTAATTTGAGCAACATTTTCAATCAAATAATTACCTAAATCTTCTGCCGTTTGTTCAGGAGATTTTTTTGATATTTTGGTAAAAGGAAAAACGACCACTGTTAAATCACCTTCAAATTCTTTTCTGGTTTTTTGAGGTTGAATACTGTTCACATCTGCTTCAGCACCATAAATAGATGCTATTCCTTTTACTACTGCTTGTATAATTAATTCTTCCATTTTTAGTTTTTTTCGCCACGAATGCACGAATTTTCACATTCCCACATTTTTCCCGTTGATAACGCTGATTATCGCAGATTACTTTTATTTATTCTTTATTGTTTTTAGTAATTTGTGATTCAAAAAAATTAACAATAATTTGGTTATTAAATACAAAATAATAACCTATTAATGATTGAACTAAATAAAAGAAAATCCACCCTGATGAAGGACTTTCTATTATAGAGTTTTTTTGAATAAAAAAGTTATATAATTGCATAAAAAATTGTGGAAAAGCATCTATAAAAACTACCCCCCCAAAGACGATTGAAGCTATTGTTAATATAGATTTTGAAGAGATGTTTATTTCAAACTTATCTTCTTTAAATCCTTCAACTAAATTTAATTTTTTTATTATCCAATTGGCTTTGAAAACAAAAACATAAAGTACTAAAAAGTAAATACCAATAGTAACTATAATGAGCAACCACAATAATACTATCTCAATACTCAATAAATCATCATCAATATTTGAAAAAATCAATGCAGCTGCATTGATAGATTGGCTTAAAACATTAATACTTCCAATTATTAGCCAAATCCCCAAGATTTTAATAAAAATTAACCAAAATGTTTTTATACTCATAGTTAGTTTTTTAGTTTTTTTTCGCCACGAATGCACGAATTTTCACATCCCCACATTTTTCCCGTTGAGCTCCCTTTGGTCGGTTCGCAGAATCGCTAGTTGAACTTTTTAATTCACACATTAAAAAATTCACACATTACAACATTGCTAAATTGTTATTTTGCTATATTAACAAAGTTTCGCTTCAATATTTTTTGTAACCTCATTCAACACTTCAAAAGCGGTTTCTGCCATTACATTACCTTTATTATCTAAGGTAGGGTTTACTTCAACTATTTCTAGGCAAATTACCTTATTACTTTCTATTAACTCATTAATAATATTTTTCACTTCATGTTGGTCAAATCCTTTAGAAACAGGAGTTCCTGTGCCTTTAGAAATTAAATCGCAATCCATTGAATCCACATCAAAAGAAATATAAATGTAATTGCAATTTTTTAGTTTTTCTAACGCTTCTGACACACAAACTTCCAATCCTCTATATCGAACTTCTTCCACTTTGTAGTTTTTCATACCATTTTTTTCCATACAGTAATCTTCTGGCTCTTCCGTATCTCTTACACCAAAAAACACCACATCTTCATGCAGTACTTTTGGAGAAAATCCACCGATATTTTTCATCCCCTCCCAATTTACATGAGTTTCATCAGTAACTTCATTTACTTTTCTGTCTAAATTATCATCTGCCAAAGCAGCAGCTAGAGGCATCCCATGGATATTGCCAGAAGGAGTAGTGTAAGGAGAATGTAAATCACCATGAGCATCAACCCAAACAACACCAATACGTTTTTCAGGGAAAGCACATTTTAATCCACTAATAGTTCCTAATGCAGAAGAATGATCTCCAGAAAGCACTAAAGGAAATTTACTATCTTCTATGCATTTTTTTACTTCTTTACTTAATCTCTTACAAACTTCCAACACCTTTCCTATTCTTTTAGCATAAGGAGTTGTTTGTTTCAGGTAAACCGCTTCGTTTTCACTTTCAATTTCAATAGATTCATACTTGTTGAAATAATCATTATTTGCATTAATAGCAGCTATTTCAATAGCATCAACTCCCATATCAGAGCCACGGGTTCCTGCTCCTATATCCGATCTATTTTTAATGATTATCAATTCCTTCATAATTGTAATTTTTTGTTAACTCTTTTATTGTTATAAGTATTTTTTGAAATATACCGCAACCAAATAGCTTTTCGGATAATTTTTATACTTTGGTTGCGAGTATAACTGTAACTAAGCACGTTTTCTTCCGAAAACCTGCAAAGTTTCAGTATAGTAAAAGCTAATTTTACTTAAAAAACTTGCTTTAACTAATAGAAAACAAAATTATTGATATATTTGTTGATTAGAACTATACATATTAAAATAGTTTTAACTTCATTTGTTATTTCATCAATAAAAAACATAATTAGATAGCTTGAAAAAAACTTCAGTTGCAATACTTCTTTTAATTTCCATGTTTTTTTCATGCAAAGATGGTGTTACCGATAAAACCGAAGGTGTTATCGAATATAAAGTTACCTATCCAAAAATGGATAAAACCAACTTTATGTTAGATTTTATGCCTACCGAAATGAAAATGTATTTTAAAGATGATAAGTACATTACCTCAGTTTCGGCAGGAATGGGGACATTTAAAACCAATTTTGTTTGCGATCAAGCCCAAGATGAATTTTTTCAGTTGGTGAAACTCATGAATAAAAAATATGCCTTAAAATTAAAAGGAGAAGAAATTCCTGCTACGTTACAAGTTCTTCCGAGCTACAACATTGAATTTGTAGATGATGCGAAAGAAATTCTAGGATATATGTGTAAAAAAGCAATTGTTACTGTGAACAATGAGGGTCATGATGCATTTACAGTTTATTATACCAATGAAATAAAAATCCAAAACCCAAATTGGTGCAATCAATTTGCTCCAATAGATGGAGTAATGTTAGAATATCAATATGAAAAATATGATGTTTGTATGCAATTTAAGGCTAAAAAAATAAAATTTGAAAAAGTTAATGATAAAATTTTTGAAATTCCTACTGATTATCAATTAATCTCTTTTGACGAGATGGAACAAGAAATGACTGAAATTTTTGATAGTTTTAAATAAAATTATAACCTAATAAATCTAAATAAAATGAAAAATATCATCCTTACTTTTTTAATTATCTCTGCTTTTTCAATCCAATCTTTTGCTCAAAAAAACTTTGAAGGAACCGTTACATTTAAAATAACTTATGGAGAATTACCTCCAGAAATGGCAGGTTATGAAAGTATGTTACCAAAAGAATCCATCACAAAATTAAAAGAAGGGAACAGTAAAACTACACAGACAACCGCTATGGGAACAAACATTACCATTTCAGATAAGGCAGGAAACGTAACTATTTTAATGAATATGATGGGACAAAAAATTGCTATTAAAGAATCTATAGATAAAGAAAAAGATGCCTCTTCAAAACCAATTATTACTTATGTTGATGAAACAAAAAAAATAGCTGGTTATACCTGTAAAAAAGCTGAATTAAAATTTGCTGATACAGATGAAATAATGGTTGTATATTACACAGAAGAAATTGTTGCAACGACATCGAACTCACAGTTATCTGTTGATGGTTTAAAAGGATTTATGATGGAATATAGCATTAATAATCAAGGTATAGAAATGATAATTTCTGCATCCACCGTTACGAAAGAAAAAATTTCTGATGCTGAATTTACAATTCCTACCGATTATGAAGTGATGACTAAAGAAGATTTCCAAAAAATGATGTCGGGAGAAATAAAAGAATAATTTATTCCGATAATTGCCTTCTAGTATTAAAAAAGCGATATATAAATATCGCTTTTTTTGTAGCTAAAATGATTTGAACACCATAGGTTTATTCACAATGTATTGTTATTTAATAGCGTTTTAAACAATAAACAACACTATAAGTTATGTATAAATTTGTTAGTTAACAGAGTAAACTCAGCTATGGCAGTTAATCAATTTAAAAACAAGGAGTCTGAAGAAAAAAAGCCAGCGAAATCAACTGGGGGAGATAGTACAAAATCAAAAAAGAATAAAATAAGTAATTTTTTTCATTCTATTTTTTATAATGAAAAATTGGCTCAAGGTGTTGGTTTAACATTACTTGTCTTTTCTGTTTTTTTACTTTTGGCTTTTACATCCTCTTTATTCACTTGGAAAATCGATCAAAATCTTATTAATAATTATTGGGATAATCCAGAAATACAAGCAGAAAACTGGATGGGAAAATTAGGGGCGTATTTTGCTCATCAGTTTATCTTTAATGGTTTTGGAGTCGCTTCTTTTTTATTTTCTTTATTATTTTTTATCACAGGATTTAGAGCTTTATTCAAAGTTTCCTTATTACCATTAAAAAAGACTTTTGTATATTCCATTTTTGCTTTAGTATGGCTTTCAATTGCTTTTGCCTATTTATTTAAAAGTATTCCTATTTTGGGCGGAACATTTGGATTTCAATCAGCACTTTGGTTAAATAGTTTTGCAGGAAACATTGGTATTGGGTTAGTTTTAGTGTTTTCACTACTCTTATTTCTAATACTCAATTTTAATCTTTCCTTCAAATTACCAGTGCTTTCAAAAGTAGTGGAAGACAAAAAGACAGAAATGGAAAGTAACATAGAAGCTGAAGAAGAAGCCGAAATTTTCAATGAATTTAAGTATGATGAGGAAGAAATTGATGAAGTCCAAACAGAACCTTTAGAAGAACCTCAACATCCCATTGAATTATCAACAGAAGTGCCTCCTGAAAATGAAGAAAAAAAATCGGACGAAGTAGAATTTTCTATTGAAGAAATCAAGCAAGATGAAGTTACACTCAGTGAAGATGAATTAAATCAAAAAGCAAAAGATTTTGGAGAATATGACCCAACCTTAGATTTGTCTTCCTACAAAATGCCTCCCATTGATTTACTAAAGGATTTTGGCAACACGCAAAAAACAGTAACCAAAGAAGAATTAGAAGCAAATAAAAATAAAATTCTTGAAACACTTTCCAATTACAACATTAAAATAGACAGCATAAAAGCAACCATAGGACCAACAGTAACGCTTTATGAAATTGTCCCAGCTCCTGGGATACGAATATCAAAAATTAAGAATTTAGAAGATGATATCGCATTGAGTTTAGCTGCATTAGGGATTCGTATTATTGCACCAATACCAGGAAAAGGAACAATCGGAATTGAAGTTCCTAACCAAGATCCTGAAATTGTTTCTATGCGATTAGCTATTGCTTCCGATAAATTTCAAAATGCAAAAATGGAATTGCCTATTGTGATGGGAAAAACCATAACAAATGAAAACTATGTTTTTGATTTAGCTAAAATGCCTCACTTACTAATGGCTGGAGCAACAGGACAAGGAAAATCGGTTGGTTTAAATGCTGTAATCACTTCTCTTTTATACAAAAAACATCCTTCGCAACTAAAATTTGTGTTGGTTGACCCTAAAAAAGTAGAATTAACGCTATATAATAAAATTGAACGCCATTATTTAGCAAAACTTCCTGATACTGAAGAAGCTATAATTACTGATAACCAAAAAGTAATAAATACTTTAAATTCATTATGTATTGAAATGGATACACGTTATGGTCTTTTAAAAGATGCTCAGGTTAGAAATATTGTAGAATACAACAGTAAGTTTGTCGCTCGAAAATTAAATCCCAATGACGGACATAAATTTTTGCCTTACATTGTGCTGGTTATTGATGAGTTTGCAGATTTAATTATGACTGCTGGCAAGGAAGTAGAAACTCCCATTGCTCGTTTGGCTCAATTAGCTCGTGCTATTGGGATTCACCTTATTATTGCTACACAACGTCCTTCTGCAAATATAATTACGGGTATAATAAAAGCAAATTTTCCTGGTAGAATTGCTTTCAGGGTTACTTCAGGAATTGATTCAAGAACTATTTTAGATTCTAGTGGAGCAGATCAACTGATAGGACGAGGAGATATGCTTATTTCGCAAGGAAATGATTTAATTCGTGTGCAATGTGCTTTTGTTGATACCCCAGAAGTAGAGCGAATTTGCGATTTTATTGGCGAACAAAGAGGTTATCCCGAAGTATTTACCTTACCAGAATATGTTGGAGAATCATCTTCTGGTGGTTCAGGCACATTTGATAATGAAGATAAAGATGATTTGTTTGATGATGCTGCCAGAATGATAGTTCAACACCAACAAGGCTCCGCTTCTCTGTTGCAACGAAAAATGAAAATTGGCTACAACCGTGCTGGAAGACTTATAGACCAATTAGAAGAAGCTGGAATCATTGGTCCTTTTGAAGGAAGTAAAGCTAGACAAGTATTAATGACAGACCTCAACGCTTTGGAACAGTTTTTGAAAGGAGGGGATTCCATTTAAAAAACTAATTTTACAACCTGAAACTAAATTATCTTACTAAATTAAAAAAAATGAAAAATCTAATTTTCCTATTTATAAGCTCACTAATTGCTCTTTCAAGTGTTGCTCAAGACGATGTTAAAGCAAAAGCGATACTTGATAAATTAAGTGCAAAGACAAAAAAATACACATCAATCAAAACTACCTTCGACTATCAAATTATAAATAAAGCTGAAGGATTAAATGAAAAACAAGCAGGCTCACTCCAAATTAAAGGTGAAAAATATTATTTATCTATTAAAGGACAAGATGTTTTTTCTGATGGAAAAAGTATTTACACGTTGCTGAAAGATGCAGAAGAAGTTCAAATTAATAGTATTCCCGATGAAAATGAAGAAGATGTTATTTCTCCTAACACTATTTTCACTTTGTATGAAAAAGGATTTAAGTATAAATATGTGAAAGAAGAAAATGGAAACGACATAATTAATTTATACCCAAATAATCCGCAAGACAAATCATTTCACAGAGTTGAAGTTCAAATTAATAAAACCAAAGGTGAAATTTATAAGGTAACTGTTTTTGGAAAAGATGGAACTGACATGAGTTATATCATAAAAACTTTTACTCCAAATATTGCAATTACAGACGATACTTTTGTTTACAGTAAAGCAAAATATCCTAAGTATGATGTAATTGATTTGAGATAATTTTTATTGTTTCACAAATTTGATTGTTTTCTCAGCGTTATCTGAATTTACTTTCAAAAAGTATATTCCGTTTGCTAAACTACTAATATCAATTTTTTGCTGAATTGATGCTTGATTTCTAGGAGTTAAAACAACCTTACCTGTAATATCTGTAATAGTAAAACTGGTTGTTTTCTCAATATTCAACCCAATAAGCGTTAAGGCATGCGTAGCAGGATTAGGAAAAGCTTTAATTGTGCTTAAATTGTCTAAATCATTTAGAGAACTAACTGTAGAATTTAAACAAATATTTAATCCCCAACTTGTTAATGCACCGCCATCTTGATTAAAAACATCTTGTATAGAAAGTATCCATGTTCCTTGAGGATTTTGTCCATTAAATGCTGCTAAAGAGCCTTGAGGCTGATACGTTCCACCACCAACAGGTGGACAAGGTAATGCTCCTGGAGTAGCTGCATCATCAAAATTTACATCAAAATTATCTTCATTTCCACATATCTGATCCCAAAGTGTAATTTTTGTGCCTTGAGGACTTTCTAGTTCAACAATTAAATCATTTATCCAAGAGTGATTACCAATTAAGTCAACTACATTCACGTCATTAATTGTTCCTGTGTTTGTAACATTAATTGTAGATGTAACCGTTGAAACTGATGTTGGAATAGTAACTGGTACGTTCGTACTCATAATGGCAAAGCAATTGGCTGTTGTTACTGAAAAAACTGAAGAAAACCCACCACTACCACATTGATTTACAGGTTTAATTCTCCAAAAATATTCGGTATCAGGCAATAAACTAGAAGAAGTATAGCTTGTATTAGTTATTCCTGTAACATTTTCTACAATATTAGTAAAAGCGTTGTCAGTTGCAATTTCTATATCATAAGAAGTTGCATTTACCTCAGCTTGCCAAGTAAAAGTATGTGGCCCAGAAATATTTGTTGCTCCATTAACAGGCGACAAAAGTGTTATTGCATTAAATGTGTTTGAAAATACATTTAAAATTACATTGGTAGATTTAGTAGTAGAAGCTGCTGTTCCTGTAATAGTTATGGTATAGTTCCCAACCATGGCAGATGTTATTCCAGAAATTACCATAGCAACATTTGTTCCATTGGCTTGAGCAGTTGTTGGTGTAAAACTAACTGTTGTTCCTGCTGGATTTCCAGAAGCAGAAAAGGTAGTTACATCATTAAAACCTAAGAAAGTATTGTAAGTAAAATTATACGTTGCTGTTCCTGGAGCACAAACAGCATTGGTTGCAGCTCCTGGAGCAAAATTCATTACAAATTCAGATGCTTGAATTGTAAAATTACTTGAATTTAGAGCATAGAAGATATTTCCAGCACCTCTTACCATCACTCTTGCCATAGTAGTTGCCGATCCCAAAGGAACAGTTATATTAGCTATTCCATTGTTTGGAACTCCTGTTGCTATGGTAATAGGATAGGTAAAACCTCCATCTTGGGATAGGAAAATATCAACATTTGGGGTGTTTACTACTCCAGCATTTGTTCCTGCCACATTCCATGTAATGGTTTCTGTACTACCTTCATTCCATGTAACAGCGGTATTTTGTGAAGTAACTGAAAAAGGTCCAGAATTGGCATCAACAATAACAACCATTTGATCAATTTTATTTTGTCCGCCTCCTGAAAGGTTATCTCTCACAGTTAATGAAAAATTCATAGTTCTTCCTACATTAGCAACAGTTTCCCATTGGGTAGTTAAATTTCCAGCAACAACATTTGCTAATTTAGGCATATACCTGTTTGGTGTAATTGTGGGAGCGAAAGAACGAAAAGCAGGACTTCCAGTACTTGTAGCACTCACACTTGTTTGAGAATTAAATCCCACATTGGCTTGTTCCCAACAAAATGATAAAGAATCTGCATCAGGGTCGGCACCACTTCCTTCTAAAATAAAGGCTGTTCCTTTTGGGATGGTATAATCAGCCCCTGCATTTGCTGTTGGAGGTGTATTAACTATAGGTGTTGATATGTAACAATTTTTTGAAGCAACATTTGAAGTAACTTGTTGAATATTGAAAAAATGAAAATAATCATCGCTATGAGCCTGAACATCTGATGCTCCTGTTATTCCTGCATAACCCATTATTGTTGAACCACTACCAGGTTCCAT
>Ga0100377_1003194_pt1 | contig 13374 bp, 15 predicted proteins | sample CryGeymeta201501_FD_83664 | JGI IMG/M metagenome (GOLD analysis project Ga0100377, IMG submission 83664) | Groundwater microbial communities from Crystal Geyser aquifers in Utah, USA - Crystal Geyser metaG 2015-01 | ecosystem: Environmental > Aquatic > Deep subsurface > Groundwater | place: USA... | reverse complement strand
TTCTCTTGATCTGCTTCCGTAGAAGTAGAAACGATATTGCTATGCCTTATTCCTGCCCAAAAGCCTTACCCCGCTTCAGTGACGCATTACAAAATTTTTTTAAAAAAACAGAAATAATTTCTTGCTCCTAACCCCTCTTATCAATATACTATATTCCAGTTTCTCTCAGAATTTAAATCTGCCATGGAGGTACCCGCTCTGAAAAAATTTGGAATGTTTCTTTTCATTATTTCAGTTACTCTGTTTTTCACTCTGCTTTATCCAACTTCAATCCTCTCTCAAGATTCTTTCCATAAAAAGATTATCCTTAGGGGATTCGATGGGAGTCCACTCACCTTCGAGAGTAAAATGCCTTACAGCCCTAAAAAAACCTGCGGGAGCTGCCACGATTATAACCAAATTACTAATGGTTACCATTTCCAGCAAGGCCGGACCGATGGAACTGGTAAAATTGTCATCAGCGATACATTCGATCCCCAATATCCATGGAGTCTGTCCTCAGGAATGTATGGGAAGCATATGGTAGCCTCTATGGATTCAAGCCAATTGGCTAAAAAAGTTAATCAACATCCCTCTGAAATTGACAAATCATCTTTCTCTTTCGTTCAGAATTGCGGAGCCTGTCACCCAGGAGGAGGATGGGGTGAATATGATCGGAGAGGTTACCTCTACTATAACGAAGAGAACAAGAAGTTTGGTTATGAAGATTCAGAAGAAAGTCCTTTGTTGGATGGTGACTATACCCCTTTTAGTCAAGGGAATGCCAATTATGGAGCTCCCTGGGACCAAAGTGGTGTGAGCGAGGCCGACTGCCTCATCTGCCACTTAAAGGAGTATCAATGGAAAGATCGGGGCGCGACCCTGAGAGGAAGATTCTTTAAGTATGGGCCTACAGTCGGAGCTGGATGGGCGAATATCAAACTTTCTCAGGATGAATCTGGAAATTCAAAAGTGGATGAGGTGACGGCGAATTATACTAAAAAAGAGGCGGCCGATTTCGAAAATCTCCACCTTCAGATTGTGAGAAGACCTCCTGACGAGAATTGTTGGTCCTGCCATGCCATGGCTGATGGAAAAAGGAAAGGTCGTCAGTGGAGTCCAGAAACGGATATCCATAACGATAGGGGTCTACACTGCCTTTCCTGCCATCCGAGCGATAAGGAGCATAATTTTGCTAAAGGGAATACCATTCAGGAGACAGTACGAAATGACTTGAACAACAGCATGTATTCCTGTGAAGACTGCCATTATAGAGGCAAGGATAAGAAAGCGCCCCGATACAAACATCCTTTCTCCCCACGCCATTTGAAACTGATCGCCTGTCAGACCTGTCATATTCCCTTTCAGACCACCCCGGCAGACTTGGTTTATGAATATGCCTCAACTGGATGGACCTTTATCTATGACACCTCAAAATTTCTTTCCAATGATCCGATGGATCCCAAAAGGTCTGTTCCTGGTGTAGACCCGAATATCTGGTATCCTGCCATAACAAAATGGAAGGGTAGAATTGTTCCTGCCAAGTCATTAGCGGTCATTTACTGGGGAGACTTGTATCCAAAGACCAATGTGGCGAAACCGATCCCCCTTTGGAAGATACAGGAATTGAAAAAACCCCCTCTCAAAGATGACAACGGAGATGGAATTCCTGAAGTGAATTCTCTTGATGAAATCAAAGCCTTTTTAAAGGCACTAAAGGGGAAGGATAAATTTGGAAATCCCGTAGCCTCCCATCCCGTCTTGATGAAAGGCGGGTTTCTTTATCAGTTGGATAAAAAAGGAGAGGTAGAAAAGATCAAACACGAGCAGGCTGAAGTCCTTGACTTCTCTCTCAGCCATAATGTGATGTCAGGACCGGATGTCATCGGCGCCCGGGGTTGCAAGGAATGCCACTCTAAAAAATCTTCGTTCTTCTTAAGAAAAATTCTGATCGATCCATACGATGAGAAAGGGAAACCAGTTTATATTGAAAACTGGGAACGTCTCGGGATCGATAAAGAAAAATTGAGCCGACTTTTAATGGATCAGTAATTTTTTAGCGAAAAGACCTCATTTGGGAGGTGGAAGGATATTCTGAAAAATATCGGAATGATGTTGAAGAATGTTGCCTGACCGGCTGCGCCAGAATTGGTAGTTATGTCCAGATTTCCCATTAAAAGGTTGCGCAGGAATCTGATGGCTTCCTTGCCTCAATACCTTCTCAAAATTTTTATTTCCTTCTATAATCCCATCAAACCCTTCTTTTGATCCGTAATCAAAATAGAGCCAATGGGGTATCTGGTTTATTCCCTTCTTTTTGATCAAGGTCAAGGGATTGTTGGCTTGGACATGTTTTAAGTCAAAAGAAGAATTGGAAGGAAGTTTATTAGGCTCAAGACGACCGAACACTTCCAAAAACTCTGGCATGATCATCTTCAGCATCCATTTATCTTGAAGGAGTTCGATGTCAAGAAGCCCGCTCTGGCTGCTTATAGACCGGAAAAGATGGGGATGTTTCAAACCAAGTTTCATGGCTCCAAATCCTCCCATCGAAATACCGCCGAGTCCTCTTTTTTGAAGAAGTCTTTCCCTGTATGGGGGTTGAGATTCAATGTATTGAAGAAGTTCAAGAAAATACGATTCGTGCTTTCCCAGGGCTCCCGGCTTCATATAGAGAAAAGGGAAGAGCGAATAATTCAAGGCTTCTCTGGGGTTGAAATCATCACAAGCCTTCTGATTCTTTGTTTCAGGGAAAAGTCTCTTTCCCTCATTCTCATCGGTATAAAATCCATTGTCCCCATCGGGAAGAACTATGACCATTTTTTGAATGGGATGGAACGAATCATTCAGATTTTTTTGTGAATGAAGATTATTGGAAACAATCGACTGGGCAATCTCCTTCGGAGTATAATCGCCTTTAGCAAGGCCTCCATATTGTGAAAGCTCTTGAAACCTCATCTCCAGGGATTTCTCTAAATCTCGATAAGTCCGATTTTTTGCATCCATCATCCCATAGGCAATCACAGCGATATCTTCATGGAGAAGCCAATGATATTCCTCCTCCTTCATTTCGCAAAGAACTCTCCTCGCTTTTTCTGGGAGATAAGTTTTCCACCATAACCCTGTTCGATTGAAATTATATCCATGAAGAAGAAAGAGGATAGGATACCTGGCACTGGGATTTTGAAAAAAATCCTCTGGTAGGATGACGAAGAAGCTTTTCTCCTTCCCTAACGCGGATGATAGAAAAGTTTCATAGCGAACCAGATATTGAAACTTCTGAGACGATTTTGGAGAAAGTAGATAGGAGAGTTCTGGATCTTCCGGGCAGCAGGGATGTTGAGCACCGAAGGTTCTAAACGACCCCGTGAGGATTAATAGAATAGGGAAGAGAATTATCCAAAACCATTTTCGGTGTTCCACTTCCATTAAAGTTAATATAACTTCAAAAAAACACCACGACAATAATTAAAATCATAGTATCAACTCAGGCTTTTGAATTTGTAAAGGAGGGAAAGTACCCCTCTTTGGCAAAGAGGGGTGCAGGGAGATTTTGTGATGCATGTCAATTCAATTTTTGAGATGGTTAAATAAGTAGGTCATCTATGTATGATGGAATCGTAAAAAGTCGTCATTCCCGTGAAAACGGGAATCCAGGAAATTCTAACTAGATGAAAATGCTGGATTCCTGCTTGCGCAGGAATGACAGAAAATGGCCTTTTCAGACTTTTTACGAGACCATCATGTATGAAATTTGAGAAAATCTATTCATGCACAATTTCCACTTTCTACAGAACGTGTCAAGTTCGGTATTGAATTCTTCTTCGTGATTCTTGAATATTTCCCACAATGCAACATTTCAAGCGAAAATGTTGACATACTACTCCTTTTTTCATATATTCAACTCACCCCAAAACAAATTCTCATTGCAAGAAACTAACTGTAGGAGTTGTTGCCAAGATTAACTGTTAGGTTCAGGTCAAAGGAGGGGCGATTGTCGTTCATATTCGAATGGGATGAAAAGAAGGCAGATGACAATTTAAGGAAGCATGGGGTGAGCTTCGATGAAGCGAAGACAGTTTTTAATGACCCTTTTTCTGTAACGATTTATGATCCGGATCATGCAAGCGACGAGGAGAGGTATATCGACATTGGATTGTCTTCAAAAGGAAGATTAATTGTGGTATCATATAGTGAGAGAGGTGAGAGGATACGTATTATCAGCAGCAGGGATGCAACAAAGAAGGAACAGGGAGAATATGAAAACAAGTAAGAAAAACAACGAAGTTAATGAAATGAGAGAAGAATACGATTTTTCCGGCGGGGTTCGGGGAAAGCATTTTGAAGCCTATCGAAAAGGACATACCGTCAAAATTGGCAAGCGGGACGGATCAGTTGAAGTGCATTACTTTACTCAAGAAGATGGAGCAGTCATGCTTGACCCCGACGTAAAAAAGCATTTCCCCGACTCCAAATCCGTTAACAAGGCCCTTCGTTCTCTTATTACGGCACATTGATCTGCCTTTTTTCATGTTTCACACCGTAACCATTGCCTCTCAGAAAGATATCGGAGTCAATATTTGGTGTTATTCGCATCCCACATCCTCCTCTTTTCCTTCCTGAAATCAGGTTTTGACAAATTCTGCCAAAAGGTGTAGATTTCTTTCACAAATAAACGATTGACTTTCACGCGGCACATTTTCCTTTCGGTGTGATTGCCCGTGCTGGCCATACAAATCCTTTTCGATACATTTCGAAGTGTATTATCACGCAACGGGGGCTGATATAGAAAAGCCGGACTGCATCCCATGTGAAAAGAAACCGCCAGAGCGTCTGTACCATTACACGTCTATTGATGGGGTGAGAGGGATTTTGGACGCACGCTCTCTTTGGGCCAGCCAAATTCATTTTCTCAATGACACTCAAGAATTTAAGTATTCACTTGCCATTCTAAAAAAGGTAATTTCCGAATTTCTGGACGGCCTTCCAAAACGGGTTGTCCCAGCAGTAGGCATACCTACGCCTTCCTCTAAGCCAGAAGAATGGTTGTCTCTATTTTATCATTTGATAGAGGAGATTTATTTTGACTTCAAAGTGTTTTGCAAAACTCCCGTCTGCGTTTTCTCTTTCTCGCAACGGGGGGACCTCCTAAGTCAATGGAGAGGGTACTGCCCACCTGGCGGGGGATATTCAATTGGATTTCGCTCAGAATTGCTGGTTCCATGGTTAGAGACTAAGAAGTTATTTTTAGAACCTTGCATCTATGACGAAAGAGAACAGGAGAATATCATTAGAGACGAAATTACTAAAAAAAGGGAGAATTTGATAAAGAGATTAACTGATGAACCGAAAGACCCTCAAAAGATAATGCAGGAGCTTTCGGTCGATTTCTTTATGGAGTTTTCGCGAATAGCGAGTAAGCTAAAGCACCCAGCATTCCACGAAGAATGCGAATGGAGAATTATATCGGAGCCAATAGATAATCAACAGATGTCATTTAGGCTAAGAAAATCTATTTTTCTACCTTACTTAGCAATTGACTTTACCGACATCGAATCTTTTCCAATTGATGAGATAATCATAGGGCCCGCACCGGAACAATATCTTGCTCGTTTCTCTTTGCTACAGTTTCTTCTCCGAAAGGGGCTCAAAATTTCAATAAAGGAATCCAGCACTCCATATCGTGAATTGATGTAATGATCGGATAATTCCTACAGGGTAAGCTAACTGATGAAGGTGACTATCCGGATGACTGCAAGCTGTGGATTATTTGACAAAATCGGCCCAATCGGTAGAGGTCTTCCTGTAATTTTCACTTCCCTAATTTTTGAAAATGGTGTATATTAAAAATTATATTTCACAATCATTAATGCTGACACGGAGGCCGGGATAATTTTCTTTAATAATTATATAAATGCAACATAACATTGTGAAAATAACATTATAATGCAAAAAGAGGCTCTTATTAGATCATCTGGGTCGTAAATGAAGTCCCTTAAGGGGCTAGGAGACCCGGTTTTTAGGATAAACGTTGCAGCGGTATAATAATCGTTATGCATATTAATTTATGAATCGGCGATACCAATTATAGTGAACGACATTAATAAGTTGACATTAACCATGTGTCATTGCGAACGAAGTGAAGCAATTTCAATGGATTACCACGTCGCTTCCCTCCTCGCAATGACTACTTTTCAGGGTCGTTCACTATAGACACGATACACATAATTTAGAAGCTCTATCTGAACGCTTCTTTGAAAATTCTTTGCCCACAAATTGGGTGTCGGAAAGAATCACAAATGATTATGGGGTGGATTTAAGAGTTGATATATTTGAAAGTAAACGGGCAACGGGATTAGAATTTCTGGTTCAGCTAAAATCATCTACGCGAGCCACTAAGGGTCGAATAGAAAGACTCAGATTAAGATTGGTTACCTACAATTACCTTGTTAATAAACTTCAAGTTGTAATGTTAGTTAAGTACATTGAAGAAACAAACGAAGCATATTGGATTTTGTTAAGAGATATTCCACCGCCTGACCAGATGCGACAAACTTTCACAATACAAATACCCAAAGAAAATACTTTAAGTACAATTTCTTGGGTGAACATCAATAATCATGTACGTAAGGTCACTGGAGATAAGTTGACTACTCGAGAGCAAATAGAACAATTTAGAAAGGAATTTAAAGAGTATTTGTGTCCTTTTTGTGGTAGTGAACTAATAAGCCGAATTGATGCGCCAGCCGATCCATCAGAAGATCATTGGGATGTTAGAGATACATTTTCTTGTGGGTTTCAAAGGTTTGGGAATTTTATTGAGCAGCCTTGTCCCAGTGATCCTCGTTTCCCACAGTTCGAAGATTTCGAACTTCACTATAGTTATATACCAGAAGAACCAATTCATAAATGGCAATGTTTTGCAATTGGAAAAACAGATATGGCAAGAAAACTTGGACTTGGTTTTGGTCTAGGTGAAACTAAAGAAGAAGCCAGAAATCAAATCCTTAAAGAATATAATCATTATGCCAAAAATGAAAACAATTAAGTCATACCATTTTGTCAATGCCTATTACTGCAATCAACGCGACGCAAGGGCCAGGCGGCTTTGCGCCGCTTAAAAAGTTGAGTGGCCCTTGCGCCCGTTATCGCCACCGTTAGGCCGCACGATTGGGCCAGAATCGAACAATAAGGATATGCTTATCTACTTGGATGCTAATATCGTTCAATATTGCGCCGACGAGGAAGACTTTATCTTTGGCAATTCGGAAAGATGCAAAACCGCCGACCCGAACTTGCGGAAGGAACTAGTCGCCCTCCGAAGATTAGTAGAGCTCGAACAGTTAGGGGATTGGCATTTCGTCGCTTCACCCCATTTGATGGCAGAATTACATGCAGGGAAGCCAACGAGGGATCAACGCAAAGTCTATAAGGTGTTCCAGGAAGCGTGGAACGATAGCGTGTATTCAGAAGATTCTCCACCAACCGAAGAGAAGATGCGCGGCATTGAGCAATCGCTGAGCATGTTAAAATTGAAACATGCGCCTGACCAACGTCACTTGGCTGAGGCCATCGCTCTCAATGCTTCCTGGTTTCTCACCAATGACAAAGACGTCGTGAAGAAAGCCAAAGGGGGAGTGGGGGGGATTCGAGTGAGTCCCCCTTCGGAGTGTCTTCGAGACATCTCCACCGGGTTGTCCCTAAGGTGATGACTTGATACGAGCCAGATGAATTACGAGCGGCCTAACAAGGTCACTACAGAGGGCGTCGGGTTCTCGCCTCTGTTTCATGCTGAGCGTCAGCGGCCCGGCGCCTCTGAGTTTTTGCGTTAGACGCGTGAAGTGAAGTAAAAGACCATGGAGAAGAAACTACCACAAAATATACAAGACCTAGTTTGTGATGTCGGGGAATCGCAGATCCTATTACGCCTAGCACTCTTGTCTCATCAGTGTCGCGATTGGGAGGTTTTCAAAAATATCGGAGAGTCGGGTTTTGATATTTTACTAGTAAATAAAACGAAGAGTAAAAGAACTGCGATCGAAGCTAAAAGCAGGCAAAGAATGTTTACCACAAGCAAACATCGCAATGTAATACATTTTACATTAACTAAGAAAGAATATGATAACTGTGATTTTTTGATTGCTTATTATGTTGATATGAACTGGTTTTTTATTGTTCCAAAAGCTGACTTAAAATCTGTTTTTGGAGGAAAACAATGGAAATTTATATTAACCATAAATAAGAAAGGTCGTCCGAACAAGAGCGCCGAGGGTTTTATTGAGGCATGGCATCTGATGAGTTCTGATTTCATGAACATATTGCCTTCATAAAGCCACGGTCTAACAAGGCACTCCAGCGGATGGCTTGCAGCCACCGCTGACTTCAGTCGTTAGGCTAAACGAGGGTCTTTATGCAAATCGGTGATTATTCCATCGGACAAAATATTTGCGATGAGCCACACCTAGCCGAGATTTCTCAACTTGAATATAAGGCTCTGCCAAAGACTTTTGTCGGTGAGAAAATTTTGCGAGCGCCGGACGTTACTTTTCTTGGTCATTCATGGAACATGCTTCTTGGCACTATCAATGATTGTATTTATAAGCTCTCAGCGCAGTTTACATCAGACAATGGTCATATGGCAGATACAGTATATTCAGAAGCAATTACACTCTGCTCAAATCAATATGGCCCCCCATCCTTAAGTGAAGGTGGTGCGGTAACACAGTGGATTACGTCGTTCGGCAATGTCATAGTTGATCGAAGGTCGATGTTCGATATGCACTCTGTAAATTTTCAAGCAACGTCACGTTCGTTAGTGAGGGAATCCCGTCTTCTATTAACCCGGATAACACCGATGCGAACAGTTTTGGCTCTCCTCCTTTCGGCAGTGGCGGCTTATACGTTTAGTTTCGCCACTGATCTACTGCTTGGAGGGCTCTTTGGTGTCTACCCCAAGACTGCCTTCCTGCCAACATTCACTTGGTCAGTCATCTCGGGCGTAGCTTTCATTGGTGCAGTGAAAGTTGCTTCCCTGCGCGGCTGGCTTTCCATTCCATTTGTAGTGTTTGGGACACTCGCCCTCTTCGGGGCACTTGTCGGAACGCATCCTCATAGCTTCGGCGTTGCCGCAGCGATGCTTATCCTTTCGGCGCTCATTTGGCGCTTCTCTCGGCGAACCTTGCAGACGTCGCTCTAATATTCGGGACACTATATGAGTAAAACAGAGCCTAACGAATCACTCCAGCGGATGGCTGATAGCCACCGCTGACCTAAGTCGTTCGAAGGAGAGAATATGAAACCAAAATTCAGAATCAAAGAGCACATTGTCTACTATGATCCTCAACGGAGACGTTCATGGAACGAAGGGGGCACCTGGCCTCATAAGAATCATTACGGCTTCCATGAAGCAGTAATCGCAGCGGACTTCAGATTACGTGGCTACGAGGTCATCCACGACTACTCAATGACAAAAACGAAGCCCCTGAGAAACGTGACAAACTACTTCACTAAGCTTGTTCATGGTTTCGTTAGCAGACGGGCAACCCGTTTCTTCACAACGGAACTTAAGGAAATAACGGGCAGCGATGATGGGCAACCAGACCTTTTCGTATTCCATCAGGATACTCCCAACGATCCAAAGATCCGATATCCAGAATATCCGGAAAATCTGCTTTGGTTCTTTGTCGAGTGCAAAGGTCCTGACGAAGCCATACGCGAGACACAGAGGAAGTTCTGGAGAGCTATCGCTGAAAGAGATAATATTGATTTGGGAATCAAGAGGCTCAATTTATTCCGAGCGTTACCCGAAGGATACAAGTACGAACCAAAGGAATACGAATTCTGATTCGAACAAATCGCTCCAGCGGATGGCTTACAGCCACCGCTGACCTAAATCGCTCTGCTCTGACAAAGATTTGATTGTTGTAACAAAATGTGCTTGAATATAGGTAAATGGAGGATAAAAATATGCCTGTTGTTGCAAAAAAAGTGTTCGATGAGGCCTTATCGCTCCCAGCCGAGGCCCGAGTAAGCCTCGTTGAGAAGCTGCTTACCAGCCTCAACCTTCCCGCACAGCCAAAAATTGACCGACTGTGGGCCGAAGAAGCTGAAAGGCGCATTGCCCAAATTGACAAAGGCGAAGTAGCGCTTGTTCCCGGAAAGAAGGTTTTTTCTAACATCCGCAAAAAGTATCGCCGATGAAATTCTACTTCCATCCGGATGCCGAAGCTGAATTCTATAAGGCTATAGAGTATTACGAACAATTCCAGCCCGGGCTCGGCTCTGAATTTGCGGAAGAAGTCTACGCCACCATTAATCGTATTATTCAGTATTCGGATGCTTGGTCAGCATTGTCCAACAACTCCCGCCGTTGTTTAGTCAGTCGGTTCCCATACGGAGTGATCTATCAGGTCAAGTCTCGATCTCTACGAATTATTGCAGTCGCCCATCTCAATCGTCGGCCAGATTATTGGGTGGAAAGACTTTAGCAGGGCAAGGCTCTCTAGCACCTGCCTGCCGTCAGGCAGGGACGGCTTACGGCCACCACTGACCTAAAGCGTTATCCTCACTTTCAATTTGAAGTTTTTGATCCTTGGATACGGGTTTCAGCAATAACTTGGTGAAATCCGCAGTCAAGAGTTAGCCTGATAGTATCTGTCAATTCAAGTCCCACCTTCTACAAAATTATTTGATCATCGCCAATAAATGGTTTAAATTAGAAAGGCTTTATCATTATTAAAAAGAGAGGGATAGTATGGAGAAAAGATGGTCAGCGATGGAAGCAATCTTCAACCCAAAGGCTGTGGCAGTCATTGGGGCTTCAGACAATCCAGGCAAGTTAGGATCTCATGTCATGAAAAGTCTGATTCAAGGGAGATATCCAGGCAAAATCTATCCGGTCAATCCAGGAAAAGATGAAATCCTGGGAATCAAAACCTACCCTTCCCTTTTCCAGGTCCCTGATAGCGTTGATTTATCCATCATTGTCCTTCCAGCTGAACAGGTGCCCAGAATAATAAAAGAATGTCAAGAAAAGGATGTCAAAGGAATCGTCCTCATCACTGCTGGATTCAAGGAAATTGAAGATAAAAGAGGAGAGGTATTACAGAAAGAGATAACAGAATTGGCAGACCAATCCGGCATCAAGGTTATCGGCCCGAATACCTTTGGGATTGTAAACCTTCATCTTCCCCTGAATGCATCCTTTACACCGGAGTTTTCCTTGGTGGAAAAAGGAGGAATCAGCTTTGTCAGCCAGAGCGGTGGAATGTCTCACCTGATGGCTTTTCTATCTCTTCAAAATAAGGTTGGATTTAGTAAAATCATCGGATTAGGAAATCGCTGTAATGTCGATTTCGCGGAGATGGTCGAATATTTAATCAAAGATTCTCAAACCAAAGTGATTGCCATGTATATGGAAGGTATCGATCATCCAAAGAGATTGATGGAGGTGGCGAAGAGAGGAAACCTGGAAAAACCTATTCTCGCCTACAAGGTTGGGCGCTCATCCACAAGTGATAAGTCCTCCCAGTTTCATACCGGTTCCCTCGCAGGCAAACATGAGATCTATGAAGGCGCCTTTAAACAGGCCGGGATTTTAACGGTTGGAAGTTCGGAAGAGCTTCTGGATGCGGCAAAGGCGTTGACCATGTGTCCACTTCCTGATGGAAACAAAGTAGCTGTTCTGTCAGGCCAGGCCGGACCCGGGATGGCAGCATGTGATGTCTGCGAGATGGAAGGGCTACTGATTCCTCCTTTTTCTATGGAGACCCAAAAGAGGATAGAGGAGTTGCTTCCCCCTCTTGCCATCAGAACAAATCCTGTAGATATGGGACCCGCCTGGTATGACTCAGAGGCAATTAAAGGAATCGTACATACCGTTCTCGAAGATAAAAACATTGATGCCATCATCCTATGCATCATGTTCGCTTCAGCCAATAGGCCTGCTGTCGGAATCTTAACCGATCTGCTACTGGAAAGAAGGCCTGACAAACCGATCCTATGCTGTTTTTCTTCCCCAGCAGGAATCTGGGACGATGAAATTAAACGGCTCGAAGGATCAGGTATTCCAAATTATCCCGCTCCGGAAAGGGCAGCGAAGGTACTTTCGAACCTTTACAGGTTTAAAAATAGGAGAGGTTAATCTTGGAGAAGATACCCCTCATTTTTACCAACTGGGAGATGAATAAGATCTCTTCTTGGCCGAGAATTTGACAAAAGGCTCTTTTTATATATATAGAAACTCCAAAAAGAACTATCTTTTAGAATTTAAAATTCCCTCCACCAAAATCTTCATACTTGAGAGATCTAAGGGTTTTGTCAAGAAGGCATCGGCCCCTGCTTCTCTGAAAAAAGTCTCTCCCACATCAGATCCAGACATTATCAAAATCGGTAAGGAAGGGTTGTACATCTTCAGTTTCTTTATTAAATCAAGACTATCCATTTTGGGCATCATAAAATCAGCGACAACAAGATTATATTGCTTTTTCTTTACCAGCCTCATTGCCGCCTCGCCATCTTCCACACTATCCACTTCATACCCACTCAAGAGAAAGACTTTGGATAAGAGAACCCTTATTTCTTTATGATCATCGACGACCAAAATTCTTTTCATTTTAACTCCATTTGATGAAAGAATGTATACAACCATTAGTTGCAAAAGTCAAGAAGAAAAACAACCACTGGTTTATAGACATTCGGCCCATTCTCCCTTTAAATAATAAAAAGATTATCTGGGGGACATGTGATAAAAAGCAACAAGCAAATTGGCGCTGAAATAAAAAGAATGCGAAAGGCCCTGGGAATATCTCAAATGAAGTTAGCTGAAGAGATTGGTGTTTCGTTTCAACAGATTCAGAAATATGAAAAGGGAACTAATAAAATTTCTGTGGAAAGAATCCAGCAGATATCGAACGTTTTAGGCGCTTCTGTGGATACATTCTTTGAGAAAGAAAAAGTTTCCCATATCTCAGAACCATCCGGTAAATATTACACTAAAAAGACTTTCATGGATGAGACTCCTTTAATATTGAACCAAGAGGAGATCGTTCTGCTCCAACTTTTTCGGAAGATTGATAATAAGAAAATAAGAGAAGGACTGTTGAGTCAATTGAGCGGAATCATCGAATTAGAAAGACGAAAGAAATGATGGTCCATTGAATTGGCGCCCCAAGGGTGAATTTTGTTTATTGAATAAATTCACGTTCTTGTATATTATAAGCTCATTCTTTCGGAGAAAAGGATGGGCTTTTTCAACTCACTTTTGATACGGATCACCTTGGCAGTTATCGGAGGGATCTTCTATGCCTTCCTGACTTATTTGATTGTCATGTTCCTTAATCTTTCTTATGAATTTGTCATCGTCGCTGCAGTTTTTGTCTACCTTTTTTACCTTAG
>Ga0100377_1003193_pt1 | contig 13378 bp, 15 predicted proteins | sample CryGeymeta201501_FD_83664 | JGI IMG/M metagenome (GOLD analysis project Ga0100377, IMG submission 83664) | Groundwater microbial communities from Crystal Geyser aquifers in Utah, USA - Crystal Geyser metaG 2015-01 | ecosystem: Environmental > Aquatic > Deep subsurface > Groundwater | place: USA... | reverse complement strand
TGATTTTTTGTTTCTTTTTGATTAAGCAAAAAGAAAAAGTTAAAAGCCTCGCTGTTCCTATTAACTGATGAAAAATAGTAAAAGGGAAATTTGTCGTAGACCTTTTAATTGTTTTTTGTTATTTGTTTTTTGTAATTTGTTTAATCTCTAATCTCTAATCAAAACTACTTTATGAACTTTTCCGTACTTTAGCTTTTTTTTAAAAGAAAATGGCAGGAAACACTTTTGGAACTTTATTCAAACTAACCACATTTGGCGAATCGCACGGAGAAGCAATTGGCGGAATTGTTGATGGATGTCCTGCTGGATTGAAAATAGATATTTCACTAATTCAAGAGGCTCTTGACAGGAGAAAACCAGGTCAATCACGTATCACGACACAACGAGTAGAAGAAGATAAAGTAGTATTTCTTTCAGGTATTTTTGAAGGCATTACCACAGGAAATCCGATAGGTTTTATGATAAAAAACAACAATCAAAAGCCAACCGATTATGAACACATAAAAGATAAATTCCGACCATCACACGCTGATTTTACCTACCAACAAAAATATGGCATTAGAGATTACAGAGGCGGTGGAAGAAGTTCTGCACGTGAAACAGCTTCAAGAGTTGTTGGAGGAGCAATCGCCCAACAAATTTTAACCCTACAAAACATTAAAATCAATGCTTTTGTGAGTCAGGTTGGAAACATCAAGCTTATTAAAAATTATAGCGAATTAGATTTAGAAAAAACCTACCTCCATCCCACTCGTTGCCCTGACGAAACCATTTCAAATGTGATGTTTGATTACATTGATAAAATTAGAAAAGAAGGCGATACTGTTGGTGGAAAAATTAGTTGTGTAATTGCCAATCTTCCTGTTGGGTTGGGCGAACCAGTTTTTGATCGGTTTGAAGCAGATTTAGCTAAAGCCATGCTTAGCATAAATGCGACTAAAGGATTTGAAATAGGTGCTGGTTTTGATGCTATGTTACTTAAAGGCTCAGAACACAACGATGAATTTTATGTAGATAAAAATAAAGTAAAAACAAAAACTAATCATTCGGGAGGTGTGCAAGGAGGAATTACCAATGGCGAAGATGTTTTTTTTAATGTTGCTTTTAAACCTGTTGCAACCATTATGAAACCACAACAAACCGTAAATTCTAACTTTGAAAAGGTAATTATTGTAGGAAAAGGAAGGCACGACCCTTGTGTTTTACCCAGAGCAGTTGCTATTGTTGAGGGAATGACTGCATTGGTTGTTGTAGATTTTTTGTTACGAAACAAATTGAGTAAACTATAATTATAGAATGAAAAAACTAGCACTTCACTGGAAAATAATAATTGGGCTTCTACTTGGAATAGGTTGGGCATTTCTTTCTGCAAATTTTGGTTGGAGTGTATTTACTAAAAATTGGATAGCTCCATGGGGTGAAATATTTATAAACCTCCTTAAACTTATAGCAATTCCATTAGTTTTGTTTTCAATAATTGTTGGTATTTCAGGATTATCTGACATTAAAAAATTAGGACGAGTTGGTTTTAAAACATTAGCAATTTACCTCATAACTACTGTTTTTGCTGTAAGTTTAGGGCTAATTTTAGTTAACACCATAAAACCCGGCAACCAACTAGATAAAAATCAACAGATAAAAAATAGAATAGCTTATGAACTTTGGGCAAATGAAAATGGAATAGAAATTAAAGACCATAAATCATTCTTAACCAATGAAAAATATGTTGATTTTGTTAATGATGCCTCTACTCAATACGAGTCGGAAAAAGAAAAAATTGCTGGTGATGTAACTATAACTGAACGACAACAAGAAGTAAAGAAAACGAAAGAAGCAGGTCCTTTAGCATTTTTAATTGAAATGGTACCATCAAATATTTTTGTTTCCTTATCCAACAATAAATTGATGCTACAAATTATCTTTTTTGCCATTTTCTTTGGAATTGTGCTACTAATGATTGATAAGAAAAAAGCCAATACAGTAACAGGAATTGTTGATGGGTTTAATGAAGTTTTTCTGAAAATGGTGGACATTGTGATGAAAGCTGCTCCCTTTTTTGTGTTTGCTCTAATGGCAGCAAAACTAAGTGAAATGGCTGGCGATAGTCCAAAAGCCATTCAAGATATTATAATAAATTTAGGATGGTACAGTATAGTTGTTGTGATAGGCTTAGCAATAATGATTTTTGTAATTTATCCACTTATTGCAACAAGCGTTTTAAGAATAAAATACTTCAAATTTTTCAAACATATTAGTCCGGCTCAATTGTTGGCTTTTTCATCAAGTTCAAGTGCCGCAACACTTCCTATAACTATGGAATGTGTAAATGATAATTTGAAAGTACCCGAAGAAGTTTCTAGTTTTGTGTTGCCCATTGGAGCAACTGTAAATATGGATGGAACAAGTCTTTATCAAGCTGTTGCGGTTATTTATTTAGCTCAAATACATTTAATTGAGTTAGATTTAGCCCAACAATTAACCATAGTTGCAACTGCAACATTGGCTTCAATCGGCTCTGCGGCTGTACCTAGTGCTGGATTGGTAATGCTAATGATAGTATTAGATTCTGTTGGCTTAAATCCGGCATGGATTGCAATCATTTTCCCGGTGGATAGAATTTTAGATATGATGCGAACTGTAGTGAATGTTACAGGAGATATTACAGTTTCATCAGTAATAGCAAGGTCTGAAGGTTTTATGAAGAAGTGATTGGTTGTTTCCCGCTGATTATCGCAGAATATTTAATTTATTCTCAACTTATTTATTTTCTTGATAGGTCCAGGACAAAAAGATTGATGACATTGAACACACTTATCAACTAAATTATTAAACCCTTCTTTTTTGTTTTGTTCATTAGAAAATAAAGCATTGGCTTCATTTACCATAAGCTCTGTGTATGCTTTAAACTTAGGTGTTTTAACATTAGCATCTGTTGGTATTGCTGTATGAATTTTTTCCAATGAAGCAATGTATTCTTTAGATATAATTCCCTCATTAGTAATAATTAATTGCTTGATACTATCTGTTTCTGCATACATTTTACGCATCAACAAAGCCAACTCACTGTCTTTGTTTGGATGATTTTCTACTACCGAACTATTTGTTGCAGTTTGCTCAGAATCGTTAGTTGAACATCCAACGATGAAAAAAAATATCCCGAAAATTCCGATAGCTCCCGATAATCGGGACGGAATCGAGATATATCTATTATTTTTTTTCATTGCTAATTAACTTTTCCTCTTTAATAATAACTCCTTCCGCCTCAAATGAATAATTAATTTCTGGTTCTGTAATTGCATCAATTTCTTCTTGCGAAGCTTCAGCATCTTGCAAATAGTGTTTCAATTCATCAATAGAAGTAGTATCTATTTTTGCAAAACCTTGAACAATAGCAAATTTTCCAGCCGCATCTTTAGGAACAAAAAAATCATAATCCTTAAATCTAACTCTCATTTCTTTATCTTCTCCTAAATTAATAGTCATCCAACATCCTTTTTTTGCACAAACTTCATTAATTGGTGCAATCAATTTAGTGTATAATGAGTCTTTCCCTTCGAATTGAGTTAAAAATTCAGCCGTAGTTATTGCTCCTTCTTCGGAAATATCTTCACCGTGCTTGGTAATTACTACTTCAACGTCTTCAACAACCTCTTGATTTTGATTTTGTTCTACATTATTGCAAGCAAAAAATACTATTGAACTTGCTAAAAAAAATATTTTTTTCATTTTTATGTATTTAATTAATTGAGAGCAAAAATAATTGATTCCATCAGAAAAACTAATGATTTTAATTATAAATCCTTATTTTTTAAAAACAAAATATTTCTGAAGAGTAAAATTGTAGGTTATCGCTACTATAATTGCTGTGAATATGCGAGAATAGTTTTCATGAATAAGAAACAATTCTGTGATAACAAAAACGAGTAAGGTATTTAATACCAAACTTCCTGCTGAAACCATTACGTAACGACTAATTTGAATAGCTAATTTTTTTTCTTTGGATGAAAACGCCCAATTTCTACATAAAATAAAATTAATTAAAGCACCACACAATGCTCCAATTGCTGTTGCAGCAACATACCAAACATGAAACTCATCTTTTAAAATAAAAAAAACGGCAAAATCCATTAAAGTAGCAGAAATTGCAGCTGTTTGGTATTTTAAAAATGAAAGTATAAACGATTTCTTCTTCATAGAAAATACAAAATAAGTTGAAGCACCAAATTAGCATAAATACCTGCCAACACATCATCTGCCATCACGCCTATTCCTCCTTTAAAATTTTCCATTTTTCGAATACCCAAAGGTTTTAAAATATCAAAAAATCGAAACAAACCAAAAGCCAAAAACAAGTTTAGCCATGTAAAAGGCACGAAAATCATGGCTATCCATACACCAACAAGTTCATCAATAACAACCTTTGATGGATCTTTTCCCCACTCTCTTTCTAACTGATTCGTAGCATAAATTCCTATTAAAGCTACTACTATAATTAGCCCAATAAAAAGCCCAGGATTGGGATAGAATGGAAAGATTTGAAATTGATTAAATGCCCACAAAAAGACACAACCAACTATTGCTCCAGCAGTTCCTGGTGCAATTGGAGAAAAACCAGCACCAAATGTAGTTACAATTAAAATATGAAGTTGTTTCATTGCATTTTTCATCTATAGTTTCAAGTAACAAAACTAAGTTTCTTTTTCAAATTTAGTAAATATGAAATAACCTCTTAAAAAACAATGTCAATAAGTGCAAATATAAATGTTAAATTAAAGTTAAAAAAATAAGCAAATTTTAATTCTTCATAGGAAAAAAGGGAGTAAATTTGCATTCCTATCTTACGTTAACATAAATTATCTTTAATGAGACAATTAAAAATTACTAAATCTATTACCAACCGTGATAGTGCTTCTTTGGATAAATATTTACAAGAAATTGGACGTGAAGAACTTATAACAGCTGAAGATGAAGTAGAATTGGCTCAACGAATTAGACAGGGAGATTCAATAGCTCTTGAAAAATTAGTAAAAGCCAACTTAAGATTTGTAGTTTCGGTATCAAAACAATATCAAAATCAAGGACTTACACTACCCGATTTAATCAATGAAGGAAATTTAGGTTTGATAAAAGCCGCTCAGCGTTTTGATGAAACACGTGGATTCAAATTTATTTCTTATGCAGTTTGGTGGATACGTCAATCCATCTTGCAAGCAATAGCCGAACAATCTAGAATTGTACGTTTGCCACTAAATCAAGTTGGCTCTTTAAATAGAATAAAAAAAACATTCTCTAAATTAGAACAAGAATTCGAAAGAGAGCCATCAGCAGATGAGATTGCAGATTTGTTAGATATAGCTAGAGAAAAAGTAACGGATTCTACTTTAATTTCTGGAAGACATGTTTCTATGGACGCACCTTTTGGAAATGACGAAGATGGAGGTAATTTATTAGACATACTTTCTAATAGTGATGCTCCAAGAACAGATTTACTATTGATGAATGAATCTCTACAAAAAGAAATAGACCGCTCATTATCAACACTTACAGACAGAGAGAAAGAAGTAATTATTTTATTTTATGGTATAGGAGTTCCTCATCCACTTTCATTAGAAGAAATTGGTGAAAAATTTGAACTAACAAGAGAACGAGTGAGACAAATCAAGGAGAAAGGAATTAGAAGATTAAGACATTCATCAAAAAGCAAATTATTAAAAGCGTATTTAGGATGATAAACAATGTGTGGATGTGTGGATGTGTGGATGTGAGAATAAAAGAATTTTTAAATGTTGAGTGTTAATTTTAAATAATTTCTAATTACTTCCAACCTCCAACTATACAAACTTTATGAACTTGTAACTTAAAAAACTTTAATATATAAATTCTTAAAAAATGGAAATCCTTGACAAAAACAAAACGTACGAAGATAATTTAAATCTGTATGTAAAACGCGAAAAAGCAGCAGTTAAACTTATAAGCTCAATAGGTTATCTGATGTATGAAAAATCAATTGAGCTTGTTCTTTTTAGAAATCCATTAGTTGATAAAAGCATTTCAGAAATACTTAACTTACATGCTAAAGCAAAAAGTATAGCTTTCAATCCTGTTGATATTTTTGATACTTCTTCGTTGGCAAAAGAACTCAAAACACTTGAAATTGCCCCTTCAAAAATTGACATAGGCAAATTAGCTGCTGAATGGAATAAGCAAAAATCAGATTACACTTCTCAAGCAGACTTTTTAAAAGCTAAACTTACTGGTTTTGAAAGTTCTGAAGACCATAATATAAAGCCAAAAGATATTGTATTATTTGGATTTGGACGAATTGGAAGGTTAGCCGCAAGAGAATTAGTAAAACAAGCAGGAAAAGGACAGCAATTACGTCTTAGAGCAATTGTAACAAGAACTGTTTCTGAAACCGAAATGATTAAAAGAGCCGCTTTATTAAGAAATGATTCTGTTCATGGAATGTTTTCTGGTAGCGTGGATGTTGATGTTGAAAATAAAGCACTTATTATCAATGGTCAAATTGTGAAAATGATTGAAGCTAACAATCCTGAAGATGTTAACTATACTGAATATGGAATTAATGATGCTTTACTTATTGACAACACGGGAGTTTTTACAACCCGCGAACAATTAGCTAGACATACACAAGCAAAAGGAATTAGTAAAGTTTTATTAACCGCTCCAGGAAAAGAAGTTCCTAATGTTGTTTATGGAATAAATGAAGATACATTAGATTTAGAAAACGAAACTATTTTCTCTGCAGCCTCATGTACCACCAATGCAATATCTCCTATTCTTCATGTAGTTGAAAACGAATTAGGTGTTGTTAAAGGACACATTGAAACTGTTCATGCCTATACCAATGACCAAAACCTGTTGGATAATATGCACAAAAAACCCAGAAGAGGAAGATCTGCTGCTGTAAACATGGTTATTACCTCAACTGGAGCAGGAAATGCTGTTACAAAAGTAATTCCATCGCTAAAAAATAAATTAACAGCCAATGCTGTGCGTGTTCCTACACCAAATGGTTCATTAGCAATTCTGAGTTTGGAGGTAAACAAAAATACTTCAATTGAAGAAGTGAACGAACTTATCAGAAAAGCAGCTCTTCAAGGTAAATTAGTAAACCAAATTAAATACGAAAATGATCCTGAACTAGTATCTACGGACATTATTGGAAACATTTGTTGTTCCGTTTTTGATAGCAACGCAACCATTGTTTCTGTAGATAAAAAAAACATTGTGCTTTATGTTTGGTATGATAACGAATTTGGCTACACCAAACAAGTTATCCGCTTAGCTAAACATATTGCTAAAGTTAGAAGACTTATTTATTATTAAGTAAAGGGATTAGTAGTTAGGTGTTAGGAGTTAGGAGTTAGATCATTACTAACCACTTACACCTACAAAAACCTAACTACTAATTACTAACACCTAAACCCTAACACCTTTTTCCTTTATGCCTAAAATAAAAAGAAACGATAATAAATTCAACAACATCATTAAAGACCTCTTATCGGGGGATAATCAAAAAATTTTAGTTGCAATTAAACAATTAAGAATTAGTGGTAAACCAGAAGCAATTCATCCCATTTTAGATGTTTACATAGAAAATAATGATGCTGAAATTAAACAAGAAATTAGTTCCTTGCTTTTTGATTTAAAATTAGAAAAAGCAATAGATGAACTAATCATAGCCATCTCCTCAAAAAGATACAGTGAAATAAAACCATTTATCATTTCAATTTTTTGGCAATCAGGTTTGGATGTTAGTAATCACATTGATTTTTTAATTAAACAGGCTATAAAAAATGATTACTTAGTCTGTTTGGAAGTGTTAACCGTAATAGAAAATTTTGACGCAACTTTTAACGAAGAAGAAATTAACGACTTGATTCTAGATTTAGAAGAAGCCATAGAAGAAGACGAAACCGAAAAACAAAATTTACTGCTTAGTCTAAAAGCAGTTCTCCAACAATTAAATGTTGACTTTTAATACCTATTCTTATTTTATACTCAATCCATTTTCTTAAATTTGTTAATCATGTTAAACAAACTGAACTAATGACTATTAAAAAGACACACATATTTATTATTTTCTTATTTATTTTTACCAACTTCTCGTTTTCTCAGCAACGCTCAACAGCTGGAAGTCAGAAAATAGATAATTTACTGCAACTGATTAATTATGCTTATGTTGATTCTACCAATGAAAATAAATTAGTAGAAACAGCCATAGTTGCTCTTTTAAAAGATTTAGACCCTCATTCTGTATATATTCCAAGAGATGAACTCGAAAAAATGAACGAGCCATTAGTTGGAAATTTTGAAGGAATTGGCATACAATTCAACATTCATCACGACACGTTAATTGTAGTTTCTCCTATTCCAAGTGGTCCTTCCGAAAGAGTAGGAATACAGGCTGGTGATAAAATAATTGAAGTGGATAAAAAAAATATTGCTGGCATAGGCTTACAAAATAGCGATGTACAAGATAAATTGCGTGGAAAAAAAGGAACAAAAGTAGAAGTAGGAATTAAACGAAAAGGAGAGAAAGAACTGTTGAATTTTACTATAATAAGAGATAAGATTCCCATTTTTAGCGTGGATGCTTCTTATATGTTAGATAACGAAACAGGCTATATAAAAATAAATCGTTTTGCTGAAAAAACCATAGATGAATTCAGAGAAGGATTAGCAGCTCTAAAAACCCAAAATGTTAAAAACCTTATTGTTGATTTACGAGGAAATGGTGGTGGCTACTTGAAAACAGCCATTCAACTTGCTGACGAATTTTTAGACCAAAACAAACGTATTGTTTACACTAAAGGATTAAATAGCCCTCAACAAGATTATTATACAACCGAAAAAGGTGGTTTTGAAACTGGTAAATTAGTAGTATTAATTGATGAAGGTTCTGCATCTGCTTCAGAAATTGTGAGCGGTGCTATTCAGGATTATGACAGAGGGCTAATAATTGGCAGACGTTCTTTTGGTAAAGGATTGGTTCAAAAACCATTTTCATTGATTGATGGCTCTGCAGTTCGGTTAACTGTTTCTAGGTATTATACTCCTTCTGGAAGAAGTATTCAACGACCTTATGATGATGGAAAAGAAGCTTATTACAAAGAATTTTCCAGACGATATGAGCATGGAGAATTTTCCAACCAAGACAGTATTGTTTTTCCTGATTCATTAAAATTTTCGACATTAATTAGCAAAAGAACCGTTTATGGCGGGGGTGGAATAATGCCTGATGTATTTGTTCCAATAGATACAAGTATGGCTTCAGAATATTTTAGCAAAGTATTAAGAAAAGGTTTGATTAATGAATTTTCCTTGGACTACACACAATTAAATAGAGAAGAACTATTTAGTAAATACAATAGCGTTATTAATTTCAAAACTAATTTTAATGCTGAAACTGAATTGTTGGAGTCATTTATCGCTTATGCTGAAAAAAATGAAGTAGAACGAAATGATGAACAAATAGCAATTTCCAAAGATTTTATGTTGGCACGAATAAAAGCCGTTATCGCTCGAAATTTATGGGATAATTCAGCCTATTATCAAGTTATTAGTGATATTGATGATGCTGTGCAAATTGCATTGAAGGAAATAAATGGCTCAACTTTTAAAAAATAAAAAATATTATATAAATAAGTTTTGTAAATTTGTGGTAATTACTCAGCAACTAATTTACCAATAAAATAGCCACAGATTCACAGATTAAGCAATACATAAATAATAATTACGCCCCCGATAGCTATCGGGGTTGAACAACCAAAGGTTGTTTATTAGTGAAAATCTAATAAAATTGTTCAAGTTTAATCTGTGAATCTGTGGCAAAAAAAAGAGAAATAGTGGCTGAGTAGTAACAATTTGTAAAAAACTAAACTCTAAAACCTAAAATTATGAACGAAAGCATGAGAGAAAATATTAAAGTAGCCTTATTAGGGTTAATTACCGTTACACTTGTTGTTAACACTTTTTTTATGGACAACAAACCTTCGAGAAAAGGTTATGATGATCCAGCAGGATCGAGTAGTATTGCAACATCCCCTTCCATTTCTGCCAACTCAGGAAATGTGAATGATTTGAACCCTATTAATCCTATTTCGCCAACACAACCAAATCAACCTGCACCTGCTGCTGCACCTGTTTTATCTGAAACTAGAGCTAAAACTGCTGTACAATTTGCAGAATCCAGTCATAATTTTGGAAAAATTAAACAAGATTCTAAGCATACTAAAATATTTAAATTTACCAACACTGGTAAAGAGCCTTTGATTATTGAAAATGCGATAGGAAGCTGCGGATGTACTGTTCCTCTATTTCCTAAAGAACCAATTAAACCAGGAGCAACAGGAGAAATTGTAGTAGAATATAGCCCAGGAAAACAACAAGGAGCTCAAACAAAAACAGTTACCATTACAGCCAATACAGACCCTATTGTTACTACACTTAACATCTCTGCCGATGTTGAAGTAGTACCGTAACAAAAACAACATATTTATTTTATGAAAAAGCTTGTCAGGTATTTGACAAGCTTTTTTTTTGTTACGCTCAGCACCTACTTTTGTATGAGAATTAAAATTTATTTGTGTTTACAAAGTTTTTTTCAGACTTTCGTGTAGCTAATAATTAGGCAAAAATTCAAAAATGATACGAATGAAAATCATATTACTGGCAATTTTAACGCTTCTCTTCGCTTGCAAACAGTCTCCAAAACCAGATAAAGACTTTGTTGACACAACTATCACAGAAAATATTCAAAGAACAGATGATGTAAAAGAAACCTTCAATACTAAGTCGGTATCGACAATTGTTACTTTTATCGATAGCCTTTATGAACTTAAAGGGTTGCAAACTCTTGATACAATTACCGATTGGATAGTTTCAGGCAACCAGGAATATGAACTAGGTCCCAAAGGGCTTGATTTGACTAACCTTGATAAATATTACCGCTTTGTGTCATTTCACTTCCTGCTTTTCAAAAACAAAACAGCGGCAAAAAAACAGTTTGACAGAATTGTCGAAGTAGGTTCGTATGAACAAATTGATCGTTCCAACACAAACCAATCTTTGTATTGGAAAATATTTTCAAAAGCAGGTTCTGCTTACACACTTTACGAAAACATGATCATCTATCACGACAGACGCTGCAACTACAACGAGAAAATAGAAGTACCAAGAGAAGACAAACTACTTGACTACTTATTTGAAATTAAACCTCCAAACAATACTTATTTCATTCGAGTGAAATGTGGCTGGGGACAATCTGAAAAAAAATAACCCCTCTCTGTCCTTTGTCTGAAGCAATGCAAGTGCGAAAGTAACTAAGGACTTTTAGAAAAAAAACTTATGTTTGTTCTAAGAAAATTATTTAATCTGTAGTCTCCAACACACAAACTTGGCTTCAGACTACATAGAGAGTGTACCTCATATCTTTGGAAATATTATACATTTCTATTATAAATTGACTAAATGGAAACTAGAATACTTAAAAATTGGGAAATAGAAAATATTGAAGATTTAATAGAGGTTTTTAGACGAATTGACCTTGCCCTCCATACAAAAAAAAAACAACTGGTTCTGAAATAAAAATTTGCCAAATAAATTTTTAAATCAACCCTTATTTAATATTTATTGGCTTACGTTCTCAACATCAACACTACTTATAGTTAAAGTAGTTATGAAATCAAGAAGGTGTTTGTTGAATTTGTGAGGTTGCTCAAGGTTGGATACATGACCAGCATCATCAATAACGTGAAGTATGGACCCTTTAATGGATGTATGCATAGATTCAGATTGGGCAAGTGGGGCTACTTCATCTTCTCTACCGCAAATAATCATTGTTGGAATATTCACCGCACTCAGCGTAGAACAAGTTTCTGAACGCTCGGCAAGAGCGGTTAGTCCCATAGTGATAATGTGTTGAGAGTTAGAAAACACGACATGATGTAAGTTTTTAACCAATTCCTTTTTATTGCTGAATGAATCTTTACAGAACACGCTTTTTATAAATCCTTCGTTAAAATTAGTTACTCCATTAACTGCTATTTCATTAATAATTTTATAGCGTTTATCCTTTACTTCAGTAGTATCGGAAATACATTGAGTATCGCATAAAATCAATGCCTCAAAACGATTTGGATATCGTTGTTGTGCATTTAGTGCTATAAAACCACCCATTGATAGACCACAAACAATCGCTTTATCAATGTTTAACTTATCCATAAATTGTATTAAATCATTAGCAAACAAATCAATGCTTAGATGTGATTTTTCATCTGTTGATTTCCCAAACCCTCTAATATCACAAGCAATTACACGGTTTGATGATTTTAAAAAATCAAGTTGAAGCTTCCACATCGTTTTGTCGAAAGGATAACCGTGTAAGAATATTATCGGAATTAAATCTTCTCCAACATCATCATAAGATAAACTGAAGTTGTTTACTGTAGTGGTTAAATTATAACCTTTAGTTTCTGTTTCCATAGTATTTTATTTCAAAATATTTCTTTTGTAATTACCTCTTTGTCAACGCCTAAATTGATTAATTGTTCTTCTACATCTTTTATCATGGGTGGCGGACCACATATATAAAACTGTTGATTAAAATCAATAATATTTGCTTTCAGAAATTCTTCTGTAACTCTTCCATAATGGTAACCTTCAACTTGTTCATTAGATAATATATTGATAAACGAATCGCCTAACAATTCTTTGAATTCGTTTTCAAGAATAATATCTGCTTTTGTTTTATTAGCAAATACTAACATATTATTGCCTATTTCATTTTTTGCTTTCAGATTTCTGAAAATGGAAATAAATGGAGTAATACCAGCTCCACCAGCTATAAAAACACCTTCACCTTTATAGGTAATAGCACCAAAAACATCATGCAACACTAACTCGTCATCTTGCTTTAATTGTAATAACTCATTGGTAACACTTTCTTGTTCTGGATATGTTTTAATTGTAAACTCTAAAGAATTGATAGCTGGCAAACTCGTAAATGTAAAGGGTCTTTCTTCTTTTACCCAACCACTTTTATTAATAGCGATGTTGGCAGCCTGTCCGGGTACAAAGCCAAATTTCTCTGGTTTATTGGTGATAATTCGTAAAACATCATGTGTTACATTATCTATTGATTCTATTTTCAAAATATGATTTCCCATTTTATTTTTTGCTAATTTTAAAAGTGTTTAATCGGTTGTATTCTCAAATCATATGGGAAATCGAAAAATTAGGCGAAGTTATTTTTTCTTAATTTAAGGCAAAAAAAATTAAGCATAGAACATTCTACGTTTCATTTTTTTAACGAAAAAGTAAGGAAAAAGAACAAGTATAAAATTCGGGATTC
>Ga0100377_1003180_pt1 | contig 13408 bp, 2 predicted proteins | sample CryGeymeta201501_FD_83664 | JGI IMG/M metagenome (GOLD analysis project Ga0100377, IMG submission 83664) | Groundwater microbial communities from Crystal Geyser aquifers in Utah, USA - Crystal Geyser metaG 2015-01 | ecosystem: Environmental > Aquatic > Deep subsurface > Groundwater | place: USA... | reverse complement strand
GAGCGCAGCGAGTTGCGCAGGACGGGCGAGCGCAGCGAGAACGGCCGTAGGCCGGAGCTATGTAATCAACGAGGGGGCTGGGGGGTGAGGGCCCCCACTTACAATCCATCCTCCACCCATGATAAAACAGCCCGTCCGACCGCGCAGGAGTCCCTATGGAGAGTCTCTGGAACGGGTTTGAACGCCGCCCCAACGATCCTGTCTTGTTCGCGCGTCTGCGAGACGCCCTCGACAAGGACAAGGACTTCGCCGGGCTCGCGAAGCTGTACCGCCGACGCGCTGACGTCGTGGAGGGGGAGGAGGCCTTGTACCTCTATCTCACCATCGCCGAGGTGTGGGCCGGGCGGCTGGGCGACGAGGGGATGTCCGCCGAGGCCTACCAGCGCGCGCTCGAGGTCAGCCACACGCTCGAAGGGCAGGGCCGCGCCACCGTGCGGAACTCGCTGCGGGAGCTGTTCTGGACCCGGGGGGACTGGCGGTCGCTCGCGGAGTTGACGGAGGCCGATGCACGGCAGACCCCCGCTGGCGCCGACCGCGCCAGGCTCTTCTATGAACTCGGCGAGCTGAGGATGGGCAAGCTGCACGACATCGCCGGGGCCGCCGGGGCGTTCCGGCGCGCCGCCGACGAGGGCGGGCGGGTCGACAACGTCAAGCGCGTCCTGCAGACGCTCGTCCAACAGCACCCCGACTCCTTCGAGGCCTTCGACGTCCTGCGCGCGATCTCTCAGGCCAACCTGCACGGGCCGAATGACGCCAGGGAGCTCATCGCCCTGCTCGCCGCACGGTATCAACGCCTCGACCCCGCCCATGACGGCGGCGAGTCCGCCGAGCTCCTGCTGCAGATGGGGGAGTTCGTCGCCGAGCACCTCGACGACAGCGACGAGGGCCTCGATTACTTCGCGGCCGCCTTTGACGCCGGCGCGCTGCCCGAGCGCCTCATCGCCGGGCTCAACAAGCTCGTCGGCAGCCTCGGCCCGAACGCCGGCGCCTACCGCTTCCTGCGCGACCTCCACTCGGACGCCGAGGCCTGGAGGAGCGCGCTGGACGCCGGCCTGCTCGAAGCCGAGCACACACCCAACGAGATCGACCGCGCCCGCATCCACATCGAGCTCGCCCGCATCCTCCGCGACCGGCTCGGCGAGCCCGACCGCGCCTGCGAGCAGTACAACAAGGCCTACGATCTCGACCCCGAACGCGCCGAGGAGATCGCCAGCGCGCTCCAGCGCATCGCAGGACCCGACGCCGCCCACCCCACCGCCGTCGCCGGACTCCGACGCATCTACCGCGACCAGGGCGACGACGAACGGCTCCTCCATCTGCTTGAGGTCGAGGAGAACCGGGAGCGCTCACCCGAGCGCCGCGCTGCCCTCCTGCTTGACATGGCCGAGCTCTGCGCCGGCCCCAAGGGCCGCCCCGACCGCGCGCTGGAGTTCTACGAGGCCGCCGCCGAGCTCGCGGGCGACGACGTCGACCGCATCGTCTCCGGCCTGTTCGACCTGTACAGCCAGGGCTACTACACCGAACGCGTCGAGACCACCCTGCGCGCCGTCTGCCTCAAGGCCGGACGCGTCGAGGCCCTCGTCCAGCTCCTCACCTTCAACCTCGACACCGTGTCGACCCGCGAGGAGCAGGCCGCCATCCACTTCGAGCTCGGGGAGCTCAACGAGCGGTACACCGAGGATTACGAGCAGGCGATGCACCACTACCAGCGCGCCTTCAAGCTCGACACCGCCAGGCCCGACTACATCGAGGCCGGACGCGACCTCTACCGGCAGATGGGCAACCTCGACATGGTCGCCCGCCTCTTCGACATCCAGCTCAAGGTCGTCACCAACCCCGAGGAGGCCGCCCGGCTCCTGCTCGACAAGAGCCGCGTGCTCGGCCAGGAGATGGGCGACTACCCCCGCGCCCTCGAGGCCCTCGGACGCGCCTGCGCCCTCGCGCCGGGCTTGCGCGCCGCCCACGACGCCCTCGTCCAGCTCGTCCGATCCGTCGAGGGCGAGCTCGCCCTCAACACGCTCGAGGAGGCCTACGTCCAGGCTCAGCGCCCCGCCGAGGCCGCCGCCATCGACCTCATGATCGCCGAGCACCTCCGCCACCGCCTCAAGTCCGACCTCACCCCCGACGAGCGCGACGAGACCGTCATGCTCGCCACCACCTTCGAGCTCAAGGCCTACCGCCTCGACCCCACCGGCAACGCCCGCGTCCGCGCTGGCGACCGACTCGAGCAGAGCCTCACCGAGCTGGAGCGATGGAAAGACCTCGCCGAGGTCCTCCAGCGACGCGCCACCCACGAACCCTCCCTCGCCGGCCGCTTCGACACCCTCATGCGCCTCGGCCACCTCAGCGCCGACAAGCTCGACGACGACGACCTCGCCGTCGACGCCTTCGGCGGCTGCCTCGACATCGCGCCCGCAGAGCGCGCCCCCTTCGACGCCCTCGAGGCCCTCTACCTCGGCAGCAACCGCAAGGACGACCTCCGCAGCCTCTACCAGTGGGCCCTCGACGCCGCCCCCTGGGCGCTCGGCCCCCAGAGCCTCGAGCGGCGCGCCGACCTCCTGCTCCGGTACGCCCGCCTCCTCGACGACCTCGACGACCACGACGAGGCCAGGCGCGCCTACGGCTGGCTCAGCGAGCTCCAGCCCAACCACCCCACCGTCGTCGCCTACTTCGAGGCCCACGGCGACACCGAGGAGGGCGCCGCCCACCTGTTCCGCATCCTCGAGCGCGGCCTCCTCCAGCTCACCGAGACCGCCGACCGCGCCCACCGCCTCGCCCGCATGGCCAGCCTCGCCGAAGACGGCGTCAACGACCCCCTGCTGGCCATCGACCAGTACGTCGCCCTCATCGACATGGTCGACGTCGCACCCGACCTGTACGGCCACGCCCGCGAGCGGCTGCGCACCCTCTTCCATCGCGCCGGGCGCCTCGACGAGCTCGTCACGCTCCTCCACGACGACATCGACGACCCGCACACCACCCCGGCCGACCGCCTCGAACGGCTCGAGACGCTCATTCAGCTCGAGGAGCGGGAGCGCCACCAGATCGACGCCGCAGCCGACGCCCTCCGCCAGCTCGCCAGCCTCTCCCCCGAGCCCTTGCCCCACATCCTCCGCCTCGCAGACCTCTACGCCCGCGCCGGCCGCCCCGACGACGAGGCCGCCGCCCTCGAGGAGCTCCTCGACGGCCTGCGCCGCGCCTCCATCGAGCGCCTCGCCACCCCCGACGCCGAGCGCAAGTCTCTCCGGCGGGCCGACCTCGAGCTGAGACTCGCCGACGGCCTCCTGCGCGCCGGCCACCACGACCGCGCCGCCGAACACTTCCGCGCCCTGCTCGAGGACGACCACCACCGGCACACCGCCCTCGATCAGCTCCAGCGCATCCTCACCGACCTCGGAGACCACGAGGCCGTCATCACCCTGCTCGACGCCCAGGTCCTCAAGGCCAGGGACACCAGCGACAAGGTCCGCTTCCTCGGCCGCATCGCCCTGCTCGCTGAACAACACCTCCACGACCCTCAGCGCGCCATCGAGGGCTGGCGCGGCGTGCTCGCCCTCCGCCCCAGGGACCCCGACGGACTCCGCCACCTCGAAGACCTCTACGACGCCACCGGCAGCCCCGACCGCCTCATCGAGACCTCCAGGGTCCGCCTCCTCATCACCACCGACCCCACCGACCGCGCCGCCATCATCCTCCGCATCGGCGAGGCCTGGTCACGCCTCGACGACCTCGACAAGGCCCGACGCGCCTGGCTCGACCTCATCGAGGAGCAGCCCGATCACGTCGAGGCCCGCGAGGCCCTCTACCGCCTCTACCAGGGCCGCGGTGACCACGCCGAGCTCGTCGCCCTCATCGACGAGCTCCTCCGCCTCATCCCCGCCCCCGCGCGCCGCCGTGAGCTGCTCGCCGAGCAGGCCCGCGTCGCCATCGCCCACCTCGACAACGTCGCCATCGCTGTCAACGCCCTCGAGAAGCTCACCGACGCCTTCCCCGACGACGACGACAGCCTCGCCAACCTCTTCGACCTCAACGTCCGCCGCGCCCACTGGCCCAGGGCCACCGAGCTCCTCGCGCGCCGCATCGCCCTCTCCACCGACCCCGGACGCACCACCGCCCTCCGCCTCGAGCTCGCCCGCATCCTGCGCGACGAGCTCGACCAGCCCGCCGACGCCGCCGACGCCCTCGCCACCCTCCTGCGCGACGACCCCGACCACCGCGACGCCGCCCTCCAGCTCGACCCCCTGCTCGAACAGCTCGAGCGCTGGCAAGCCCTGGCCGACCACCGAAGCCACCTCCTCGACCGCACCACCGACGACGACGAGCGCGCCGCCCTCCTCACACGACTCGCCGCCCTCCTCGACGCCAGGCTCGGCCAGCCCGACCTCGCCTTCGAGCCCGTCGTCGACCTCCACCACCTCCAGCCCGACCAGACCGCCCACCTCGACGAGCTCTACCGGCTCGCCGAGGCCGGCGACCTCTGGACGCGCCTCCTCGACGTCCTCGGCGACGACGCCGCCAACGCCAGCGCCCTCGAAGACCGCCTCGCGCTCCAGCTCCGCATGGCGAAGCTCGTCGAAGAACACCTTGACGCACCGCGTCAAGCCTTCGCCATCTACGGCGAGGTCTTCCTCGCCGACCCCAGAGACCCCGACGTCCTCGCGCACCTCGAGCGCATCGCTGACCTCGACCCCGAGCTCTGGACCGACGTCATCGCCCTCCACGACCACCTCATCCGCACCCTCGACGAGGATCAGCAGGGCCCCGACGTCGTCGTGCCCGCCTGGTGGCGCGTCGCCGAGATCCAACACCTCAAGCTCCAACGCCCCGACCAGGCCTTCGAGACCCTCCGCTACGCCCTCAACCTCGGCGCAGCCTCCGAGGACACCCTCGCCCGACTCCATCAGCTCGCCGAGGACACCGACCAGTGGCAGCCCCTCGTCGTCCTCCACGACGAACGATGGCGCGCCGCCACCGACCCCGCCGTCCAGGTCGACATCCTCGCCCTCAACGCCCGTCTCATCGCCGAAAAACTCCACGACCTCCCCCTCGCCTTCGATCAGGTCGTCCTCGCCGCCCAGCTCGACCCCGATCACGCCGAGGTCCACGAGCGCCTCTACGCCCTGGCCGAGGAGCTCGGCCTGTGGGACACCGTCGCCCAGCTCCTCGAGCTCCTCATCGAAGACCGACGCCAGAAGGCCCTCCCCGACCCCCAGCGGCGCTTCCTCCTCCAGCTCGCCGACGTCCACGAACAACACCGACACGACCCCGACGCCGCCCTCCTCGTCGTCCACCGCGCCTTCCTGCTCGACACCGACAACGCCGACGTCCGTGACCGCTTCGAGGCCCTCGGCCAGACCACAGCGCGCCTCCCCGACATCGCCGGCACCTACCTCGGACTGGCCGCCGACGCCCAACGCACCGACGCCATCCCCTTCCTCCTGCACGCCGCCCGCATCCACAAGCAGAAGCTCGACAACCCCGACGAGGCCGCCAACATCCTCCGACGCGTCCTCCAGCTCGACCCCGAGAACGACGACGCCCGCACCCGCCTCGAGCTCCTCTACACCGAGAGCGACGACGTCGACGCCCTCGTCACCTTCTACACCCAGCGCGCCGACCGCGCCTCCGACCCCGACGAGCGCTTCGAGCTCTACACCCGCGTCGCCAACCTCCTCGTCGACGCCAACGACCTCGAACGCGCCATCGACTACCACCGACGCGCCGGACGCGTCCGACCCGACGACCTCTCCGTCCTCCACGCCGTAGCCCGCCTCCACGCACAGCTCCAACAGCACGACCGCCAGGCCCGCGCCCTCGAACAGCTCGCCGACGCCGCCCAGAGCCAGGCCAACGAAGACACACTCGTACACACCCTCTTCCAGCTCGCCGACCTCTTCGTCGCCCTCGAACGACTCCCCCGCGCCATCGAGGTCCTCGACCGCCTCGTCGAGCTCCGCCCCGTCCGCCTCGACACCTTCGACCGACTCGCCGACCTCCTGCGCCAGGCCGCACGCTTCGAAGAGCTCATCGCCCTCCACCAGCGCCGCGTCACCCGCCTCGATGAGGTCATCGACCTCCTCGACGCCGACGACGAACCCCAGGACGACGAGCGCCACCCCACCCTGCGCGACGCCAGCGGCGACCTCCCCCGCTCCGTCGACCTGCGCGCCGACCAGCGACGCCTCCTGCGCGAGATGATCCTCCTGGCCCTCGATGACCTCCACAGCCCCCGGCGCGCCCTCGACGTCCTCAACGACATCGTCCGACGCGACCCCGAAGACCTCGAGGCCCTCGAGCAGCTCGCCGACATCTACGCCGGCCTCCGACTGTGGGAGGAGCACGTCACCACCCTGCGCCGACGCCTCGACCTCACCCACACACCCGGCTCCGATGCCCTCCTCCTCACACGCATCGCCGACGTCCTCGAGCGCGAGCTCAACAGCCCCGATCGCGCCGCCGACGCCCTCCGCGACCTCCTGCGGCACCACCCCGACGACGGCACCGCACTCGCCGATCTCGGCCGCCTCTGCGCCCTCGTCGGACGGTGGAACGAGACCCTCCAACACTACCGGCACGCCGTCGACCTCCAAAGCGAGCACGCCCTGCCCGCCGATCTGCGCGCCGAACTCCTGTGCCGCATGGCCGAGCTCTACGAGGGACACGACCAGCCCTCCAAAGCCTTCGATCACTTCGAAGAGGCCCTCCAGACCGATCCCAACAGCATCCACGCCCGACGGGCCGTCATCCGCTTCCTCGCCCTCACCGACGACTGGCAGCGACACGTCGAGCTCCTACAGCTCGACGCCAACCTCGAACCCGACCCCCGACGACGCGCCCAGGCCCACTGGCAGATCGGCAACGTCTGCCGCGACCGCGGACACGACCCCGACCGCGCCTTCGACGCCTACCAGAAGGCCCTCCTCGACGCCCCCGACCTCCTCGAGGCGCTCCGCGACCTCGCCGACCTCGCCTTCCACCACAACGACCTCCAGACCGCCTGGCAGGCCTACACCGAGCTCCTCGACGGCAACATCCCCCGCATGAACCTCGAGGCCGCACCCCTGCCCAGCCACCGCCTGCGACCCTACGAGACCCTCGACGACCCCGCCCACATCACCTACACCGTCCGCCTCGGACAGGTCGCCGACCGACTCGGGCTCCAGGACGAGGCCATCAAGCGCCTCACCGCCGCCACCCGCACCCGAAACAACCTCCTCGCCCTCCACGAGCTCGGGCGCATCGCCTGGACCCAGGGCAACCACGACCTCGCCAACCGCAACCTCGCCAAGCTCATCAACGGCTTCCGCGACACCCTCGCCCCCCGCGACCGCGCCGACATCCACACCCTCATGGCCTCCGTCGCGCTCGCCCAGAACCACCACCCCCGCGCCCTCGACTTCCTCGAGCTCGCCCTCGACGATCAGCCCGACCACCGCAACGCCCTCGACCTCGCTACCCGCACCGCCGCACACCTCGGCCGCAACGACGAGGCCGCCGACACCCTCGAACGCCTCGCCCTCGTCACCGACGACGAGGCCGAGCGCTACCGACTCCTCCTCCAGCTCGGCGACTTCTGCGCCAACACCCTCCACGACGAGGACCGCGCCCTCGACGCCTTCGAGCGCGCCCGAGCACTCGCCCCCCAGGCCCCCGACGCCGCCGGCCGCGTCCTCGACCACATGGTCCGCCACGCCCGCTGGGACGACGCCAACGCCGTCTCCAGCGACCTCGTCGACACCTACGACCGCGACCTCCAGGCCGCCCCACACCTCCTCGGCGACCCCACCTGGCGCGCCAACTTCGTCCGCCTCCTCACCCGACGCGGCGACATCCTCCACCGCGCGGGCGACGACCGCGCCGCCGCCCGCGCCACCTTCGAGCGCGCCCTCGAGCTCGAGCCGCTCGCCCTCGAACCCCTCGAGGCCCTCGCCCTCCTGCTCGGACAGGACGGCGACCTCGATGACGTCGTGCACCGCTACGAGCGCTTCGTCGCCGCCATGCCCGCCCACGACCTCCCGGCCCGAGCCCGCGTCCTGAGCAACCTCGGCTTCCTGCTCGCCGGCCCCCTCCAGGCCCCCGAGCGCGCCCTCGGCGTCTTCGAACGACTCACCCACGTCCTCCCGGACGACGTCGCCATCCGAGACGCCCTCGTCCACATCCATCGCCTCCCCGGCCACGCCGACGCCGCACAGGCCCTCCACCACCTCCGCGCCATCATCGCCGCCGGCGACCTCTCCGAGCTCCGCCTCCGACAGCTCCTCGACATCTTCCGCGCCGACGACGACAACGAAGGCGCCGTCCTCCTCCTCCGCATCCTCGACCTCGCCCGCTGCGTCGATCGCGACGAGCAGAAAGAGCTCCGCGATCGCCTCCGACAGACCTCCGAGCCCGCTGCAGACGACCTCGCCGGACGCGCCTGGGCCCTCTGGGTGCGGCCACCCCTGGCCCGCACGCCCCTGGCCGACCTCATGGCCTTCATCCCCGTCCACGCCGCCGCCGTCGTCTACCAGTCCCTCATCGAGCACGGTGTCCACACCAGCGAGCTCGTCTCCGCCGACCCCGCCAACCCCCTCGGCCGCGTCGCCCGCGACGTCGCCGCCCTCCTCGGCGTCGCCGTCGACCTCTACGTCGCCGACCACTACCCCGAGGAGCCCCGCCTCATCCTCGCGCGCCCCATCTCCGCCGCCATCCGCCAGGACGTCTTCAAGGGCCTGTTCACCAAGGAGCAGCGCTACACCCTCGGCCGCGTCTTCGAGCTCGCCCGGCCCGCCTACGTCCTGACCGCCACCCTCGGCGCCTTCGACCTCATGACCCTCTACGAGGCCCTCTGGGAGCGCGGCTCCCACGCCCGCGACCAACAGCGCAGCGACGCCGGCATCGCCGATCGCATCGAGGCCTGGCACGACCTCCTCGACGAGGTCCTCGCCCCCGAGGAGCTCGAGCACCTCGACGACCTCGCCCGCCGCACCCGCGACCACTTCGCCGGCCAGCCCCGCCCCACCATCGCCGACTGGAAGCGCGCCGTGCACACGTCTGCCAGCCGCGCCGCCCTCTTCGCCGCCGGGGATCCCCTCGTCGCCCTCAAGCGCATCCTCCGCGAAGACAGCGCCATCAAGACCCCCGCCATCCGCAACATGGACGACTTCCTGGCCGCCCTCCAGGCCAGCAAGTCCCTCCGCGACGCCATCGTCTACCTGCTCTCCGACGACTACCACCGCGCCATCGCGGCCATCGCCGTCCGCTCCGCCTCAGCACCGCCCGACGCCGACGAACTCGCCGCCGCCGCCGCCCCCATCATCCACCCCGACCCCGCCCGCGTCCTCGACGACTGGCTCACCCACGTCGAGCCCATCCCCGTCCCCACCTGGGATCACCTCCAGGCCCCCGCGCCCCCGCCGCCCCCGATCGCACCGCCGCTCCCGCTGGAATACGACGACCCGGGCGACGATCTCAGCCTCGACTCCGATGGCTACGAGGCCATCAGCGACGCACCCAGCGAATACCCCGCCGACAGCTCCATCGATGACGCCGAAGCAGAATACATCTTCGACGCCCGCGAGCTCGGCGACGACGCCCCCGATGCCCCGAGCCTCGACCCCGCGCCGTCGCCAACCCACGCGCCCGACCTCGACGCCCTCAACGCCCTGCCCACCGACCCCCTCGCCTTCCTCGACGATGTGCTGCCCGACGTCTCCAACCTGCACGACGGAGACGACGACGATGACGAGGCCCACGGTGCCCTGCACGCGGCAGACGACCCCGACGCCCCGGCCGCACACACGACCCTGCCCCCTGGCGCCCCCGCGCCTCGCCTCTTGACCGAGAGCGGCGCCCTCAACGCCCTCGACGCCCTCGACGCCCTCGACGCCCTCGACGAGCCCGAGCTCATCGATCGAAGCCACAGCAGCGCCACGGCCGAGATCGGCCAGACCGTCCCCCTCCCCGTCGCTCCCGCCACGCCTGCGCCGCGGACGGCCGCCGAGGCACAGGACCCGACGCCCTACACGCGCAGCGGCGGCTACCTCGTGCCCACCCGCACCCCCATCACCTACGTCTCCACCGGACAGCCCGCCGCCTCGAAGGCTCCAGGCGCCGAGGCCCCCACGCCGGCCCCGAGGGGCCTGTCCCCGATGATGCCACCGCGTCCATCCACACCCGCCCCGCTGCCACCTCCGCCACCGGCCGCCCCGCCGGCTCCACGGAGCGACGACGGCGACGACAGCCATGAAGGCGAGGTCCTGGACTTCGACGATCTGGACGCCATGGTGGTCGACGAGGACGAGCACAGCGGTGATCGCCTCGACTTCTTCGATGATGAGGATTGATCGGGGCCGTTGAGCGGCCTGCCCGTGGTGCGCGCGCGGACGCTCAGGCCCCCCCGCCCCGCAGCGCGCGCATCCAGCTCGTCGGCGGGGCGTCTTGCAGCTCGTGCACGTACCACTCGAGCAGCGCGTTCGCCAGCCGCGTCCGGGTCACGATGCCCGTCGGCACCAGGTCCGCGTCCATCACCACGATCGCGTCCACCCCATCGGCGAACAACACGCGCACCAGGCCGTCGAAGCCCGTGTCACCGGACACCTTCGGCACAGGCTGCGCCACGTCGCTCGCGCGAAGCATCCGCTGAAGGTCCTCGTCACGCACGAACGGCTGGAGCTGGTCGCGCATCGCCACCTCGCAGTGCCCGTCGTCGGCCTTGATGATCACGCCGCGCGACGGGCTCGACGAGACCGCATCCAGCATCGCGTGCAGGCTTGTCTCCCCGGACAGCAGCGGCGCCGCCACCGCCAGCGCCGACGCGCGCAGCTCCGGCAACATCGACGGATCGTGCTCCGACGCCTCATCCTCTGCGCCCGCCGTCGGCGGCGGCGCGATCCGCGCGTGTGCACGCACCAGATCCGTCATCGCCAGGATGCCGACCATCCGCTCGCCCTGCTCGGCGTCGATCACCACGAGCTGCCGGACGCCCAGCTCGTTCATCAGCACGACCGCGTTCAGCAACGGCACATCAGACCGCACCGTCCCGATCTCTTGCGCCAGAGCGTCCAGCCGCGTCTCACCGGCGCCCGACGCCAGCGCGATCCGGATGCGACGCGCATGCGCCGCCCGACCCATGCACCCGGCCCCTTCATCCAGCGGGATCAGCGCAAACCCGCCCTGGTCGAGCAACGCCACGGCCTCGCTCGCCAGCATCGACGGCGGCGCGCACACCACCTCCGACGTCATCGCGTCCCTCACCCGCAGGTGCTCCAGCGGGTGTGGACGGCGACCACGCACCGGCAGCACCACCCCATCCTGCGCCAGCAACGCCTCGTAGATCGACATCGGCCGATACCGACGCGCCACCACGTACGAGATCGCGTTTGCCAGCATCAAAGGTAAAACAAGCTCGTAACTCCCTGTCATCTCAAAGATAATCAGCACCGACGTGATCGGCGCTCGGATCACCCCCGCGAACAAGGCGCCCATCCCCACCAACGCAAATGCCCCCAGCTCGTGCGACTCGTGGCTGAACACCGTCACGTCCAGATACCCCACCGCGCCGCCCACCATCGCTCCCACGAACAGCGTCGGCGCGAAGATGCCACCCACGCCACCGCTCGAGTACGAGAAGATCGTCGCGACCGACTTCACCACCGCCAGCAGCAGCAACACCTGAAGGCTCAGGCTCCCCGTCAGCGCAGCCGACAGCGTCGGATACCCGCCGCCCGCCACGCCCTCGGTGTTCGCCAGCCCAAGCGCACCCACCGCCATCACCCCCGTCATCAACCCGCCCAACCCCGGATGCGTCCACTTCGGCAGCGGACACGAGTCCCGAAACCACCTCCGCAGCCGAAGCAGCCCGTCCGAGAACGCGATCGACACAAACGACGCCACCACCCCCAGCAGCGCGTACGACACCAGCGACGACGCGTGATCCAGCCCGTGCGTCTCCGAGATCTGGATCACCGGGTGCACCCCCAGCAACCCACGCTCGATCACGGCCGCCACCGCCGCCGCGACGACCACACCGGACAGCACCGAGTGGTCCAGCGCACCCACGATCTCCTCGATCGTGAACGTCACCGCCGCGATCGGCGCGTTGAACGCCGCCGCGATCCCTGCCGCCACACCGACCGGCGTCAGTCGACGCGCGTTTCTCGGCGGCAGCGACGCCAGCCGCGCCACCCCGTTCGCGATCGCCGAGCAGATGTACACCGTCGGTCCCTCTCGCCCCAGCGACGCCCCCGAGCCGATCTGGATCGTCGTCAACACGAACTTCCCCAGCGCGTCCCGCAGCGGAATCCGACCGCCCTCCGACGCAAAAGCCCGCTTCACCTGAGGCACGCCCGAACCCGCCGCCCCCGGCACCAGCCACTTCATCGCCAGACCCGCCAACAGCCCCCCGATCAGCGGCGTCGCCAGCGTCCACCACACCCACGAGGTCCCCTCGAGGTGCAGCGCCTTGTCGATCACCAGCTCCTCGGCCGCATGAATCGACAGGTGGAACGCCACCGCCGCCAGCCCGCACAGCACACCCACCGCCACCGTCAACGCGAACAGGGACTGCGACTCGCTCGGCAGTATCCGATGCAGACCCGTCCGCACCGCCCGCTGCACCCGCGAATACCGAAGACGAAGCCGCTCCCGCAGCGCCCGACGCGAGATCCGCCGGATCTCCGCCATCAGCGCTGTATCTGCCTCCTCTTCCTCCGTCGTGACGACCTCGGCCTCGACCACCCCAGCCTCGGCCGGGACAACCTCCCCGTCCGCGGCCTCACCGTCAGCGACCTCGACCGGATCGGGCTCGACGGCCTCGACCGCCTCGCCCGGATCGGGCTCGGCGCCTTCCGGCGTCGGGGAGGAGGGTTCGACAGGTTCTGCGTCAGACGAGGGGGCCTGGCCCCCTTCATCGGGCAACGGATCAGCCTGATCGGCGTCGGTCGTCTGCACGGTTGTGCTCGTGGGACAAAGGAGGCAAATGACGGGCCAACCGCACGATCGGCGTCGCTCACAGCGGCGTCCATGCAGGGCCAGCTTCTCCAGGAACAGCGCGACGCGTGGCCCGTTTGGCACACGCTCAGCGCTGGAGGGCTCTCACTGACAGATTACCCCGCGCCTGTCAACCGATCTCAACGGGCCCCCTTCCCGCCGAGCGCCGCACCCGACCCACTCCCTCGAGCCACTGATTTCTATCCATAGGGCTGGCGGTCGAGAACCACCATCGAAGACCCCAGGCTCGGGCGCTGCGCGCCCGTCGCCAGGGGCTATAATGGGAGTCGCCGCTGCGGGGCTCTCGGTTGGAGTGATTCGGCGCTCTCGGCTCGATCCTTCCGGTCCACCCCAAGAACGAGCATGCTCGGGAGCCCCGCAGGGGCGACCCCGAGGAGCCCGGAGGGCGACGAGACAGATGAGCCCCTGGCGACGGGAG
>Ga0100377_1003173_pt1 | contig 13427 bp, 11 predicted proteins | sample CryGeymeta201501_FD_83664 | JGI IMG/M metagenome (GOLD analysis project Ga0100377, IMG submission 83664) | Groundwater microbial communities from Crystal Geyser aquifers in Utah, USA - Crystal Geyser metaG 2015-01 | ecosystem: Environmental > Aquatic > Deep subsurface > Groundwater | place: USA... | reverse complement strand
GCGGAGTTGGCGGTGCTCACGGGAGTGCGCCTGAAGAAGATTCCACCGGAGTTAGGCACGAGGGATGACATCTTGCGCCGCTACGGGGTGGAAAGGGGGTGAGCTTATGATACAATCTCAGGAAGGGACCCGCCTGTCTCATAGGCTCGCCGTTTGGCATTGACTCACCTCGGCCCCTTCACATCCACAAATGCGGCCCAGTAGAAGGGGTGGCTGGTTTTGCGGTCTTTGAGGAGAGTCTGCTGGGCGAATTGGAGGGACGCGTCCACGGACTGACCTTTCTGCGGATTGGCAGGTGGCCCCCTCGGACGGAAATATACATGCCGCGGTCGGCTTCGGGCGGAAGAGTTGCTTGAGGGCGTCGAGGTCCTTCGCGTCAACGGACGCGTGGGCGAGGACGGGCCATACGACACAAAGGGCGATGGACGGGAAGAACGCGAGAACTCTCTGTCTGCAAAACGTTGTCATTTCAGGTCGCCTCCGGCAATTGTCTCCCTACCCATAGCCAGGTGTAGGTGTAGGGCGGAGGCTCCGTCCCCGCCGAGTATCGGCAACATCGGCCCTGCGGAAAGCGCAACCGCGTGGGTAAGCAACATGGCAGGGACGGAGACCCTGCCCTACACCTACACCCCTTGCCCGAATAACCTCCATCATCCCCTCCAGATCGCCCTTCTTCCTCGAATCATGAAATAGCTTCCACGACTTCTCGAAGGCGGTGGCGGGGTCTTTGCGCAGCATGGCTTTACCTCGAATCCCCCGAACTTGCTTCGGTCATACGACCCGTAGGGGGGATTCGGCCGGTGAGGAGCTCAGTGCAGGCACCTCTCACAAATCTGACTTACACCCCCTCGTCTCCAGAACTGGTACAACATCCTTGTCGGCGCTGGTACAATGGACACCTACTGGACTCAGATGCCGCTGGAGGTTCCGAAAATGCTTGCAGAACATTGCTTACTGTTCAGACCGCTTCGCATCAAGAGCGTCGCGCTTCGCAACCGCGTGGTGCTGCCGCCGATGATGACGAACCGCGACATCGCCTCGCCGGAAGGAGTGGAGTGGTATCGACAGTTTGCCGAGGGCGGCGTGGGGCTTGTCATCGTGGAGGCAACAAGGACGTTTCGGTTCGATAGAGAACTGACGGCTGAGTCCCTCAAACCTCTGGTTGACGCCGCGCACAATGCTGGCGCGGCCATCGCGATTCAGTTGTTCATGGCCCCGGAGGAGGGGGAGCGGTCACCCAGCGACTTGTCTCTCGACAGCATTCGGCGAGGCATTGCGCGCTTCACTCGCGCAGCGTGCGTCTGTTCAGACGCTGGTTTTGACGGTGTGGAACCGCACGGAGCGCATGGTTTCCTGCTGAACCAATTCTTCTCCCCGAAAACAAACGCTCGCGCAGACCATTACGGCGGTGACCTGGAAGGGCGAATGCGAATGGGGACAGAAGTGGTGCGAGCAGTCCGGGCAGCCATTGGCGACCGCTGCCTCGTGTTCTACCGGCACACCCCCGGCGGTGGTGAAGAATACCCGCTCGCCGACAGCCTCGTCTTTGCCACGCGACTGGCGGAAGCAGGGGTGGACGTGCTCGACCTGTCCCCCTCCAGTGACGTGGCGCCCGCGGACAAGGCGGGCCCATTCAAACAAGTGATCGATATTCCCGTCATCTCGGTGAACGGAATGGAGCAGCACACATGGGCGGTTGAGGCGCTGGAATCGGGCAGATGCGATCTGGTCGCCATCGGTCGCGGACATATCGCCGATCCGGAGTGGGTGAAAAAGACGCAAGAGGGACGCGTTGACGAAATCGCGAAGTGCACCCAGTGCGACGAAGGCTGCTTCGGGAATCTGCGAGCAGGGAAGCCAATTGGGTGTGTGCAGAGGGGTTGATGCCGCACCGGTGACGCGTTACGCTCTTCGGATCACCGCCGCGCCATAGCCGACCACGTCGCCGCCGCCCTGGAGGATATCTCCGGATGTGGAATAGCCCAGAATCTGCGCCTGCTGCGCCCCCAGCGATTTGCACGCTTCCATTACCGCAGCCGTCGCGGCATAGCCGCACATGGAGATGTTGTTTGCGGCTACCACCTGAAGCAACCCGGTGGGATCAAGCGCCGCGATTCTGTCGAGGGCCAGTTTGTCCTGTTGTGCCGCGACGTCGCGCGGAACGTAGTGTGAGAAATCTGTGCTGGCGATGAGTAACGCATCCAACTCCCTCAATGTCTCAGCCAGTTCGCTCCCTGATTCGATGATGGCCTTCGGGTCACTCGCGCCACAGGAGATCGGAACAACCGGTGGCATGGATTCTCTGTAGATGTACTGGAGAAATGGGAGTTGCACCTCTTCCGCATGTTCCCGGCAGTGAGCGGATTCGTCAAGCCGGAACAGCGAAGAATGGCGCGTCAACGTCGCGATACACTCTCGGTGCACCTCAACGGTTCCCAGTGGCGTTTCCCAGTCGCCGCCGGACCATACCGAGATGTTGGGGCCATCCCAGCAGTGTTTGCTGCCGAGGATCACGATCACTTCAGGCGGCTGTTCCCTCGCCAGTTCGTAGAACACTCGCGCGGCGGGCGGGCCAGAGAACATGTATCCTGCGTGAGGCGACACCGCGCCCACGATCGTGCGGGGTCCCGGCGCGTCGAAGGCAGGCAGGGCGCTCGGCCCCAGAGAGTGCCTGAAGCATCCCTCGATCTGCTGCCTCAGCGCGTATCCGTTGCCCGCATAGAACCTCCCGGCAACAGCCGGCGGCCGCGCGGTCTTCCGTGGCATCACAGCACCTCCTCAGTATTCATCATCGAGGTCGAACTCATCCTCCAAGTCGCCCGCATCATTGAATGCATCAACTTCTTCTCCCTGGAAGACGCTGACGAGGAAGTCCTCGCGGTCAAAACTTGGCAGATAGGAGTTGATAATCTCCTGGTCGATCTGGTTCACCAGATCGCGGCGGTCGTCTTCGCTGGTCTCTCTTTCCAGAATGATGGTCGCGTGAATCACGTCGTGCGCGAAGTGGACATCCAGCTGACCGACGCGCTCTTCGTCCTCCCACAAAATGTAGACCTCCGAGCTGGAGGTTCGTACGACACGAACAAACTTAACCGGATCCATGGTGCTCTCCCCTTTCCCGATGCTCGCGCGCATTATAGCGACGCACCGTTGCCGCGTCAACCAATCCGGATACCCACACGCACGTATGTGTACGCACAATTGACTTGCGCCGCCAGAATCTGCGATAGTGATGACTGTTCGTCTGTCTGCCCGAACTGTTCGCGTACTTCAATACCTCCGTACCGATGGATGAAGCAGCAGAGAGCTTCAACGGCGCGGCGCACACTTTTGTTGCGTCCACGGCGAAGAGGTACAGGACAAACCTCGTGGCGACGGTCAGCACGAAGCTCGATGACAGGGACTATAATCTGGGGGTCCTGTACGGTCGCGACGGGGATCTCGCCGGGTCCTACCGGAAAGTTCACATACCTGATGGCGAAAAAGGAATCGCTCTTCCCGGCAACGACTATCCCGTATTCGAGATTGAGGAACTAACGGTGGGGATGCAGATCTGCCACGACCTGAATTTCCAGGAAGGCTGTCGGATTCTGGCAACCAGAGGCGCTGACATCATCTTCTGGCCCAATCAGTGGGGTGGGATGCCCGAAGTGGAGACAGACGTTCTCATGAGAGCGCGAGCCATTGAAAATCGTGTCTGTCCGGTTTCCTCGGCCTGGGTGCTGACTGGAGATCCCTTCTTCCGTGCTCCGAAAATTCACGGAAGGAGTTGCGTGGTCGACTGGGACGGTACCATCCTCGCGGAAGTGGGCATCCGCGTTGGAGCGGCGGTGACGCCGCTCGACATCGACGAAGTTGAGCGACGGCGAGAGGGAAGGAAGCAAATGCTGAAGGACGAAAGGCGACCCGAAACCTACGGTCTTCTCGTTCGATGAGAGAGACAGGGGTCGAGCATTGGGGAATGGCGGGCGGGCGAGGTATCGTTGATGGGATCGACAGCTTACGAAATTGCCGTGATTGGAGGCGGCATTGTCGGCATGGCCACGGCGATGGCGTTGATCGAGCGCGGGCAAAGGTCGCTGCTCGTGCTGGAGAAGGAGGAGCGCCTTGCCGCCCACCAGACCGGCAACAACAGCGGAGTCGTCCACTCCGGGCTTTACTACAAGCCGGGATCGCTGAAGGCTCGTAACTGCGTGGAAGGGCGGGAGGCGCTATACCACTTCTGCGCCGCGCACGATATCGCCCACGAGCGATGCGGCAAGGTCGTCATTGCCACCAACGAAAACGAGATTCCCACCCTCGATGAAATGGAGCGCCGCGGCATCGCGAATGGCCTCCAGGGAATTAGCAGACTGAATGCAGGGGAGTTGCGCAACCATGAACCGCACGCCGCAGGCATCGCTGCCCTGCACGTTCCCGAAACGGGCATCGTTGACTTTGTGCAGGTAGTTGAGGTCATGTCCCGCCACGTGCAGGAGAAGGGAGGAGAGATACGGCTGCATTCAAGAGCGGTTTCGTGCCAGCAACGCGGCAAGGATCTGACACTTGAAACCTCCACTGGAAACGTGACGTGCCACCACCTCATCAACTGCGCTGGACTTCAGTGTGATCGGATCGCGCGACTCTGCGGAGTCGATCCCGAATTGCAGATTGTTCCATTCCGGGGTGAGTACTACGAACTCATCTCCGAACGGCAGTCGCTTGTGAGAAACCTGATCTATCCCGTGCCCGACCCGCGGTTTCCCTTCCTGGGCGTTCACTTTACCCGTATGATTCATGGAGGCGTTGAAGCAGGCCCCAACGCCGTGCTGGCATTCAAGCGGGAAGGCTATTCGCGGGCCAGTTTCTCTCTGCGAGATACCATGCAGTTCTTGGGCTACAGCGGCTTCTGGCGCATGGCCGCCAAGTACTGGACGACGAGTCTGGGTGAATTCCATCGTTCGTTGAGCAAGCGCGCCTTTGTTACGGCTCTTCAGAAGTTGCTCCCGGAATTGCAGGCAGAGGACCTCCGCTCCGGAGCGGACTCTACCGCCGGAGTCCGCGCACAGGCGGTGCTCCCGGACGGATCGCTGGCTGACGATTTCCGCATCATCGGAGCCGACAACATGATCCACGTCCTCAACGCGCCCTCGCCTGCGGCCACCGCGTCCATCAGTATCGGGAGAACCATCGCGGATATGGCAGTCAGGAACTTCGGATTTCAGGAATAGACAGAGGAGCCTTGCAATAATTGGTAACTATTCACCTGATGGCACGCTAACTTCGTTGCGGACTCACAGAGTCCGAACTGAAGAAAACAGAGCGCCCTGAAGGAAAAGTAGGTGAATAGGTACCTTTTTGTCCAGCTCAGACACCCAACCCGACGCTTTCGCCGGAAGGTCGCGGTCGAGCACAAAATCCTCGAATCCTGTCATCGTGCGGTTAGCGATGTTCAGTGAGTTTCCGCAGACGTTCCAGACCCACTGCAACTGGGCTGCGAGTTTGGGGTCGTTGCTGCTGAGAGCTTTCGCCATGATGCCGGGCACGGCGAAACGCTCTCCCGCCGAACCTTTGCCGTAGCCCACCAGCGTTCGCTTCATGCTGTAGCGCGGATCGGGAGGAGCGTGTTCCTTTGAGAGACACACGATCACCTTCTTCAGCGCTTCCGAGTCAATGAAGTTTTCCATGCCTGCGTTGCGAGCTGCCAGAGCGAACGGGAGCAGCGTACTCATGGAGACGTTTCGGACTCTGTGAGTCCGCGGTGTAATGCGTGTTCTCCGGCCATTCGCCCTTCGGGGCCGCTTCTTCCATCCACAGCCGCGTCCGGGCCAGGGCCGACTCCGCCCACTTACCCGACAGAGGATAGTCTGGGAACAGGCAGCCAACCAGTCTCTGGTTGCTGACGTAACTCACGTGCATATCCGGGTTGCCGGAGCCGTAGCCGAGTCAGTCCCCATCGTTTCCCCGCCTCTGTGAGTTGCGGCGTGCCTCCCCACGTTCCCCAATCACAGGTCATGTTGAGGAGGTTCGTCATACCTGCCTCAATGATCGCGAAAGCCAAGAGAATCAAAAAACGCAAATGCACGCTGCATGACTTGTCGTCCACCCAATGATTTGGAGTTCGGTGGCAGGGCGGAGCGGTGACACCGATCTGGATCGCCGGTGGACGTCAATTATTGAAAGCGGTGTCGCCGCTTCGCTCTGCCACCGAACTCCAAAACTATCCATTCGGCCCCTTGACCGAAGGCGTCAAACTCTCTCCCACGCGGCAGAACCCCCCACGCATCATGATGATGGGGTCGAGCTTCTCAGAGATGATCTGACCGTGCTCGTCCAAGAGACTCTCGTCGATATGCTCCACCAGCACGTTACCGACAAAGAGATCGTGATCGCCAACCTCAATGACGTTGACCAACTCACACTCCAAGTTGATCGGACACTCGCCAATAAGCGGCGGCTTCACCTGTGTCGCCGGAACAGGCGTCAGGCCGAATTCCGAAAATTTGTCCAACCCGTCGCGCCCTGACGCGGAGCCACATTCGAGCGACTGGTCGAGGAGATCCGTCGTCGGCAGGTTCACAACGAACTCTTCTTGCTCGGAGATGAGGGCATGAGAGTAGGTGGCTTTGCGGAGCGCAATGCCGACCCAGACCGGGTTGTTGATGCTGAGATTGAACACCTCGCCGAGGGTGATGATGTTCGGTTTCCCCGCCGCGTCACAGCAGGAGACGAGTCCCACCGGCGTCGGGAAAATGGGGCGGGTGGGGTGGTGTTGGATTTTAGGCATGGTTCCTCCGAAAGAATGAGTTTTCAGGCTCTCTGGTATCTGGTGTGGTAGGGAGCTATCCAGATAGGCTCCGCCACTCCAGTGATGTCGTAAATATACTCCTCAAGTCAGCAGACTGCAAGCACTGCCAGCAACTTTTTTCTCGTGGAGAGGCTTCCTGTCACGACGCAAGCGCGGCCGCTCCGCGAGGTTCTCTTGGTCCTCCTCTTCCAGACAGAAACTTGGCCTCTGGCAGAGCTACACGCACTCCGTCAGAATCCGCAGGCGAAAGTGCTCAAGGTTTGTGTATCCAAACGCCCGGCGCTTGATCAGCTTGATGCGGTTGTTCAGTCCTTCTGCGAACCCGTTGGTGATCCGCTCATGGAAGTAGTTGAGAATCCACTCCCTCCAGTTCGCCAAGGTGGTCAGGAACTTCTGCAGTTTCTCCGGCCCGCTTTCCTTCACCCGCTCTTCCCACGCGGACAGTTTCTGGCTTGCCGTCTCCGCGTCTTGCTCCGCATTGAAAAGGCTGCGAAACTCCTCCTTCAATTCGTGGCAAACCTTCAGCTCAGGCGACACTTCATAAAGATGCGCCAGTCGCTCCTCTTCTTCCGGCTTCAGCGAGTCCTTGCTTTTCAGGATCACCCAGCGACACCCTTTCAAGTCCTGCCTCTGAGGCTCCTCGGCTTCCCGTTGGATCGCACGCCGCGTGGCGTCAATGCCTTCTTGCAGGTTCTTCATCACATGGAACCGGTCGATAACAATCTCCGCCTGGGGCGCCTTTTCTCGCGCCACGTCCCGAAAGATCTCGCACATATCAATGCAAACCACCTGTATGCCTTGCCGCGCGGCTTCCGGCAGAGCGTCGAACCAGGCTTCCAATGTCTTCTTCTTCCGGTCCGCCAACACGTCAATCACACACCCTTCCTCGGGCGCGGAAATCACCGTGACGAAGTGCTTATGTCCCTTCTTAAGGGAGATCTCATCAATGGAAATCACCCTCGGGAAAAGGACGCGCCTCGCTGCTGCCGCCTCGCCTGCTTGACGCGTGTAGATTCCTTCCACCGCCTCGTAACCCAACGCCTCCGTCTGCGACACGTGGGCCACGGTGTTCTCGCGACACAACTGGAACACCCGCTCCTCGTACCGCTTCGTGTATCCGCTGTTGAAACCGATGGACTGCAGCCGCTCCGTGAAAGGCTTACCGCAACACCCGCACGAGAAGCGCCGACCCTGAAAACGCAGATAGCAATGTCTGTCGAATACGGAACAGTCTCGTACGATTCGCTCCTCGTACTCAAAGACCTCCGAAGAGACCCGTTCACACTCCGGGCACACCGCTACCTTGTGCCGATGCTTCACGTCCAGGAGGATACTGCTATCCTCCTGAAAGGTGTAAGCTGTTACGACGAATTCTGGAAGCCCCAGCAATTTGGTCAGGTGTACGAGGTCCATGCTGCATCCCTTGCTGCGATTGTTTCTGCAATGAAGTGCTTCATCCCCTGTGACGCGCACGGGGTCCTTCGCGCCCTCACACTATTACCAAAAGCACAACCCTTGTCAAATCCAACGCCCCTTACCACGCCAGATACCAGAGAGCCAGATTTGAGGCAATGCGCCGACGCGCGAATGGGGGCAGCCTCATGGTCAATCCGGCGAGTTCGTCACAGTAGGCTGTCTGTCTTGATACTTGCCTTTGTGGCCACTGGTTTCCAGTGTGGTGTTATGGCATTGCCTGACCCTTCGCGCTTTCTGGCCACCTTGACATTTGGAGAGGGACTATATGGGATTGGTACTGAACACTCCTTCCCGATAGCCTTCGACTTTGCCAAACCCCAGAACGTTGAGCGGAACTTGGAAAACTATGATCAATATACAATTGGTGCTAACGAGCGAGGCCAAGATCAAGTTCCTTCGGTCTATTTCCATCACGTTCCGAGTATTGAAGGTTGGGAAGTTTATGAGTACTGGCTGTATTACGCTGACAACGACTTCATTAGTAACAAACACGAACATGATTGGGAGTGGTACTTCGTATATCTATCGCAGGGAAATCCAGTGCAAATCGGACTTAGTGCCCACGGTCAGACTTTCTTTGTTCCTTGGCAGAATGTTCCAAAGGATGGGGACCATCCGCTCCTTGGGGTTGAAGCAGGATCTCACGCGTTGAGTTCGGTGGGATTCGGGGGTGTGAGGACACTGGAGAACGGAGTTCGGATAAACCACACGGGGCTGGTGCTTAGGGGAAATGGTCGATTGGACAAAGGCGCGGGCCAAACATACAGATGGGCAATCTACAGCAATGACGCCGGAGTTGGTACACTACCGTTCGCTCAGCAACCAGATGAATTCGGGTTCTCTGATCCTAAGTTTGCGCCTTGGTTTACCGGTTTCGACCTTTGCCAGAATTCTTCTGACGACGACGGTTGTCCACATCCTGCGCCGTGGCACATGAACGAGTGGAACGCACCGCCCATCCCTAACAGTATCACGGCGGACCAGATCACCGTGAAGGCAAACAAGTGGCTGGCAAGACCGGGACAAAGCATTGTTTTTACCGGAACCGCTTCCAAAGGTGGCGCGCCCGCGCCCGCAGTCCGGGTTGGGGTCGATGATCCTATTACGCTTGTTTGTTGGCTTGGACCGACGACGGATGGGAATGGTGAATTCAGCTTTTCAGTCTCCATAGCACCGGGAACCCCGAGCGGTTTATATACCTTTTCGTTCTATGTTGCTGGAGTTGCCCCGGTATACGTCACGGTTACCGTTGACAATGAATTTGGAGATCGGCAAATCTGGAACGGTATTCAAGTCACCGTTGGTTCACAAGCCAGTTTGGATAACAACACGCTCGTTCTGACTGATAGAGTGCCTGCGGGTGTCCTCACAAAGACTCCGATTGATCAGGCTTTGTCCACCGCATTTGAACTCGCCGGATTTATGGGCGACTGGACAACGCATTTTGGCCAATCTTTCGTCACCAATCCTGTCAACGATGTGGCCGCAGTTGGCGCTGTATCATGTCTTGCCCCAGAGCCAACCCTGTCAAAAGCAACATGTGCTGCAATTGGTGGGTATGTTGTGGTAGCAGGGGTGAAGACGGCAGTAACATCTCTCCTGGACACAATAGTCGATCGCTCAAACGGATCGCCAGCCGATAAAGAGGATGCAAAGGCAATGGTTCAGAGTGCAAATTGCATTGCCTCATATCTCACTATTGACCCGACCTCGGCTCTCGCAAGCTACATCTCAACTAACTGGACCTGTGGTAGTGCCCTCTTTCGAATTGTCCGGAACACAGATGGTCAAGTAACGCGTGTAGACGTTGCTGGCGCACCAACAGCAACGGACGGACTAACCTACGGGATATCGGTAGTTCTTCCGGACAGTTCTCCCCCCACTATCCCCACCAACCTAACCGCTACCGCTATTAGCAGTTCCCGCATTGATTTGTCCTGGACCACTTCGACGGACAACGTTGGCGTCACGGGCTATAAGATCTACCGCAACGGATCGACGACTCCCATCCAGACGGTGGCGTCGACCTCCTACTCGGATACGGGATTGTCACCTTCGACGACCTACAGCTATCAAGTGAGCGCCTACGACGCGGCTGGGAACGAATCGGGGAAGAGCAATACGGCAAGCGCCACCACCCAGGCGAGCAACGATGCGTCGGGATACGATCTGTCGGCGCGGTTGGTTGTGAACCGATCGACGTACGCCTATGCACCGGGTGAGACTGTGGACGGAATAGCCTATGTGAAGAACCTCGTAACACACAACCAAGGGGGCAGTGCGACGATCCGTATAAAGACCACCCCCGGTGGAGCCACGCTTGCTGAGGAACCCTACACCGTCCCGACGCTTTCGCCTAACTCCGAGAACGGTCATCCTTTCTCGCTGAAGCCCAACCAGAACTATAGCGGTCAGGCCGTAGTCGAACTGACTGTTACCAACTCCCCGGATCAGAATTCGGCAAACAACACCGCCAGCCAGGGGATTTCGTTCGGGGTGGCTCGCCAGACTCAGGTGTTTAGCCTGTTGGAGACCGTCACTTTCACAGCGCCCATCTATCAACAGACGGTGCATGGCAATACAATAAAGGTGCTGGGCACTCCTGACAACTACGCCCACGTCGACTATCAGGTGAACGGTGAAGGGTACCGGACTGCGCCCGGGGAATATGAATTCTGGGACCATCTGGCAACGCCGTTCATCCTTCGCTATGAGAGCAGAACTCTCGTCAACGGAAATGATGTATTTACGTTTTCTCTCTGGTTTGCAGACACGCTCTATCAACTGGAACCCCGAAGCGTCTCTGTGGAAGCGGGCGACAATGCGCGTTTTCGCTTCACTCGAACCTCAGGCATCATCAACGGCTATTCCGTGGTCGAGCTTCTTCCCATCGCGAACAGCGATCCGATCAAGACATGGACCGTAGGGAACTATCAGTGGCCTGCCTCGAATAAGCTCGATTTCGACGTGACAGTGCCGGTGGGAGCTTCCTCCCGAGAATACCAGATGTACCAGCGGCTGACTTGGTCCAATACTTTCTCGCAGGTTCAGTGTTTCGCCTGGGCGAGCATCAACGTGGTCAACGTGCCTTCCGATACAGCGATCCTGTCCGGTCCGGTTGGCGATACGACCGAACCTGACGTGGCTTTTCAGTTTACCGGCTCGGACAACCGCACTTCAACGAACCAACTTGAGTATTCCTTCCGGTTGGATCCCGTAGAGTCAACTTTTGGTTCCTGGACCACTGCCACGTCCAAGAATTACACGGGTCTGGCGGAAGGGCATTACACTTTCTATGTGAAAGCTCGCGACCAGGGCGGGACTGAAGACCCAACGCCTGCCTCACGGTCTTTCGCAGTTGTGCCGGGGCCGCCGCCACCGCCTCCTCCGGCTGCAAGAAGCCTCAAGGTGGTGGATGCGACCATTGAACGAGGCGCGACCGGCACGGTTCAGATTGAGCTGGAAGCTCAAGGAGACGAGAACGCGGTCGGCTTCAGTTTGGCTTTTGATCCCGCGCTCTTGACGTATCAGAGTGCCGCGCTTGGGCCGGATGCGACCGGGGCTTTGCTGAACGTGAACAGCAGCCAGGCTGGGAGCGGACGACTCGGCATTGGTCTGGCGATGTCTCCCGGACAGGCTTTCCCATCTGGAACGCTGAGCATTCTCACCGTGACGTTTGCTGCAAGCGCAGGGGAAATCACCGTGACGACACCGGTGACCTTCGGCGACCAGCCGATTACGCGCGAGATCGTGGACGTCGCCGCGGAGACTCTGACGGGAACGTACACGGATGGTACTGTCGCCCTCCAAGCAACCACGCCTCCACCGCCCCCGGCCGACCCGACAATCACCTCCATCACGCCAAACTCGGGAACCGATGATGGTGCGGTGAATATCACCAACCTCGCGGGGAGCAACTTCGCAAGCGGAGCGACGGTAAGACTGACGCAAGCCGGGCAGTCGGACATCAACGCAACAAACGTGACCATTGTGAGCTCCGCTCAGATCACGTGCACCTTCGACCTGACCGGTGTGAATGGCGGTCAGTGGGATGTTGTCGTGACGAATCCCAGCGGCCAGTCGGGCACGTTGGCGAATGGTTTCACCGTGCAACCGGCGACTCCACCGCCACCTCCTCCCCCAGCCGACGGGGTCACCGTCGTTAGCATCACACCCAGTTCGGGAACGAATGACGGCTCCGTGAACATCACCAACCTTGCCGGGACGAACTTCGAGTCGGGCGCGACGGTGGGGCTGACCCGAACCGGCGAGGCAGACATCGTGGCCACGAGTGTCACCGTCGTGTCGTCAACACAGATCACTTGTACGCTGAACCTAACTGGCGCGGCCGAGGGCGAATGGAACGTGACTGTCACGAATCCCAATGATGAGTCCGGGATGTTGACCAACGGCTTCACCATCCTGTCATTCCCGCCGCCTCCACCCCCGGCTGCGAGAATTGTGAGGGTGGTCGATGCCACCATTCAGCGGGGAGCAATCGGCGCAGTTCAGATTGAAATCGAAGCTCAAGGCGACGAAAACGCTTTGGGGTTCAGTCTTGTCTTTGATCCGGCGCTATTGACCTATCAGAGCGCTGTCCTCGGGGTTGGCGCCACGGGCGCGTCGCTTAACGTTAACAATAATCAGGCCGGGAGCGGCCGCTTGGGCATTGGTCTGGCGAAGTCACCCGGGCAGACATTCGCCGCGGGGACGCTCAGCATTCTGACCGTTACATTTGCCGCGATGGGAGGTGACACGACCGTAATGACACCGGTCACTTTTGGGGACCAGCCGATTACGCGTGAGATCGTGGACGTCACTGCCGACACTCTGACGGGAACGTACACGGACGGAACGGTCGCCCTGATAGTCAGTACCAACACGGACAATCCTCCGCCGATGATCTCCAGCATCCTGCCAGCGCGCGGGACGAACGATGGCTCGGTCACCATCACCGACCTCAAGGGGACGAACTTCGCCAACGGCGCGTCCGTCATGTTGCAGAAGAGTGGCGAGAACAACATCGTGGCGACGAACGTGGTTGTCGTCAACGCGGGGTTGATTACGTGCGTGTTCAATCTCGCGGATGCAGCAGTGGGGCCGTGGAGCGTCACAGTGGTGAACCCGGATGGACAATCTGACATGCTCCAGAATACTTTCATCG